>OWIV01000001.1_pt1 | contig 335141 bp, 330 predicted proteins | sample 1732831 | NCBI WGS metagenome assembly OWIV01 (sample SAMN05065757, study PRJEB22554) | human gut metagenome | biome: ENVO:2100002; feature: ENVO:00000062; material: ENVO:00002003 | host: Homo sapiens | place: USA
CGCCACCTTGCCAAGGTGGAGGTAGCGAGTTCGAGCCTCGTCGGCCGCTCCAACACGAAGCCATCATCAATGCAGCAATGCAAAGATGATGGCTTTTTTGCTGTTATTTCCCATTGCATCTCCTTCCTGTGAAAAAGCAAAGCCGGAAAATCCGCAGATTTTCCGGCTTTGCAAATATAAAAAAATTATTCCGCTGATATTGTCGGAGCGCACCCTGTGTGCGGAGACAATTTTAAACCGTTTCTTACAGGATCACATTTTTGATGAGCAGCGAAATGCTGCCGTCGTCGCTGTGCAGAAACTCTACTTCATTTTCCGAGTTCAGCAGCTCGGTGGGAATCTTCACCTCAATGCCGTTTGCAGTGTGGATGCTGCGGCTCTCCATGCGGCGGATGCGCGCAGGGGTCACGGTCACGGGCTGCTCAGGCGCTTCCAGCACATCGCTCTTTTCTACGTAGTCGTCAAAGGGCACGGCGGCAAGGGGATATTCCTCTTCCAGCTGCTGGCGCACCTGCTGGATGGACACCTGATTGTCGTTGTCAGCGGCCTGATTTGCAATCAGCATCGCGACCTGAGCCTCTACGTGGGGCTGATCCGCGTAGTTTTCCTGCACGGCCTGAACAGCGGCTTCCTGAATGGCCTGCAGCTTCTTTTTCTCCGGCTGAGCGGTGGTGTACTGGAACACCACGGTGGAAAGATAAAAATCCTTGTGCCCGTCGATGTCAAATTTCTTTTCCAGCAGCTTCATGGAGTAATCGGTGAGGTTCACGAGTGCACCTTCCTCTACTTTGCCGCTCTGGCTGGGCAGACAGGCCCGCTGCTGTATGATGGAGTTCACCGGGGCACCTTCTACGGTCTCGGTGTAGTGGGTGTAGCCGTTTTTGTAGTTCAGCTTCAGGATGCCCAGCCACGGCTCGCCATCGCGGGTAAAATCCACCACCGCAAGGTCTGCGCCCGGAATGGTGGTGTGGGCGTGCATGTAGTCGAACAGCACCCCGGCAATGCGGCAGGAAAGGTCCACAAAATCGTGATTGTGTTCCAGCTCATTTTTAAAGGCGGAATCCGGCAGCGGGCGGCACTGGCGGATATCGTCGCTGGCAAGCAGCTTTTCGATGTGATACTGAAAGTAGGCAGTCTTTTCAGCGGTCATTTCCATGCCGCCGCCGCTCAGCACAGGGGCGTCCATGGTGGTGTCCAGCACATGCAGGATAGCCTGATGAATAATGATCTCCACGGGTACAAAACCTCATTTCGTACAAAATCTTTTTTTGCATACAGTATAGCACAGCATGACGCAAAAGGCGAGACCGCATCTTGTAAACAGCAGGCGGGAATGCTACAATAAGAGTAGAAAACTACCAAGGAAAGGGGACAAAAACCATGGAATTCCGTGATAAACCAATGGAAAACCTCATCCGCCTTCAGGAAAAGGATATCTGCAAAAATGCCCGCGCACTGCTTCTGGACGGCGAGAGTGTCGTGGGCGCCTACAAGACGGTGCGCGATCAGGTGATCTTTACCACCCACCGCATCATCATGGTGGATATGCAGGGCGTCACCGGTACCCGGCAGCAGATCTTTGTGCTGCCGTACCGCAAGGTGCTGCACTTCGGCATTCAGACGGCAGGCTTTGGCGACCCGGTGCAGGCATCGCAGCTGACGGTCTGCTTTGCGGACGCACACGAGGCAAAATTCGGCTTTATCGGCCAGCAGGAACTGTTTGCGGTCGCCAATGCCATCAGCCGGTGCATCCTGTAAATAACTCCTCTTAAAACAGCAGGCTCCCCGCCCGAGACCGGACAGGGAGCCTTTTGCTGTATACGAAATGGGAAAATGACAGGATTAGCAGCGGCTTGTTTTGCGCACCAGCTGTTCGTGCATGAACACCATGAACACCAGCAGTGCCAGCAGATAAAATGGGAACAGCGCCGGAGTGATATTGTTTGCCATCAGCCCGAACAGCGGCGGCATGGCAAGATTGCCCACATAGGCGCTGGCCATCTGGATGCCAATGACCGCCTGCGATCTGTCTGCACCGAAGTGCTCCGGCGTGGAGTGGATGATGCTGGGATAGATGGGCGCACAGCCCAGCCCCACCAGAACAAGACCGCACAGGGCAAGCACCTGCGGCCCGGGCAGCAGCAGGGCCAGCACGCCTGCGGCCAGAATGCACTGACCCATGCGGATCATCTGCGTATCGTTGAATTTCAGGGTCAAAAAGCCGCAGGCGGCGCGCCCGGCGGTGATGCCGATGTAGAACAGGCTGGCAAAGCTGGCGGCAGTGTCGGGGGCGACGCCTTTCGTCAGCGTGAGGTAGCTGCTGGCCCACAGACCTGCTGTGGTCTCCAATGCACAGTAGCAGAAGAAGCACAGCATCACCTCTCTGGCACCCGGCAGACGGAATACCTGCCCAAGGCTCAACACCTGCGGCGAGGCAGCTTCGGCGTCGGTGCCTGCAGTACGGCCCTGCCATAGTGGCAAGCTGAAAAAGAGCACTGCACTCAGGAGGATCTGGAACAGGGCGATGCACCGGTAGCCGGTCGTCCACGGTCCGCCGCCTGCCAGCACCCGGCCCATGACCATGGGGCTGATCATGGTGCCGATGCCCCACATGCAGTGCAGCCAGCTCATATGGCGGCTTTTATAATGTAAGGCAACATAGTTGTTCAGAGCTGCATCCACGCTGCCTGCGCCCAGCCCGTAGGGCACGGCCCACAGGCAGAGCATCCAGAACTGTGTGGAGACCGAAAAGCCGAACAGCGCGGCAGCCGTCATGCCCACACTGAGGGCGGTCACTTTTCCAGTGCCCAGCGCACGGGTGAGCCGGTCGCTGTTCAGGCTGGAAACGATGGTGCCGAAGGAGATGATCATGGAGATCAGCCCCGCATAGGACACCGGCACACCGAGCGCCGGATACATGGAAGGCCACGCCGACCCCAATAGGGAATCCGGCAGGCCCAGACTGATGAACGAGATGTAAATGATCGGAAGCAGAAGCTGTACCATAAATCTTGAGTTCCTCCGGGAAGCATGTTATACTTGCAATGCATCTTGTGCTTTGCTGATGTAATAATATCACACATCAGGGCTGAATGTTAGGATAAAAACGCCCGATTGATACAACAAAACCGGCGCGGATGCAGATGTGTGACCTTGACGGAAAGGAGATGGCGGATCGTGGCATTTCAGACCAGCTGTGCAGCAGCGGGCGGTTTCAACTGCCCGCCGGATATTGTGGCGGATAGCGAGGGCAGGGAGCTGGTGCAGCACGGCAGCGCACTGTTTCCCATTGCCTGCTATGCAGAAGACCTCAAAAGCTATTCGGTAGCATGGCACTGGCATGAAGAGTTTGAATACATCCTTGCCGTAAAAGGCCCGCTGGCGGTGGACGTGAACAAAGCCCGTCTGATTTTGCAGACCGGGCAGGGCGTGTTTGTCAATTCCGGAGTGTTCCATGCGGTGGAGCAGGCGGAGACCGGGGATGCTTTGCTGCATTCCGGGGTATTCCATCCGCGCCTGATCGGCGGCATGGACACCATCTTCTGGCAAAAGCTCGTGCATCCGCTGCTTCAGCCGGGAGCACCGGCCTTCTTTCTGCTGGACGAGGCAGACGACGGGCAGAAGGCCGTGCTCTGCCATTTGCGGGAAGTCTGGGACGCAGTGGCCCAAGAGGTCTTTGACTATGAGAATCAGGCGCGGTACCATCTTTCGGCGGCGGTGCATCTGCTGGGAATGCAGTGCGAGGGTGGAAAAACAAAGGTCTCTCAGCAGGAGCAGATCGCGGCCCGGCGGATGAAGCAGATGCTGCGCTTTGTGGAGGAGCACTACGCAAAGGAGCTGAACGTGGAGCGCATTTCCGACTGCGTGGCCCTGAGCGAGAGCGCCTGCCTGCGCAGCTTCCGGCAGCTGCTGGGGATCACTCCCATCCAGTATGTCAAGCAGTACCGCATTGAAAAGGCCGCCGAGCTGCTGCTTTCCACCAGCATGAAGATCGGCGAGATCGGTGCCGAGTGCGGGTTTTCGGATACCAGCTACTTTACAAAGACCTTCCGGGAGATCAAGCACTGCACGCCCAGAGAGTACCGCCAGAAGTTTGCAGGAAGAGAGCAGTCTCTTTCAAGGCGGGACGGTGGCAGAGCCGGTGCACCGGCTGAGACAGCGTTATAAAAAGGAGAATCGGGAACAATGCAGCGTAGTTTGACAAAAGGTCCCATCACCAGCAGCATTTTGCTGTTTGCCCTGCCGCTGATGCTGGGCAATCTGCAGCAGCAGATGTATAACATTGCGGATACATGGGTGGTAGGCCGCTTTCTCGGCGCAGACGCGCTGGCGGATATCATCGGCATTGGGTACTACCTGAAAAAGAAGCGCTAAAAAGCAAATAGCACAAAAACAGAAACCCGGAACCTTCTTGAGCCGCTTGGCTCGGAACAGGTTCCGGGTTTTGTGCAGTATCTTTGCAGAAAGCTGTTTTGCAGCAAAGGGGCAGGGGACAGCAAAATACAGATTACCGCTTGATATCGTAGTTCATGTTCATCAGGTTGCGGATGGTGCTCACATCATCGGTAATGTTGGCATCGCCGTGGATGGTGTGCTTGATGGCGCTGCTTGCCACCGCAAAGTTGATCATGTCCATAGCCTTGTAATCGTGCAGCATGGCGTAGATCAGGCCGCTGGCGAAAGCATCGCCGCCGCCCACGCGGTCCAGAATATTAAAGGTGAACAGCTTGCTCTCAAAGGTGTGGCCATCGTACCACATAAAGGCCTTCAGGCTGTTCTCGCTGCCGCTGTGGGCATAGCGCACATGGCGGCCGATGCACTTCAGGTTGGGATAACGCTCGATGAAATGCTGGAAGATCTCGTCCTGCTGCTCATAGCTGGGCTGCAGGGGTACGCCGTCCTTCCAGTCGCCCTTGCTGTGGTCGTTCTCGTCCTTCCACAGGTGGTAGGGCTCAATGCCCAGCAGAACATCCACATAGGGCAGGCATTCGGTGCAGAAGTCGCGGGCTTCCTCCCAGCTCCACAGGGTGGAGCGGAAATTGCCGTCGAAGCTGACGGTCAGGCCCTTTTTCTTGGCGACCTTGAGCATGTCCAGGATCAGGGTGCGGCAGTTGGGAGCCAGAGCCGGGGTGATGCCGCTCAGGTGCAGCCAGTCAAAGCCCTCCAGCAGAGCGTCCAGATCAACCTGCGAAAAATCGTACTCGGTGATGGCACTGTGCTTGCGGTCGTAGATGACCTTGGACGGGCGGATGCCGTAGCCGGTCTCCAGATAATAGGTGCCCAGACGGTTGGACTGTGTCTCGTTCGGCTCGGTAAGGATCATGGGGGTGCAGTGCACATCATTGGAACGCAGCCAGCGCACGGCGCTCTTGCCAAGGCTGTTATTGGGCACCACGCTGAAGAAGGTGCTGTCCACACCAAGGTTAGCCAGTGCCAGTGCAATGTTGGCCTCGCTGCCGCCGTAGCTGGCCTCAAAGCCGGATGCCATACGGATCTTCTCGTAGTTCGGCGGGGTCAGGCGCAGCATGATCTCGCCGCAGGTGATGAATTTCTGGCCGGGGGTATCGTTGCCAAGGATCGGGTTGAAATGTTCCATAACGCTCCTCCTGATATTTACAGCTCATCAGAGCCCTGTTAACACATCGTTGTATCCATTATAATCCGACACAAGAGGGATTGCAAGCGCTTCCACGGAAATGCAAGAAAAAATAATTGCTGATTTTTGGAAGATTTGACGAAAAGTGTGCTGACGGCCAGCCTGCCGGGAACTTTCCCCTCAGACACGAAGCGAGCCATTCCATCGCCTGCCCTACCGGCCCATGTAAATGCCGCTTATCGTTACGTCCCCATGCCGTGAAAATGTGTATGGAGCACTCCAAACGCGAAAAATAAATTTTCCGCTGATGATAGCCAGAGCGAAGCGGGGGCGATTCAAAATCGTTTTTACACGCCGGTCAGATCGAACGAAGGCGTATATTCTTCCTTTGCGCTGCTCTTCTGCTGCATGTATCCCTGCGCAAGCCCCTTGTCCATGGCATAGTTCACCACCCGGCGGTACTCATAGGTGGTGATGCGCCGTCCGATGCCGTGCTCTGCGGCCTTATAGAAAGGGGTATACTGGCTCATGACACTGGGGATGAAGCACCCCGGGTCGGCATCGTTCCATGCGGCCATCTGATCCAGAACAGCAAAGCTGTCATCGATGTGGCCGGGCAGGGCGAGATGCCTCAGAATGACCCCCTTTTGCAGGATGCCCTCCGCATCGAACGCCGGATGTCCGGCCTGTGCCATCATGGCTTCAATGGCGGGCTTTGCCTGTGCAAAGTAGTCCGGCGCAGAGGAAAGCTCTGCCGACAGGGCAGAGGATACATATTTCAGATCGGCCAGCCAGATGTCGATGTACCCGCGCCAGGATTCCACGCTCTCCACCGTCTCGTAACCGCCGGTATTGCACAGGATGGGCAGGTGCAGACCCTTTGCACGCGCAATGTCCAGCGCGGCAATGATCCAGGGCTGCCACTGCCCCGGTGTGACCAGATTGATGTTGTGGGCACCCTGAGACTGCAGGTCCAGAAAGATCTCTGCCAGATGTTCAACGGTGATCTCCCTGCCGAGGCCTTCGGCGCTGATGGGATAGTTCTGGCAGAAGCAGCATTTGAGGGTGCAGCCGGAGAAAAACACCGTGCCGCTGCCCCTTGTACCGCTGATGCAGGGCTCTTCCCAGTAGTGCAGGGCCGCACGGGCGGCTTTCAGGGTGCTGCCTGCACCGCAGAAGCCGGTGCGTCCGGCAGCACGGTCGGCCCCGCAGCGGCGCGGACAGAGCGTGCAGGAAGAGGGAATGGAAACAAGATTGGTTTTCGGCATAATATCCAAAGTCCTTTGCAGAAAGTTTGTCAGCTTCAGTATACCACTTTTCAACCGGACGTGCTATACTATAAGACGTGGAAAGAATAATATATATCAGAAGCAACATTTTTGCATAATGTGGCCGAAATGACGGGCTGCGGCAGAGAAATGACCATGATGGAGGAAATCATGCGCACCGAAACCGATGAAATCCGCGATAACCTGAAGTATCTGACCCTGCTTTCCCGGGACTATCCCTCGCAGGCGGCAGCGGCCAGTGAGATCATCAGCACACAGGCGCTGCTCAAGCTGCCCAAGGGCACTGAGCATTTCATGAGCGATCTGCACGGCGAAAATGAGGCCTTTGTGCATATCCTGAACTCGGCCTCCGGTGTGATCCGTGAAAAGGTGGATCAGGTGCTGGGCGATACCGTGCCGGAAAATGCCCGCGCCGAGCTGGCAACATTGATCTACTACCCCAACGAAAAGCTGCCCCAGCTCAAGGCCCGCTGCGCCAGCGAGGAGGCGCTGGATCAGTGGTATACCGAGACACTGCTCCGGCTCATCGATATCTGCCGGCTGGTGTCTTCCAAACATACGCGGGAGCATGTGCGCAGCTGCCTGCCCTCCAGCTGCGGTTACATTCTGGACGAGCTGCTCCACGCTCACTTTGAAGACCACGATAAAGACCTTTACTATGGTCAGATCGTGGGCAGCATTATTGAAAATGGCCGTGCAGATCGCTTCATCGTGCGGCTGTGCGAGCTGATCAAGCATCTGGCCGTGGACAAGCTGCATATCGTAGGCGACCTGTTCGACCGCGGCCCGCGCCCGGACATCATTCTGGATCTGCTCATGCGCCACCACAATGTGGATATCCAGTGGGGCAACCATGATGTGGTGTGGATGGGAGCCGCCGCAGGCAGCCCCATCTGCATCTGCACGGTGCTCAAGACCACGCTGGCCTATCATAATCACGGAATGCTGGAAGACTGCTATGGCATCAATCTGCGCCATTTGCAGCGTATGGCCGAGCAGTTTTACGGCGAGGACGATCTGAGCATCTGGATGCCCCATACCGACGCGGCCCGCGGCCCCTACACCGAAGGAATGCTGCACCGCTGTGCTGTGATGCACAAGGCCATCAGCATCCTGATGTTCAAGCTGGAATGTCAGGTGATCGACCGCAACCCGGACTTCCAGATGCAGGGCCGGGATTATCTGCGTCGCATCGACTGGTCGAAGCATACGGTCAGGATCGGGGAAAAGGAGTATCCGCTGTGGGATACCTCGTTCCCCACCGTAGACCCTGCCGCCCCGGCGGCACTGAACCCGGATGAGCAGCTGGTGCTGACCAAGCTGGTACAGTCCTTCCGCCAGAGCGAAAAAATGCAGCAGCATGTGGAGTTCCTCTATGCCAAGGGCAGCGTGTACCACATCGAGAACGGCAACCTGCTCTACCACGGTGCAGTGCCCATGACCGGCCGGGGCACCTTTGCCACGGAACGCTTTGAGGGCCGCCTCTACTCCGGACGTGCCCTGATGGACTACTGCGACGCCCGGGCACGCCGTGGCTATTACGCGCCCGAGGGCAGTGCCGCACGTCAGAGCGGACAGGACTTTTTGTGGTATCTGTGGTGCGGCAAACTCTCACCGCTGTTCGGCCGCAGCGCCATGACCACCTTTGAACGGCTTTATGTCGCAGACAGCTCCACCCACACCGAGGTGAAAGACCCTTATTATACATGGTATAATGACGAAGCCGTATGCCGCCGCATTCTGGCAGAGTTCGGCCTGCCGGGCAGCAGCCATATCGTCAACGGCCATGTGCCGGTGCGGGAAAAGAACGGCGAAAGTCCCATCAAGGGCGGCGGCAGGCTGGTGGTCATCGATGGCGGCTTCTGTCGTGCGTACCACGAAAAGACCGGCATTGCGGGCTACACGCTGGTGTATTCCAGCCGCACCATGTCCCTGCGCACCCACCAGCCCTTTGAAAGCGCGGAAAAGGCTGTGAAGGAAAATCTGGACATCATCTCGCAAAAGAATATCCTGGAAACCGAAAATCATCGCATCCTTGTGGAGGACACCGACGAGGGTGAGGTGCTGCGGGAGCGGGTGCACGACCTCAAACAGCTGGTGACAGCCTACCAGCTGGGCTGGATCACCGAGGCCCGCTGCGAGGACCATATCTGGTAAAGTGCAACAATTGGTACACCATTTTTCTGTAAAATACCTGAAAAAGAAATCAAAATTTTGGAATATTCTGCATGAAAATGGGCAAAACAGAAAATAATAGAACATCACCAAGCGGGGCTTTGCTTTTTTGTGAAAGTTGTGTATAATAAGATAGCTGTAGTAGTACGGCATTGTTTATTGCACGGCTGCAGCAGCTTTTATGGAGAATGCTTTCAGGAACCTTAACAGGCCTGAAATAACGGGCCTTTGACAAGGAGATCATAAAATTGGAGAAATTTGTTATTACGGGCGGTAAGCCCCTGCGTGGCGAAGTTACCATTTCGGGTGCGAAGAATGCGGCGGTAGGCATCCTGCCTGCAACCATTCTGGCAGCGGATGTCTGCGTGGTCGAGAACCTGCCGGATATCAGTGATGTGGCGGTGAGCCTGAAGATTCTCAGCGTTCTGGGCGCACAGATCAGAATGCTGGACCGCAACACCTATGAGATCGATACCACCCACCTTACCGGGACCAACGTCCCGGACGATCTGTCCCGTCAGATGCGCGCCAGCTATTATTTTCTGGGCGCGCTGCTGTCCCGCTTTGGCAAGGCACAGGTGGCCATGCCCGGCGGCTGCAATCTGGGCCCCCGCCCCATCGATCAGCATCTGAAGGTGTTCAGTGCGCTGGGCGCTGAGGACAGCGTGGATTATGGCATGATCACGGTGCGTGCCAAGGAGCTGAACGGTGCACACATCTTCTTTGATAAGGTCAGTGTGGGCGCTACCATGAACGGTATGCTCTCCGCTGTCATGGCCAAGGGCCAGACCATTCTGGAAAACTGTGCCAAGGAGCCCCATGTGGTGGATCTGGCAAACTTCCTGAATATGTGCGGCGCAGATGTGCGCGGTGCAGGCACCGATGTCATCAAGGTGCGCGGCGTGGAAAAGATGCACGGCTGCACCTACAGCATCATTCCGGATCAGATCGAAGCCGGCAGCTACATGGTGGCTGCTGCGGCTACGGGCGGGGATGTGCTGGTGAAGAATGTTACCCCCAAGCATTTGGAGCCGATCACCGAAAAGCTGCGCCGTGCAGGCGTGGAGGTGGAAGAGTTCGACGATGCAGTGCGCGTGCGCCGCACCGGCGATATTCTGCCGCTGAAGATCAACACCATGCCGCACCCCGGCTTCCCCACCGATATGCAGCCTTTGATGGGTGTGCTGCTGAGTGTGGCCAAGGGCACCAGCACCGTTACCGAGAGCGTGTGGGACAACCGCTTCCGCTATGTGGACGAGCTGCGCAAGATGGGCGCAAACGTACAGGTGGACGGTCAGGTGGCCGTATTTGAGGGCGTGGACAAGCTCAGCCCTGCGCCGCTGCGTGCGCTGGATCTGCGTGCAGGCGCTGCCATGGTGGTGGCTGCTCTGATGGCAGACGGCACCAGCGAGATCGAGGAGATCGGTCACATTGAGCGCGGCTACGAGAATATCGTGGAGAAGCTGCGTGGTCTGGGCGCCGATATCAAAAAGGTGGAACGGATGCCTGCCGCACTGGATCAGGCACTGTAACGTATCAGAAAACAAACAGCCTGCTGCATATGCGGCGGGCTGTTTTTGAGTGTATCAGAGGTTTTTCATGGCAGAATTTATCTCATTGTATTCCGGCTCTTCCGGCAACAGCAGCGTGGTGCGCTGCGGTGAGCATTACCTCATCGTGGATATGGGCAAGGGCGTGCGCACCACCACAGCGGCGCTCAAGGCGCTGGGCCTTGCCGTCAGCGACTGCGACGGCATCCTTGTCACGCACGAGCACAGCGATCATGTGAAGGGGCTTTCCACCTTTCTCAAAAAGAACCCGCTGCCGGTGTATGGCGCGGCGGCTACACTGGATTTTCTGGATGCCAATGGGATCGTCCCGGCAGCCTGCGAGCTGCACGAGCTGGAGGGCAGGGAAGAGGACGTGGGTGCATTCGGCGTGCGGGCATTCCCCACCAGTCACGACGTGCCCTGTGTAGGCTACCGCATCCACACGCCGGACGGTAAGACAATGAGCATCGCCACGGACCTTGGCACGCTCACCCCGCCGGTGCATGAAGCGCTGACCGGCTGCGACCTTGTGGCACTGGAAAGCAATTACGACCTGCACATGCTGCGCAGCGGGCCGTACCCCTATTACTTACGGGCCCGGATCGAGAGCACCCGGGGCCATCTTTCCAACGATGAGTGCGCTGCAAAGCTGCTGGAGCTCATTCAGGAGGGGTGCAAAAAGTTTGCACTGTGCCATCTCTCGCAGGAGAACAATACACCCTCCCTTGCGCTGCAGACCGTATTCAATACGCTGGGCGCAGCGGGCGTTGTGCCGGACAGGGACTGCATCGTGCAGGCACAGCGCCGCAGCGAAGTCAGCCCTGCATTGGAGTTTTGAGTAAAAGAAAAAGCAACGTTTTTTGCGTTGCTTTTTCTTTTACTCGTTCGCTTTCTGAACGCGGATATCGTTGCCGAAGAACTTGATCTGGACGAAACCGGCAAGGCGGCTGGAGATCTTTTCGGTGTAAAGCTTTTCCAGCAAAGTACCATCTGTGACATTGGTGGTGACGATGGTGGGCAGCTTTGCGCCCAGCCGGTTGTTCAGCAGGCTGTACAGATTGGTGAGAAAGAAGCTGGAATTGAACTCCGTACCAAGATCATCGAGGATCAGCAGGTCGGCATTGGATGCAGTCTGGAACAGCGCTTCTTCCTCGCCGTTCGGGTCGGAGCCGAAATGCAGCGCTTCCAGCTTACCAAAGAAATCCGGGCAGGAGACATAGATCACATCATAGTTCTGCCGGAGCACCTCTCCGGCAATGGCCAGCGCCGCATGGGTCTTGCCAAGACCGGCATTTCCCAGCAGCAGCAGGCTCTCGCGGGTGGCGGGTGAAAAATCGGCTGCATAATCGCGCAGATCGGCCAGAACCTCTGCCATATAGGTGCGGATGCTCTCACCGACCTCGGGATCTGCAACAGAGGGGTAATATTCCAGCTTCATAGTGTCAAAGCTGGAAATGGACAGGCTGGACAGCGCTTCGATCTCCTGACGGCGCAGCTGCTGCATCACCTTGTGGACGCAGGCGCAGGTGCGGCCGTTCACACTGCCGGTATCCTGACATTTCGGACAGGTGAAGTGCGGTTCCAGCGCGTTGGCAGGGCGTCCGCTTTCGGCCAGCAGGGCCGTCAGCTTCTGCCGGGCATCGGCCAGCGCGGCGGCGGCTTCGGTGCGGTCTTTGCCCGCAGCACCGGCCAGCGCACAGCGGATGCCCCGAACCCGCACCTCTTCTTCTGCATGACGCAGGGCGGGAATGGCAGCTTCGGCCTGTGCCTGTGCATCCTGCGCCAGCGCCCGGGCGGTCTGCCGCCGTAGGGCAACGGTGCGGAGAGCTTCCTGATACAGTTCATTTTTGGTACGCATAGCGGCTCCTTATTCAGGCTTTTTGATGAGGGAACGGCGGCGGGTGGCGTTTTTCAGGATATCGTTTCCGCTGGGGGCTGCACGATCCACCCGGATGTTCCGGCTTGCGCCAGCAGCAGCTACCGGGCTGCGCACATCGTGCACGGTGCGCAGTCCCTTGGCGTTCCATGTTTTGAGGATGCTGTTCCAGTACCACAGATCGCGCTTGGGCCCGGCCTGCACGGCAGCTTCCTGCACCATGGCGTCGTCATAGCCATAGACTTCGTACCATCGTGCAATAGCCTTGCGCCCGCCCAGGGTCAATTCGTCCGGAGCAATGTCCAGCAGGCTGCTGACATACTGCTCACGGCTCTGGCGCAGAGCCAGCAGCTTGAGGTGGGCGTCTGCCTGTTCACCGGTCTCCACGCCCTCGGTGCGCCACACCTTCAGCTCATGCACCACAGCGGCTATGGTACGCCGGCCGGTGCTGGCAACGTAAGCGGTGCACAGCATCACGGTCTCGGGCGCAAAGCCCTCCTGCACATAAAGGTTGACCAGCTTTTCCATTTCCTTGTGGGTCAGCGGGCGGGCAAAGCCGGTCTGCGCGCAGTCGATGAGGCTGGAGATCATGGGGTCGGTGCGGCTTGCGGCAGCAATTTCGGCCCATGTCATAGGCGTCGGGGCGCTGGGCTCCTCGCCCGGTGCAGCGTTTTCTTCATAGCGCTCCAGCAGGCCCGCACCTGCCCAGAAGGCCAGCGCACTCTCGGCGCTGATGCGGCTGCGCAGTTTGAGGTCGGCGCAGATCTTGTCCGGGTCGGTGACGCCGGTGGCCAGCACATACAGCGCCACGCGTACGTTGTATTCCTCTGCGATGCCGAGCTTTGAAAAGATCAGCTGCGGCACGGCGATGGTATCGCCTTTGAGCTCTTTTAAACGGTAGATCATCTTTTATTCCTTTGGTTCATCCGGTTCATCTTCAGCAGCTGGCTCCCAGGGATCACAGTCCATCATGCTGGGACAGTTTTTCCAGCGCTCCGGCTCTGCATTGAAAGCGTCCTGCAAAAAGGCGGCGGCAGCCTCGCGGCCCTCGTCGGACAGCGGAAACACCTTCTGCACCCGCAGGGCAGGGTCAGTCTTTTCAATGGTCCAGGGGTCGGGCCAGTAATCCACAGTGAGGATGCTTTCTTCCTTTGCAGCACCTTCGCCGCCATTCGGATCCGGTACGGTGCGCTTGCCGGGGATCATCCGGTACCGCAGGCCGTATTCGTTGCCGCTGTAGGAATTTTTGCATTTGAAATAATGCAGCAGGGGAACAAAGATCATAATGGAGTCCTTTCCTGCGGCAGGCTGAGCACCGCATGCTTGATCCTATTATAAGAAACACCCGGAAAAATTGCAACGGTTTGCTTGCTCAATTGCTGGATCAAGGGCAGAAAAACGTGATAGTGAAAACAAAAAGAAAAACGGCAAACCGATATTTCACGGTTCACCGTTTGTTTTGGAGCAGGGTACGGGACCCGAACCCGCCGCCTGCTGCTTGGGAAGCAGCCGCTCTACCGGATGAGCTAACCCTGCATTGCTCACTTATTGTAGCAAAGCAGAGCAGGATTGTCAAGAGCTGAAGCGTGTCAGTTTTTTGTAGTATAGGTCAGATCCAGCACCGGAGTAAACGGGTCAAACACCAGTCCTTTGATGCCGTCTGCCACCAGCAGACGCTTTTGCTGGCCCAGCAGCGGCACCACGGTGCAGCCTTCCAGCAGCTGACGTTCGCATTCGGCCAGCAGGGCACAGCGGGCGCGGCCGGTCTGCTGTGCGCTTTCTGCCAGACGTTCGGTGTACAGCGGGTCAGAGTAACCGGTCAAACCACCGCTCTCGGCAGTGAACTGCTGAAGCATCTGGTATACGCTGCCGCCCTCGGCACAGATGGGAGCCAGTGCGATGGTGTAATCGCCTGCCGCAAGGCGCTTGTCAAACTCTTCCTGCGGCACCTCCTCCACTGAGAAGAAGAGGGAACAGTCCTTCTGCCATGCACCGTTGATCTGCTCGGCCAGTTCGGTGAGCCCGGCTTCCTTGGGCAGCAGGATGGTCACACCGGAAAAATCAGAGCTGGCCATGCCCTGCCGTGCTTCCAGATACAGTGCACGCGGGTCCGGGATCACAGGCATGGGATCCCCGGCAGTGTCGCGGTAGGCGATGCCGTCTACAGTCAGCCCTGCAGGCACAAGGCCCTCGGCGGCGGTGTACAGGCCGGAAGAAGGCACTGCTGCATTTTCCCGGGCAATGCCGGCCAGTGCCTGCCGCAGTGCCTGATTCTCAAAGACAGAGCCCTCGGCGCTGTTGAACAGCAGGGCCCAGGTGGTATCGGAGTAGGAAACAGCCCGCAGCGCGGTCGCTTCGCCGGTGTCGTCCAGCGCGGCAGAGCATTTCTCGTCCGCGATGAGCTGAGCGGCACTCTTGCCGGTGCTGCCGGTGTTCTGCACCAGACGCAGGCTGCCGATCAGGGGCGCAGAGACATCGCGCCGCAGGAACAGGCCGCTGGCGGTCCAGTTGTACAGATAGAAACTGCCGCTGGAAAGGGTGGTCTTTGCCGTCAGGCCGTAGGTGCCGCGGGTGCTGTTGAAGAACTCCTCGTCGCAGGGCATGGCACCGGGCAGGGTGAGCTTTGCGAGGAAGTTGTCGTCCTTTTCACTCAGGCGGAACACCAGCGTCAGCGGACCGGAAGCCGAAACCCCCAGTGTACTGGGATCCGCCGTGCCGTCCAGCACAGCGGCGCTGTTTTCAATGGCAGAAAACTCTACCGCATAGGGAGAGCCCGTCTGTGCCTGAAAGATACGCCGGAACGCAAACACAAAGTCCTCGGCGGTGATGGAATAATCTGTGGCGGTTCCCTTAGCGGCGGTGTAGGTCAGGCCGTCTTTTATGGCAAAGGTGTAGGTGCGGCCATCCGGAGAGACGGTCCAGCTTTCGCACAGGTTAGGTACAATCTCGCCGTCGGCGTTTTTGCGCACAAGGCCGCCGTAAAGATTCTCGCAGGCAATGACGTCTGGCGCGGCAGACACGACCTGTGGGTCAAGATTTGCGGGGATGGTATCCACAAACCATGTAAAGCTGGCTGCACCGGAGCCGCCGCTGCAGCCGGTAAGGGCAAACAGGAACGCAGCGGCAAGCACCGCTGCGGTGATACGCAGAAACTGTTTCAAGGAAATGACCTCATTCTATGGTATTTGCTGGGAGTGTATATGGATACAAAAAGCACTCTGCTTCGACAAGTGTAGCAGAAATGAAGGTAAAATACAATTGAGGAATTGTGAATTTCCTTTGCTTTTTGGGGCAAAAGGGCGTTTTTCCGTTGCCAATTGCGGCTAAATGGACTATAATGGTACAGCGAATGTTTCAGCGCCCCTTTGCGGCGCGTTCGATACGATATTACTTATTGAGGAGGAACTGTTTTTATGCAGAAGGATCAGCAGAAACTGGCCGAGCTCATCAAGGGCAAAAAAGTTGCCTTCATCGGCGCAGGCGTCAGCCATAAGACGCTCATCAGGGAGTTCGTGGAGCTGGGAGCGCACGTCACCCTGTGTGACCAGAAGAAGAGCGTAGAGGACTTTGGCGATTATGCCGCCACCATCCGGGAACTGGGCATTGACCTGAGCTTGGGCGAAAACTATCTGGACGGCTTCAAGGGTCAGGACATCATCATGCGCACGCCGGGCTTTGTGGGCTACTTTGAAAAGCCCTTGCAGGATGCCATGGCCGCAGGCACTATGGTGACCAGCGAGGTGGAACTGTTCTTTGATTTCTGCCCCTGCGAGATCGTGGCTGTGACCGGCTCCGACGGAAAGACCACCACCACGACCCTGATCTCCAAGTTCTACGAAGCGGCTGGCCGCAAAGTGCATCTGGGCGGCAACATCGGCGCAGCTCTGCTGCCCATGCTGCCCGAAGTGGCCCCCGAGGATGTGGCTGTGGTGGAGCTTTCCAGCTTCCAGCTCATCAGCATGCATTCCAGCCCCAATATTGCCGTTGTGACCAACGTCACCCCCAACCATCTGGATCATCACAAGGATATGCAGGAGTACATCGACGCCAAGCGCAACATCCTGCTGTATCAGAAGCAGCCCTGCCGTGCCGTTCTGGGCTACGAGAACGAGATCAGCCGCAGCATGCAGAAGGACTGCAAGGGCAAGCAGGTGTGGTTCACCCGCCTGCACGACACCGACAACGGTGCCTTCCTGCGCAAGGAAGATCACATGCTCTGCATGGCGGAGGACGGCGTTGTGACCCCGTTCCTGGCACAGAAGGACGTGAAGCTGCGCGGTCTGCACAACATCGAGAACCTGCTGGCCGCTGCCGCTGCCGTGTGGGGTGAGGTGCCTGTGGAGGCGATCCGGCAGGTGGGCAGCACCTTTACCGGCGTGGAGCACCGCATCGAGCCGGTGCGTACGCTGGACGGTGTGCTGTACTACAACGACTCCATCGGCACCAGCCCTACCCGCACCATTGCCGGTCTGCGCAGCTTCGATCAGAAGGTCATCCTGATCGCGGGCGGCTACGACAAGCACATTCCCTATGAGCCGCTGGCACCGGAAGTGGTGGCCCACGTGAAGAACCTTGTGCTGATGGGTGCTACCGGCCCCCGCATTGAAAAGGCTGTGCGTGAGGACCCGAATTTCAACGAGGCAGAGCTGCCCATCCAGCATGCGGACAACATGCAGCACGCTGTGGAGCTGGCCCGCGCCTGCGCAAAGCCCGGCGATATCATCATCCTGTCTCCGGCCAGCGCATCCTTTGACCTGTACCCCAACTTTGAGGTGCGCGGCCGTGAGTTCAAGAAGATCGTCAACGAGCTGAAGTGATCGCACAGGTCGATACAAAGCGGCGGCGTTCCCGCTTTGCCAATGCCTGCCGGGGCCGGTGGGTGCTGGGGGCAGTGCTTCCGCTGGACCTTGCTCTCTTCGGCAAAAGCCAGCCGTGGCGGTTCTACGCCGGGCCCACGCTGGCGCTGGAACTCAGCGGCAGCACTGCATGGGCCGCCGGAAGCGCAAATCCCGAGGAACTGGCCGGCTTTCTGGCCTTCTGCGGGTGTGAGAGCGTCATTCTGGACGAAGCCGGATGTCTGCCGCCCACCGGCTGGCGCCGGGCTGAGACAATGACCGTGTTCGGTCTTGCCCCCGGCAGGGCGCTGCCGCTGCCTGCCGCAGACGAAGCCCTCTGGGCACAGCTGGACCTTGACCGGGAACCTGCGGCTATGGACGTGGCCCGGGCATTGTACCCGGAAGATACGGCCAGACAGGAGGATCTTTATTCTGAACTGTGCACCAAGCGTATCCGGGGCAAGGCGCTTGTCTGGACGCTGAGACAGGGCAGGGAAGCGGTCTGCACGGTGGGAGCCTATGCCCTTGCAAATGGGCAGGCGTATATGGCCTGCGGACAGACAGAAAGCTCCCTGCGCGGCAAAGGCATCGGCGGGCGGCTCATTGTGCAGATGGCAAACGAGCTTTCCGCAGAGGGGCAGCGCCCGGTGTTCCTCTGCAGCCCGGAGCGGGTGCATTTTTATACCCGGCTCGGCTTTGAAAAGCTGGGGGAGTATATTCGTTATGTGCCATCGTAGTTTGTCGGCTGACACGTCGGAAGTTTCTCTGAGGACCGTCCGCTGGGGTGGGACCCTGTTGCCCGTAGGGCAATAGGGCGGGCGATGGAATGGCCCGAATCGTGTCCGAGGAGAAAGCTGCCGACGCGTCAGTTCATGTGAGATTTATCCCAAATCATAAATTAAGGAACCATTATAATGTCAATCTTAAATCACTTTTTTGATTATAAACCCGAAGTTCTGGCGCTGGACGAAAAGGCCATGGAGCTGTGCCAGCCCTATTTCCGTCATATGGAAGAGATCCGGGACTTCAACCAGCTCAAGATGCTGAAAGCCTTTGCGGACACGCAGATGTCCTCTACTGATATGCTGGGCACCACCGGTTACGGTCTGTGGGATACCGGCCGTGCAAAGCTGGAACAGATCTTTGCCGAGGTGATGGGAGCGGAGGATGCGCTTGTGCGCAGCCAGTTCCAGAGCGGCACCCACACGCTGGCAGTGGCACTGTTCGGTCTGCTGCGGGCAGGGGATACACTGCTGGCTGCCACCGGCCGTCCCTACGATACGCTGGAAGGCGTCATTGGTCTGGACGGGAAGGGAAAGGGCACCGGCACCCTCATGGATTACGGTGTTCAGTATGATGAAGCACCCCTCAAGGCCGATTTCACCCCGGACTACGACCTCATTGCAAAAAAGGCTCCGGGGGCCAAAGTGTGCCATATTCAGCGTAGCCGCGGCTATCTGCAGCGCAATGCCTTTGATCTGGAAACGATCCGTAAAATTGCGGATACCGCCCGTGCGGCAAACCCCGATATCATCATTTTTGTGGATAACTGCTACGGCGAGTTCACCCAGACGCAGGAGCCCTGTCAGGTGGGTGCAGATATCGCTGTGGGCAGTCTCATCAAGAACCCCGGCGGCGGCATTGCCCCCACTGGCGGCTACATCGTGGGCCGCAGGGATCTGGTGGAGCTGTGCGCATACCGTCTGAACGCCCCCGGCCTCGGCAAGGAGCTGGGCTGCACGTTGGAAACGCCCCGTGATATGTATCTGGGCTTCTACTACGCTCCCGGCGTGGTGTGCGAGGCCATCAAGACGGCCATCTACGCACAGTGTATGCTGGAACTGCTGGGCAAGAACCCGGTGCCCCGCTACTGCGATGACCACAACGACATTGTTACCTGCTTTGATGCAGGCACTGCAGACGCCCTGATTGGCTTCTGTCAGGGCATTCAGGCTGCAAGTCCGGTGGACAGCTATGCTGCCCCGGAACCTTCTCCGGAGCCGGGCTATACCGACGAGGTGGTCATGGCAAGCGGCAGCTTTACGCAGGGCAGCACCATCGAGCTTTCCTGTGATGGCCCGCTGCGTGAGCCCTATACCTGCTACCTGCAGGGCGGCCTGAACTTTGCCGCCAGCCGCGCAGGCGTGCTGCTGGCCATCCAGAAGGCGTATTTTAAGGATTGAACAGGAGAAGAAAGCACATGCCTGTTTTAAGTGACCGTGTGGGCACCTTTACGGATTCTGTCATCCGCCGCATGACCCGCATCAATAATCAGTATAACTCCATCAATCTGTCTCAGGGTTTTCCAGATTTTGACCCGCCGAAGCAGCTTCTGGACGCGCTGGCAAGGACAGCCTATGCCGGTCCGCACCAGTACGCTGTGACCTTTGGCGCGCAGAACTTCCGCGAGGCGCTGGCCAAAAAGACCAGCCCCGCCCTGCACCACACTGTGGACCCCAACACCGAGATCTGCGTGACCTGCGGCGGCACCGAGGCCATGATGGCGGCCATGATGACCATTTGCAACCCCGGCGACAAGGTGATGATCTTTTCGCCGTTCTACGAGAACTATGGCGCAGACGCCATCCTTTCTGGTGCGGAGCCGATCTATATCCCGCTGGTGCCGCCCACCTATGAGTTTGATATCTCCCTGATCGAAAAGGGCTTTGCCGAGGGAGCCAAGGCACTGATCCTGTGCAACCCCTCCAACCCTTGCGGCAAGGTGTTCTGCCGGGACGAGCTGGAGGCCATTGCCGCCCTTGCCATCAAGTACGATGCCTTTGTGGTAACAGATGAGGTGTACGAGCATATCGTCTACGCTCCGGCAGAGCATATCTGCATGGCAAGCCTGCCCGGCATGTTTGAGCATACCATCACCTGCAACTCGCTCTCCAAGACCTACTCCATTACAGGCTGGCGTCTGGGCTATCTCATCGGCCCGGCAGAGGTGATCGAGGGTGCCCGCAAGGTGCACGATTTCCTTACTGTGGGTGCAGCTGCACCGCTGCAGGAAGCCGCTGTGGCAGGTCTGGAACTGCCGGCAAGCTACTACAAAGACCTGCAGGCCCTTTACACAGAAAAGCGCGACCACTTTCTTGCCGGGCTGGACCGTGTGGGCCTGAAGCACAATGTGCCGCAGGGGACCTATTTTGTGATGATCGATATTTCAGAATTTCTCGCTCTGCCGCAGTTTGAGGGATGGACAGATCTGGAATTCTGCGAGTGGATGATCCGGGAGATCGGCGTGGCAGCTGTGCCGGGTTCCAGCTTCTTCCGGGAACCGGTGAACCATCTGATCCGGATGCACTTTGCCCGTGGTACCGATGTTCTGGACGAAGCCATCCGCCGCTTGGAAAAGCTGTCTGAGCTGCTGAAATAAGTTCTGATCAAAATATAAGGGTCTCTTAAAACCAAATCCGGTGAAAAGAACACAAAAAAGCTGAGCATCTGCAAAAAATCAGGCGCTCAGCTTTTTGTATTTTGAGTTCCGAAAAAATCTGTCTTTTTGAAAGATTTCGCACCTTACGATGGGATCGATGCGGATAAAACAGACCAATCTGCCGCTGTTTCAGGGAGCAAAAGCGTCCATGACATCGGTGCACCACTTCAGCTGCCGGGTGAACTTTTCCCGCAGCACATCGTCACTGCCGCTGCCCTTGAAAAGTCCTTTGTTGTTTTCTACGGCAAAATACAGGGTGCCGTCCCGGTGCAGGCTCCCGCTGAAGCTTCCCTCCGCTGTCCCGGCAAGAGCCAGCAGCTTCCGGCATTTTTCCTCTGTCAGGCAGGCTTTCAGGGCGGTGTCATCGTCTGCTGTCAGCTTGAACTGCTGTTCAAAGCCGTCCATGGAGTTCTGTACCGATGCACCCCGGACGAGCTGTCCCAGCCTGCCCCGTGGGGTAAAGTTCAGGCTCACGGGCATCGGCACACCAAAACGGCAGATGCCCCACAGCCCGGCGTATACCGTGTCGTAGGACGGCGCGTTGACCACAGTGGGGTCGTCCGGGTCGGTATAGCTGACATCCCGGTCCAGCTCGATGCTGCACAGTTCCACCTCATAGCCCCGGTATTTTGCACGGACGTGCTCTCCGCCGGTCATGCGGTCATACTGGGGCAGAGGAAGCCCGGAGTCCCCAAAACAGGTGATCCTGCCATTGGGTGTAAACTGCACCTGCTGCAGTGCAGCATCCAGCACCGCCGGGACGATGCGGCGGTCTACGTCCTGTCGGGCGGCTTCTTTCCGGCTGCTGTGCAGCCATCCCAGAAGAAGCACCACGGCAATCGCAAAAATCATTCCATAGCTCATAGCGTCCTCCCTTCCTCTTTCCGGCTCAGCCGCAGATGCTGAAGTACAGGCTGGCGTAGGGGTCCAGCGGCGAAAGATCCATGATATTGCCTTCGGGGCTTACATTTTCCAGATTATCCAGCGCCATGGCATCAGCATAGTTGTCCGGCTGCGCCTGTGCGGCAAAAACCAGTCCGTCGTAATCCTCCGGCAGGTAGACCACATAGCTCTTGGTAAAGATCTTGTCATCGCTGGTGCTGCTCATGTTCCAGTCGGTAGAGAAGAAGAACTCGATGTCGTAAGCGTTGTCGTTCCAGTACACCGTGTGATAATAGTGGTGGTCGGCCCGGCTCGTGTCCCCTCTGGCGGTGGATGCCGTGAGCCATGTGCCGGTATAGGCATCGTAGAGTTCGCTGGAGATGTAGGTATCATAGGTCTGCCCAAAGTAGGGAATAGAGGAATCCGGGATATAGCACACGGCATCAAACTGGATCTCCCGGATGCCGTCGTGGGTCACGTCGTTGTACTTTGTCACCTGCCAGTAACACTCGTCGGTGTTGTAGCCGCTGCCCTTTCCGGTAAAGCTGCAAACGCCGCTGTTCAGCCGGATGGGGTCGGAAGAATCCACAACGCCATTGATCTCCAGCCCGTTTTTCTCAAAGCAGGTCGCCCGGGAGACGATGGCATCCACCGGGTGCAAAGCATCCGAAGAGCCTTCCTCCAACAGGTCGCCGCTGACCGAAAGATCCAGCCGCATCTGCGGAGTATCGTCGTCGAAGTAGAGGTCCATGCCGTATTTGTCCGCATCTGCGGTGCCAGTGTAAATGGTCTCGTCCTCGGAGTTGACGAATTCAAAGGTGCTGTCCTCGTGGACACGGAGCCAGAGCTCGATGTCGTAATAGCCCCACAGACCGACATAATCATTGATGTAGTCGTAGCCGTCCATGGCATCGACCTCTTCCACAGAGGAAGCCGTACTGACGTCAGCCGGAACGCTGCTGGCGGGGGCATCGCCGCCGCAGCCGGTACATAGGATGCCGCCTGCCAGCAGAAGGCTGGCAAGGGGCAGCAGGTGAGTTTTGTTTTTCATGGTCGTTTTCTCCCGATCTTCAAAGTTTCTGTCCTGCTGCCCAGACGAACAGCAGCGTCAGCAGGGCATACGCCGCGCTGAGCACTGCTATCACGATGCACAGGGCCTGTAGTCCCCGGCGCAGCCGGGGCTTCTGCGGCAAAAGCCGGGGCAGCGCATAGGCCCCGGCCAGAGCCAGTGCAAGCAGCAGAACCGATTGTTCCAGTGTCATATCCTCAAACCTCAATCCACCAGTTCAAGATGATCGCAGATGTTGTAGAACACATCCTGCATGTCGTCCGCTTCATCGGCAATGGTGCCGAAGGCATAAAGGTAGGTGTAGTCGTCGGTGTCCACCGTGTAAACCATCCACTCCCGCTGGTCCTCCCCCGAGCCGGTGGTGTACCAGACGATGTAAACCGGGTAGGAAAGATTCTGAGTGTAGTCCTCATCCTGAAAGCAGGTGACATCACGGGGTTCCCCCTCGCCGGTATCCAGAGCGGCAAACCGGGCGGCATATTCTGCGTATTCCTCCGCTGTCTCGTTGGTGCGCAGCGACTGGAACGCCATATCCACCACCAGCACAGAGCCGTCCTGCGTCATGTCCTCATAGGTGTAGGTACCATCCTCATAGTTCTCGTTCATCAGATTTTCCATGCTGGTGAAGGGGAGACCGCCGCCCACCAGCACCGGGATGCTCACCACGTCCGAAGAGGCGGGGATCAGGTCGCCCCGGCCATCCTCCGGCGGGATGACCTCGTAAGCCCCGGCCTTGTCGGAGTCCGAAGCCTCGCCCGCGGCCTCGGAACTGCCGCATCCGGTCAGGGAAAACATCAGCAAGGCGGCAAGTAAAAGTGCGATACGTTTCATTTTGGTTCCTCCTGTTTCAGAAAAGCTCCGTGTTCTGCGCCACGGCTTCCATCAGATCCTTCATCATGTCAACCGAGTCCTGAAAACTGCGGCGGTATTCATCAATGATCTTCGGGTCGATGTCCTTGGAAACCGCCATGATCTTCCGGTCGGTGTCAAAGGCGGCAAACATCAGATCTCCACGGAAGCTTATCCGCAGCGCCCGGGCGTCCACGGCCCTCTGCAGCTGCTGCTTCCAGCTTTCCGGTGCCAGATCAAACTCGCCGGGCAGGGCAAAGGGCTCCGGAGCCATCGGCCTGCGCATCCGGCACACCAGAAACAACCCCTTGAAGATCGTTTTGGAGCAGGTGCGGGTGTTGTGCGGGTCGTCGGGCATGGGGTCGCGCACCTCCCAGACGTGGATGAGGGAAGCGTTGTGCATGGCAAAGGGAATGCCCTGATAGCTGCCCTCGTAGCTGCCGTGGGCACTGGCCGATTCCCACTGCTCCGGGAAAAGCCCGGAACGCCGCACCAGTTCATCGCTCATGGGCCACTGCTTGTGCTCCGGCTGCGGGCCAAAGGCCTTGTGCAGTGCGGCCATAAAACCATCCCCCAGCTGTCCGAGGATCAGGGAACTTTGCATGGCGTGGATCAGCTGGATCAAAAAGACCGCTGCTACGATCACAAGCATCACGATGGTGCAGCCCGCCGTGAAGCTTTGAAGCAGGATGCCGGCCAGAACGCCCAGCACGGCACCTGCAATGCAGCCGTAGGCGCAGAGGTTTGCCAGATGCCCGTAAAACAGGATGCGGCGGGAAAGCTCTTCATCCGGCATTTTTTCCTGCGGGGCACGGTTCCGTGTCCTCATACTGCATCACTCCCATCAGCACCCGACGGTGCTGCTCACCTTCTTGCCCATCTTGTCGGCCTTATCGTAGCCGTTGTACTCCGGGACAAAGAAGGTCTTTGCCATGGCGTTATTGTAACTGGTGTCCCAGTAGATCACTGTCCACATGTAGGCATCCATCTCATCGTTCCAGATGTAGCCCCGCATGGTGGCGATGCGGTTGGAAGCGTTGCTCTCGTCCACTACCTCCCACGAGGTATCGGGCCACTGACCACCGTACAGCTGCTGGAAATCATACTCCAGATATTCCTCTGCATAGTCCAGAACAAAGTCGTCATCAGAGCCGGTATAGTCCAGATATTCATTGGTGATCCTGCGGCAGACCGCAAAACCGCAGTCGTCCCATTCGGGGTTTGCCACCACAAGGGCATCCTCCAGAACATCCAGCACATGATACTCATAGGGGTAGTAGGTCTGCACATGAACGGTCTTGTCCTTGACATGCATCCGGTTGCCTTTGTCGGTAAAGGTCAGGTCGTGGCCGGATGCATAGACGCTGAGTGCCAGCGACATGGTCAGCAGTGCAGCGGCAAACAGCCCCAGCGTGCGTTTCATCGTGCTTTTCATAGAATTGCCTCCTTTTTTAATAAATGGTTTTTGCTCCGGTCATGCCGGAACGGGTCGAAAGGCCCCGGTCTCCGGGTTCCAGCAGAACAACAGTTCCAGCGTTCCATCTTCCTGCGAAAAGCGGAGCAGGACATCGCTGTTGCCGTCGCCGTTCCGGTCTGCGGTCTCCATGCCGAGATAGCGCTGTTCTGCATTCTCCACAGGGGCAGGATAGTCTAGCTCTGCCAGCAGCACCTGACTTTCGGTGTCATGGTAGAGGGTCGTGTTCCCGGTGTGGACGCAGGCGCAGAAGGGGATGGTCTCCCCGTCCTGCACCAGTGTGCCGGAGTCATCGATGATGCCCCATGTGCGCCAGTCGCTTCCGGCAATGTCTTCCTCCGGTGGATCATCCGACGGCATTGCCGGAGCCGGAAGGATGGCCCACCCCAGCAGCAGGATCAGAAATGCCGCCAGCAGAACGCCGATTTGTTTTTTCATCGTTCACCACCTGTTGTTGAAGAGCAGGTCGGTGCCGTTCAGGCTCAGGGTGCTTACGTCTTCTCCCACATCGCCCGGGTGCTCATTCGGGATCAGCACAGCAGTGTCCTCGGTTCCGTCGTCCCAGAAAAGGCTTACGGTATCGCCGTCCACCATCCACTGACCGGTATACACGCTGTCGGCATCAAAGCCGTAAACGCCGTCCCCCAGATCCTTCTGGCCATACAGGATGAAGCCGTGGTTGGGGTAGAAGTTGAGGTACAGGTGCTCTTCGTCCATCCGCCACTGCCGGTACATCAGTACACAGGCGTTGTGCAGGTCCTCGTCATCGGTGTAGTCAGAGCGGATGTAGTAGCTTTCAAAGGAGCTTGCATTTCCGATAAGGAACGCTCTGCCGTCCTCGATGATCTCCACACTGTTGAAGACATTCTCCTCCATATGAAGGCTCAGGAAAGGCACATCGTCCGGGCCGACGTTAAAGCCCTCAAAGTTGTAGGAGCATCCCAGCATGGGGTAGGCGGTGTAGGTATCCTCGGTGGAGCCGTACTCGGTGTGCATCTCCACCGTGCCATCGGACGCAATGTGGTACCAGTTTTCCGAGGTGTAGTCCCCCCGCTCGTACCAGATCCAGTCGTCCAGCGCTTCCCGCTGCTCGTCGCTCAGCTCGGCCGCAGAGGTCGTGTCCGAGGTCTCCTCAGAATACGGGGCTTCCTCCGATTCTGAGCTGGGGGAGGGCTCTGCCGCGCCTCCTCCACAGGCAGAAAGGCTGATGCTCAGCGCCAGCAGAAGGCTCAGAACAGCCGCTGTTTTTTTCCATTTCATCTTGCTTTTCTCCTTTCCTGTTTTGATCTGCAAAGTGTTTTCCCGGCAGTGAAGCAGCTGAGAAAAAAGGCCCATGTCCGCATCGCAGGGGTGCCGGACATGGGCCTCGCTGTTTTAAAAAACGGAAAAGCATTTGACCCAAGCCGTTTCCGCTGCGGCAAAGAGAACCTTCCTTCTGCTCTGCGGGGAGCGGGTTTCGCTTTTGCCGGAATCCATCAGCAGGTTCTCTTCACATCCGTCCTGAATTTTCCGGTGCAGATCTGTAGCTGCCCCATCACTGCTGCGGTGCCGCAGCCTGTTTCCAGACCCGGATCACGCGGTACTTCGTGGCCTTCTGTTCCGGGTGGAACGCGCCGTCCTCAGCCGTCAGCAGGCCCTGTTCGGTGCACCACTGGGCGGCCTTTGCAGTCTCAGTATCTGCCGTGTCCGCAAAGGCGGGCAGTGCAGTGGGTTCCGGCCTTCCGGCGTTCTGCCACAGCAGCAGGGCCAGCTCGCCGCGGGTCGCGGGGATCGCCGTGCCCTCAGGCAGCAGGTCTTTCAGGATGGCGCGGGTGGCCAGTTCGTAGATGCCGAAGCCTGCAGCTCCCACCACAGCAGCGCCGCCTGCCACGGCCAGCACTGCGCCGAACCCGGAGCCGTCTCCGCCGTCGATTACCGGTTCGTCCGGGACAGGGTCAGGATCAGGCTCAGGACCCTCGCCGTTCCACTGCCAGTGGGCATAGAGGGTGATGTCCTCTGTGATCAGCTCCAGATGCTGATTACTTGCATAATAGGTCTGTTTTTCCACTGCCTCACCGCCGACAGCTGCAGTGTACCAGCCAACAAACTTGTAATCTTTCCGCTCAGGGGCCATACCCTCCATCAGCGGGACGTTCAGACATTCACCCTTGTCTCCAGTCTGTGTGGTAAAACTCACCTGATCGTGGCTGTCATTCCACCTGCCGCCGATTTGACTGATCCAGCTGTCATTCGTGCCCCAGGAAGTGCCGCCGTTGAGGTCGAAGGTAACGGTGTAGTGCGTGGCAGTGGGGGCGTCGGTGGAGATCTCAAAATAAACTGCATCGTCAGGCCGCGTCCAGCTGCCGCCCGTCACTTGCGTCCATGCGCCGTCTTTCGCCGTGCGGTACCAGAAGTTGGGCGCGTTCACAGTCAGGTTACTTTCGCCCAGCTTGATGAAATTGCCGCTGGTGGAATCCAGCTTCAGGGTGCCGATGTTGAAGATCACTTCACCGTTGTCAATGCAGGTCTTGGCACTCACCGAAAGGCTGCCGCCGTCCACTTCCGACCTGCCGTTCAGGCCGCGGGTTGCTCCGGTGATGGTCACCACGCCGCCATCATAGACCTTGACACCGCCATCGTTGACGGCTGCGGTTGCGCCGTCGATCTCCAGCGTGCCGCTGCTTTTGATCGTGGCACCCTGTCCGCTGACGCCATAGTTCACATCACGAATGGTCAGTTTGCCGCCGCTCTCGACCGTGGTACCCATTCCGTTGACGCCGTATTCTGCGTTGCAGATCTTCATATTTCCGGAAATATCTGCGCCCATGGCGTTTATGCCAAAGCCAAACGTATCCAGCGTAATGTCGGCATCAGCAGCCACTTTGATTGGTTCTCCACCACTGTAAAATCCGGCATAACGGTCTCTTTGTGCTCCGGTCACCGTGCTTTTTCCGGTGACTATCAGCTGCTTTCCGGATGGGTTGACCGCATTGTCCGTGACGGAGATGTCTCCACTCAGGGTCAGCGTCCGGGTGGCATCCTCATAACTTGCCTTGCCATCGTCCAGAATATTCGTTGCGTTGGCCGAGGTCACCCTCTTTCCATTCACAGCAAGTTCATAATCTGTCACATCCGCCGCGAATGCAGCCGCAGGCAGCGTGGTCAGGGCCATGGCCGCTGCCAGAAAAGCGCTGAGCAGCCGCAGCTTGGGGGTGCGCCGGAGTTCATTTGTCATAAAAACATCCTCCTTCCGCCGTTCCGCTGCCCTGTGCGCTGCTTTTTTCAGTCTGCATCCGGGTGCAGAAAAACCGGCCTGTTATTCCTCTAATAAAAGAGTACAACGGGCCGGTGAAAAAAGCTATTAACCTGAGGTTAGTATTTTTTGGCGAACAATTCTGCCAGCTGGGCACGCTTCGTGCGCACCCCGCCGCCAATGCCCAGCTTGGAATAAAGCTGGTTTGTGTACTGCTTCACCGTTCCTTCCGAAAGGAACATCTTGGCGGCGATTTCTTTGTTGGTGCAGCGGTCTGCAATAAGCCTTGCCAGTGTAAGCTCCCGCTCTGTCAGCCGGGCGGCAGCTTCGGGCAGGGCCTCGCTGTGGTTCAATGCCCGGCAGCGTTCCTCCTGCGCTGCACCCAGAGCAAGGATGCGCCGGACAGCATCGGAATGGGACCCTTCCTGCGCTGCTTCCAGCAGAGGTTTCAGATCCCGGAAATTTTCTGCAAAGGGGATGATAAAGCCGTCCGGGGCGGCCTGCGCCAGAGCCTGCTGGAGCAGGCTGAGACCTTCGTCCTGTCGGCCCAGCCGGGCATAGGCTGCCGCCATCTGGATCCGCAGATGCAGGGCCACAAGGTCATAGTGAAGGGCTTCGCACAGGGTCAGCAGCCCCGGGCTGCGGCCCAGCACCCGGGCCCATTCTCCCTGTGCCAGATACACCTGATTTTCGATCAGCCCGATCATGGGTTTGCCGGGAGCGAGGGTGTTTACAGTATTCATGCGGTGGGCGGAGTACACCTCCGGGATGCTGCCTGTCTGCCCCCGCAGGGCGTAGTAATAGGCGCAGATGGCGTTGAACAGATTGCGCCATGACATATTGTGCTGCCGGAGCATCTCTTCCCGCCGTACTTCCAGCGGGACCCGGGGCGTGTAGGGCCCGCAGAGGGACAGCCGCCACGCCAGAAAATCACAGCAGAGGGTCATGTTGGTCTGACCGTTGCCCTCGATCTGTGCATAGGCACGCTCCAACAGGATCTGCGCGTCGTCGAACCGTCCCTGCTGCAGATCTGCTTCTGCCCGCATGATGGTCTCCGCCCCCATGCCGTGCCCATTGGTGATCTTATAATAGTGGGGCATACATTCATCCATCTCCGCCAGCTCCCGGTCCAGCTGACCGGGCTGACGGTGGAACATCATCAGCACCGAGGGAGAACCGAAGGTCCACCCACCGCTGTTCTGGATGCTGATGGCCGGGTGGGACATCTGCGCACTGGCGCTGCGGTGCAGGCGGCTCATGGCAGAGATATCGTTGTACATGAGAAAGCTCAGGATCAGGTCGCACTCTCCCAGAAGGCTGCCTTTTTCTTCCTGAGACCACTCCGGATGCTCTGCCACCGTGGTCAGCAGAAGCTGCTTCAGCTCCATCATTTTCGGGATCTGCCGCCAGTTGAACATACAGCGCATCAGCACCAGAATGGCAAAGGGGTGCCGCTTGAGCGTTTCCACCGGACAGCGCCCCAGCCGTTCCAGCAGCTCTGCCGGGTCAAGGGAGGACAGCAGGATCCCGGCATCCCGTTCGATGACCTGCAGCGCTGCATCGTAGTCTTTGCACGCCTCGTAGGCGGTCAGGGCATGGAGATACTGCTGCTTTGCCTCATACCACGCCCCGTACCGTTCCCGGCAGGCATCCTGCTTTTCCGGCGTCAGCCGGTCAAACAGCCGCACGGCACACTCCTTGAGCATGTGATGAAACCGGAAGGTCTTTCCGTCCGGCAGTCGGGTCACAAAGGCGTTCTGCTCGGTCAGGGTCAGCAGGATCTCCTCTGCGTCCGGCATTTCGGTCACGACCCGTGCCATTTCCACCGTGAACTCATCCGCAAGCCCCATTATGGCAAGGAACTCCCGCTTTTGGGGCGGCAGGTTTTCCAGCATCGCCGCCGTGAACATGGAGTAGATATCGGCATCCTCGCTCAGCAGGATGCCCCGCTCGGCTAAGGAGTGCAGATTCAGGTATATGGCAGAAAACCACCCCTCACAGGAGCGCAGAAGGCTTTCCACCTGTGCCTCGGTCAGGTCCATACCGCAGCGGTGGGCGTAGTGGGCAAGCTCGGTATGGTTGAGCCGCAGCTGCTCCCTGCCAATGCGGTGCAGACGGTGCCCCAGCCGGAGGATCTCTTCCTTGGGCAGAAAGTTGTTCCGGCTTGCCACGATCAGGTGGATGTTCGCCGGCAGGCGGTTTGCCAGCCCGCACAGGAACTTTGCCGCTTTTTCGTCCTTTAACAGGTGGAAATCATCCAGAAACAGGTAGCAGGGCGTGTCTCCTGCCAGCACAGCGCACAGGTCATCCATCAACTGGGCGGCGCTGCTGGCATCTTCGGGGTATTCGCAGCCCGCCAGTGCTGTCAGCCCTGCTGCCGCAAAGGCGTTCTGAACACTTTTCCAGAAGATGAAGCGATTGTCGGAATAGATATTCACCCGCAGGATGACGGCCGCTTCCGTCTGCCTGCGCTGGTTCAAAAACCAGTTGACCGCCGTGGTCTTGCCGTAGCCCATAGGAGCCACCACCGCCGTTAGTGCGCTGACCGAAACAGGGCGCAGGGTCTCCTGCACCCGCTCCGAAATGTAGATCGCGTTCAAGTCCGTTTTCCGCATCGTTTTTGCTCCTTCTCACCATCCGGAGGAACTGTGATTCACTGCATCAAGTATAACATAACTGCAGAAAAGCTGCATCCGGTTTTTCTTTGACGGATCATGCCGCATCCAGCAGCTCTTCGGGGTCTTCGATCGCTTCCTCGATCACCTCTTCCTCCGGCGTGGGCTCGTCCTCAGCGTCGAACCATCCGAGCAGGCTGCGGATCGTGTCGCGGATAAAGAGCAGATCGTTGTCCAGATCGGCATCGGCATTCATCAGCTGCTGGACCATTTCGGGTTTGTCCGTGATAATGTCGTCTACGCCAAGGCTCAGCAGATCGCTGGCGTCTTCCTGACGGTTGACCGTCCATGCAGAGATGGTTTTGCCGCGCAGGTGGATCTGCTGGACCATGCCGGGGGTGATGAAGGTGGACTCCACGCTGAAAAAGTCTGCGGCGGGCAGGTCATAATAGCTGCCCACGCCCAAAGCAAGGATATAGCCGGTCTGGATCTCCGGGGCAAGCTCCTTGACCTTGCAAAGGGTATTGTAGCTTTGCGAGGTGATCACGCAGTCATGCTCAAAGCCCTTTTCATAGATGATCCGGACGGTCTCTGCCTCCAGCTCAGGTGTGGCCGCATTGGGCTTTATCTCGATGTTCAGCTGGATCCTGCCTTTGCACTGATCCAGAACTTCTTCCAGCGTGGGGACCTGGGTGCCGGTGTACTTCTGGCCGAACCAGCGCCCGGCGTCCAGTCTCCGCACTTCATCATAAGTCAGGTCATAAATGTTTTCATTCCGGCCGGCACAGCGGCGCAGGTTGGCGTCGTGCGTCACCATCGCAATACCGTCCTTTGTCATCTGAACGTCCAGCTCAGCGCGCTCACAGCCGTGGTCAATGGCAAGCAGGAAGGCGGGCAGGGTGTTTTCCGGTGCGGCGGCGGAATAGCCGCGGTGTGCCGTGACGATCGGCACAGTGCCGCCCAGCATTGAGCGCAGTGCATCGTCCTCCGGCAGAACAAAGTAGCAGGCGGCAAGCACGAAGGTGAGCAAAGTGGCACCGGCAATGGCGGCGGTCAGAAGCAATCTGCCATTGGAGCGGCAGGGTCTGCGGTCCGGGTCTGCCTCCGCTTCAAACGATAAGCTGCCCCGCAGGCGGTCATAGAGCGCGGCAATAACGGTGCACTGTGCAAGGGTGATGGTACAATCGATGAGAAACTGGAAGAAGGGAAGCTCAATGGTCAGCGCGGCACGGGACAGTGCAAACATGGCCTGCGTGCTCTGCATCCCGATGCTGATGATAATGCCGTACAGCGGCAGCGCGATGGCGGCAGTCAGCAGCAGAGAACGCAGCAGGGCCGAAACATTCCACCGCAGCAGCAGAAGAAATGTGCGGAGAATGCGCGTGCGGACATAGCCGACGCTTTCACGAACCGATTGCCACAGGCTTTTGTGCTCCAGAAGGAACAGCGGCAGCACCAGGACCCAGCTGATCAGGAGAACCAGAAGTGCGGCGCAGAGGGCCAGATAAAGCAGGTGATACCGGCTGTTGGCACGAATGACGCCCATGATATATTCCGGCACTGCAAGCTGAGTGATATAATTCACGGCAAGGAAAAAATTGGTGAAAGGGATCAGCAGGGCGCTGTAGACCAGAATGAGCCAGTTCTGCGGTAGAAAGGCATGACAGGCGTCCAGCAGGGAGGTGCACAGCAGTGCAGGCAGGCGGATGCTCTCGCCCTTGCGGGCAAGGTCCAGTCCATGCAGCAGGACGGAACATTCAAACAGCGACCAGAAGGCCGTCAGAACGGCGATGAGAACGATGCAGCCGATAATGGCAGGGGAGGTAAAAATATCCGAAGCATTGCTGTTGCTCAAATAGTGCATGGGAGCGAACCGCAGCGTCAGGGACCAGATCTGCTGCATCAGGGAAACGAACAACAGGTTCGTGGCAAGCTTGCAGAGGATGAGAATGGAGAAAAGTGCAGCTTCGGCGCGGTGCATCAGGGAAAAGACAGAGCGCCGCAGGACAGAATAGGTCTGATTTGCAGTGCGGAACGAAATGAACAGATCTTTCAATTTAGCAGAACCTTCTTCTTATAATTTGCGGGACAGCCGGTCGCAGAGCGTTGGAACGGGCTGTCCTGTGAAAATTTTTTACATGATCGGCAGAAGCAGACCGGAAAACAGCAGACATCCTGCGCCGTGCAGCCGGGGGCTGCCGCCTGAGAAAACAAAGCATCCGGCTGAGCCAGCCGGAAAAACTCTGCAAATATAATATAAATATAGTGTAACATATCTTTCTTTAAAATAAAATGCGGCAGAGACAAACGAAATCAACAAAAATGCAGGAAAAAATTTGGCAGGCACCGTACATGACCCGGAACTGTAGAAAAAGGGGGCTCTGGCAGAGGAACGCAGAATCGTTAAAAAATTATAGAACGGGGTGTGACGGATGTTGAATTGCATGGACTTTTATAGAAGCTCTTGCATTTTTATGGAAAATTCAGTATAATAAAACCAATTTTGAAAGCTCACACAGACAACCAGGAGGTCTTACCATGGCTTCAAAGATCAATAAGGGAGAAATCCTCGCCAAGTTTTTCGATGACGGGGAATACACTGCGCTGTTTGCTGATGGTGCAGTGAGCGCTGCCTGCGGCTATGCTGCAGGTCAGCAGGCTTACGCTGTTTATCAGAATGGCGAAGCTGTTACCGTAAAGGATGTTGAAAAGAACATCAAGGTTCTGGAAATGGCAGCACAGACTGGCTGCCCGGTCGTCACCTTCTACAACTCCGTTGGCGCAAAGCTGGCTGAGGGTCTGGACGTGCTGACCGCCAGTGCAAAGCTGAATGCGCAGATCGCAAAGGTTTCCGGCGTGATCCCGCAGGTGGCTGTTGTTCTGGGTGTCTGCGGCGGCACCAGCGCACTGAGCGCAGCCAATGCAGATGTCTGCATCATGGCTGAGGGCGCAGAGCTGTTCTTCACCGCTCCGTTCACCTCTGCCGCCAAGGGCGACAAGGTGGCCGATGCCGGTACCGCAGCCGCCGCTGCAAAGGCTGGCGTGGCTGCTATCGTGGAGTCCACTGCTGCGGAAGCTGCCGAGAAGGCTGCTCACATCGTGGGCCTGCTGCCGGCCAACAACCTGACCGGCCCTGCAATCTTTGAGTTCGAGCAGCCCACTGCTGCTCTGGCTGCTGGTGCAGAGCCTGCAAAGGCTGCTGCCGCTGTGGTCGATAAGGACAGCGCCGTGGAGCTGTATGCAGGCTTTGGCAAGTCTGTCTATACCGCATTTGCAACCGTGGGCGGCAACGCTGTGGGCGTTGTGGCCACCGGCAAGAACCTGTGCCACAACTGCGTAGCCAAGGCTTCCCGTTTTGTGCGCCTGTGCGATGCTTTCAGCGTGCCGGTGATCACCATTGTGGATACCGAGGGCTTCGTGCCCAGCGCTACCGATGACATTGCAGGCGGCATCCGTGAGGCTGCCCGTCTGGCTGCCACCTATGCCGACGCTACCACTGCAAAGGTGGCTGTGCTGGCAGGCAAGGCTGTGGGCCCTGTCTACACTGCACTGGCCGCTGCTGATCTGCGCATTGCTGTGACCGGCTGCACTGTCAGCGCGCTGGAGCCCAGTGCTGCTGTCAACGTACTGTACAAGGAAGAGATCGATGCTTCCGACAACATCATTGCAGCCACCAACGCAAAGGCTGCTGCCTACACCGCTGAGGTGTGCAGCGCAGCAAATGCGGTTGCCTGCGGTGCTGCTGACCTGACCTGCGATGCAGCGAATGTCCGTGCAAGCGTGGTTGCTGCACTGGAGCTGCTGAGCACCAAGCGTGCTGCCCGCCTGCCCAAGAAGCACGGCAACATGGCCCTGTAATCGTCTGTATAAATCTTTAGATACGATTTTGATTTGGAGGATCCTTCCATGAAGTACTACAATATTACCGTCAATGGCGTTGCTTACAGCGTCTCCGTGGAGGAGACTGCCGCTGGTGCTGCTCCCGTTGCTGCTGCAGCTCCTGCCGCACCCGCTGCTCCTAAGGCTGCTCCGGCTCCCGCCGCTGCACCCAAGGCTGCCGCAGGCGCTGCCGGTGCTGTTGCCGTCAAGGCTCCCATGCCCGGCAACATCCTGGATGTCAAGGTCAAGGCCGGTGCATCCGTCAAGGCCGGCGATGTGCTGGTGATCCTGGAGGCTATGAAGATGGAGAACGAGATCGTTGCTCCGCAGGACGGCACTGTGGCTTCCATCAACGTCAACAAGGGCGACACCGTCAACTCCGGTGACGTTCTGGTTTCCATGAACTAAGGGAGAGGTGACAATCATGGCCAAAAAGCCGATCAAGGTTACCGAGGTCGTCCTGCGCGATGCCCACCAGTCTCTGCTGGCAACCCGCATGACCATGGATGAGATGCGTCCCATCCTGCCGGAAATGGATAAGATCAACTACTTCTCCGTGGAGTGCTGGGGCGGCGCTACGTTCGACAGCTGCATCCGCTTCCTGGACGAAGATCCCTGGGACCGCCTGCGCATCCTGCGCAAGGAACTGCCTCACCAGAAGCTGCAGATGCTGTTCCGCGGCCAGAACATGCTGGGCTATCGTCCCTACGCAGATGACGCCGTTGAGTACTTTGTGCAGAAGTCTGTTGCAAACGGCATTGATGTCATCCGCATCTTTGATGCACTGAACGATCCGCGCAACCTGCAGACTGCTATCAAGGCAGCCAACAAGGAAGGCGCTCATGTGCAGGGCTGCATCAGTTACACCCTGAGCCCCGTGCACAACAACGAGTACTTTGCAGCCTACGCCAAGACTCTGGAGGAGATGGGTGCAAACTCCATCTGCATCAAGGATATGGCCGGTCTGCTGACTCCTTATACCTGCTACGATCTGGTCAAGAAGCTGAAGGAGACCGTCAGCATCCCTGTTGATATCCACAGCCACTACACCGCAGGTCTGGCTTCCATGTCCATTCTGAAGGGCATCGAGGCAGGTGCCGACATCATCGATACCGCCATGAGTCCCCTGAGTCTGGGCACCAGCCACATGCCCACCGAGAGTCTGGTCGCTGCCCTGCAGGGTACCGATTATGACACCGGTCTGGATCTGAAGCAGCTGAACGTTGTCCGCGCATACTTTGCAAAGCTGCGCGAAAAGTACATCGCCAACGGCCAGATCAGCCCCAAGAGTCTGGGCGTTGATGCCAACACCCTGCTGTATCAGGTGCCGGGCGGCATGTTCTCCAACATGCTCAAGCAGCTGAAGGATGCCGGCAAGGAAGACAAGCTGGATGAAGTGCTGGCTGAGATCCCCCGTGTCCGCGAGGATGCAGGCTATCCGCCGCTGGTTACTCCCACCAGCCAGATCGTTGGTACGCAGGCTGTGTTCAACGTTATCCTTGGTGAGCGCTACAAGATGGTCACCAAGGAGTTCAAGGGTCTGGTCCATGGCGACTACGGCAAGACTCCCGCTCCCATCAAGCCGGAGTTCACCAAGAAGATTTTGGGCGACGAGCAGCCCATCACCTGCCGCTTTGCCGATACGCTTGCTCCCGAAATGGACAAGCTGAAGGCGGAAGCTGCCAAGTGGGCAACGCAGGAAGAGGACGTGCTGACCTACGCAATGTTCCCGCAGGTGGCACCCAAGTTCTTCGACAAGCGCAATGCCAAGAAGCAGGGCGTTGATGGCGATCATGTGGACTACGCCAATCAGTCTCACCCCGTCTAAGTAACGGTATTTTAAGGGCTTCCCGCTGTGAGCGGGAGGCCCTTTTTGCATAGCAGGGCGGTGTGCAGGAGATGACATGGGTCGTATAAACCGGCAGAGAATGTTTTTGCAAAAATCTGCCCCAAAAGGCAATGAATGCATTGACTTGAAAACATCCCCAATCTATAATGGATAAAAATGGATGCGCGCGGCATTCGGGTATTGCCACAAAAGAAGGAGGGGACCCCTATGAGAAAAGTTACTGCCCAGCGCCTTGCGGAATTTACGGAGCGGGACTATGTGCTGACCTTTGGCGTTGGAAAAAGGGAGTTTGACCGGATGCTGGCAGCACTGGAAGATGCTTATCGTAGGGAGCATAAGCGTAAGCCACGCTTTACCAAGATCACCATGCTGGATAAGCTGGTGCTGACCCTGATCTACCGTCATGAATACCGCAGCATGGACAGCATTGCTGCAGAATACGAGGTCTCCCGCGATACCATTGAAGTGAATGTTCATTGGGTGGAGCAGACCCTGCTGAACGCAGATCTGATCCAGAAAAGCGTTACCTGTGTGTACAAAACCAACTGAAACAGGCTCCGGCACAAAATCTTTGGATTCTGTGCCGGAGCTTTTTTACTTATTGGCGTTCATTGCGGGCATTTTGGCCGGAATGCACAACAGTGCACCTTGAATTTTGGGCCGAAGAATAGTAAAATGAAGCTATATGTATCGTAACATGGGCTTGTGTACCCAAAGGCGGATACATATACCGGAATCTGTATGCAAAAACATTGAAAAACAGAAAATAGGAGAACGTTATGATCTTAAGCATGACCGGCTTTGGCCGTGGGACTGCTGTGCGCAATGGCCGTGAGATCACGGTGGAACTGCGCAGCGTCAATTCTCGCTACTTTGAGTATTCTTCGCGCATCCCGCGCACCTGCAGCTATCTGGACAGCCGACTGAAAAAGCAGCTCAACGAACGCATCACCCGCGGCAAGGTGGAGCTGAGCATGACTGTACAGAATGTAGATGCTGCAGATACCGTGGTTGCGGTCAACATGGAACTGGCCCGCAGCTATCAGCAGGCCATGCGGGATATCTCCGAGCAGCTGGGCGTCAAAAATGATATCTCTGCCGGGGTGATCACCCGTTTCCCGGATGTGCTCACCACCCGTCATGCGGATGTGGACGAGGAACAGTTGTGGGAGGATGTGTCTGCCGTTACGGCACAGGCGCTGGATCGCTTTGTGGAAATGCGCGCCGCCGAGGGTGCCAAGATGAAGGCCGATGTGGAGAACCGCCTGAATTTTCTGGAGGAATGCGTCGGCAAAGTGGAGACCCTGAGCGCGGGCCGTGTGGAGGCTTACACCACCCGCCTGTATGAAAAGCTCAAGGTCATTCTGGAAGACCGCGATATCGATGATGCCCGCGTGCTGACCGAAGCCGCCATCTTTGGCGACAAGACTGCTGTGGACGAGGAGACCGTCCGCCTGCGCAGTCATATCGCACAGTACCGGGACATTCTGGCCCTGAACGAGCCGGTGGGCCGCAAGCTGGACTTCCTGACGCAGGAACTGAACCGTGAGACCAATACCATTGGTTCCAAGTGTCAGGATCTGGACATCACCCGCATCGTGGTGGACATGAAGGCCGAGATCGAAAAGATCCGTGAACAGATCCAGAATCTGGAATAATGAAGTAAGATCCGGAGGAATTTATGAAGCTGATCAACATCGGGTTTGGCAATATGGTCAGTGCGGGCCGCGTGGTGGCTGTCGTCAGCCCGGACTCGGCCCCGGTCAAGCGTCTGATCAAGGAAGCGCGGGAGCGCGGGATGCTGATCGATGCATCCTATGGCCGCAGCACCCGTGCGGTGCTGATCATGGATTCCGATCACGTGGTGCTCTCGGCGCTCCAGCCGGAAACGGTGGCCAACCGCGCGGCAGGGCAGGAGAGCAGAATGACAGCAGAGGAGGAACCGTCCCATGGCGAATGATAAATATCTGTTTGTAGTTTCCGGTGCGGCAGGCACCGGCAAGGACAGCGTGGTGAAGGCACTGCGCGAAGCACACCCGGAGATCGAAAAGACCGTCTCCGCCACCACCCGCGCACCGCGTCCCGGTGAGCAGGAGGGTGTGGACTATTATTACCGCACCCGGGAGCAGTTCCAGCAGCTGATCGAGAACGATCAGGTGGTGGAGCACAACTTCTACAACGGCAACTACTACGGCACCCTGCGCGAAGAGGTGGACAAGCGTCTGGCTGCCAGGAAGGTGGTCGTTCTGGTCATCGATGTGCACGGCGCAGCGAATATCCGCCGCATGTTCCCCGGCGCGACCACCGTGTTCCTGCTGCCGCCCTCGGTGGAGGAGCTGGAACGCCGTCTGCGCGGCCGCGGCACCGAGACCGAGGACAGTATTCAGGAACGTCTTGCTACGGCCCGGCAGGAGCTGGCCCAGCAGGATAAATTCACCCTGAAGCTGGTCAACGACCGGGTCGATACCTGCGCCGATGCACTGTATGAGGCAATCTGCCGCCGCATCGGAAGCGCAGAATAATATTTGAAGGAGCTGGACGAATGCCCAAAACGGTAGGCGTTGCCGTCAGCAATGCGACCTTCCACTTTGATAAGCTGTATACCTACGCGGTCATGCCGGACCAGCAGGACACCGTAAAGCTGGGCAGCATGGTGCTGGTGCCCTTTGGCCGGGGCAGCCGTGCCCGCATGGGCGTGGTGCTGGCCTGCGATGCCGAACCGGAAAGTGCAAAGCTGAAATATCTTTTCGACGTGGCCCCGGCTTCGGCCTGTCTGACGCCGGAGCTGCTGCGTCTGGTGCACTTTCTGAAGGAACGCACCTTCTGCACCTATTATGAAGCGGTCAAGGCGGTCATTCCCTATGGTGCGCAGTACAAGCCCGCTGTGGCAGCAGACGGTGTGACGCCGGTGCTGCAAAAGCAGCTCACCCGCCACACAGAGAACTCTTACCGCCTTGTGGGCGGGCTGCCGCAAAAGCCCAAACCGACTGCCAAGCAGCTGGCGGCAGTGGCATTGCTGGGCGGCGGGCCCCGCACCCTGAACGAGCTGGAGGACAAGGGCATCAGCCGTGCTGTGCTGGATAATCTGTGCGCCAAAGGCGTGCTGGAATGCAGCAAGGTGAACAAGTCCATCGACCTGTATTCGTCCATTCCGCTCAAAAACGAGCCCATCTGCCTGACAGCAGAACAGCAGGCGGCTTACGATGCGCTGCTGCCAAAGCTGGAAGACGATGCGCCTCACTCGGCATTGCTGTACGGTGTGACCGGCAGCGGCAAAACGCTTGTGTTTTTAAAGCTGATCGCACACTGTCTGGAACAGGGCCGGAAAGCGCTGGTGCTGGTGCCGGAGATCAGCCTTACGCCGCAGATGATCCTGCGGCTCAAGAGCCAGTTTGGCCGCCGGGTGGCGGTGCAGCACTCTGCCCTCAACCACACGGAACGTCTGCTGCAGTGGCAGATGATCCAGGACGGCGGTGCCGATATTGTGGTGGGCACCCGCAGTGCCATCTTTTCGCCGCTGGAAAACATCGGGCTCATCATCATCGATGAAGAGCAGGAGCACACCTACCGTTCGGAGTCTGCGCCCCGCTATTCTGCCCACGAGGTGGCCCGGCAGCGTGCGGCAGAGAACGGTGCATTGCTGCTGCTGGCCAGCGCCACCCCCAGCACCGAGAGCTTTTACGCGGCCCAGCATGGCCGCACCCAGTTGGTGCGGCTCACCCAGCGCTACGGCGGCAACCCGCTGCCGAAGGTGCAGATCGTGGACATGCGCGCCGAGCTGGCATCGGGCAACCCCCGGGAGATCAGCCTTGCCATGGAGGACGCTATCCACCGCAATCTGGACGCAGGCAAGCAGACCATTTTGCTGCTGAACCGCCGGGGCTACCAGACCATGGCCCAGTGCGAGGACTGCCGTGAGGTGCTCAAGTGCCAAAAATGCAGCGTGCCCATGGTGTACCATAAATCGGCGCATAAGGTATTGTGCCACTACTGCGGCAGTCAGATGGAACCGCCCACCGTCTGCCCCACCTGCGGCGGCAAGCTGCAGTACCGGGGGTTCGGCACCCAGAAAGCGGAGGAAGAGCTGGCAAAACTCTTTCCGGATGCACGGGTGCTGCGGATGGATCAGGATTCTACCGCTGCCAAGGACGCCCACGAAAAGCTGCTGGCAAAATTTGCAGATCACGAATACGACATCATGGTGGGCACCCAGATGGTGGCCAAGGGACTGGATTTTGAGGACGTGACCCTTGTGGGCGTGCTGGGCATCGATTCACTGCTGTTTGCGCAGGGCTTCCGTGCCTACGAAAACGTGTTCAGCCTCATCACGCAGGTGGTAGGCCGCAGCGGCCGGGCCAAAGCCCCGGGCTTTGCCATCATCCAGACCACTGACCCCGATAACCCGGTGTTGAACCTTGCCGCCGCGCAGGACTACGACGCCTTCTTCGAGCAAGAAATTGCATATCGCAAGCTGGGCCTCTACCCGCCCTTCTGCGGGCTGTGCGTCATCGGCTTTGCAGGCGCAAAGGAGATCGAGACGGCAAGAGCCGCAGCGCGCTTTGCGGCTCTTCTGGGCCAGCAGGCAGCAAAACAGCCGGATCTGCCCCTGCGGGTGCTGGGGCCGACCCCCGGCAGCATTGAGAAGATCAACGACACCTATCGCTATAAGCTTACCATCAAGTGCCGCAACGACCGCCGCTTCCGCGACCTCGTGCGCAGCGCACTGGAATTGTATGAACAGGAAAAACTTCCGTCCAAGGCCACCGTTGCGGTGGATCTGCATTCGGACGGAGATATCTGATTAGGAGGTACCATAAATGGCAATCCGTAACATTGTAAAAGAGGGCGACCCCATCCTGAACAAGGTCTGCCGCCCCGTGACTACCTTTGATGACCGTCTGGCTACTCTGCTGGATGACATGCACGAGACCATGATCGCCGCCGACGGCGTGGGTTTGGCCGGCCCGCAGGTGGGCATGCTGCGCCGCCTGTTTGTGGTGTGGGACACCACCGATGCCCCGGAGGAGATCCCGGAGGATTACGAGTACAAGTTTATCGACTTTGTGAACCCGGAGATCCTGGCCGTATCCGAGGAAGAGGAGACCGCCTATGAGGGCTGTCTGTCCTTCCCGGGCCATAACGGCGCCGTGACCCGCCCCGTCGCTGTCAAGGTGCGCGCACAGGACCGCCACGGTGAGTGGTTTGAGCTGGAAGCCGGGGATCTGCTGGGCCGCTGCATCCAGCATGAGAACGACCATCTGGACGGCATCACCATCATGCAGTCCAGCGAGTATTTCTATGAGGATACCGAAGAGGGCAAAAAAGCTGCCCGCGAAGCGAAAGGAAACAACTGATGCGCATTCTGTTCATGGGCACGCCGGATATTGCCGCCGAGTGCCTGAAAGCCCTGTATGCTGCCGGGCATGAGATCTGTGCGGTGTATACCCGGCGGGATAAGCCGGTTGGCCGCAAGCAGGTGCTGACCGCACCGCCGGTGAAGGAAGTGGCGCTTGCCCACGGCACGCCGGTGTTCCAGCCCCGTACCCTGCGGGACGGCAGCGAAGATGAAAATATCCGCGCACTGGCCCCGGAGCTGATCGTGGTGGTGGCTTATGGCTGCATCCTGCCGAAGTCGGTGCTGGAAACGCCGAAATATGGCTGCATCAACCTGCACGTCTCCCTGCTGCCCAAGTATCGCGGCAGCGCTCCGGTGCAGTGGGCTGTGCTGAACGGCGACGCCGAGACCGGCGTTTCCATCATGCAGATGGACGAGGGGCTGGATACCGGCGATGTGCTCTGCTGTGAAAAGATCGCCATTGACCCGGAGGAGACCAGCGGCGAGCTGTTTGACCGCGTGACCGCCGTGGGTGCACGGGTACTGTGTGAGGTGGTGCCCGCCATCGCTGCCGGCACGCTGATTGCACAGCCGCAGGACCATGCAAACGCCTGCCTTGCCCCCATGCTCAATAAAGAGATGGCGGAGTTCCGCCTGACCGAATCTGCCGCCCACATCCACAACTGGGTGCGCGGCATGAACCCATGGCCCGGTGCATGGTTCATCACCTCCGGCGGAAAGAAGCTCAAGGTGATGGAGTGCCGTGCGGTGGAAGCTTCCGGCAAAGCGCCCGGCACGGTGCTGGCGACAAAGCCGCTGACCGTGGCCTGCGGTGAGGGGGCCGTCCAGTTGCTGCAGGTGGTGCCGGAGGGCAAAAAGCCCATGGACGGCACCGCGTTTGCTGCCGGTCAGCGCCTCAAGGCGGGGGATATCCTCTGATGGCGGCAAATCCGCGCGCGGCAGCTGTGGCGGCGCTGGTGCGGCAGGAGCAGGCCGGTTTTTCCAACCTTGTTCTGGATGCCGAACTCAAGCGCCAGCAGCTGGAAGGCCGCGATAAAGCTTTTGCCAGTGCCATTTTCTATACCGTGCTGGAACATCAGGGCACGCTGGATCACATCCTGTGCCAGTTCCTGCCCAAGGGCCTTGCAAAGCTGGATGCACCGGTGCGCGAGATCCTGCGTGCCGCGCTGGCACAGGCCCGCTATATGCAGGTGCCGGTATCCGCAGCGGTGAACGAAGCGGTCAAGCTGACCCGCACCTTCAAAAAATCCAGCGCATCCGGTCTGGTCAACGCTGTGCTGCGCAAGGCGTGCAGCTACGACCTGAGCACCGCAAGCTTCAAAAACGAAGTGGAGCGGCTCATGGTGCTTGGCTCTGCCGGGCGGGATGTGGCGGAATTTCTGCACAAAAACTACCCGGATGAAGCACTGGATATCCTCACCTACAAAGCCGATGGCGGCATGACCAGCCTGCGGGCAAACCCGCTGAAGACAAGCGCAGAAGAACTCTGCACAAAGCTGCTGGCTTCCGGAGCAAAGGAAGCGAAGCCCGGCGTTATGCCCGGCAGTGTGCTGGCCCGGTTTGAGGGAAGCCCGGCGGAAAACGAGCTGTTCCGGCAGGGATATTTCCATGTGGAAGGGCAGGCCAGCCAGCTGGCAGCGCTCTGCGTGGAAGCAAAGCCCGGTGAAACGGTCATCGACCTGTGCGCGGCCCCCGGCGGCAAGACCGTCCTGCTGGCCGAGCAGATGCAGAATACCGGCAGGCTCTACAGCTGCGATGCTGCCGAGAACCGCGTGGGTCTGATCCGCACGGCGGTGCAGCGCATGGGACTGACCAATGTGGAGGTCCTGTGCAGTGATGCCACAAAAGTGAATCCAATTCTGCCGCAGGCCGACCGCATCCTTGCAGATGTGCCCTGCAGTGGTCTGGGCATTCTGGCTAAAAAGCCGGATCTGCGCTACAAAAAGCTGGAACCGGCCCGCGAAGCTGAATTATTGGCCACGCAGTCGGCCATCCTCGATACGGCGGCACAGCTGATCAAACCGGGCGGCAGGCTGGTGTACTCCACCTGCACCATCGACCCGGCAGAGAACCAGCAGCAGATCGCGGCATTTCTGGTCCGTCACCCGGAGTTTACGGTGGTAAAGCCCGCTGTGGCGCTGCCGGCCGGGATGACGGCAGGAAAGCACGGTGCGCTTTCGGTGCCCACCCGTACCGGCATGGATGGATTTTTCCTGTGCGCCATGCAGAAAAACGGGTGAGAGCTGCAATGAAACAGGCAGCTTATTCGTAAAAACCAATAGGAGAACACAATGGAACAAAAACGCTGTATCTCTTCCCTGACGCTGGCAGAGCTGACCGCTGAACTGAAAGCGATGGGCCAGCCGGGCTTCCGGGCAAAGCAGATCTTCCACTGGGTGCACCAGAAGCTGGTCACCGAGTTTTCTGCTATGACCGACCAGCCCAAGACCCTGCTGGCAAAGCTGGAAGAAAGCTTCTATATCGCAGCACCCCAGATCGAGCGTCGGCAGCAAGCAAAGGACGGCACCGTAAAATATCTGCTGCGCATGGCAGACGGCAACTGCATCGAGACCGTTGTCATGCGCTACCACTACGGCAATACCGTGTGTGTGTCCACTCAGGTGGGCTGCCGCATGGGCTGCCGCTTCTGTGCCTCTACGCAGGCAGGCCGGGTGCGCAATCTGGAAGCCGGCGAGATCTGCTCCGAAATTTACACCGCACAGAAGGATATTGGCGAGCGCATTTCCCACATCGTGCTCATGGGCATCGGGGAACCGCTGGACAACTTTGACGAAGTGATGAAGTTTCTGGAAAATATCACTTCGCCCGAGGGCGTCAACATCGGGATGCGCAACATCAGTCTTTCCACCTGCGGCCTTGTGCCAAAGATCGATCTGCTGGCCGAGAAAAAGCTGCAGCTCACCCTTTCGGTATCGTTGCACGCGCCCAACAACGAGATCCGCAGCGGCATGATGCCGGTGAACGACGCCTACCCCGTGGAAGTGCTGATGCAGGCCGTGCGCCGCTATCAGGATACCACCGGACGCCGGGTGAGCTTTGAGTATTCCATGGTGCGCGGCGTCAACGATTCGGATGCCTGTGCAAAGCAGCTGGCAAACCTCATCCGGGGCATGGGGGCTCATGTGAACCTGATCCCCATCAACCCTGTGGATGGCAGCCCGTATTCGGCTACCGATGCCGCCAACGTGCGCCGCTTTCAGCAGAAGCTGGAAAGCCTTGGGGTCAATGCTACGGTGCGCCGACGTCTTGGCAGCGAGATCAGCGCCGCCTGCGGCCAGCTGCGCCGGGACGAAATGAACGGGAAAGCGTAAAATAGAGGGAGTATCCTATGAAACTTGCAGGAAAAACGGATGTCGGCCGGGTCCGGCAGGATAATCAGGACGATTATCGCGCAGGAGAGCTGCCCGGCGATGCCGCATGGCTGCTGGTGTGTGACGGCATGGGCGGTGCACGCGGCGGCAGGGAAGCCAGTCAGAGCGCATGCGATGTCATTGAGCGCTGCTTTCAGGAGCAGTATGCTTCCAAGTGCCTGCCCGGCGAGGAAGAGACATTCCTGAAAAAAACACTGCTCAGCGCCAACCGCTTTGTGTTCCAGAAGGCCCTGCGGGAGGAATCGCTGGCAGGCATGGGCACTACGGCGGTGTGCGCACTGGTGCGCTCCGGCAGGGTGTATCTGTGCCATGCAGGTGACTCGCGGGCGTACCTGTACCGGGATGGGCAGCTTGCCCAGCTCACCCACGACCACTCCTACGTGCAGGAGCTGGTGGACTGCGGCACCATTACCGTAGAGGAGGCCGAGCATCACCCCCAGAAGAACATCATCACCCGTGCTCTGGGTGTGGACTACCGGCTGGAACCGGAGTTTGCCACCGCACAGCTGCACAGCGGAGATATCCTGCTGCTGTGCTCGGACGGCCTGACCAATGCGGTGCCCAAAGAACAGCTGGAACAGCTGCTGCGCACGGGAAAGTTCTATGATCTGCCGGATCTGCTGATCCGCACTGCCAATGAAAACGGCGGCCCGGATAACATCACCGCGCTGCTTCTGTGTGTGGAGGAGGTGCGCTGATGGACAACCTGATCGGCAAAAAGCTGGATGGTCTGTATGAGGTGAAGGAGCTGATCGGCTCCGGCGGCATGGCGAACGTCTACAAGGCGGTCATGCTTGGTCAGAACGGCCCTGTTCCCGCCGGGACAGTGGTGGCGGTCAAGGTGCTGCGGCAGGAGTATATGCATGACCCGGATCTTGTGCGCCGCTTTAAAAATGAATCCAAGGCCATCTCGCTGCTGAACCACCCGAACATCGTCAAGGTATATGATGTTTCGGTGAACGATGATCTGCAGTATATCGTGATGGAATATGTGGACGGCATGACCCTGCGCGAGTACCTCAACCAGCGCGGCGGCAAGCTGACCAACCGGGAGACTGTGCATTTCATCTCTCAGATCTTAAAGGCTCTGGAACACGCCCATGCCAACGGTGTGGTGCACCGAGACATCAAACCCCAGAACATCATGCTTCTGGACAATGGTCAGCTGCGCATGATGGATTTTGGCATCGCGCGCATCTCCCGAGCCGAGAATCAGCTGCTCAGCGGCAAGGCCATGGGCAGCGTGCATTATATCAGCCCGGAGCAGGCCAAGGGTGATGAGACCGACTGCACCAGCGATATCTACTCGGTGGGCGTGATGATGTACGAGATGCTCAGCGGTCATCTGCCCTTTGACGCAGACGACATGGTGGAGGTCGCCATCAAGCAGATCTCGGATAAGCCGAAGTCTCTGCACGAGATCGCGCCAGAGGTACCGAACGCACTGGTGGAGATCACCGAAAAAGCCATGGCAAAGCTGCCGCAGAACCGCTATGCTTCTGCCCGCGAGATGCTGGATGCACTGGACGCCTACGTGCAGAATCCCTCCGTGATGTTCGAGTACAAATATATTACAGAAGATGCACCCGAAAAGGTGGTGAAACGTACCATGAGCCAGAACCGCACAAATCGACCTGCCGAAAAACCTGCGCCCCGCAGCAAAAAGACTGCATCCCGCAAAAAGAAGCGCCGTACCATTTATCTTCCGGCGCTGCTGGGCATCACCATTGCATTTGCCCTTGCCTGCCTTGCACTGTGCTGGATGATCCTGAACGATTCCTCCAATCTGATGAACAACAAGGCAGATATCACGCTGGGCGATTATATCGGCATGACGCAGGACGAGGCTGCCGCCACTGAGCAGGTTGTCTCCGGCCAGATCAGTGTTACCTGGGAGCAGGAGTACAACAGTGACTATGCGGCGGGCTATATCTACAAGCAGTCGCCGGTCTCCGGCCGCACGGTGCGTGAGGGCCAGAATGTGACCCTTACTGTCAGTCTGGGCACCCAGTATGTCACGGTGCCCGATCTGACCAACTATGTGCAGGCAGATGCAGAGCAGCAGCTTAAAGATCTGGGAGTCTCGGTGCTGGTGACGCAGGCTGTGGATACCACAGTGGCATCCGGCGCGGTCATCCGCACCGACCCGGCAGCAGGCAGTCAGGTGGCAGCAGGCAGCACGGTAGTGATCTATATCAGCCGCCCGCAGGTGGCCACCACCACCAAGGTGCCCTCGCTCATTGGCATGAGCGCCGGGGATGCCCGCACCCTGCTGGTGCAGAATCATCTGGGTCTGGGCAGCCAGTCTGAGCAGTACAGTGACCAGCCGGTGGGCACCGTCATCAGTCAGGACCCGGCGGCAGGCGCTACCGCAAAGCTGAATGGCCGAGTGAACATCGTGGTCAGTGCCGGGCCGGAGCCTGCACCGGAACCGGAAGCACCCAGCGACAGCACGACAGGCGGCGACTGGTGGAGCGGCCTGTTCGGCGGTGGTTCGTCCTCCTCTTCCTCCAGCACAACAGCGAGTGGTGAGCAGGGCACAGCGGGCAGCGGGGAGCCTTCCCAGACTCCGCTGACCGACTGGTGGTCCTCGCTGCTGAGCTGACGGAGGCGCACATGAAAGGATATATCACAAAGGGCATCGGCGGCTTTTACTACGTAAAAACGCCGGAAGGCATTGTGGAGTGCAAGCCCCGCGGCATCTTCCGCAAACAGAAGATCACGCCGGTTGCAGGCGACGAAGTGACGCTGGAAACCGAGAACGGTGTTTCGGTCATTGCAGAGATCGCACCGCGAAAGAACGTTTTTGTGCGCCCCCCGATGGCAAACCTCGATCTGCTGTTTCTGGTGGCAAGCACCACCCAGCCCACCCCCAGCACGCTGGTGCTGGATAAGCTTTCTGCCATTGCGGTGGACAAGGGCGTGCAGCCGGTGATCGTGTGCACCAAGGGCGATCTGGCAGAGGCAGAGTTCCTGCGCTCTGCCTACGAAAGATCCACCCTGCCGTTCATTCGCATCGACTATGAGACCGGTGCAGGACTGGACGAGGTGAAGCAGTGGATCAATGGCCGGCTGTGCGCCTTCTGCGGCAACTCCGGCGTGGGAAAGTCCACCCTGCTGAACCATCTGCTGCCGGAAGCCGAGCGGGAGACCAGTGCCATCAGCCAGAAGCTGGGCCGCGGCCGCCACACCACCCGTGAGGTGACCATCTTTGAAGCCTTTGGCGGGCGCATTGCGGATACGCCGGGCTTTGCCAGTCTGGAAGCGAACCGCGCCGGTTTTATCTCCAAGGAAAATCTGGAGCATGCGTTCCCGGAGTTCGGGCCTTATCTGGGACAGTGCCAGTTCACCGGCTGCTCCCACCGCAGCGAAAAAGGCTGTGCCGTGCGCGCGGCACTGGCAGAGGGCAGGCTCTCTCAGACCCGGTACGACAGCTACTGCGCCATGTACGAGGAAGTCAAGGACGTGAAGGATTGGCAGCGCCCGAAAGTATAAAGGATAAGGAAGAGATTCATGTCACGCTGTGTGATCATTTCGGCCTGCCCGGTCACGCCGGAGCTGGCAAAGGCCCTGCGGCCGGACGATTTTATCATTGCCTGCGATGCAGGCTATCGCAACTGTGTCCCGCTGGGCTGTAAGCCCGATATCATCCTGGGCGATTTTGACACCGCCCCCTGCCCGGAAAAGCAGGATGACGACATCATCGTTCTGCCCCACGTCAAGGATGATACCGACACTGAGTATGCCGCAAAGCTGGCCTCAGAAAAAGGTTTTGATGAGGTGCTGCTGCTGGGCGGCCTTGGTGGCAGACGTGTAGAGCATACGCTTGCAAACCTGTGCACAGGCCTTGGGCTGGAGCGGCGCGGCGTGCGCACCACTCTGCTGGACGAGCGCAGCCGCATCACCTACGTGATGCCCGGCGAGACCCGCCGCTACCCGAAGGAGAATTATTTCTTTTTCTCGGCCTTTCCGATGGAGGGCAGGGCAGAGGGCGTGTGCGAACACGGCTCTTATTATGAGTTGGATAACGCAGAGCTGACCGCCGCGTATCCGCTGGGGGTCAGCAACGAGTACGCCGAAGGTTCGGACTGCATCACCATCAGCACCCGCAGCGGTGCGCTGGTGGCGGTGGAGACCATCCCGGACTGATGCCTGCTGCTTCTGCCGGAACGTTTTGTCTGCTGCCCGCATAGGATGGAGCAGAAAACGGAAAGGCAGGGGAGAGCATATGCAGGTAGTTGTAATCCAGAGCCCCAAGGCCTTGCGCGGGATCCTGCGCAGGCTGTTCGGCATCAATAAGGAAAACTGAAAGATCCCCTCTCTGTTCTGGACGTACCGTCAGAGAGGGGATCTTGTTGTTGGTGTTTTTTCTGCCCCCGCAAAATCAGGCAGTATTGGGCAGTATCAGGCAGTATTTGACCACTGCCAAAAACGAAAAACCCGCAAAGCTACGAGTTTTTAACGTAACTTCGCGGGTTCTCTATGGTGCGAGGGAGGGGACTCGAACCCCCAAGGATAAACCACACGCACCTCAAACGTGCGCGTCTGCCAGTTCCGCCACCCTCGCATATTCTGTTCGTGCTGTCCATCCAACTCCTGAGGTTTGAAGCTGTGCTTGCGGACTGCTTGAATATATTACCACGTTCCTGTCGGATAGTCAAGCTCTTTTTCCCTTTTTTGAAAAAAATCCGGCGTAAGCATAGATACAGCGGTTGTATGAGGGGAGATCGCCGGAAAACTCATGCCCAGAAAAAACGCATAAGTTGAAATGCATCGGGACATGTGATATTATAAGTACAACTATGGAAAAGCAACGGTGCGGTTGAAGCATCGGGGGAGATAAAAATGAACGATGATGTAGTGGTGTCCGTTCTTTGTATCGCATATAACCATGAAAAATACATCCGTAGCGCATTGGACGGATTCGTGAATCAAAAGACGAACTTCCGGTACGAAGTTCTTATAAATGATGATGCGTCCACAGATCACACGGCTGCGATCATCGCAGAATATGAGGCAAAGTATCCGGACATCATTAAACCGGTCTACCAGACTGAAAATCAGTATTCTAAGGGTGTATTCATCACGAAAAGCATTCTTTTCCCTCGGTCGAAGGGAAAGTATACGGCGATCTGTGAAGGCGACGACTATTGGTGCGATGAAAACAAACTGCAAAAGCAGGTGGATTTTCTGGAATCGCATGAGGGGTATGCGGCCTGTGTGCACAATACCCGGCTGTTGGACTGCCGCACGGGCGGTTCGTGGCCGATGTATAAAGGAGAACAGGATCGTGATCTCACATTCAAGGAGGTCGTCAATTACAGTGCAGCCTGTTTCCATACGTCCTCGATTTTATGCAGGAGAGAGTGGTTCTGCATACCGGATGAACTCAGAGCAAATGGATTCGGCGATTATCCGCGTGCAGTTTATATGCGGCTGAACGGGAAGATCCACTATTTAAAGGATATCATGTCTGTCTACCGGATGTTTACCGCCGGTTCGTGGACTGCCCGGAACCAGAACAACGCATCTAAGCAACAGCGCATTTGCAGCCAGAAAGCGAGAACGGACTTTACAGAAAAGCTCCGCCGGTACTGCCGTGAACAGGGGGTTGCGCCCGAATACCAGAAGGCGGTAAATGATGTGGCGAACCGTGACCAGCTGCAGCTGGCAGTTCTCCAGAAAGGCGGCAGATGCCTTTTGCATGGTCCGCAGCTGGGCATTTTTATGGGACTGTCGCTGGAAAAGAAAATACATGTGCTGGATACGGTACGGACGGAGTTTAAGACAGAACGAAATGAAAAAAGATAAGAACATTATTCTTGACAACTTTATCTGGCGCTTTGCAGAGCGCTGCGGTGCCCAGCTTGTGACAGCCGTTGTAACGCTGCTGCTGGCCCGTATTCTGGTGCCGGAAGATTACGGCAGGACGGCGCTGGTGGCGGTGTTCATCAACATTTTGCAGGTGTTCATCGACAGCGGTCTTGGTACAGCACTGATCCAGAAAAAAGATGCAGACGATCTGGATTTTTCATCGGTATTCTATTTCAATTTTGCGGTGTGTCTGGTGCTGTATGCCGGAATGTTCATTGCGGCACCTTATATTGCGGCATTCTATAAAGATCCTTCGCTGACGCCCGTGGTTCGCGTTGCCAGCCTGACGCTGGTGTTTTCCGGTGTCAAAGGCATCCAGCAGGCCTATGTGTCCCGCAATATGCTGTTCAAACGCTTTTTCTTTGCAACGCTGGGCGGTACGCTGTTCTCCGCATTTCTGGGGCTGGGTATGGCTTATGCCGGGTTTGGCGTCTGGGCGCTGGTGGCACAGCAGCTTTCCAACACGGCCATTGATACGCTGATCCTTTGGCTCACGGTGCATTGGAGACCGAAAGCGGTCTTTTCTTGGCAGCGGCTGAAAGGGCTGCTATCCTATGGCTGGAGACTGCTGGCTTCCTCCCTGTTAGATACCGTATACAATAATCTGCGCAGTCTTGTGATTGGCCGCGTTTACACATCGGCTGATCTTGCCTTTTATAATGAGGGTATGCTTGCACCGGATGTCATTGCGGTCAACGTGGATTCTTCCATTGACAGCGTTCTGCTCCCGGCAATGTCAGCTGTGCAGGATGAGCCTGCGCGGGTGAAAAACATGACCCGCCGTGCCATCAAGACCTGCGTTTACGTTATTGCGCCGCTGATGATGGCGATGTTCTTCTGTGCAGAACCGCTCGTCCGGCTGGTGCTGACCGAGAAATGGCTGCCCTGTGTACCGTTCCTGCGGATTTTCTGCATCACCTACATGTTCTATCCGATCCACACGGCAAACCTGAATGCGATCAAGGCAATGGGCCGCAGCGGAGTGTATCTGAAGTTGGAGATCATCAAGAAGATCATGGGCCTGACCCTGCTCCTGCTGACCTACCACATCAGCGTGATGGCAATGGCCTACAGCCTGATCCTGAGCAGCCTGCTGAGCCAGCTCATCAATACATGGCCGAACAGAAAATTACTGGATTATCGCTATCTGGAACAGCTGAAAGACATCCTGCCCAGCATTCTGCTGGCTATTTTCATGGGCTGCTGCATGTGGCTGGTCAATCTTGCACATCTGCCGGACATCGTAACGCTGGTCATTCAGATCCTGATCGGTGCAGCGGTGTATCTGGGCGGTTCTGCACTGCTGAAGCTGGATACGTTTGAATATCTCTGGAATGTGGTGAAGCCCAAGATTCAGAGAAAACCGTGGGCTGATAATGAAGAGTGAACAGCGCAGGGGCTTAAAACGGGAAGAGTTTTAGCATGCAAGACATATCATTGATACTTTTCTGCAAAGGAGCGGATCGTTTCTGTGAAACTTGGTATTATGCAACCGTATTTTGTGCCGTACATTGGTTATTGGCAGCTGATGAATGCGGTCGATGAATATGTGATTTATGATGATGTGAATTTTATCAAGGGCGGTTGGATTAACCGGAACCGCATTTTGGTCAATGACCAGCCAAAATACTTTAATGTACCAATGCTTGGTGCAAGCTCTATGAAACACATCAACGAAGTAGGTGTCAACAATGACCCAAAACTGATCCGGAAAAATCTGGATCAGCTGATGCGGGCATACAGCAAGGCCCCATATTATGATAAAGTATTCCCACTTATGGAGAAAATTCTTACCAGTGAAAAGGAAAATCTTGCACAGTACAATGCCGAATCTTTTCGGCTTATCAACAAATATCTGGGAATCACGACAAAACTGATCGTTTCTTCGACGCTGGAAAAAGACTGCACTCTGAAAGGACAGGACAAGGTTCTGGAAATCTGCAAGCTTTTGGGCGCGACAGAATACTACAATGCCATCGGAGGACAGGAACTTTACTCGTTTGCGGATTTCCGTCAGCAAGGAGTCAAGCTTAGCTTTCTGAAAACAGAATCGATCACTTACGATCAGTTCGGCGGAGAATTTCAGCCGAATCTATCCATCGTCGATGTGATGATGTTCAATTCAGTAGACACTGTCCGAGAAATGCTGGGCCGGTATCAGTTGGTCTGTAAGTGAAGGAGATCGAATCGTGAAAGAGATTGGAGGTTTCCTGGAGTGGGAAACTTACTCCGGCGCGGAATATCATCAGGAAGCGCTTGCTCTGAATAGTGCGCGCAATGCTCTGAGGTTTTTGCTTCGTGCCCGGAAGATTCGCTCAATCTGGTTGCCACGCCTGCTGTGTGAGGTGATAGAGGAAGCCTGCCGGGCAGAAAATGTAGAAATTCGGTATTACCCAGTAGATGCATCGTTGCGGCCGGTTTTTCTGCCAGAGATTGCGAGAACAGAGTGGGTTTATCTGATCAACTATTACGGACAATACCAGAAAAGCGAAATTTGTGAATGGGCAGAGCAGTTTCATTTGATTTTGGATAATGTGCAGGCGTTCTACACAAAGCCGCTGGATGGACTGGATACGGTGTATACCTGTCGCAAGTTCTTTGGGGTTCCGGATGGTGCCTACCTGTATACGGAGAGCGTTTTGCCGGAAGAACTGGAGCAGGATAGTTCCTGCACCCGGCTGGAATATCTGATGGGGCGCTTTGAACACTCTGCAAATGCATTCTATGGTGCATATCAGCAGCACGAGGAACAGCTTGGAACGCTGCCAATTCGGTGGATGTCAAAGGGAACACACAATTTGTTGCGCACAATCGACTATGAGCGGGCGAAACATGCAAGGGAAAATAATTTTGCATATCTCCACAAAGGTTTTGGTGCGGTGAACCGCCTGAATGTCCGGCTTCCAGAAGGACCATATATGTATCCGCTGTGGCTTCAAAATGGCGCGGAAATCCGCAAGAGACTGCAGACAGAGAAAATCTATATTCCGATTCTTTGGCCCAATGTACTAAAGAGCCTGCCAGAGACAGAGGCAGAGCATCAGCTGGCAGAGAATATCCTGCCGCTTCCGGTAGACCAACGGTATACTGAAAACGATATGAAACGCGTTTTGCAAGCCGTTTTTAATTGTATGGAGGAAACCAGAAAATGAAAAAGATCGTGATTTTTGGTGCGACAGGAAATGTGGGTTCTTATGTGTTGAAATATGCACGAGAGTATTTTGACCCGGCTGAATATGAGATAATCGCTTCCGGTAGGAGAAAAACGGATTTTTTTACTAAACGGGGCATTCCATACTATTCCGTGGATATTTCCCGGGCTGAGGATTTTTCTGTTCTGCCGCAGGAAGATGTGTATGCAGTGATTTATTTGGCGGCACAGATTCCTTCCTATATGGAGGGTTATCATCCGGAACAGTATTTGCAGTCTAATATTATTGGTGCCTTTAATGTGCTAGAATACTGCCGCCGTACCCATGCAGACCGCATTCTGTTCTCGACGACAGTGTTTGACATCTCGCTGTATGCAAAGCCGGGTGTCGTACTCAAACCGGATCTTCCGTATAATTTTAGTTATCAGGGGGATCATGCGGTTTATGTTATCAGCAAAAACACAGCGATTGAACTGATGGAGCATTACTACCAACAATATGGTCTCAAGAAGTTCATCTTCCGCTTCCCGACGATTTACAGCTATAGCCCATATCATTATTACCATCCGAATGGTGTCAAAACACTTCGCCCGGTTTACCGGATGATTGATCTTGCACAGAAGGGCGAGCCTATCGAGTTGTGGGGCGACCCAAACTACTCGAAAGACATGGTTCATGTTTACGACTGCGCACAGATGCTTTGTAAAGCCGTTGAAGCAGATCGGGATGGCGGCTTCTACAATGTCGGAACCGGTATCCCAGTCACACTGCAAGAGCAGATTGAAACGATTATCAAGGTGTTTTCCCCCAAAGATCATCCGTCACAGATTGTTTACCGCCCGGATAAAATCGCAGGCGGAGGGTTCCTGATGGATGTGGAAAACGCGAAAAGAGAGCTGGGTTACGAGCCACAATATACCTGCCTGAAATTGTTTGAAAATTACAAAGAAGAAATGCAGATCAACCGATTCAAAGAGCTACGAGATGAATAATCCTTTGTGAAAAATGGAATCGGAAAATGAGGCACTGAGAATGGACAACAAAATCCTTGTTACCCGTTCCTCCATGCCCAGCATGGAAGAATACATTGAAGAGATCCGCTCCATCTGGGACAGCCACTGGCTGACCAACATGGGCGAAAAACACAAAGCCCTGCAGGCTGAACTGCAAAAGTATATGGGCGTGCCTGCTGTGGAGCTGCTCACCAACGGCCACATGGCGCTGGAGCTTTCTCTGCAGGCCATGAATCTGCAGGGCGAGGTCATCACCACACCGTTCACTTTTGCGTCCACCACCCACGCCATCGTGCGCAATGGACTGGAACCGGTGTTCTGTGATATCGACCCCGAGACCTACACCATGGATGTGACCCAGATCGAGCGGCTCATCACCGACCGAACCTGTGCCATCCTGCCGGTACATGTCTACGGCAATGTCTGCAACATCGAAGAGATCGAGCGCATCGCCCACAAGTATGGTCTGAAGGTGCTGTACGATGCGGCTCACACCTTTGGCGAGACTTATAAGGGGCAGGGCATCGGTAATTTTGGCGATGCCTCCTGCTTCAGCTTCCATGCCACCAAGGTGTTCAACACCATTGAGGGCGGTGCGGTCTGCTATCGGGACCCGGATATGGGCCGCAGGCTGTACGAGCTGAAAAACTTTGGCATCCATGGCCCGGAAGAGGTGGATGCCGTGGGCGCCAACGCCAAGATGAACGAGTTCTGTGCCGCTATGGGTCTGTGCAACCTGCGCCATGTGGATGAGGAGATTGCCAAGCGCAGGGCTGTGGTGGAGCGCTACCGTGAGCATCTGGAAGGCGTGGACGGTCTGCGCCTGAATGTGCAGCAGCCGGAGGTCAGGTCCAACTACGCCTACTTCCCGGTGGTGTTTGACGAAAATCTCTTTGGTGCCAGCCGCAATGAGGTAATGGATGCACTGGCCCAAAACGGAATAGGCGCGCGCAAGTATTTTTATCCGCTCACCAACACCTTCGAGTGCTTCCACGGTAAATACGATGTGGACGCAACGCCGGTGGCCCTGCATGTGGCAAAACGGGTGCTGACCCTGCCGCTGTATGCCGACCTTTCCATGGAGGATGTGGACCGCATCTGCAAGATCGTCTTAGAGCAGAAACTGTAATATCAATATAGGAAAAACTGTCCGCCGGGTGTCTGTGCCCGGCGGATTTTTTGTGGAGCAGGGGAGAAACACCACGCAGAAGGGGAGCTGCTTGTCCCGCCGCGAGGGCGTAAAGATCGTGAATTTCTAAACGAACTTTCGGATTTTTGCCTGCATGAGAGGGGATTTTTGTTCTTTTTGTCTAAAGTATACAAGAATAAACACTAAAATCCGGCAATGCGTCCATTGAAAAAAATGAACTGATATACTAGAATATAAGTACAAGAGCGCGGCACACGGCTGCGCGGAAAATGCAAAGCAAAAAATATAAAACAGGAGGATTTTCCTATGCCTATGAAAATGGGTTGGCGCTGGTATGGCGAGGGCAACGATCCCATCAGCCTGAGCGACATCAAGCAGATCCCCGGTGTGACCAGCATTGTCTGGGCGCTGCACGACAAGATGCCCGGTGAGATCTGGGAGATCGACGAGATCCAGAAGGTAGCCGATCAGATCCACGCTTACGGCTTTGATATGGATGTTGTTGAGTCGGTCAATGTTCACGATGACATCAAGATCGGCCTGCCCACCCGCGACAAGTACATCGAGAACTATAAGCAGTGCATCCGCAATCTGTCCAAGTTCGGCGTCAAGGTCATCTGCTACAACTTCATGCCTGTTTTCGACTGGACCCGTACGGACCTGTTCCACCCCGTGGGCGACGGCTCCACTGCACTGTTCTACGAGAAGGACAAGATCAAGGATGATTACAAGGCTATGGCCGAGTACATCATGTCCTTCACTGAGAAGTATAACATGACCTTCCCCGGCTGGGAGCCGGAGCGTATGGCAAAGCTGGACGAGCTGTTCAAGGCCTATGCTCCTGTCACCAAGGAAAAGCTCTGGGAAAACCTGAAGTACTTCCTGGAAGCACTGATGCCCACCTGCCATGAGTGCGGCATCAAAATGGCCATCCATCAGGACGATCCCCCTTGGGATATCTTCGGCCTGCCCCGTCTGCTGGTGGATGCTGAGAGCATCGACCGCTTCCTGAGCATGGTGGATGATCCGTACAACTGCCTGACTCTGTGCACCGGCAGCCTGAACGCAAACCCCAACAACAACTGTGCCGAGATCGTGCGCAAGCACTGCGACCGCATTGCCTTTGGTCACATCCGCAACATCCACCACTTCCCCAATGGCGACTTCTCCGAGGCTGCTCACCGCGACTGCTGCGGCGAGACCGGCATCATCGAGGTGCTGCGTGCTTACCATGACTGCGGCTTTGAGGGCTACATCCGTCCCGACCACGGCCGTCAGCTGTGGGAGGAAGGCCCCGGCAGCTGCCGTCCCGGTTACGGCAAGTACGACCGTGCTCTGGGCGTCCAGTATATGCTGGGTGTCTGGGATCTGCTGGATCGTCTGGATGAAGAGAAAAAGAAGGGCTGATGAATATGAAGCTGTCTGAGATCAAAAATGGCAATCTGTCTGCCGAATGGGCAGAAAAGGGCTATGAGCTGCCCAAATTCGATATCGAGGCTGTCAAGGCCAAGACCCACGCCGAACCCACCTGGGTGCACTTCGGTGCAGGCAACATCTTCCGCGCTTTCCCGGCTGCCATCCTGAACGATGCGCTGAACACCGGCAAGTATGACCGCGGTGTCATCGTGGCCGAGAGCTTTGACTACGAGATCATCGACAAGGCTTATCGTCCCTACGACAATATGAGCCTGCTGGTCTGCCTGAAGTCCACCGGCGAGATCGAGAAGAAGGTCGTGGCTTCCGTCACCGAGAGCCTGAAGGCTGACTACTCCTTCGGCGAGGACTGGGCACGTCTGGTGGAGATTTTCCAGAACCCCAGCCTGCAGATGATCTCCTTCACCATCACCGAGAAGGGCTACGGCGTTGCTCCTGCTGATCTGGAGCGCGGCCTGACCCCCGTGCTGGCCATGGGCAAGGTCACCGCTCTGCTGTACGAGCGCTTCAAGGCCGGCAAGCTGCCCCTGACCGTTCAGAGCATGGACAACTGCTCTCACAACGGCGATAAGGTCAAGAATGCTGTCCACACCTACGCCGCAAAGTGGGTGGAGCAGGGTCTGGTGCCCGCCGAGTTCCTGGCCTATGTGCAGGACGAGACCAAGATCACCTTCCCCTGGAGCATGATCGACAAGATCACCCCGCGCCCGGACGCCAAGGTGCAGAAGATGCTGGCTGACGACGGCTTTGAGGATAACTACACCATCGTCACCGAGAAGCACACCTTCACTGCACCCTTCGTTAACGCCGAGGAGACCCAGTACCTGTGCATCGAGGATCACTACACCAATGGCCGTCCTCCGCTGGAGCTGGGCGGTGTGCTGTACTGCGACCGCGAGACCGTTGACAAGATCGAGAAGATGAAGGTCTGCACCTGCCTGAACCCCCTGCACACTGCCATGTCCATCTATGGCTGCATGCTGGGCTACACCCTCATCTCTGCCGAGATGGCAGACGAGGATCTGCGTGCTTTCATCCAGAAGATCGGCTATATCGAGGCTATGCCTGTGGTCGTTGATCCCGGCGTGCTGAACCCCTATGAGTTCATCGGCGCTGTCATCAACCGCCGTCTGCCCAACCCCTTCATGCCCGATGCTCCCCAGCGTATTGCAACCGATACCTCTCAGAAGCTGGCCATCCGCTTTGGCGAGACCATCAAGGCATACGAGGCACGTGGTCTGGACAAGAGCAACCTGATCCTGATCCCGCTGGTGCTGGCAGGCTATGCCCGCTACCTGAAGGGCATCGACGACAATGGTCAGGCCTTTGAGCCTTCCACCGATCCGCTGCTGGCTGAACTGCAGGCCATCGTCGCTCCGCTGGAGGTCAAGGAAGGCGAGCAGGACTTCAGCTGCCTGAAGAAGCTGTACAGCCGCGTTGACGTGTTCGGCGTGGATCTGTATGCCGTTGGTCTGGGCGAGAAGATCGAGTCCATGGCCAAGGAACTGTTTGCAGGCCCCGGCGCTGTACGCAAGACCCTGCACAAGTATACGCTGGCCCGTTGATCTGCTGACGCAATAATTTAAGATATCTTCGTACCCGCGCTGCGCTTTGCTTTGCCGCAGCGTGGGTTTTTTATATACTTATATATACAAAAAAGAACTGCTGACATTTCATCAGCAGTTCTTTTTGCTTGTATGTATGCTGGATCTTATGCTTTTCGGCAGTCATGCAGCTTTTCCTTTGGCAGGATGCCGGTCAAAAACTGCCATACCGCTTCCATGCGGTCATTCAGTAAGTAGGCCTTTTCTTTTTCCACGTAGAGGTACACAGCGTTGCCTGTGCGGTAGGCACAGTAAAAATTGTCCCATGCGTGGCGGTTGGTGGGTTCGGGCTTGTCCTGCTGACCGTACATCCACACGGCGATGCCGGTGTCGGCCAGTTCCACGCGGTAGAAGGCCCGCGGCAGGTGCATCTGCCGGATCTGCTTAGATACGCTGTGAAAAAAAGAGTAAAAGTAGCTTGCCGGCAGGCCGATGCCCACAATGGCCAGCACAGCGGCCAGCAGCCCGGCGCCCGGGCGCTTGCCCAGCTGCGAAAGGCAGACGGCGGCAAAAGCCAGCATAATGGCGGCAAAAATGGCGGGACGCAGCCATGCTTTGCGGTGATGGAATGCGTCAAACACGGCAAAATCATGGAAGCCGGGTCCATCCATGGTGATGGAAACGGAAATGGTATGGGACATAGAGTCGCCTCCTATTTGTATTTATAGGCATCGTACCACAATTGCGCGGTTTAGGCAAGAGAAACCCACACAAACCTTGCCAATTCGGCCCAATGCGTGGTAGAATAAGCTATTATAAACAAAGGGAGGCGGCAGGTATTGCAGCACCGCAAATGGCGTTTTACCCTCAAGCAGCGCATGGGCCTGTGTCTGGCAGCATTTTTTGCGGCCTTTGCCATGCAGCTCGCGCTCAATGGCTACCAGTCCAGAGCAGTGCAGGCGGTACAGGACGCGCAGATGGGCAGCTTCAATGCCATCAGCCGCTTTCAGGGCGGTGTGGAAAGCTCTATTTCCGTGCTGGAAAACTACCGCTGGGAGAACAGCGAAACGGACGAGCTCATGGAACGGCTTCAGTCTGCGTCCTCGACCTGCAATGCGTGGTTGTGGCGTATCGGCACCAGTCTGGAAGAGCTGGAGAATGTCAGTGATGAGCAGCGGGTGCTGTACGGCGCGGTGGATACCGTCTACCAGACCTATACCGGCCTGCTGGAAGAGCTGCAGAGCGACCTGCGCAGCGGGGATGACGCTGCAGCCTCGCAACTTTACTATGCAAAGATCCTGCCCTGTGGGGATTATCTGAGCCAGTACACCCTGCAATTGCTGGAAACGGCCATTCTGGACGCACAGGGCTCCTACACCGTCATCTCGGCTCTGAACGAGCGCATTGTTTTGCTGCAGACGGTCGTGGTGGCCCTGTGCGTGGCTCTGGGCTGCGTCAGTGGCCTGATGGTCATGCGGCTGCTCACGCCGGTGCAGCAGATGATCGCAGCATCCCGCGCCATTGGTCGGAGCAAATTCGACATCCCGGATATCCCGCTGCCCAAGCAGCCGGAGATCGCCCGGCTGGCGGAGTCCTTCAACATTATGAAGCACTCCATGGCCCAGCAGATGACGACCTTACAGGAGAAAAACGAGATCGAGCGGGAGCTGCACCGCCAGAAGACCGAAGCACTGGAACTGCAGAACCGCATGGAGCGCAGCAGGCTGCAGCAGCTGCGCAGCCAGATCGACCCGCACTTTCTGTTCAACACCCTGAACGTGATCCAGCAGACTGCCGGCACCGAGACGGCCTACCGTACCCAGGCGCTCATCATGGCGCTTTCCCATCTGCTGCGCTACAGTCTGATGAGCAACGACGAACAGGTGCCGCTTTCCCGCGAGGTGCGCATCGTGGATGAATACTATTCCATCTACCACGTCCGCTTTGGCGAGCGTGTGCGCATGGAGTGGCGCATTTCCGATCTGCTGGATCTAACCGAGACCATGGTGCCGTCCTTTATTTTGCAGCCTGTCGTGGAAAATGCTTTCAAGCACGGCATCTGCCCCAAAGAGGAGGGCGGTGTGGTGCGCATCCGGGTCAACCCGCTGCGGGAGAAACACCTGTTGTGCATCCGTGTAGTGGATAACGGCGTGGGCATCCAGCCGGAACAATTACAGCAGCTGCGCGGGGCGCTCAGTCAGCCCGGTGAGCGCTGGGAACATATTGGCATCTATAATGTGGCGGCCCGTCTGCGTCTGCTGGACCGGAACAGCCGCCTTGTGATACGGTCCCATCCGGGACGTGGTACGGCGGTGGTGCTGTACTTGCCATTGGTGGAAAATGAGGAGGAGTTTGAGGAATGATTCGCCTGTTGATCGCGGATGACGAAGTACTGGAAAGAGAGGCTCTGGCGGATATCGTTGCCCGCCGCTTTGAGCACGAGATCACCATTGAGACAGCTGAAAATGGCCGCAAGGCGGCAGATACGGCGGTGCTGTGGGGCGCAGACCTGATCCTGATGGATATTGAAATGCCCGGCATGAACGGTCTGGATGCGGCCCGTGCGGTGCTGGAACAGCGCCCGGAGTGCAAGGTGATCTTTGTCACGGCCTACAGCCTGTTCCAGTATGCCCACGAGGCCATGCATCTGGGTGCCTGTGATTACCTGCTCAAACCGGTGAACCCGGACGAGGTGGAGGCATCGATCCGCAAAGCCATGCGCCAGATCGAAGCGGGCCGCCGCCTTGCCGAGCTGGCTCCGGTGGAGCCGGAGCCGGAAGCGGATCCGGAGGGTGATGCCGCCGAAGCAGGGGAAAATGACCGCAACGCACTGGTCATGGCCCACGTACGCAAGTACATGGAGGATAACTACATGTTCGACCTCTCACTGGACAGCGTGAGCGAGATCCTGCATATCAGCCCGGCGTATCTTTCCGCACAGTTCAAAAAATACCAGAAGACCAACTTTCTGGACTGCCTGACCGAACTGCGCATCAACGCCGCCAAGGAGCTGCTCACCGACCCGTTCCGCTCGGCAGCGGAGGTGGCTTCCATGGTGGGCTACGAGGATTCCAGCTATTTTGCCCGTACTTTTAAGAAGCGCACCGGCATGACGCCTACCCAGTACCGCAAAGAGGCGGCAAAGACGATTCGGGAGGCCCGCCTGTGACCCGCCGTCAGATGCTCACCGCCCTGTTCGGCGCGGCGGTGCTGACCCTGCCGATGGCCGGCTGCGGTAACCAGCCGGTACAGGACGAGCCGGGGGCAGAGCTGATCCTGCGCTATGCGGAGAACCAGCCGGAGGATTATCCTACTACGCAGGCAGCGCTGGCCTTTGCAGACCTTGTAGCCCAGCGCACCAATGGGCGGGTCAAAGTGCTGGTGTACAGCGGGGGAGAGCTGGGCGCGGAGCAGAGCGTGATCCAGCAGATGCAGTTTGGCGGCATTGACTTCTCCCGCGTGTCCCTCAGCCAGCTGGCAGAGTACGAGCCGGCGCTGAGCGTATTGCAGCTGCCGTACCTTTACACCGACGCTGACCAGATGTGGCGCGTGCTGGATGGAACCATCGGCGACGAATTTCTCTCCATGCTGGAGTCGCTGGAGCTGACGGGACTGTCGTGGTTTGATGCCGGTGTGCGCAGCATCTACACCCGGCAGAAGGTGACAGGCCTTGCGGATCTGCAGGGCCTGACCATCCGCGTGCAGGAATCGGACATGATGAGCGAAATGATCACCGACCTCGGCGCAAAGCCGGTAAAGGTGGTGTACAGCAAGGTGTATGCCGCTCTGCACAACGGCGAGATCGATGGTGCGGAGAACAACTGGCCCAGCTACGAGGCCATGGGTCACTACGAGGTGGCACCGTATTTCCTGAAGGACGAGCACACCCGCGTGCCGGAAGTGCAGCTGGCAAGCCCCATGGTGATGGAAAAGCTGGCCGAACTGGGTGAGAGCTATCCGGAGATCATCCGCATGTGCGCCCGGGAGAGCGCCAAGGTGGAGCGGAAGCTCTGGGCGCAGCAGGAAGCGGAATCCGAAGAGAACATGCGTGCGGTCGGTATTGAAGTGACCGAGCTGGATGAGGCGGAAAAAGAAAAGTTCCGTGCGGCGGTTCAGCCCATGTACGACCTGTTTGCAGAGCAGAGCGGGCTTATCGCCCGCATCCAGCAGGCATAAGCCTCACAGCAAAGCCTGGAAAAGATGGGCAAAGAAATCAGGAAAACAGAATAAAGAACCAGCAAAGTGCTGTGTGCTCTGGACCCAAAAGGGGAGGGCATCCAGCACTTTGTTCTTCTATTGAATACAGGAATGTATCCATCTGTTAGGCGAAGGTGCACAAACAAAAAGTAAAGCGTTTGGCGGTTTTCACAAAAGAAATTCTGACATTCTTTCAAAAAACAGGACATTTTTTGAAAGCCCTTGTTTCGGTTAAAAAAATTTGCTAAAGTGTGTACAGTAAATGAACAGCATCCGGGCCCTGTGCAGGCCGTGCTGTTCGGGAGATTTAAGGAGGACTTACTTATGAAAAAGATTTCTCGTCGTAGCTTTCTGGCAGTCGCAGGTGCAGCTGCCGCTGCTGCCGCTCTGACCGCATGCGGCGGTTCCAGCAGCTCTACTGCTGCATCCACCGCTTCTTCTGCAGCTGCTTCCGCTGCCGGTGATGCTACTGCTGCTGCAAACGATCCCAAGGTGACTCTGGTTTACGCCGAGGTCAACCCGCTGGATACCATCGTTGGCCAGACCGCTACCCACTTCAAGGAGAAGGTAGAAGAGCTGACCGGCGGTTCCGTCGTCATCGATGTGCAGGCTTCCGGTGTTCTGGGCTCTGAGAACGACGTTCTGGACGCAATCCTGGGCGGTTCTACCTCCATCGATATGAGCCGTATCTCCGCTTTCGCACTGACCAGCTACGGCTGCAACAAGTCCAAGCTGCTGTCCATTCCCTTCACCTTCGAGAACCGCGCACACTTCTGGAACTTCGCCAACAGCGATCTGGCACCTGAGTTCCTGAACGAGCCCCAGGAGCTGGGCCTGCCCGTTCGTGGTATCTTCTACGGCGAAGAGGGCTTCCGTCACTTCTTCACGGTCAACCCTGTTTCCGGCATCGCTGATTTCAAGGGCCTGAAGCTGCGCGTGTCCAACGATCCCGTTATGAACGGCATGGTCGAGAGTCTGGGTGCTAACCCCACCGTCGTTTCCTTCGGTGAGCTGTACAGCGCACTGCAGACCGGCGTTGTGGATGGTGCTGAGCAGCCCATCGCAAACTACAAGTCCAATGCATTCCCCGAGGTTGCCAACAACCTGATCCTGGACGGCCACACTCTGGGCGCTATTCAGGCTGTTATCACCGATAACGCATGGGGCAAGCTGACCGAGAACCAGCAGGCTGCCATCATGGAGGCCGGTGCTGATACGCAGGCCTTCAATGCAGAGCTGTCCGAGACCGCTGAGAACAAGGTCCTGGATGAGCTGAGAAGCTCCGGCTGCAACGTTGTGGATGTTGACGACAAGGCACCCTGGCAGGAGGCCTGCGCTAAGGTCATCAGCGAGAACACCTCCGATCAGGCTGAGCTGTATCAGCAGCTGCTGGACATGAAGGCATAATCGAAAAAGCCTTTCCTGTTCTGAGATAGTACATAGCCCGGCGGGGGACTACGGGATACGCCCGCAGACCTGCCGGGTTTTTTATATGGAGGAATTCATATGCCGAAAATCTTTACCACTCTGGATAAGATCAAGCCGGCGTACGACATCACCTACAAAGTGGTCCTGTTTATCTGTAAGCTGCTGCTGATCGCAGATATCCTCATCACTACCATGTCGGTCATCGGTCGTTACGTCTCGTTCATCCCGGACCCGGCATGGTCGGAAGAAGTTGTGCTGACCTGCATGAGCTACATGGCTGTGCTGAGTGCTGCTCTGGCCATCCGCCGCGGTGCCCATATCCGCATGACTGCGTTTGACGTGTATCTGCCCAAGATCGCCGTCAAGGTGCTGGATATTCTGGCCGACCTTGCCGTGTGCATTCTGGGTGTCATCATGATGGTGGTCGGCTGGAACTATGCCACCACTCTGGGTGGCCGCGGCTTCTACGTGTCCATGCCCTGGCTGAGCCGCTTCTGGATGTACTTCCCGGTGCCTCTGGCCGGTGTTGCCATGATCATCTTCGAGATCGAGGCACTGTACAACCACATCAAGAGCATTTTTGTAAAGGAGGAAGTGTAATATGACAGTTCAGACACTGGCAATCATTGTCCTTCTTGTCAGCTTCTTTGTAATGATCTTCCTGCGTTTCCCCATTGCATACGCCGTTGGTCTTTCCAGCGTGCTGTGCATGATGGTGCAGGGTCAGGCACTGACCGATGTCTGCCGTCTGATGGTCAAGGGCATTTCGTCCTTCAGCCTGATGGCCGTCCCCTTCTTCATCACCATGGGCGTCCTCATGGGCAGCGGCGGCATCTCCGAAAAGCTGATCGCTCTGGCTGACGCCTGCGTCGGCTGGATGCGCGGCGGCATGGCAATGGTCAATATCGTTGCTTCCTACTTCTTCGGCGGCATTTCCGGTTCTGCTTCCGCAGATACCGCCTCCATCGGCTCCATCATGATCCCCATGATGGTCGATCAGGGCTACGACGCCGACTTCTCCACCGCTGTTACCATCACCTCTTCCTGCGAGGGCCTGCTGGTTCCTCCGAGCCACAACATGGTCATTTATGCCACCACTGCCGGCGGCATCTCGGTCGGCAGCCTGTTCCTGGCAGGTTATCTGCCCGGCGCTCTGCTGGCCATCGTCCTGATGATCGGTTCCTACATCATCTCGGTCAAGGAGAATTACCCCAAAGGCTCTCCGTTCAGCATCAAGGGCTTCGTTAAGCAGCTGGGCACTTCCATCTGGGCACTGGCCGCTGTTGTTATCGTTGTGTTCGGCGTTGTTGGCGGTGTGTTCACCGCTACCGAATCTGCAGCTATTGCAGTTATCTACTCTCTGTTCGTGTCGGTGTTCGTCTACAAGGGTCTGGACTGGAAGGGCGTCTGGCATGCACTGGATGAGTGCGTGAACACTCTGTCCATCGTGCTGATCCTGATCGCTACCTCTGCGGTCTTCGGCAACTGCCTGACCATGCTGCATGTGCCGGATCTGGCTGCAAATGCCATCACCAGCGTCACTGATAACCCCTACATCATTGCTCTGCTGATCGACCTGATCATTCTGATTCTGGGCTGCATCATGGATATGGCACCCATCATCCTGATCGCTACCCCCATCCTGCTGCCCATCGCAACCTCCATCGGCATCGATCCCATCCAGTTCGGTATCATCGTGGTCCTGAACTGCGGCATCGGCCTGCTGACTCCTCCTGTCGGCGCTGTGCTGTTCATCGGCTCTGCCGTTGCAAAGCGCCCGATGGAAAAGGTCGTCAAGGCGACCCTCCCGTTCTACCTGTGCATGTTCGTTGCACTGCTGCTGCTGACCTTCGTGCCCGATATCAGCCTGGCGATCCCCAAGCTGCTGGGCGGCTACGTCAGCCCCATCACCAACCCGCTGGGCCCTGTGTTCATCCACTGATGGCCTGACGGTGTAAGGCAAACCTGCAAAAGTCCTCTGCATGAAAGTGCAGGGGGCTTTTTGTATGCAAAAAAAACTTTATTTTCCCTCTTGCATTCTGTCGGAATCGTGCTATAATAGTAAGGCAATCGTTTCCAAGGCCGCTCGACGGGGTAGCCGATATTGAAGGTTGTGATGGGCACATACATTTACAATATGGCCCCGATAAGTCAGAACCAGAAATGAGGTGAAAAGAATGAAACAGGGTATCCATCCGAACTACGTTGACTGCACCATCACCTGCGCATGCGGCAACGTCATTAAGACTCGTTCCACCAAGCCTGAGATCCACGTCGAAGTTTGCTCCAAGTGCCATCCTTTCTACACTGGCAAGCAGAAGCTGGTTGACACCGGCGGACGTGTTGAGCGCTTCAACAAGCGTTTCGGCCGTAAGTAATTATGGTTTTCTGAGCACCGTTTCCTTCGGGAGACGGTGCTTTTTTGATTTGTTTTGCATACAGCGCTGAGGACTTAATGATTCTTAAGAATTCTTTTGGCCTCTCACCACAGGATTGTCTCAATTTTTACACATTTTCCGTCTAAAATATACCAGCATTGAATTAGACGAATAAAGGAGCGTTTGCTGTGATCGAAGTATCTCATCTGAGCAAAAAATACGGCACACACCCTGCCATTGAGGATCTGTCCTTTACAGTGGGGGACGGTCAGATCTTCGGCTTGCTGGGGCCCAATGGCGCCGGAAAATCTACGATTATGAATATCCTCACCGGCTACCTTGCACCCACCAGCGGCGAAGTTAAGGTGGCGGGTTTCAGTCTGCCGGAACAGACGCAGCGGGCCAAGGCCTGTGTGGGCTACCTGCCCGAGCAGCCGCCGCTCTATCCGGAAATGACCGTGCAGGAGTATCTGGACTTTGCGGCAGAGCTCAAGGGCATCAAAAAGAAAGCAGAGCGCAAAGAACAGGTGCTGCGTGCCGCCCGCCGCACCGGGCTGGAGGATGTTCTGCCCCGGCTCATCCGCAGCCTGTCCAAGGGCTACCGCCAGCGTGTGGGTATTGCGCAGGCACTGCTGGGTGCGCCGCAGCTCATCATTCTGGATGAGCCCACCGTAGGCCTTGACCCTGCGCAGGTCATTGAGATCCGCAGACTCATTCAGGAACTGGGCAAGACCCATACGGTCATTCTGTCCAGCCACATCCTCAGCGAGGTGCAGGCGGTGTGCAGTCAGGTACTGATCCTGTCCAAGGGGCATCTGGTGGCGGTGGGCGCACCGGAACAGCTGGCCGGTATGCTGGATTCCGGCAGCCGGCTGCACGCTACCGTGCTGGGCGAAGGCAAGGCCGTGCTCAAAGCAGTGGGGGAGATCCCGGGCATCCGCAGGGTAGCGCTGGAAAGTGAAGCTGACGGTCAGGTGACCTTTACCGCAGAAAGCGTGGATGCTGCCGATCGCCGTGCTGAGGTATCCCGGGCTCTTTCGCGGGCCGGATGCACGGTGCTGGCCCTTGCCGCCGAGAGCAGGACGCTGGAAGAGATCTTCCTTGCCCTGACCGAGGGCGAGTCCGATCAAAACGATGAAGAAGAGGAGGGAAAGGCTGAATGATCGCCATTTTCAAACGCGAGGTCCGCAGCAGCTTTCATGGTATGATCGGCTATGTGCTTACAGCCTTTATGCTGGCAGCAACGGCCATCTATTTTGTAGCCCTGAATCTGGGCTATGGCCTGACGGATTTTGGTTACTATACGCTGTACCGCACGGTTTTTGTGCTGCTTTTGTATATCCCGGTGCTGACCATGCGCTGCTTTGCGGAGGAACGCCGCACCCGCACCGACCAATTGCTGCTCACAAGTCCGGTATCCGTGTGGGGCATCGTGCTGGGCAAGTTTCTGGCACTGTGTGTCATTTTTGCGCTGCCGTGCCTTGTGGATGCAGTCATGATCCTGGTACTGGCTGCACTGGGTGCATCCGGCACTGCTACAGCGGCAAATTTTGCTGCACTGCTTTGCTATTTTCTTATGGGCTGTGCGGCCATTGCCATCGGCGTGTTTCTTTCCAGTCTGACCGAGAATCAGATCATTGCCGCCGTGGCAGGTGTGGCTGCGCTGCTGCTGGCCTATATGATGCCCAGCCTGCGCAACCTGTTTACTGCCGGCAGCGCGGTGGCGTTGGCCCTGTTTACCGTGATCGCGGCAGTGCTCAGTGTGGTGGCTGGTCTGCGCACCCGCAGCTTCACGCTGGGCTGTCTGACCTTTGCAGGCTGCTGTGTGGTGCTGACGGTACTGTTCCTGCTGCAAAGCAGCTGGCTGACCGAAGCCTTCAGCGCAGTGCTCAGCGCGCTGTGTCTGTTCACTCCCTTTGAAGAGTTCGTCAACAACAGCTTTTCCATTCCGACACTGGTGTATTACCTCACCGTGATCGTACTGTTTCTGTTTTTTACGGCGCAGGGACTGGAAAAACGCCGCTGGAACTGAGAGGAGGACAATGATATGAAAAAATTCAAGCTCACTTCCTCCGCAAATGGCAAGGTGTTCCGCAGCGGGCTGTATTCCACGGCCATTCTGGCGGCAGCGATCGTGCTGGCGGTACTGGTCAACCTGCTGGCAGGTGCGATCCCGTCCAAGTACACCGAGTTCGATCTCTCTGCCGCCAAGATGTACACTCTGGGCGACAGCTCCAGACAGCTGATGCAGAGCCTTGATCAGGATGTGACGGTCTACTACCTCTGCGAGACCGGCAGCGAAGACGCCATTGTGAGCAAGCTGCTGGATCATTATGCCGATGAGAGCAGCCGTTTCCACTGGGAACAGAAAGACCCTACCCTCTATCCGGCCTTTGCGTCCCAGTACGGTGCAGAGAATGTATCCACCGGCAGCCTGATCGTGGTCAGCGGCGAGAACAGCGTGGTGCTGGACGCCGCTGAGCTCTACGAATACGACTACTCCGATTACTACACCACCGGCTCTGCAAATGTGACGTTTGCAGGCGAAAAGCAGATCAGTTCGGCCATCTACAAGCTGACCTCTGGGGCAGAAAGCCATGCCTTCTACACCACCAACCACGGTGAGCAGGCCCCTACTTCCTCGCTGACCGAAGCGCTGGAAGCCCAGAATATCGACCTGCAGCCGCTGGATCTGCTCACAGGCACCATTCCGGAGGACTGCGGGCTGCTGATCATCAATGCGCCCGCTTCGGATTTTGCATCCGAGGGTCTTGTGGACGAGATCGCGCAGCTGCAGGCCTATCTGGAAAACGGTGGCAAAGTGCTGCTGATGACCAGTGCCTTTGTCGATACGCCGAATCTGGACGCTGTAATGGCGCAGTTCGGCCTTGCCCGTGAGCCGGGCATCGTGGTGGAGGGCGATGCCGGCCATGCACTGTACGGCTACCCGTATTCGCTGTTCCCGGATCACGCCTCCGACGATGACGAAAGCACCGTTCTGGACGGTGTGAGCCAGAATACCCATGTAATGCTTTCGGTGGCACAGGGCATCACAATTGCCGAAACGGACGACGTTACGGCAGAACCCCTGCTGAACACCACCGGGGACGCCTACAGCAAGCTGAACTATAATGAGGCAGCCACCACTGCCAAGGAATCCGGCGATACGGACGGCCCCTTTGCGCTGGCCGCGTGGGCACGCAATGAGTCTGCCGGTTCGGAGGTGATCTGGGTGGGCTGCCCCAATGTGGACAGTGAGCAGGTATACCAGTCCATCCCGGGCAACCTGACCTTCCTGCAGAGCTGCGCCGCTGCGCTGGTGGGACAGAGCATGCTCATCGATACAAAAGCACTGGAAGCAGCCCCCATCACAGTGGCAGCTTCCACTTCCATGACGCTGGCCATGGTGTTCGTGTTCGTGCTGCCTGCAGCGGTGCTCATTGCGGGTGCCGTGTTCGTGCTGCTGCGCCGCCGCAGATAAGGGGGCCGCGGCATGAAAACGAAACAGCGCACTTTGACCGTCCTTCTGGCAATGGTGCTTGTGCTGGGCGGGCTGCTGTGGCTCATCACCCGCAGCAATGCTGCAGAAGAAGCAGCGTCCAGCGCTGCCGCAGAAGGCAGCATTGTGCTTTCTTCTTTTGCGGCGGGTGATGCAGAGCAGATCCGGTACACTTATCAGAATGAGACGATTACCCTGAATTGTGATTCCGGAAGCTGGACGCTGGCGGATGACCCGGGCTATCACCTGGATGCATCTGCCTGCAACACCATGGTCACGGCGCTGGCATCTCTGAATGCCAAGCGTCAGCTCGCCGCTCAGCCCGGTGAGGACTACGGCCTTGCAGATCCGGCCATTACGGTCACGGTAACAGCGGCAGGCGAGACGAACACCTTTGCCTTTGGCAGCCAGAACCCGGTTACGGGGGATCTGTACGTGCAAAAAACCGGAGATGATGCCATTTACACCGTCTCCGGCAACAAGGCAGCCTGCTTTGAACAGACTAAAGCGGATCTCTTTGGCGCGTTCAACCCGGCAGGACTCACAGCTTCTGCGCTGGAGAGCGTCTCCATCGCAACAGATACCGGAACACTCTCTCTGACAGCCGTATCGGAAACGGCGGAAACGGACAGCAATTCAGCAGATGTTTCTTCCGAAAGCGCCGCTGCTTCCACTGCTTACCAGACGGTCTGGCGGCTGACCGATGACCCGGCGGCTGAATTGGACGAAGCTAAGCTGCAGAGCATCCTGTCGGCCCTTGGCGGATACGTCTCGGCGCAGGTGACGAATGCTGACTCTGCCGCTTACGGTTTTGATGCACCCCTTGCAACGGTGCGGGCCGCCTCTGCCGATGGGAGCGTGACCCTCCACTACGCCGAAAATGCAGACGGCTGCTGGATGATGGTGGATGGGGACAGCTCCGTCTATGCGGTTGACCTTGACACTGTGCAGGCTCTTCTGATAACAGCTGCCGAGCTGAAAACAGAATGAAAAATCCATGTACGCCGTATGCGGAAACTCCGCTGCGGCGTATGTTTTTTTGTTGCAGCGTGTAAAGTTTCGGCAAACAGCGGCAGAGTGATTGACTTTTCAGCAAAGATTGATTAAGATAGACGGGACAGGGTAGAATAACTGCGCAATATTTTTGTATTTTTAAGGTTCGTCATGGAGGTTGTGCGGGGTCGAGTCTGCTTTTACCGCCAAAGTGCGATGGTTGGGCAAGCAGACTCCCAGTCGCCCTGGTACGAGGGATGGGGCAGAGCCCTGTCTTTTTTCGTATCTGAGTTACAAGGAGGATGTAGTAAAATATGGACAACTCGGTGATCGTTTCACTGCGTGATATCGTAGTGGAATTTGATGGTCAGCGTATTCTGGATGGGCTGAATCTGGACATCCATGACAAAGAGTTCGTGACCCTGCTGGGTTCCTCCGGCTGCGGCAAAACCACCACTCTGCGCCTGATCGCGGGTTTTCTGGAGCCGAATGCCGGCAAAGTGCTGCTGAAAGGCGAGGATATCACCGGCGTGCCGCCCTATAAGCGCCCGGTGAACACCGTTTTCCAGAAGTATGCACTGTTCCCGCACCTGAATGTGTTCGAGAACGTGGCCTTTGGCCTGCGTCTGAAAAAGATGGACGAAGAGACCATCCGCCGCAAGGTGCGCAATATGCTGGAAGTCGTGGGCCTGAAAGGCTTCGAGCGCCGCAGCATCAGCCAGATGTCCGGTGGTCAGCAGCAGCGCGTTGCCATTGCCCGCAGTCTGGTGAACGAGCCGGAGATCCTGCTGCTGGACGAACCCCTCGGTGCGCTGGATCTCAAGCTGCGCAAGGAAATGCAGCTGGAGCTCAAGCGCCTGCAGCGTGAAATGAACATTACCTTTGTTTACGTCACCCACGATCAGGAAGAAGCCCTGACCATGTCCGACACCGTTGTGGTCATGAACGGCGGCAAGGTGCAGCAGATCGGCACACCCGAGGATATTTATAATGAACCGAAGAACGCCTTTGTGGCAGACTTTATCGGTGACTCCAACATTGTGGACGGTGTGATGCACCGGGATTTTCTGGTGTCCTTCTCCGGCGTGGACTTCCCCTGTGTGGACCGCGGCTTTGCCCGCGAGCAGAGCGTGCAGGTAGTAGTGCGCCCCGAGGATATCGAGGTGGTATCGCCTGTGGAAGGCCAGCTGGTGGGCGTTGTGAACGACGTCATTTTCAAGGGTGTCCACTTTGAAATGCATGTGGAATGCGAGGGCCGTGAATGGCTCATCCACTCCACCCGCGCCTGCACACCCGGTGAGACCATTGGTATGCGCATCGGCCCCAACGAGATCCATATCATGGCGCGTTCGGAGGGGTGAGCCGCGATGATGAAGATTTACGATAAAAAACTGGCTTATCCCTACTTCGTGTGGATGGTGCTGTTCACGGTGGTGCCGCTGATTATCGTTGTGTATTATGCGTTCACCGATGCAAACGGCGCCTTTACGCTGGATAACCTCACCTCCATCAGCGGCTACGGCTCGGTGTTTGCCCGCAGCCTGCTGCTGGCCCTCATTGCCACGGTCATCTGTCTGGTCATTGCGTTCCCGGTGGGCTATTTCCTTTCCCGCCTGCGGGTGAACAAACAGCACATCATGCTCATGCTGGTCATGCTGCCCATGTGGATGAATTTCCTGCTGCGGACCTATGCATGGATGGGCCTGCTCAGTGTCAACGGCCCCGTGAATGCCGTGCTGGGCGTGTTCGGCCTTGGCCCCTTCAATATGCTCAACACCTCCGGCGCGGTGGTGCTTGGCATGGTGTATAACTATGTGCCCTATATGATCCTGCCGCTGTACACCAGCATGACCAAGATCGACCAGAGCCTTGTGGAAGCTGCACAGGATCTGGGCGCTTCTACTACCAAGACCCTTGTGCGGGTACTCATCCCCATGAGCGTGCCCGGCATCAGCACTGGCATCACCATGGTGTTTGTCCCGGCGGTGTCCACCTTTGTCATCAGCCGTATGCTGGGCGGCGGTTCCAATCTGCTGATTGGTGATCTGATCGAAATGCAGTTTCTGGGCAACAGCTACAACTTGAACGTAGGCTCTGCCATGAGCCTTGTACTGATGATCATTGTGCTGCTGTGCATGAGCTTTACCTCCAGCTTTGATGAAGATGAAATGGAGGGCGTGTCCTGATGAAAACGAAACATCTGCGCCTGATGCAGCGTGTCTATATCATTCTGTTTTTCTGCTTCATGTATCTGCCCATCGCATACATGATCGTATTCAGCTTCAACCAGTCCAAGGGCTATTCGCTCTTTACCGGCTTTACCCTCAAGTGGTACTCCAGCCTGCTGCACAACTCCGCTATCCTGCATGCGCTGCTGGTCTCGCTGGAAGTGGCTCTGATCTCCGCGGTCATTGCCACTGTGCTGGGTACAGCGGCAAGTCTGGGCATTGCGTCCATGGGCCGCAAGAGCCGCCTTGTCGTCACCAACATCACCTATATCCCGGTGGTCAACCCGGAGATCATCACCGGCATTTCGCTCATGCTGCTGTTCGTAGCCTACCAGCGCTTCGCCGGCGGCGTCTCATGGCTGCCGGATACCATCATGGGCTTCCCGACATTGCTCATTGCACATATCGCGTTCAATGTGCCATATGTTATCTTCAACGTGACGCCCAAGCTCAAGCAGCTGGACATCAAGCTGTATGAGGCTGCGCTGGATCTTGGCTGTGACCCCAGACAGGCCTTCTTCAAGGTCATTCTGCCGGAGATCAGCCCGGCCATCCTGTCCGCTTTCCTGATCTGCCTGACCTACTCCATCGACGATTTTATGATCTCCTACTTCAACTGCGGCACGGTGGAGACCCTGCCCATCGCCATCTATTCCATGACCCGTAAAAAGGTCAGCCCGGAGATCTATGCACTGTCCACCATTATGTTTGTGGTCATTCTGTGCATCATCCTGTTCTCCAATGCGATGGAAAGCCGCAATTACCGCCGCGATCGGAAGGCGCTGAGAGGGGAGGGCGTGTGATGAAGCGTTTTGCTGTTTTGCTGCTGGCGCTGGCAACGATGGTCTGCTGTGCACTGCCCGCCTTTGCTGCCGGCACCATCGAAGTCACTGAGGATGTTTCGGTATCGGACGATTACGATTGGACCCGCTTCAAGGGCCAGAATGTCGCCATCAACGTTTACAACTGGGGCGAGTATATCTCCAACGGTTCGGACGACAGCGTGGATGTGGTGTCTGCGTTTGAGCAGCTCACCGGCATCAAGGTGAACTATACCACCTTTGACTCCAACGAATCCATGTACGCCAAGCTCAAGTCCGGCGCGGCCAACTACGATGTGGTCATTCCGTCGGATTACATGGTGGCGAAAATGATCTCCGAGGGGATGCTCAAGCCTCTGAACTACGACAATATCCCGAACTTCAAAAAGATCGATCCGGAATATGTGGATCCGGATTATGATCCGCAGAATGCCTACACCGTGCCCTACATGCTCTGTACCACCGGCATCATATATAACACCACCATGGTGGACGAAGCACCCACCAGCTGGGCTGATCTGTGGGACGAGCAGTACGCAGGCAATATCCTGATGTTCAACAACAGCCGCGATGCCTACGCCATAGCTGCGTTTAAGAGCGGCCACAACATCAACCCGCAGTCCACCGAAGAAGTGGACGAGGTGGTGGAGGAACTCAAGGCGCAGAAGCCGCTGGTGCAGGCATACGTCATGGACGAGATCTTCGATAAGATGATCGGCGGCGAGGCAGCCATCGGCGTGTACTACTCCGGCGATGCCATCACCATGATCGATGACAACCCCGACCTTGCATGGGTGTTCCCGGAGGAGGGCAGCGTGCTGTCTGTGGACTGCATGGCCATTCCTGCTGCCAGTGAGCATCAGGAAGCTGCAGAAATGTTCATCAACTTCATGTGCGAGACGGATATCGGCAAGGCAAACGCCGAGTACATCGGCTACACCACCCCCATGCATGATGTGTGGGAGGTGCTGGACGAGGATCTGAAGGAGAGCGAGATCGCTTATCCGCCGGAGGAAGCTGCCGCTAAGGAAAAGGTGTTCACCGCTCTGAGCGACGATGTGAACAGCGAACTGGATGTAAAGTGGAGCGAAATGAAGAGCTACGACGAGGGCGGCAGCAGTCTGCTGTTCCTTGCGCTGCTGGCAGCGATGGTGGCGCTGGCCTGCTTCAACATCTGGCGCAAGGTCCGCAGGCGCAACCGCAATCAGTATTAAACGCAAAGGAGGCTGCTGCACAGAACAACGTGCAGTGGTCTCTTTTTATAGAAAGGGAAAACCATGGAACAGTTCTTTTACACCGAGACCATGACAGTCATGAACGCAGATGCCGACTTCCGCAGCCTGCTCAAGCCCAGCGCCCTGCTGCGCTATGTGGAGCAGATTTCGACAGACCACGCCCGCGCCTTTGGTATGGATGACCAGTTCTTCAAAGAACGCGGCGTGACCTTTCTGGTGGGCAAGCAGGCCCTGAAATTTGACCGCGTGCCGCAGCGTGCCGAAACGCTGACCCTTACCTCCCGGGCGCAGGTCAGCAAACACGGTTCCGTCAAACGCATCACCACCCTGACCGATGCCGAGGGCAAAGAGGTGGCTATGGTGGACTGCCGCTGGATCGTGGCAAGCCTCGCCGAGGGCCGTATCCTGCGGGAGCCGGGCTGGACGGTGGAGAATTTCTGGAACGATACGGTGGAGGACGAGCTGCCTTTGCAGCTGCACAAGTGCAAGGATGGTCTGACCAGCGCAGGGGAGTGGACGGCGCGTTATTCCCAGTGCGATCTGAACGGCCATTTGAACAACGCATTCTATCTGGACCTTGTCTGCGATGCGCTGCCGCTGGAAGTGATGCGCAAAGGCCCCGTGACCTTTGCTTCTATCAACTACCACCGCGAGATCCCGATGGGAGAAACGGCAGAGGTGTTTTATGTCCCTTCGGCGGATGGCTGGTATGTGGTCGGAAAGCACAACGGCCAGACCAGCTTTGAATGCTATCTGGAACTGGGAAAGTAAAAAAAGAAATACTGCCGGTGAACGCGCAGCGCCAGCTGCTCCCAAAGGGAGATCTGAGAACGGGACTTTTTCTGTCCACAAAAAGTTCAAAAATTATTACAAAGAAATTACAGAAAAGCTATTGCAAATTGGTTTCAAAAGAGTTACAATATGGTTACAGCAAGGGCACAAGCCCAGCTGAGTGTGAAATCTTTTTCTTCTTGTTTTAGGGATATCGGGCACAGGTTCTCCTCCTCCGACTGTTCTCCTTCACAGTTCGTGAGCCATGTGCCGCACAGGCGGTATCCCGCTTCGTGTGCAAAAAAGCTCGTCCGTTCTGGACGAGCTTTTTTGCATCCTCTGTACCCTCAAAATGACTTCCCGTGCGGGAAAGTATGACCTTACCTCGTTTTGGTGGTCAATTTGCCTGTTTTTCCGCAAAGGACATTTACAAAGTTTGGCGCGGCAGGGGTTTGTATTCTGGCTGTCTTTGTGGTAAAGTATATTCAATCAATTTATACACTGCAAACATGAAATTCGTTTTATGCTTTTGCTGTCTTCCGTTTTTGATGCGTTGAGAGAAAAGGAGTTTGAACATGGCTTATTTCTATGAAGAACCTTCCCGCACTTTCGGTGAATACCTGCTGATCCCCGGCTATTCCTCCGCTGAAAACGTTCCCACTGCTGTCAGCCTCAAGACCCCTCTGGTCAAGTACCGCAAGGGTCAGGAAGAGTGCCCTCTGCAGATGAATATCCCCATGATCAGCGCCATCATGCAGTCGGTCTCCGGCGATAAGCTGGCCATTGCACTGGCTCGTCAGGGCGGTGTGTCCTTCATCTACGGTTCTCAGAGCATCGAAAACGAAGCCGCTATGGTGCGCCGCGTCAAGAGCTTCAAGGCTGGTTATGTCGTGTCCGACTCCAATCTGGCCCCCACTGCCACCCTGCACGATGTGCTGGAGCTGAAGGCACGCACCGGCCACTCCACCATTGCCATTACCGCCGACGGCACCCCGGGCGGCAAGCTGCTGGGTATTGTGGCATCTCGTGACTACCGCATCAACCACACCCCGGATGATGCCCTTGTCACCACCTTCATGACCCCGCTTGAAAAGCTGGTCACCGCACCGGAGAATACCTCTCTGCACGATTGCAACAACATCATCTGGGACAACAAGATCAACACTCTGCCTCTGGTGGATGCTGAGGGCAACCTGAAATATATGGTGTTCCGCAAGGACTACGATTCTCACAAGAAGAACACCAATGAGCTGCTGGATGCCAACAAGAGCTATGTGGTGGGTGCCGGTATCAACACCCGCGACTATGCCGAGCGCGTGCCTGCACTGGTGGAAGCCGGTGTGGATGTGCTGTGCATCGACTCTTCTGAGGGTTATTCCGAGTGGCAGAGCCGCACCATTGGCTGGATCCGTGAGCATTACGGCGATACCGTCAAGGTGGGCGCAGGCAATGTTGTGGATGCCGAGGGCTTCCGCTTCCTGGCCGAGGCAGGCGCAGACTTTGTAAAGATCGGCATTGGCGGAGGCTCCATCTGCATCACCCGCGAGACCAAGGGCATTGGCCGCGGTCAGGCTACCGCTGTCATCGAGGTAGCAAAGGCTCGTGACGAGTACTTCAAGGAGACCGGTATCTATGTGCCGATCTGCTCCGATGGCGGCATCGTTCACGATTACCACATCACGCTGGCTCTGGCTATGGGTGCCGACTTCGTCATGCTGGGCCGTTACTTCGCCCGCTTTGATGAGAGCCCCACGAACAAGGTTCGCATCAATGGCCAGTATATGAAGGAGTACTGGGGCGAAGGTTCCAACCGTGCCCGCAACTGGCAGCGCTACGATCTGGGCGGCTCCACCAAGCTGAGCTTTGAGGAAGGCGTGGACAGCTACGTGCCCTATGCCGGCCCTCTGGCTGATGGCGTGCAGACCACTCTGTACAAGGTCAAGAGCACCATGTGCAACTGCGGTGCCCTGTCTATTCCTGAGCTGCAGCAGAAGGCCAAGCTGACTGTTGTTTCTTCCACTTCCATTGTGGAGGGCGGCAGCCACGACGTCATGCTCAAGAATGCTACCCCCAACATCATCAATGGCTAAGTTTTTTTGATTGCAAAGCCGCCTGTGCCGTCTGGCATGGGCGGTTTTTTGCATAAAAACTCTTGAACAAGCCCGCATTTGGTGATATCATGATAGAAACGCACTGTCAAGACAGGCAGGCATGCAAACCTTCCCACAAGGAAGAGGAACGGCAAAGGCCGGAGGAAGCCTTTGTCAGGTGCAAAGAAGAGAGGATACTATTCATGGACGAAATCAAGGTTGTGCCTTACATCCCGGATGAGGACTACGACAACCCCGCAATGGTCGTAGATTTTTACGAATTTACTATGGCCAACTGCCTTTTCCTGCACGGATTCAAGGATACTACACTGGTGTTCGATATGTTCTTCCGCAAGAACCCGGACAATCAGGGCTACTCCATCAGTGCCGGTCAGCGTAAGCTGACCCGTTTTCTGCTGAATTATCATTTCAATGCACAGGATATCTGGTGGCTGCGCACCAAGGGCATGAGCGAGGAATTCTGTGAGTATCTGCGCACTTATCAGTGGAAGGGCGACATGTATGCACTGCCCGAGGGCACGGTGGCCTACCCGCATGTGCAGATGGTACGCATTGAGTGCGACCTTGTGGGTGCGATCCTGATCGAGACCTACCTGCTGCAGACCATGAACTTCCACAGCCTGATCGCGACCAAGGCCACCCGTGTCACCGGCCTGAACACCCATACGCCCCGCAGCGTCATGGAGTTCGGCACCCGCCGCGCACAGGGCAAGAGCGCTGGCAACGATGGCGCATACGCTGCTGTTCTGGGCGGCTGTGTCGGCACGGCAAACTGTCTGGCGGAGATGAAGTTCGGTGCAGACGTCAAGGCCGTTGGCACTGTGGCGCACAGCTTTATTGAGTTCTTCCCGACCGAGTTCGACGCTTTCAAAGCATTTGCAGATACCTATCCGGATTCGGTCAGCCTGCTGCTGGATACCTACAATATTATGGAGAGTGGTCTGCCCAACCTCATTAAGCTGGACGATTACCTCATCGAAAAATATCCCAACGACCCGAACCGTCGTGTCAAGAGCGCCCGTATCGACTCCGGTGACCTTGCCCGCGGCTCCAAGCGCCTGCGCAAGGCGCTGGATGCAGCAGGCAAGCCCTACATCAAGCTGGTGGCGTCCAACGGTCTGGATGAGAAGAAGATCGCCAACATGGAGCTGTACGAACACGCTCATTTTGACTCTTACGGCGTGGGCGAAAACCTGATCACTTCCGCTTCCGACCCCGTGTTCGGTGGTGTGTACAAGCTGGTGGCAGTCAAGAAGCCGGATGGCAGCTATACCCCCAAAATGAAGTGCTCGGATTCTGCCAGCAAGGCCATCATTCCGGGCAAGAAGATGCCGTGGCGTCTCTACGATGAGAACGGTCAGGCGCAGTGCGACCTGATTGCTATGGATGATGAGGTCATCGAGGCCGGCAAACCCATCACCATGGTCAATCTGGACTCGGATGCCATCGAGCGCACCGTGACCATCACACCCACCAAGGTCAGAAAGCTGCTGGTGCCCCACATCCTGAACGGCCAGCTGGCCATTGAGCTGCCCTCTATTGCAGAAAAGAAGGCCTACATTGCAAAGCAGCTCACCGAGGAGACTTGGGAAAGCGAGCTGCGTCTGGAATGCCCGCATAAGCACTATGTGAATATGACTCCGGCTGTGGCCGAGTGCCGTTCCAAGATGTATGCAGAGCTGCATGGCGGTAAGGTATAAAAGCTTTTCTTGACAAAAAAGCAAGCCTGTTGTATTATAAGAGCTGCCGTTTGAAAAGACGGTGGCTCTTCTTATGCCGCTGTGGTGAAATTGGCAGACACGAGGGACTTAAAATCCCTTTCTGGAGACAGAGTACGGGTTCGACCCCCGTCGGCGGCATGGACAAAAAGCACCTGAAATCGCTTGATTTCGGGTGCTTTTTGTTTGCCCAAAACCCGCCGGATAACCCACTTGCAGGAAATGATATACTAAAGCAGCCCCGAGGGACCGTCAGGCTCCCCGGGGCTGTTGCGATGTATGGCTTTTTCGGCCGGGCATTTTACTTTTCCTGCGCTTTCCGCTCTGAATGGGGCAAGGGGTGCTTTTTGTAAGCCGCAGTTCTATCTGCCCGGGACAGGCATATACTCATAGCAAGCTGGCAACCCCAAAAAGGAGGAAGAAATTGTGGACGAGTATTACCGTGCAGTACGGCAGCTGCCTTCGTGGCTGGCACAGCCTTTGGGGCAGCTTCCGACATCAACAGCGGCACAGATCCATGAGCTGCGATTCCGGACAGGGCATGGCATTTTTCTTACGATGTCAGGTCGGCAGGTCTGCCTGAAGGAACTTTCCGAGTGTCCGCAGTCACTGCGGGAATGCATACTGGATCAGCTGCAGCTCGAAGAGATCTTTCACACTCTGTGCGGTGGTGCGGTCCATGCACATCAGAACGAACTGACGCAGGGGTTCCTTACCACACCGTCCGGCTGCAGGGTCGGAGTTGCCGGCCGCTATGTGGACCGCGACGGGCAGATGATCCTGCAGCAGGTGCAGTCATTGAATCTGCGGATCGCGCGTGCAGTTCCTCTGATGCTGCCGGACAGGCTTTGCGAGATCCTGCAAAGGCATTTTATCGGGATGCTTGTAGTCGGTGAACCGGACAGCGGCAAAACAACATTTCTGCGGCAGATCGTTCAAAGCCTTGCCGGAATGCAGCGGAGAGTCTGCGTGGTGGACGAGCGTGGTGAAATTTATCCGCAAGAACTTTCAGGTCCGGATCAACAGCTACCCGCAGTGGATACCCTGTCCGGCATTCCAAAGGAGCGTGCCGTGCAGATGGCGCTGCGCACGCTTTCACCGCAGGTGATCGTTCTGGACGAGCTGGGTTCACTGGCTGAAACAGCAGCGCTGGAGCAGGGCTTTTTCAGCGGGGTGGATTTTATTGCAAGCGTTCATGCCGCAAGTGCGGAGGAAGCAGTCAGACGACCGCAGGTGAAGGCTTTGCAGCAGCAGGGAATGCTGCGTGTACTGGTGCTGCTGCAGGGCTGCGCCGAGCCGGGCAGGGTCCGGCAGATCGATGAGCTATGATCCAACTGTTTCATTGGATGGGAGCAGCGCTGCTTCCGCTGTGCGGATGGCTGACCGGAACAGCCCTTCAGGCAGGAAAAGAGCAGCATATCCTGCAGCTGCGGCATACTGTGGAATTGCTGCGGCGCATCCGGCAGGAAGTGGCATACCGCAGGCCGGATATGGAGCTGCTCTGCCGCTGTCTGATACAGGAAGGGCTGCTGACGCCTGCGGAAAAATTGCAGGCTCTCGCGCCGCCTGCAAGCTTCCGCGCCGAAGAGCGGCTTTGCTTTGAACAATGCTTTTCCGGCCTCGGCCAGTGCGAAGCTGCGCAGGAGTGTGAACGGCTGGACTACTATACCGCGCGCTTTGAAGCGTTTCTGCAGCAGGCTCAGCAGGAAGCAGCCGCCTGTGCTGGCCTGTCCTGCAGGCTGGGGCTTGCGGCAGGAGCTGTTCTGGCACTGATTTTTTTGTAAGCGCAGGAGGATGCAGAATTGGAGATCGATCTTGTTTTTAAAATTGCAGCCATTGGCATCATTGTGGCGGTGCTGAATCAGCTGCTGATCCGTTCCGGACGGGAGGATCAGGCCATGATGACCACTCTTGCGGGCCTTGTCGTAGTGCTGTCCATTCTTGTCAAGCAGATCAGCGTCCTGTTTGTCACCATCAAGTCGCTGTTTGCGCTATGAGTACCTCCGTTTCCATCCTTGGGGCGGCAGTCGTTTTTGCGGCAGCACAGCTTTTGCTGCGCAAGGATTCTCCGTCTTATGCATTTTTGCTTTCGATCGGTGCCGCAGTATTTATACTGCTGAGGCTTGGCGCGGCTGCGCAAGATCTGATGCGGGGAGTATGGGCACTCAGCCGCCGGGTGGATGGTACTGCCTTTTCCTGTCTGCTGCGCTGTGCAGGGATCCTGCTGATCACGGATTACGCCCGGACACTGTGTGAAGAAGCAGGCGCAGATTCACTGGCGTGGTGTACAGGTTTGGCGGGGAGGCTCCTTGTTCTGGCAGCGGCATTCCCCTTGCTGGAGGAGATCTGTCAACGGATCTGGGGGCTTGCTGCATGAAATTATTTCAAAAGGCGTCCGCTGCTGTGCTTGCCGTCTGCGGAGTTTTGTCTGCGGTCCCGGGTGCACAGGCGGCCGGGCTGCAGGATCTGCCCGGGCAGGAGCTCTGGCAGCCCTATCTGAATGCTGCGCCGCAGGATGCGGATTCATTCGTCCACGATCCGGTCGGAGCGCTGCTTTCCCTTTTGCCGGTTTCTCCGCTGGAAATGATCCGGCAGATGGCGCATTGCTATGCAGATGTCCTGCTGTTCCTGCTGCTTTTGATCCTGCTTTCTTTTCTGGTCGGAGAAGCGGCAGACAATGCGCTTTTGGAACTGGCAGCGGCTGTAGGGTGCGGCACCCTTTTATGGGGCGACCTGATGACCCTCGCGCAGCAGGTGTGCGAGCGGATGACAGGATGGAAAGACTATCTTCTGGGGTTCCTTCCGGTCTACAGCGGGGTGCTCACCGCAGGAGGAGAAGCAAATGCCGGTGCAGCGGCAAGCGGTCTGCTGTTGACAGGGCTGTGTTTCCTTGCACAGTGCACGGCTACAGTCGTCCGTCCGCTGCTGCAAAGCTATCTTGCGGTCAGCATGGCGTGCTGCATCAGTACCCAGAGAGGGCTTTCCGATACCTGCCGCGCCACAGGTGCACTGCTGCAAAAAGGGCTGCGCTGGGCCGGCCGCCTTTTTGCGGTTTTACTGGGGCTGCAGCGTGCAATAACGGTGCAGTTGGATCGTTCGGCGCTGCGGCTCGGAGAGCTGTTCACCGGCAGTGTGCCGGTCATAGGACAGGCTCTGAGCGATACGGCAGAGGTCTTTCTGACCGGAATGGGGCTGCTGAAAAGCAGTCTGGGCCTTGCGGCGCTCATGGTGATCGGTGCGGAGTTTTTGCCGCTGTATGTGCAGTTGATGCTCCATCTGGCGTTCCTCACAGCCTGCAGCCTTTTGTGCGGGCTTGCGGCGAACAGCCGCTGTCAGGCGTTGTTTGATTGTATGGCAGAAGCTGTAAAATGCATGGCTGCCATTACAGCATTGTATTTTGAGTTGCTGACGGTGGGCGTTGGGCTTTTGATGATGACAGGAGGCGGATGAAGTGCAGGCATTTCAAAACGCTGCAGCTGCATTTTGCATCGCCTGCATCTGCGCAGAGGTCACTGCTTTGCTGACAGGCACAGGCTGGGCGGGCAGATGCATAAAAGCAGTTGCCGGGCTATATATTCTAGTAGTCCTTTTCCGGCTGGCACCGGGTGTGAAGCCGGAACTGAAAAGCGCCATGGAGGTAGTACCATCCTCTGTCCATATCCAGAGTGCCGAAACATCGGTCCTGCAGAAAGCGCAGGAGCGGCTGGAAAGCTCCCTGCGGACAGAGTGTATTCAGCGCTTTGGGGTACCGATAGAGCTGGACATCACGCTGACGCAGGAGGGGCAGACCGTACAGGCTGGATCTGCAGGTTTTACCATCCTATCAGAGTGTACCGACGCAGAAAAGCAGCAGGTCGCCGCATATCTGCAGGAAGCACTCGGCACGGCATCGGTATGGGAGATGCAGGAGGAAGTCGGATGAAAGAAACAGAGGGCTTTTCCATCCGTCTCTTTGCCGAAAAATGCAAAGGAAAGCAGGGCAGAGCAAGGCTTGCGGCTGCAGTAGGACTGCTGGCGATGCTGTTGATCCTGCTGTCGGAGCTTTTCCCGCAGCCTTCTGCGGCAGGCAGCACCCAGAAAGCCAAAAGCACACAAAGCAGCACCGAATATCAGGCACAATTGGAGGAGCGGCTGGAACGGCTGATCTCTCATATGAGCGGTGCGGGCAAGACCACTGTGATGGTCACACTGGGGACCGGGGAGGAAATGATCTATGCATTGGACACGCAGTCCGGAGATATGCAGTCGCAGCAGACGCATGTCTTGCTGGAGGATGGTTCCGCCCTGACTGAGACGGTCTGCGTGCCGCAGGTCTGCGGCGTGGCAGTGCTGTGCGAGGGCGGCGGTGATGTCCGGATCGCGGCTCGGATCACAGAGCTGGTGAGCGCATTGCTGGATCTGCCGTCCAATCACATTTGTGTGGAGCAGCGCAAGGGCTGAGTCCCGGAAAATTTTATAAGGAGGAACGATTTATGAGAGCACTTTCTGGAAATACCCGCAAAGCTACTGCCGTTACACTGGCCGCAGCGCTGGTGATCGCCGTGTACTTAAACTGGCAGTATGCCCGCAGCGATGTACCTGCGGAGCTGGAAAGCACTGCTGCTGTCGCGGCGCAGGTGGAGGATGTTCCGGTGCAGGCCGATGCCATTCTGGATGAACTGCCTACCGAAGCGGAAGCAGTTTCCAGTGCAAATAAAAATTATGGCGAGGCGCAGCTGGTAAGTGTTGCCAGCGACAGCGGTGCAAAGTTCTTTGAGCAGGCCCGTCTCAAACGACAGAAAGCCCACGATGAAGCGATGGATTCCATTAAAAAGACGATGAAGGCTTCCTCTCTTTCCGCAGAAGAAAAGAAGGAATACACCTCCCAGCTGACAGCGAATCTGGAAGACCTGAATGCAGAAAATGAGATCGAGACCCTTATCAGGGCCAAAGGCTTTGCCGACTGCCTGTGCTTTTTGCAGTCTGGCCGGGCAGATCTGACCGTTATGACCTCAGGCCAGCCGCTCACTGCCGCACAGGTGGCGCAGATCCGCGATGTGGTGCTGAGCAAAAGCAGTGTGACGGCACAGAATATCACAGTGGTGGAGGTCAAATAGGACACAGTCCTGCCATTTTGTCCCAGCATAGCTGCAGAAGGCAGAGTTTTCCCAAACAAGTATTGAAATCACCCCCACTTTGATGGTATAATAACTCTATCAATCAAGCATGATGTTGTCCTGCGTATGGCATTGATCGTTTCAGGCAGGACCATTTTAAACAGGAAAAAGCAGGCGGACTGCCCGCTTTTGGATGGAGGACAACACAATGGATTTTCAGAATACGAATCTTCAGGGCGGCAGCCTTCAGATCTCCACCGAGGTTATTGGCAAGATCGCACGCTGTGCAGCGTTGGAAATTGACGGCGTTGCTGAGGTCTCCTGCGGCAAGCAGAATAAAAAGCTCAAGGATCTGCTGGAAGCTTCCAGCATCCAGTCTCCGGTCACGGTGGAAATGCGGGATGGTACCGCAAGCATCACCCTGAACCTGATGGTAAGCTTTGGAGCACGGATCCCTGCCGTAGCAGAAAAGGTGCAGGAAAACGTGAAGACCGCTGTGCAGAACATGACCAATGTTACGGTGAGCCGGGTCAATCTGGTCATTGCCGGTCTGGCAGATGCTGCAGCAGCGCAGGAATAAAACAAAATCAAACAGGAAAGACCGATCCTCTCTGCCGCTTCAGGCAGAGGGGGTTCGTGTTGCGAGAGGAACATTATGGAAAATATTTTGCCCCGTAGAGAAGCCCGCGAGAATGCATTTTTGCTGGCATTTTCGCAGACCTTTGGTGATATCCCGCTGGCAGAAGCCATCATCAACCACGAAGAAAACGATGAAGAACATCCGGTGGATGGCTTCAGCAAGCATCTGCTGAATGCATACTACGATCATTCTGCCGAAGTGGACGACGAGATCCGCGCACATCTGCGCAACTGGACCATGGAGCGTCTGCCCCGGGTGAGCCTGACAGTTCTTCGTCTGGCAATTGCAGAAATGCTGTTTGGCGGTGAGAACAAGCCCGGCGTCGCCATCAACGAGGCGGTCGAGCTGACCAAAAAGTATGGTGCAGACGAAGATTACCAGTTCGTGAACGGTCTGCTTGGCGCAGTGGCCCGGGATCATGGTCTGGATGCAGATGCCGCAGCGGAGCAGGCCGAACAGTGAGCCGCTATACGCTTGGCATTGATACAAGCAACTACGCAACCTCTCTGGCAGTGTTTGATACAGCTGGAGAGGTTGTTTGCGCAAAAAAACGTTTTCTGCCGGTAAAAGAAGGTCAGCTGGGCCTGCGGCAGAGCGATGCACTGTTTCATCATACGGTCGCGCTGCCGGAAATGATGCAGGAGCTTGCGCAGGAATTTGATCTGACAAAGATCGATGCTGTCGGAGTGTCGCAGAAGCCGCGCCCGGTGGAGGGCAGCTACATGCCATGCTTTCTGGCAGGTGTCAGTGCGGCTGCGGCCTTTGCGCAGGCAAAGGGCATCCCTCTTGTGCGGACCACCCATCAGCAGGGTCACGCTGCGGCAGCACTGTTTGCAGCCAAGGGGGAACAGCTGTTTGCTGAAAAAGTTCTGCTGTTCCATATTTCCGGCGGTACGACGGACCTGTTGCTCTGCGATCAGGTGCGTCAGATCACGACTCTTGGCACCAGCACCGATCTCTACGCCGGACAGGCTGTGGATCGTGTGGGGGTCAAACTGGGCTTTGGGTTCCCGGCGGGTGCTGAAGTTTCCCGTCTGGCTGCGCAGTGCGGGGAAGAGATCCGGCCGAAGTCCAGTGTAAAGGGAATGCAGTGCAGCCTTTCCGGGCTGGAAAACCAGTGCAACGGTCTGCTGGCCGCAGGCAAAACGCCGGAGTATGTCTGCAAATATTGTTTGCTCTGTGTGGCAGATACGGTGGTCAAAATGACAAAGGCAGCGCAGAAGGAATACCCCGGTCTTCCGGTGGTCTGTGCCGGTGGCGTGATGAGCAGCGATATCATCCGCGCATGGGTGCAAAAGCGGCTGCCGCAGGTGTATTTTGTGCCGGGAATGTATTCCAGCGATAATGCCATCGGCGTTTCGATCCTTGCAGCACGGGAGGCCGGATTATGGCTGAAGTAATTACCGTTTCGGCCCTGAACCACTACGTTAAAATGCTGCTGGATGCAAACGACAGATTGTTTGACATTGCCCTGCGCGGCGAGATCGCAAACTTTGTACAGAACGCACGCAGCGGCCACTGCTATTTTTCCCTGCGGGATGAAGCCAGCAGCGTGAAGGCTGTAATGTTCCGTGCAGATGCCCGCCGTCTTGCCTTCCGCCCGGAAGAGGGGATGCGCGTTGTGGTACGCTGCCGTGCGACCCTTTATGAGCGTGACGGTGCCTTTCAGCTGTATGTGAACGATATGTTTCCGGATGGCGTTGGTGCTGCACAGCTTGCATTGGAGCAGCTCAAAGCAAAGCTGGAGCAGGAGGGCCTGTTTGCCCCGGAACATAAAAAGCCGCTGCCGGTATTCCCTAAATGCATTGGTGTTGTCACCAGCAAAACGGGAGCCGCATTGCAGGATATCCGCAATGTACTCACCCGGCGCTGGCCCTCGGTACAGCTGCTTTTGTGTCCGGTAACGGTGCAGGGCTTTGAGGCAGCACAGCAGGTCGCAGATGCGATCCGGAAGCTGGACCAGCGCAAAGAGGTGGACGAGATCATCGTGGCCCGCGGCGGCGGCAGCAGGGAAGATCTGTGGGTGTTCAATGCTGAAGTGATCGCACGGGCGGCCTACCGCTGCAAAAAACCACTGATCAGCGCGATCGGCCATGAGATCGACTATACGATCCTGGACTTTGTAGCCGACCGGAGAGCCCCTACACCTTCCGCTGCGGCAGAGCTTGCCGTGCCGGATCGGGAAGAGCAGAAACGGATATTACTGGATTTGCAGCAAAATATTCGTAAAAATATGCAAAACCGTCTCGATTTATGCTATAATGGTCTGGAACAATACAACTTTGTGTTGGAGCAGGGGCCTGCACGCCAAAGCTGGCAAAAAAAGCATGACCTGCTGCAGCAGGCGAAAGATGAGATCCGACAGCAGATGCAGACGCAGCAGAATGATGCAGAGCTTCAGCTCCAGCATGCCGCAGCGCTTGCCGGGTCACTGAACCCCTATAAGGTGCTGGCCCGCGGCTATGCTATGGTCACAACAGCAAATGGAGCCATTCTGGATGCAGAAGGTCTGCAGCCGGAAAAAACAATATATGTTCGCAGCGTTTCTCACCGGGCAAAATGCCGGGTAGAAACGGTGGAGGAGATCAATGAGAACACCCAAAAGTTTTGAAGAGGGCATGGAACGGCTGAATACGATCCTTGCTCAGATGCAGAGTGAAGAGACCACCCTTGCAGATTCGGTCAAGCTGTACGCAGAAGCGGCTTCTCTGATGGAGTATTGCCATGCTGCATTGGAAAAGACATCTCTGCAGATCAGCGAGATCGATGCAAAGCTTGCAGGTACAGTGCAGGAGGAAAGCTGATGGATCACAAAGAGCAGTATCAGAGTTACCTTGCACAGGCAATGTCCGCACTGGAACATGCCTGTGCCCACTTTCTGCCGGAAGAGTCTGAGGTGTGCCGTGCAGCACGCTACAGTCTGATGGGCGGCGGCAAGCGGATCCGCGCCGTTCTGGTGCTCAGTGTCTGTGATATGCTGGGCGGTAATATGCAGGCGGCAGAGCAGTTTGCGTCTGCAGTGGAAATGCTGCATTGCTACTCGCTCATCCATGATGATCTGCCCTGCATGGATAATGATGATCTGCGCCGTGGCAGACCTTCCTGCCATAAAGCTTTTGACGAGGCGACCGCTATGCTGGCCGGCGATGTTCTTTTGACAGAGGCATTTGAAGTAATCGCCAATGCTCCGGCAGATGCCGATGTCTGTGTACGGGCCGCAGCTGCACTGAGTGCAGGTGCGGGCAGCCGCGGTATGGTCTATGGACAGGAGCTGGATCTGAAGTACGAAGCGCTGGCCGCTACGGAAGAGCAGCTCCGGCTGATCCACCGCAACAAAACGGGCGCACTGATCAATGCGGCGATTCAGATGGGTGCTGCTGCTGCAAGGGCAGATGACGCTCAGTGCCGGGCGCTGGAGCACTATGCTTACGGTCTGGGGCTGGTTTTTCAGATCGTGGACGATGTGCTGGATGTTACCAGTACTCCGGAACAGCTGGGCAAGCCCATCGGCAGCGACAGCGAGAATGGCAAGACTACTTTCGTGACCCTTTATGGCGCAGAAGGGGCTATGCAGCTTGCACAGGATCTGAACAATGAGACCTGTGCAGAGCTGCGCCGGAACTTTGGCGGCAAGGCTGCATTTCTGGAACAGCTTGCACAACAGCTTCTTGTGCGCAAAAACTAAAACGATCCATACAGAATAAAGGAAAAAGATTATGCAGTTTATTCAAAACATCCTGTCGTTCAATCAGATCCTGACGGTTTCCCTGCTTGGCTGGTTTGTGGCTCAGGTGCTCAAAACCGTTATCAATTTTATCCTGCTGGGTAAATTCCAGCTGGAGCGCATGTGGGGCGATGGCGGCATGCCCAGCGCGCACAGCGCAACGGTCTGTGCAATGGTTATTGCTACCGGGCGCTGTGTAGGTGTTGATTCTGCTATTTTTGCCGTGGCGAGCGTTGTGGCGATCATCACGATGCACGATGCAATGGGCGTGCGGCATGAGACCGGCGAGCAGGCCAAGGTGCTGAATCAGATGATCGATCAGTGGATCGACATCAGCGAAAAGAACGCACCGTTCCTTCAGAATATGCATCTGAAGGAAATGGTCGGCCATACACCGCTGCAGGTAGTGGCAGGCGTTCTGGTGGGTATAGCAGTCGGTTTTCTGTATCCGCTGGTGTGATGCATGGCATCGGCCTAGACTCTGCATTTGAAGGACGTGTGATTTTATGGGAGTATTGCTGCTGGACAGCATCAATCAGCCCGCAGATTTAAAACAATTAAATGAAAAGCAGGTAGAACAGCTTTGTGAGGAGATCCGCAGCTTTCTGCTGAAAAACATCTCTAAAACCGGTGGACATCTGGCGTCGAACCTTGGCATGGTAGAGCTTACAGTGGCATTGCACCGCGTGCTGGAGACCCCGCAGGATAAGATCGTATTCGATGTGGGCCATCAATGCTACACCCATAAGATCCTTACAGGACGGCGCGGACAGTTTGAGCAGCTTCGTCAGTTGGACGGCATTTCCGGATTTCCAAACCCGAACGAAAGTGTGCACGATGCATTCATTGCCGGGCATGGCAACACAGCCCTTTCGCTTGCTATTGGCATGGCATGGGCCAAAAAGCTGCATCATGAGCAGGGACTTGTTGTGGCAGTGATTGGTGATGGCGCCTTTACCGGCGGCATGGTCTACGAGGGCATGAACAACATCGAGCATCTGGACAACCTGCTTGTGATCCTGAACGACAATAAAATGTCGATCTCTAAGAATGTTGGTGCGCTTGCCCGTTATCTGACCCATCTGCGTACGACTACCGCCTATGTGGATGCCAAGGATAATGTGCGCAGTTTTTTGGATGCCGTCCCGCTGGTGGGCACCCCGCTGAAAAATACCCTCACCGATTGTAAAACGCTCCTGCGCCGTGCGATGTACCACTCCACGATGTTCGAGGATATGGGGTTCCAGTATCTTGGCCCCGTGGATGGCCACAATGAGGAAGAGCTGGAACGCACACTCCGCACGCTCCGCGGTCGGCCGGGGCCGCACTTTTTGCATGTTATCACGAAAAAAGGTAAGGGCTATCAGCCCGCCGAAGTGAATCCCGGCAACTATCACGGAGTTTCTGCTTTCGATCTGGACGGGATGCCCGACCCGGAAGTGGCGCCCAAGGAGTCATTCTCAACAGTATTTGGCAAAGCACTCGTGACAGAAGGGGAGAAAAATCAGAATCTCTGTGCCATTACAGCAGCGATGAAATATGGCACCGGTCTTCAGTTTTTTGCACACAGCCATCCAACACGCTTTTTTGATGTCGGAATGGCAGAGCAGCACGCTGTCACCTTTGCAGCAGGCCTTGCAAGTCAGGGAATGTTGCCGGTAGTCTGCATTTATTCCACCTTTCTGCAGCGCTCCTATGATCAGATCATTCACGATGTCAATTTGCTGCAGGAAAATGTGGTGTTTGCGATCGACCGCGCAGGCTTTGTTCCCGGGGACGGCGAGACCCATCAGGGAATCTATGACCCGGCTTTTCTGAGCCAGATCAATATCCCGTTGTATGCACCTTCCAATTATCAGGAACTGACCTACTGGCTGCAGCAGCTGCTGAGCGACCGCTTCCATGGCCCGCGTGCGATCCGTTATCCGCGCGGTGGACAGGATGCTGTGCTGGCAGGATTTGGCTGCAGCGGTCAGGAGTACGATTATCTGTATAAGAATGAGAATGCAACAATCGTTCTGGTGAGCTATGCGGATGAATTGACCGATGTTTTACAGGCTGCACAGGAACTGAAGCAAAAAGATATCGTGTGTGACGTGCTGAAGCTTGTAAAGCTATATCCCTTTACAGAAAAAACTCTCGATGAACTGATAAAATATCAGAAAATACTGTTTGCGGAAGAATGCATTGCAAACGGAAGCATCGGTGAGCATTTGGAGTGTGCTTTGCAGCAAAAAGGATGGAATGGATGTTTTATCCATCTTTCTGTGCGGGATGTGCGTCTTCCTCATGCCAGTGTGGCGCAGATCAAACAGGCAACAGGACTGGATGCTGCCAGCCTTGTACAGACGGTTCAGATGGCCGTGACGAAAGGAGAAAGTTTATCGTGAAGATTCGGTTGGATCAATATCTTGTTCAGCATGGCCTGACACAGAGCCGGGAGCGTGCAAAGGCGTTGATCATGTCCGGCATCGTATTTGTCAATGAACAGAAGGTGGACAAGGCCGGCGAAATGATCAAAGAGGATGCCAAGGTAGAAGTGCGCGGACATGATATCGGTTATGTGAGCCGCGGCGGTCTGAAGCTGGAAAAAGCCATGCAGTGTTTTCCGCTGACGCCGAATGGTAAAGTCTGCATGGATATCGGTGCATCTACAGGCGGCTTTACGGACTGTATGCTGCAGAATGGTGCCACCAAGGTCTATGCCGTGGATGTCGGCTATGGTCAGCTTGCATGGAGTCTGCGCACCGATGAACGTGTTGTGAATATGGAACGCACGAACATCCGCAATGTCACGCTGGAAGATCTGGCAGAGCCCATCGAGTTTTTCAGTGTGGATGTCTCTTTTATTTCACTGCATCATATTTTCCCGGTGGCACAGGCCATCACCACACCGGATGCCATGGGCGTTTGTCTGGTTAAGCCTCAGTTTGAGGCAGGCCGCGAAAAAGTGGGCAAAAACGGTGTTGTGCGCGACCCGACTACCCACCGTGAGGTCCTGCACAATGCAATGGGTTATGCTGCTGCAAACGGCTTTGTTGTGCGCGGGTTGGATTTCAGTCCGGTGAAGGGCCCGGAAGGCAATATTGAATATTTGATGTTCGTGCAGAAGAGTACAGAGCCTGCCGTGCTGGACGACAGTGCTGTAGAACAGGTAGTAGCTGCAAGCCACAGTACGCTGGACCGCTGAGGGATACGCAAAAAATTCAAATGCAAAAGGAGCTTCCGGTATGACGATCTATATTTCGCCGAACCCCGGCAAAACTTCTGCCAATGAAATCGCGCTGCGTGCGGCACAGATCCTGTTGACGCATGGTGCGGCTGTTCTGATGTGCAAAGAATTGTGTGCGGAATGCAGTACCGCTGGTGTGGTCTATCTGCCGCAGGAGGAATGCCTTGAGCGCTCAGATGTGATCCTGACCATCGGTGGAGATGGCACCATTTTGCATGAGGCAAACCTGTCGCTCCGGTATGCAAAGCCGATCCTTGGCATCAATTTGGGACGCTGCGGTTTTCTGGCAACTTGTGAGGTCAACGAAATGGAGGCTAAGCTCTCCGCTGTTGCCAGAGGAGAGTTCAGTCTGGATCACCGGATGCTGCTGTATGTGCATGTTCTGGGCCATGATGGCTGGGAGGGACATGCACTGAATGACGTTGTGGTTACAAAAGGCCGTTTGCAGCAGGCAATCGATTTCAGCATCTACTGTGACGACATCCTTGTGGAGCACTATCGCGGAGATGGCGTCATCGTTGCTACGCCTACGGGTTCCACCGCGTATTCACTGGCAGCGGGCGGCCCCATTCTGGATTCACAGACAAAAGGCGTCGTCGTAACGCCGATCTGTCCGCATAGTCTGGCAAGCCCGGCCATGGTTTTTGCGCAGGAGCGCAAATTGAACATCTGTGTCGGGCAGGTGGCAGACGATGAGGTTTTTATCAGCTGTGATGGAGCAGCCGGTTATCCACTCAAAGCCGGTGCAACAGCTGAAGTACGGCTTTCGGATCAGGTGGTAAAGCTGATCACCTTCGGAAAAGCCGATCAGTTTCAGGCAATCGATCAGAAGCTTCGCAGCAGACGATAAACGGGAGGCGAGTTTGATATGGCGCGCAGCCGCAAAGATGATGTAAGAAGTAAAGGAGAACGTCAGCAGGCGATCCTTCGACTTGTACGGGAGAACCCGATCAGTCGGCAGGAAGTTTTGCTGGACTATCTTTCCAAAGAAGGCTTTGAGGTAACACAGGCCACAGTTTCCCGCGATATCCGGGAGCTGTGTCTGGTAAAAGCCGCGACGGCCGAGGGATACCGCTATGTTTCCAGCCGGAACGAAAGCTTTAACCCCAAGGCACAGGGCCGTTTTGAAACGATCTTTCATGAATCTGTGCTGGGCGTGGATTATGCCGGGCATGTTGTACTGGTAAAGTGCTACTCGGGTATGGCCAATGCGGCCTGCGAAGTTTTTGACGCACTGCAGTGGAAAAATGTGGTCGGAACTCTTTCGGGCGATGACACGTTCCTGATCGTTGCGCGGTCAGAGCGCGATGCAAAAACGATCTGCTCAGAGCTGATCCGGCACATCGTACAAAAATAATGCGGGAGAGAGTATATGCTAAGCAGCCTGCAAATTGAAAATGTTGCAGTTATCCAGAAGGCTGAAGTGCATTTCAAGCCTGGTCTGAATGTCCTCACAGGTGAAACCGGTGCAGGCAAGTCCATCCTGATCGATTCCATCAATGCCATTCTTGGTAACCGCACTTCAAAGGACCTTGTGCGCACGGGCGCATCCAAGGCCGTCATCCGTGCTGCCTTTGAACAGGTGCCGGATGCCGTGCTGAACAGTCTGGAGAAGGCGGGGTACGAACGTTCGGATGCGCTGATGCTCAGCCGTGAGATCACCGCCGAGGGCAAGAGCACCTGCCGCATCAACGGCATGCCCGCGACCGCGTCCGTCCTGCGGGAACTGTGCGGCGGACTTATCAACATTAACGGTCAGCACGACTCCGTGGGACTTCTGAACCCGGCAAGGCATCTGGGAATTCTGGATGATTATGCACAGAACGATGCGGAATTTCAGGAATACTATGTGCTGTACAGGGAGCTTGTGCGCATCAAGCGAGAACTGGATGCCATGATCACCGACGAGGCCGAAAAGCAGAGAAAAATCGATCTGCTGAGCTATCAGGTACAGGAGATCGAAGACGCCGGGCTGACGGCTGGCGAGGAACAGACCTTGGAAAGCCGCAGAAAAATTCTGGCCAATGCATCGGCTATCCGGGATAAAATCGCACAGAGTTATGCTCTGCTTTCGGGCGATGACGAATCGTCCGGTGCTGTCGATCTGCTGGGCGAAGCCTCCCATGCAATCGATACGGCAGCGCAGCTTGACGATGCACTTGCTGCTGCATCCAGCCAACTGCTGGATCTTTACTATAATGCAAAGGATGTTGCTGCTGACCTGATCGGCCGTTTGGACTCCTACGATACCAATGACGCTGAGCTGGATGAGATCGAGCAGCGGCTGGATCTCATCTATAAGCTCAAGCGTAAATATGGTGATACGGTAGAAGATGTGATCGAATTCGGACAGAATGCAAGGGAGGAACTGGAACGCATCCAGTCCTCTCAGGAACGGCACGACCATCTGCAGGCAGAAAAGCGGCGTCTTTATACGCTGGCTCGTGAAAAGGCAGAGGCCTTGACCCAGACGCGCCTGCACGCTTTTGAAGCGCTGAACAAACGCATTTCCGGCACGCTGGATTTTTTGAATATGCCGGGTGTACGCATGACATTGCGGCACACCCGCGGCCCGCTGGCCAGCCATGGACAGGACAGCATCGAGTTCTACATTTCCACAAATCCCGGTGAGGCGCCCAAACCCCTTGCAAAAATTGCGTCTGGCGGCGAGCTGAGCCGTATTACGCTGGCCATCAAGAACGCAATGGCAGATAAAGATGCTGTGCCTACGGTGATTTATGATGAGATTGACAGCGGTGTTTCCGGCAAGGCTGCCGGGCGCATCGGCGAAGTTCTGCGTCAGAGTGCGCAGGGCCACCAGATCTTGTGCATCACCCATACAGCCCAGATCGCTGCACTGGCCGACTGCCATCTGCTGATCCAGAAAAATGTGGCCAATGACCGCACCTATACCGAAATTCACCCGCTGGATGAGGAAGGCCGCGTGGAAGCACTGGCCCGCCTGATCTCCGGTGACCATGTGACCGACATTTCCCGTGCAAATGCCCGGGAAATGCTGGGTCTCGGAGCGCAATAAGCCTGTTTCGGCTGCTGCTGGCAAGGAAATCAATTTTCCTCTAAAGGCTTCCCCCGGTCGGGGGAAGCTGTCACCGCAGGTGACTGATGAGGGCGCAGGACAACAGCATTTTGCTCTAAATACCCCTCATCCGGCGCTACGCGCCACCTTCCCCCCAAGGGGTGAAGGCTTTAGCTCTGGGTCAAGCCGCAAAAATTGATTTCCGTGTGCTACTGGAAACAGGGGTTGACAAGTATCCGGTATTGTGATAAAGTAGCTATTGTTAATGGTGTTGAAGGGAACAAGTACCTTGAAGTGCTCTGCCCAGAGAAGTCCCGGTTGGTGCAAGGGGCCGCAGAGCAGCAGGGGAAATACCTCCCGGAGCTGCAGGTCGAATGCCTTTACAAGGCTAGTAGGCTGTGCCGCGTGCGAGCGTTACAAACGCAGGAGTGTCACTCTACTCTGGGGTGTGCACTCGTGAGGTCGTTTCTGTGAGGGAACGGCAAACAGAGGTGGTACCGCGATTTTTCTCGCCCTCTGCCAAATTTATTTTTGGCAGAGGGCGTTTTATTTTCCCTCTGCCCATACAACAGGAGGAAATGATTATGACTCTGTACGAAGAACTCAAGGCTCGCGGGCTGGTGGCTCAGATCACCGATGATGAGATCATCGACCTGATCAACAACGGCAAAGCAACCTTCTATATCGGTTTTGACTGCACTGCCGACAGCCTGACCGCTGGCCATTTCATGGCCCTGACCCTGATGAAGCGCCTGCAGATGGCAGGCAACAAGCCCATTGCGCTGATCGGCGGCGGCACTACCATGATCGGTGATCCTTCCGGCCGTACCGACATGCGCAAGATGCTCACCAAGGAAGACATCGCTCACAATGCGGCCTGCTTTAAAAGGCAGATGGAAAAGTTCATCGATTTTTCCGATGGCAAGGCCCTGATGCTGAACAATGCTGACTGGCTGCTGAACCTGAATTATGTTGAGCTGCTGCGTGACGTGGGTGCCTGCTTCTCTGTGAATAACATGCTGCGCGCCAAGTGCTACGAGCAGCGCATGGAGAAGGGCCTGTCCTTCCTCGAGTTCAACTACATGATCATGCAGAGCTACGACTTCTACTACATGTTCCAGCATTACGGCTGCAACATGCAGTTCGGCGGCGATGACCAGTGGAGCAACATGCTGGGCGGTACAGAGCTGATCCGTCGTAAGCTGGGCAAAGACGCTTATGCCATGACGATCACCCTGCTGACCGATTCTCAGGGCAAGAAAATGGGCAAGACTGCCGGCAATGCAGTCTGGCTGGATCCCAATAAGACCAGCCCCTTCGAGTTCTACCAGTACTGGCGCAATGTGGGCGACGCCGACGTGATGAAGTGCATCCGGATGCTCACCTTCCTGCCGCTGGAGCAAATCGATGAGATGAGCACCTGGAAGGATCAGCGCCTGAACGAGGCCAAGGAAATTCTGGCTTACGAGCTGACCAGCATGGTTCATGGCAAGGAAGAAGCCGAAAAGGCTCAGAACGCAGCCCGCGCTCTGTTCAGCGGCAACGCCATGGATACCGAGCACATGCCTTCCACTCAGCTGACCGAGGCCGACCTGACCGATGGCTCCATCGGTATCCTGACCCTGATGGTCAAGGCTGGTCTGGCTGCATCCAACGGCGAGGCACGCCGTCTGGTGGTGCAGGGCGGTGTGCTGGTGGACGGTGAGAAAGCCGCCGCTCCTACTATAAGCTTTACTGCCGAACAGCTGGCAAAGGGCATTGTGATCAAAAAGGGCAAAAAGATCTATCATAAGGTCACCCTGTAATGAAAACATCCTGAAAGAATCAGTCTGCACACCGATAAAACGGTGCAGGCTGATTCTTTCACAGAATAAAAGGCGCAGGTGAGTTTGTTGACTCATCTGCGCCTTTTCATGTTTACTGCATCAAGAAAACAGCTTACAGCTCATAAGCCTTCTTCAGAGCCTCATAAGCGGCATCCTCGTTTTCTGCATGGACCAGCAGGGAAATATCCAGATCACTGGTGGTAATGAGCAGGACCTCAATGCCCGCCATTGCGAGAGCATTCAGGGCACGGGCGGCCACGCCGCAGCTGGTGACCATTTCCTCTCCAAACAGGTTCAGCTTGGAGTAGCCCACGCTGATCAGCGGGGAAGCCTTGGCATCCTTGTCCAGGTTTGCAACGGAAATGGCCTTCATCACCAGCGGAAGGTCACTGCTGGAAGCAGTAAAGCTGAAATCAATGGTAGTACCATGGGGTGCACTCTGGCTGATCATATCTACGACCACGCCGTTATCCGCAAAAATCTGCAAATACCGTGCCAGACTGTTGCCCTTGAACTCCACGTCCTGCACACTGATCATCATCAGGCTGGTCTCAATGCTGATCTTCGATACTCCGTACATAAAGAACCTCCGTTCTGCCCGAAAAGCGGGCTTCAACAACGTAAAATTCACTCAGGTAAGCTGCAAAAATTCCGGGTCTATGTTTTTCTGGGTAACCGTCCGGATCCACTCCAGACTGAAATCCGGGTAGTCATTCCGCACACCGTGCGCTTGAGCAAGCGCAGCAGTGTAGTCCTGAAGCAGATAGGTGCGCACATTGGATTTGCCTGCGTCGTAATGCGTTACAGTCGGCCAGAGTCTGGGGTCCAGCACCGCGCACCGAACAGAGCCATCGGGTTCTGTTGTTTTCTCAAGCTTCACGGTAAGGAGTGCGCCCACCAGTTGATCCGGCTTTGCCTGTGTGCTGATAAAATTTCCCAGGGAATAGGCGGTGAATACCTTTCTGCCATCTGCTGCAGTCAGCCATTGAGCGTTCTGCAATACATGTGGATGCGTACCTACGATCAGGTCAGCACCCCAATCCGCAAGGCTTTGTGCCAATGCACGCTGCGCATCCACAACGGTATGACTGTTTTCCACGCCCCAGTGTACACCCACCACTACAAAATCTGCCAGCTGGTGCGCTGACCGGACCTGTTGTTCGATCACATCCGTCTGACTGGTGTAGATGATGTTGGCCGTCATGGCTTTGCTCTGTGGAATACCGTTCGTATGCTCTGTATAGGAGAGGTATGCAATGGTCACACCGTTGACCGTCTGCATCGGGATGTGGCCGTAGTCGCTTTCTCCCTTCCACAAACCGGTCGTTACAACGTCCTCCGGCATACTGTCCCAGAACCGCAGCGTAGCAGCAATGCCGGAAGCGCCTTTATCGTAAGTGTGATTGTTGGAAAGGCTGAACACCCGTACACCAGCCCGATAAAGCGCCCGTGCGCAATCGCCCGGAGTGGAAAAGCACGGGTAGGTGGATGGTTCCAACTCGTCCGTACAGAGCGTTTCCTGATTGATCCAGTTCACGTCCTGCTGCGCGTAGAAGGAAACAATGTGCTCATAGCAGTAATCAAAGCTGTAGCCTTCTGTTCCGGCAGCCCGGCGCTTTGCCTGCTTGTAAATAGGGGAGTGGATCAGATTATCGCCGGTTGCAGAAAAGCGTACCGTCTGCACGACTGGCTGAGGCTCTGGTTCTGCCGCTGGCGATGCTGCAGCCGGACTGGGAGGCGGCTCTGGGATAGCTGTCACAGAACCGGCAGACGGAAGCAGATCCCGCGGAAATGTCCATGCAAGGAAGAAAATGCAGAGCAGAAACATGGCCAGAACAGAGACCACCATTTGAAACGCATGTTTCCTCATACGCCGCCTTGTAGGAGGCCGTCGCCGATAATGCTGAGCGGGAAGCTTGCTCATTCAGGGCCACATCCTTTCATCTGGGTGGATCGTTGTTTACAGTGCAGCGATCATATCACCCATATTGTACAGGCCTGGCTCCTTTTTTGCAAGGTAAACAGCAGCATTTACCGCGCCGTTTGCAAAAATATTGCGGGAATAAGCGGTGTGCTTGAGAGTGATCACTTCATCTGGACCGCAGAACAGCACTTCGTGATCACCCACGATGCTGCCGCCACGCACGGAGCTGATACCGATCTCCTTCGGGTCGCGCTTCTGACGGACGGAGGAACGATCATACACATAGTGATATTCGCCATTATTCTGCTCGTTGATGGCATCAGCCAGCATCAGTGCAGTGCCGCTGGGAGCATCCAGCTTGTTGTGGTGGTGCTGTTCCACGATCTCAATGTCGTAATTCGCGCCCAGAATCGCCGAAGCGCGCTTGCACAGCTCAGACAGCACATTGATGCCCATGGACATGTTCGCGCTTTTGAACACCGGAACGGTGCGGGACAACTGCACCACCTTGAGCTGCAGCTCTTCCGAAAGGCCGGTAGTGCATACCACAATGGGCAGCTTGTGGGCCTCGCAGTAGGGCAGAGCCTTTTCTACGGCCGCAGGGGAGCTGAAATCGATGACCACATCGCCCTTGCCGTCCAGCTTTTCCAGACTGTCGTACACGGGGATACCGTTCTGATCGCCGTCCTTCAGGTCGATGCCGGCGATCACGCGGCAGTCCTCACGCTGTGCGATCATATCACACAGCACATGGCCCATACGGCCGCCAATGCCCTGAATCACAATATCTGTCATAGTTTTTATCCTTTCCTGCCCGCTTTGCATATCGGCATATCGCAAAATGCCCGGACAGAGCGCTCCGCCGGGCATTTTGCAGCCAAAAAACTTATTCCTTAATAAGACCCTCTGCCCGCAGAGCCTTTTCAATCTGCTCCTTGTGGGCGTCACTGGGCTCCACCAGAGGCAGACGGCACTCGCCGGCCTCCCAGCCCAGCACGTTCATAGCATACTTCACCGGGATGGGATTCACTTCACAGAACAGCGCATCAGCCAGCGGCAGCATTTCCAACTGCAGCTGACGTGCCTTGGCGGTATCGCCGTCAAAGAAAGCCTTGCAGCAGTTGTGCACCAGCTCAGGCTTGACATTAGAGACAACACTGATGACGCCCTTGCCGCCCAGAGAGAGCAGGGGAACCACCTGATCGTCATTACCGGAATAGATATTCAGCTCGTCTCCGCACAGCTGGGCGATCTTTGCAACCTGAGAGATGTTGCCGGAAGCTTCCTTGATGCCGTTGATCAGCGGGTGCTTGCTCAGCTCCAGTGCAGTTTCGGGTGCAATATTCAATCCGGTGCGGGAGGGCACATTGTACACGATCACCGGGATGCCGCCAGCCTCAGCCATGGCGGTGAAGTGAGCCACCAGACCAGCCTGAGAGGTCTTGTTGTAGTAGGGTGTTACCATCAGCAGAGCGTCTGCGCCGCATTCGGCAGACTTTGCGGCCAGTGCGCAGCCGTGGTCGGTATCGTTGGAGCCGGCACCGGCAATGACGGGCACACGATGGTTTACAACGTCCACGGTATACTTGATAGCAGCAAGCTGTTCCTCGTCGGTCATGGTGGAGCACTCGCCGGTGGTACCGCAGATCACGATAGCGTCGGTACCGTGGGCGATCTGGTCCTCAACGATGCGGCCCAGCTCGTCAAAATTGATGCTTCCGTCCTCGTACATCGGGGTGATAATGGCAACACCCGCGCCGGTAAAGACAGGATTCTTCATAGACTAAAAACTCCTTTTGATGCGTTTGCACGCAAAATATACTCAGTCAAAATAGCCCTTTGCGGCCAGCAGCTCGGCCAGCAGAACACCGCCGCCGGCGGCACCGCGCAGAGTATTGTGGCTCATGCAGGCGAACTTGTAATCAAATAGGGTGTCCTCGCGCAGACGGCCGATGCACACAGCCATGCCGTTCTCGGTGTTGCGGTCCAGCTTGGGCTGCGGGCGATCCGGCTCGGTGAAGTAATGCAGGAACTGCTTGGGTGCGCTGGGCAGATCCAGCTCCTGTGCGGGGCCGCGGAAGTTTGCCCATGCCTCCAGGATCTGCTCCTGGGTGGGCTTCTTATCAAAGCTCACGAACACGGCAGCCGTGTGACCATCCGAAACAGGCACGCGGAAGCACTGTGCAGTGATGGTGGGCTTCTCGGCGTTGACGATGTGGTCACCCTCAATGTGGCCCCACAGCTTCAGCGGCTCACGCTCGCTCTTTTCTTCCTCGCCGCCAATGTAGGGGATCACATTGTCCACGATCTCCGGCATACGGTCAAAGGTCTTGCCTGCACCAGAAATGGCCTGATAGGTGCACACCAGTGCCTTGCTGACGCCGAAGTCTTTCATCAGCGGGTGCAGTGCGGGAACATAGCTCTGCAGGCTGCAGTTGGACTTGACGGCAATAAAGCCGCGCTTGGTGCCCAGACGCTTGCGCTGTGCGGGGATGATCTCGATGTGGTCGGCGTTAATCTCGGGCACCACCATGGGCACGTCCGGGGTGAAGCGGTTCGCACTGTTGTTGGACACCACCGGGCATTCAGCCTTGGCATAAGCCTCTTCCAGAGCCTTGATCTCGTCCTTGGGCATATTGACTGCACAGAAGATAAAATCCACCTGCGAAGCAACTTCCTCTACTTTGGAAGCGTCCAGAACCATCATCTTCTTCACACTCTCCGGCATGGGGACAGTCATGGCCCAGCGGGGACCGACAGCTTCCTCATAGGTCTTGCCGGCGCTGCGGCCGGATGCGGCCAGAACGGTCAGCTTGAACCAGGGGTGATTTTCCAACAGCGTCACAAAACGCTGACCGACCATACCAGTCGCACCTACGATACCCACTTTATACTGTTTTTCCATTTCCAGCACCTTTCCTTTCGTGAAAGCGAACTCAATCAATAAATATTTCTATTACATAGATTCACGGCTTGAAAACCGGACAGCGATGCAATATAATAGATACTGTTTATATAGATTTTATGATATCATTGATACGGTATCCGTGTCAATCATCGGAAAGGCAAATTGCACGCTATGTTAAAAAAAGATTTTTGGTATGATTTACCCAAAGAGCTCATTGCACAGGAGCCGGCTGACCCCAGAGATTCTGCACGGCTGATGGTGCTGAGCCAGAAAGACGACAGCATCCAGCACAAGATCTTCCACGATCTGCCGAAATTTTTAGAGCCGGGCGACCTGCTGGTGGTAAACAATTCTAAGGTTCTGCCTGCCCGCATCGTGGGCGTCAAGCAGCCCACCGGTGCTGTGTGTGAGCTGCTTTTGCTGCGTCAGGTCAAAGGTGACCAGTGGGAATGTCTGGCAAAGCCCGGAAAGCGGATGCAGCCCGGCACCAAAGTGAGCTTTGGCGATGGCTCCCTGACTGCTGTGGTGGATGAGACCATGGAAGATGGCAACAAGTACGTTACATTTTATTACGACACTGAGACACTTTATGAAAAGCTGGACGAATTTGGCAAAATGCCTCTGCCGCCCTACATCACAAAGCAGCTGGAGGATCAGAGCCAGTATCAGACTGTTTACGCAAAGGAGCTTGGCAGTGCTGCAGCCCCTACGGCCGGCCTTCATTTCACGCCGGAGCTGATGGATACCATCCGTGCCAAGGGCGTGAACATTGCTGAAGTGACCCTGCATGTGGGTCTGGGCACCTTCCGCCCTGTGCAGGAGGATGAGATCTCGGATCACAAAATGCACAGCGAATGGTACTGCATCGATGAAAAGACTGCGCAGATGATTCGTGACACCAAAGCCGCCGGTCATCGTGTGATTGCCGTGGGCACCACCAGCTGCCGCACGCTGGAAGCTGTTGCCGCAAAGTACGGCGAGATCCGCGCCTGCAGCGGCAACACCTCCATTTTTCTGTACCCGGGCGTGAAGTTCAACTGCATCGATGGCCTTATCACGAACTTCCATCTGCCGGAAAGCACCCTTATCATGCTGGTATCGGCCTTGTACGGCTACGAAAAGACCATGGCTGCCTATAAAGTAGCTGTGGAGGAACGCTATCGCTTCTTTAGTTTCGGCGATGCGATGCTGATCCTCTGATCCTTTTCCCGGCATTCTGTTGTTGATGAGCCTGATCCCGGGCTTTTTCATGAAGATTGCACGGCTGTTTTCCGTGCACAGAAAGGAATAAAAACTATGCCTTCTTTGACGACCTACAAGCTGCTCAAGCAGGAACATGACGCCCGGCGGGGCGAGTTCAAGACCGTGCATGGCACGGTGCAGACGCCCGCGTTTCAGAACGTGGCTACCGCCGGTGCTATCAAGGGCGGTCTTTCGGCCCATGACCTTAAGGAGATCGGTGCGCAGGTGATGTTGTGCAATACTTATCATCTTCACCTTCGTCCCGGCGACAAGGTGGTGGCAGACATGGGCGGTCTGCACAAGTTCACCCGCTGGAACGGCCCAATCCTGACTGACAGTGGTGGATTTCAGGTATTCAGTCTGGCCAAGCTGCGCAAGATCACCGAAGAGGGGGTGACCTTCGCCTCCCATCTGGACGGCCACCGCATCTTTATGGGCCCGGAAGAGAGTATGCAGATTCAGGCAAACCTTGGCTCTACCATCGCCATGGCCTTTGATGAATGCGTGGAAAACCCCGCACAGCACGATTACTCCAAAGCCAGCTGTGAACGCACGACCCGCTGGCTGAAGCGCTGCAAGGATGAAATGGCCCGCCTGAAGCATGAGGGCATCTCCGTAAATCCCGATCAGCTTCTGTTCGGCATCAATCAGGGCTGCACCTTTGCGGATCTGCGTGTAGAGCACATGAAGCAGATCGCAGACCTTGATTTGGACGGTTACGCCATCGGCGGTTTGGCTGTAGGCGAGCCTACCGAAGTGATGTACGAAATGATCAGTCAGGTGGAGCCCCACATGCCCAAGGATAAGATCCGCTATCTGATGGGCGTGGGTACGCCGGGCAATATCATCGAGGCCGTTGCCCGCGGCGTGGATCTGTTTGACTGCGTGATGCCCAGCCGTAATGCACGCCACGGCCACTTGAACACCTGGGGCGGTATTATCAACATCAAGAATGCAAAGTATGAGCGCGATGAACGCCCCATCGATCCTGCTTGTGGCTGTCCGGTCTGCCGCAGCTATTCCCGCGCTTATATCCGTCACCTGTTCAAAGCAGAAGAGATCCTGGGAATGCGCCTTGCTGTCATGCACAACCTGTGGTTCTATAACCATCTGATGGAGCGCATCCGGGATGAGCTGGATGCAGGCACCTTTACAGCCTTCCACGACAACTATGTAAAGCTTTTGGATACCCGAATTTGAGAATAGCCCTTGCAACCTGTCGTTTAAAAAGGTATAATAATTTTATCTGAATTTTGAGAGGAGATTTTGCCCCATGCAATTTCTGACTACTACGTCCGAAGGCTACATCAGCCTGTTCTTCACACTGGCTCTGATGCTGGTCCTGCTGTACTTCATGATCTATCGTCCCCAGAAGAAGCAGGAGAAGAAGGACGCTGCAATGCGCAGCAGTCTGGAGATCGGCGATCAGGTCACGACCATCGGCGGCGTCATTGGCCGTGTGGTTGCAATCAAGGATGATACCTTTGTTCTTGAGACCGGTGCCGACCGTGTGAAGATCCGCTTTACCAAGACTGCAATTTCTGCAGTTGAAAAGCTGAACATGGACAAGGCTGACAAGAAGTAAGCTTTTTCTGCAAACAATTAAGAGCATATCAAACGCGTCTTCCTGCATAGATTACTGGCAGGGAGGCGCGTTTTTATGTCTGAGAAAAAGTTTTCCCCGGCGGAGCTCCGTTTTCTCTTTCTGGCAGGCGGGACTGCCTTTGTAGTAACGGCGGTATGTCTGGCGGCAATGGCCGCATGGATGGTCGCTCAAAAATGTCCGGGCACAGCCGCCGAACCTCTTGCCGCAGCTGCCGTTGGTGTCGGAAGCTTCTGCGGCGGCTGGGTAGCAGCATTCTGCAAAAAAGAGCGCGGGCTGATTTGCGGGCTTGTGCAGGGCGTGTTTTATGCCGCACTGCTCTGTGTGCTCAGTATCCCATCCGGAGCTATCACCGAAAGTGGTGCACAGATGCGCTTTGCAATCGTGATCTTGTGCGGCAGCATCGGAGGCTTTCTTGGTATGAAGAGCCGTGAGAGCAAACGCCGCAGCTGACAGGAGAAAGTTCACAGGAGGTTTTGTAATGTGGGTCTATCAGCAGACTGCAGCCGATCAAGAATTTACAGGGCATCCATGCCCGGAGGTCAGCATGGCTCCGGCCCTTGGGTCAGCCGAACCCTTGCGGCCGGAATTGCCGGATGAAGGATCACTGTCTCAAACGCGTTCGTCTATACAAAAATCTGCATCCCGGCAGATATCCGGGCAGAAAAATTGCTGGCTGCTCGTCTGTGCATTTTTACTTGGCAGCATGGCTGCCGGAGTGATTCAGGCAATGTGCGCAGCGCAGCCTTTGGATTGGACAGCCCACTATTTTCAGGCATGGAGCAAGCTGTTTGCTGCCGCAGATCCACAGGCGACGATCGATCTTTTCGGTATACAGTATCTTACATTGGTTTTTGCGGCAACGGTCCTTCTGCTGCTGGGGTTTTCTGCACTGGGGCCGGTTCTGATCTTCCTGTTTGCCATGTTCTACGGGCTGGGAAGCGGAATGCTGACCGTCCAGCTGTTTGAACTGCAACGAAACGCAGGGAGATTGCTCGTTGCTCTGCTGCCTGCTGCTGCGGCAGCCGATGGGCTATGTATCTTTGGAGCGGATGCTCTGCGGGTAAGCGGGCAGATACGCGCCTGTTCTTTTTTCACTCCGGATTTTTGTGCGGGGCACGAGAGAATCCGGCTCAATACGCTGATGCGCGCCTATCTGCTCACCATCGTTTTGTTCCTGCCCCTATGCGGGGTCTCCACTGCGCTTGCCGCTATCAGCAGTCGGCTTTGATCAGGGAGCATCTGAAGATGCTTTTCTTGCGGGTTTGCATGTTGTATGCTACAATAGAGAAAACTAAAACCGATACAATGAAAACAGGAGCTTTTGATGAAAATAAAGACAGTCTATGTGTGCTCCAACTGCGGGGAGACAAGCCCCCGCTGGATGGGCCGCTGCCCCAGCTGCGGCAGCTGGAACACCATGAATGAAGACGTTGTGGCCGAAGCCCCCAAACCCGGCACCGCCGCAGCCAAGCAGGCAGCAGCGGCGCGGCCCGAGGGCGTGACCAGCCTGACAGCCAAGCGTCTTTCTGAGATCAGCACCACAGAAGAAAAGAGCCGCATCCTGACGGGCATTTCCGAGCTGGACCGCGTGCTGGGCGGCGGTATTGTGCTGGGCGGCGTGGTGCTGCTGAGCGGTGAGCCCGGCGTAGGCAAGTCCACCATGCTGTTGCAGCTGTGCGGTGCTATTTCCAACCGGCACAGCGTGCTGTATATCACCGGCGAGGAATCGGTGCGGCAGGTCAAGCTGCGTGCGGCCCGTTTGAAGGTGCCGCAGGACAACATTTTTCTGGCAGCTGAAAACGACGTGGATGAGATCTGCGGCCTGATCGAAAAGGAAAAGCCGGATCTGGTAGTCATCGATTCTATCCAGACGATGCGCTGCATGGATATTTCGTCCTCTTCCGGCACCGTAAGTCAGGTGAAGGAGAGCGCTGCGCGTTTACTGGCCGTTGCCAAAAAGCAGGAGATTCCCATGTTTATCGTGGGCCATGTGAACAAGGACGGTGCCATTGCAGGACCCAAGGTCATGGAGCACATTGTGGATACGGTGCTCTATTTTGAGGGCGATAAAATGCTGCCGTACCGAATCCTGCGTGCGGCCAAAAACCGCTACGGCTCCACCAATGAACTTGGCATGTTTGATATGACAGGGCAGGGCCTTGCAGAAATTGAAAATCCTTCGCAGATGCTCTTGGAGGGTCGGCCCCTAGGCGTTTCCGGCAACTGTGTGGCCTGTACCATGGAAGGCAGCAGGCCCATCCTGAGCGAGATTCAGGCTCTCGCCACCAAAACAAATTTTCCGGCACCGCGCCGTGCCTGCAGCGGCTACGATTACAACCGCATGAATCTGCTGATCGCTGTGCTGGAAAAGCGTGCAGGCTACTTCTTTGGCAATCTGGATGTCTATATCAATATCGTGGGCGGCATTGCACTGCGGGATACAGCCTGTGATCTTTCGGTCTGCCTGAGCATGGTCTCATCGCTGCTGGACAGGCCTGTTAGCGATAAGCTGATCGCCATTGGCGAGGTCGGCCTTGGCGGTGAAGTACGCAGCGTTCCCAATTTGGAACAGCGCCTGCACGAAGCAGAACGTATTGGCTTTGAACGCGCGGTGATCCCGAAGCACAGCCTGAATCATCTGAACCCGGCAGATTATCCTGGAATGCAGCTGGTTGGCGCAGCCTATATCACGGATGCCATCAACGCGCTGAAATCGGACCGTTTATAAAATTATAAGAGGGAACTATGTCGATCTATCTGGATGAAAAAAATCCTGGCAAGCATAAGCCATTCGATGATGCTTCACAGGATATCGTAGAATATGTCCGCTATCTGGAAGTGATCGCGGGCAAAAGCGCCAATACGGCATTCAGTTATTACTGTGACCTGCGCGGCTTCAGCCGTTTTATGAAGCGCCGCCGCGGCCTTGTTCCGGATGACAGCGAAATGAAGGACATCGACCCGAAAGGTCTGGATACCGCATTCTGGGCAACGGTCACAAAAGAAGATATTTATGAATATTTGTATTTTTTGAACCGTGAATGCGGCAACAAAAAATCTTCGACCGCCCGGCGGCTGGCCAGTCTGCACGGCTTTTACGATTATCTGGTCAATCAGGTCAACCGGCTGGATGCGGACCCCACAGCCGCCATCCATCCACCCAAGCAGGATAAAGTTCTGCCCAAATACCTGACAGCGGAACAGTCCATTGAACTTTTGGAAAGCACGCAGACACAAAGCGATTTTCCAGAACGAGATTACTGCATGGTCGTGCTGTTCCTGAACTGTGGGATGCGTCTGGCCGAGTTGGTAGGAATGAATCTTGACGATATCGATCTGGAAAACCGCCAGATCCGACTGTTCGGCAAAGGCCATAAGGAGCGCATGGTCTATCTGAATGACGCATGCATTGAGGCACTACAGCTCTATTTAAGCAAGCGCAACACGATGGAAGGCCTTTTGCCGCAGGAAAAAGCCGTATTCATCACCCGGCGGCGCAAGGAACGCATCTCAAACCGCAGGGTAGAGCAGCTTGTTACCGGTGCCATGAAGGCTGCCGGACTGAAGGGCTTTTCCACCCATAAGCTGCGACACACTGCAGCTACGCTGATGTATCAGACTGGTAATGTGGACATTCTGACTTTAAAGCAGCTGCTGGGTCACAGCAGCGTTTCTACTACCCAAATTTACACGCATCTGCAAGAATTTCAGGTGCGTGCCGCTATTGAGGAAAACCCTCTGGGTAAACTCAAAAAGCCAAAATCTGAGCCCAAAGTCTTGGATACAACAGAACAGGAAACAGGGGAGAGCAGCGAGAAAACAATGCCGGAGCAAGAGCCTGTGCCGATGGAAGCGTTTGACGGCGCAGCCAAGGATGGCATTGGTCTGGACGCTGCTGCGCTTGCCATAGCGCAGAATGCTGACGTTGAAAACCGGAACGACTGATTTTTGCTTATAAGCAAGAAACACCTCATTATGATGTAAAATGAATCTGCACCGTCTGTGACAGGTCTAGGACTCAGATCTGTCATAGACGTTTTTATAGGTTATCATGGAATCATAGGCCGGAATCCAGCCAACGAATTAAAATAGCACGAACGAATGGTTATGCACAGAAAAATAAAACGATCAGAATGGTTCTAACACGGATACCATAATGAATGTAAAAGATGCGTGCCTGAAAAAGAATACTGTACGCAGAAAGCGAATGCATGTGCGTCCGGTAAAACCCGTTATAGAAAATGATTCGGAAAAAGAATTATAACAGTAAAACGCAAATGAAATGCATCAAACGATGAAAAACTGCAAAAAGCCGATAAAACAGCACTGCAGTCAGCGAAAGGTCCACAGACTGCCGAAAAAGCCGAATCTGAGAAAAGAGGCCTTTTTCACTCCCCTATATTTCACATAACGTGCATTATACGAAATGTATGTAATCAAAAAAGCAGATCTCCTCTCTCTTCCACTTTCGAGTTCGGAGACCTGTTTGTGAGTACGTCGTCTGGAACAGGATCGTTCTGCCGGTACATCTCTTTTTGTTCAATTCAGGGAAAGTCCAGCCAGCTGTTCAGACTGCGGCTGTGTGCCAAAGTATTCACAGATCGCCTCATAATAAATGCGCGCCGCTTTTTTACAGCCTTCTTCGCTACCGAACCGTGCTGCATCGGCTTCATTCGTTACAAAGCACTGTTCTGCCAATACAGCCGGACAGTTCACGTCTTCTAACAATGTAAAGCTGCGTTCTTCCCGTATTTCGGTATGGGTGCTCTCCACCAGTTGTTTCTGATCGTTTTCCAGATAATAGATGTACCGGACTCCCCCGTGCCCGCGCAATGCTGCGCCTGAGGCCTGCATCCCTTCCGCAAGCAGCTGTGCAAAATAAAAGCTTTCCTGATGCCAGGTGCGGCCCGGTACGGACGGATAGCATTCAAAGCCGGATGCTGTGGAGCCATTTGCAGCAGAGTTGCCATGGATAGAGAGCAGCAGCTGCGGCGACTGCTCCGAAGCCTGAGCCGCACGCTGTGCAGGCGTTGCGGTCTCATCGAAGCTGTTACGGGTCTGCAGCGGGATAAAATTTGCATCCTGCTGTAACAATCGGATCAGTTCTGCTGCTGTGGCAGCCGTCATGTTTTTTTCTTCAACGACTCCCCTTGCGCCCGGGTCTGCACCACCATGCCCGGCATCGATCACCACCCGGTATGGCGGGTCGCCTACCTGTGGCCGAAACTCTTCACCGGCAATGCTTTCAGCGGGGTGAGCCGCCTGCAGCGTCCGTGCTGCGTGCCAAAGTGAACAGCCAAACCAGATAGCCGCCCCGCAGAAAATCAGGATGATGACGTTTTTGATTTTGTGAGAAGTTTGTTTGTGTCTTTTTGCATGTGCGGCTTTGGAATATCGTTTTGCCATGTTGGCCTACTTCCTTCTAATATCAGTATTCCTTATAGAATACGATCTTGCGCAGCAAATTCCTGCAGATCAAGAGAAAAAAGCTATCCAGATCATACTCCGGATAGCTTTTTGTTATTTCAGTTCTACCACGGTCACGCCGCTTTCACCTTCGCCGTAGCGGCCCAGACGAAAACTTTTGACCATGCGGTTTCCGCGCAGATGCTTATGAATGGCTGTGCGCAACGCACCGGTTCCATTGCCGTGGATCAGGTAGACCACCGTCTGCCCGTTCAGAATCGCACGGTCAATAAAGGAATCCACCTCCGGCAACGCTTCGTCCACGGTCAGACCGAGCAGATTGCATTCCATTTTAGCAGAACGCTGCACGCGCTCTACCCTGCCGTTTGGACGGTTGGCATCACCGGTCAGACGGGAGTAGCGCTGCTGCGCCTTGGTCTGCGGTTTCTTTTCCTTGACCAGTTTTTCCGGCTGCTTCAATCCCTTGAGCGGGACCTTAGTCTTGATGATACCGGCACGCACCAGCACATCACCGTTTTTATCTGGCAGGGCCAGCACGGTGGCCAGCTGATTCAGTTCTGCAATGCAGACCTCCTGCCCTACTTTGACTTCTTTCAGCGGCACAAACTCCTTGACGGGATTGTGCACCACTTCTGTGCCGATAAAGAGTTTTTCGGATTCTTTCTTTGCAATCTCACGTGCGCGCTGTGCCTTCTGCTGGGTGCTCATGCGTTCATCTTTCTGCAGCTGGCGCAGCTCATCGGTCAGAGCGTAAGCCTGACTTTCTACCTGCTGAGCCAGTGCGCGGGCCTTGGCACGGGCGGCTTCCAGCTCATTTTCGCCTTGCTGGATCAGCTCATCGCGTTTTTTCTGGGCGGCTTCCAGCTGATGAGAGGCCTCATTTTTCAGCTCTTCCACCTCGTTCTGGCTTTCCTTCAGTTGTAATTTCAAATCGTCCAGCTGCCCCAGAACAGCATCCAGCCGCTTATCCTCTGCGGACAGGTGCTGCTGCGCCGCTTCAATGACACGCTCCGGGATGCCAAGTTTTTCACTGATGAGGAATGCATTGGATTTGCCCGGTACGCCGACACTCAGTTTGTAGGTGGGGCGCAGTGTTTCCAGATCGAACTCACAGCTGGCATTGACCACGCCTTTTGTTTCCAGTGCAAACACCTTGAGCTCTGCGTAATGGGTGGTGGCCATCAGCAAAACGCCGCGGCGGCGCAGTTCCTCAATAATGGCAACAGCCAATGCAGCACCCTCAGCGGGGTCGGTGCCGGCACCCAACTCGTCCAGCAGCACCAGCGTATGCGGCATGGCAAGCTCCAGGATTCCGGTGATCTTTTTCATGTGGCCGGAGAAGGTGGAAAGGCTCTGCTCAATGCTCTGCTCGTCGCCGATGTCTACCAGAAATTCATCAAATACGCAGATCTCGCTGCGCTCATCAGCCGGGATCAAAAAGCCGCACTGCGCCATAGCGCACAGCAGACCGGCGGTTTTCAAAGTGACGGTCTTGCCGCCGGTGTTCGGGCCGGTGATAATAAGCGAATCGTATTCCCTGCCCAATGCAATATCTACCGGCACGCACTTTTTAGGGTCGATCAGCGGATGCCGCGCACGGATCAGAGAGAAAGAATTGTCTGTACGCACAGCAGGCTTAAAGGCCTTGAGATCCAGCGCCAGACGCGCTTTTGCCAGCAGAATGTCAATTTCCAGCATGGCCTTATAGCTGTACTGGAACTGCGGTTCGATGGCGGCCACCTGTGCAGTGAACGCCACCAATATGCGTTCGATCTCCTGGGCTTCCTGTGCGCGATACTGCAAAATGCGGGCATTTGCTTCCACAACGGCCTGCGGCTCCACAAAAACAGTGGCGCCGGTGGAGGATACGTCGTGGATAATGCCGCTCACTTCGCCGCGATACTCACTCTTGACCGGCACAACATACCGGCCGTTGCGCATGGATACCACACTCTCCTGCAGATATTTGGAGGTGTCCATGTTGCGCACCATGCTTTCCAAGCGGTCTCGGATGCTGTTTTCGGTGGCGCGGATCTTCTTGCGCAGGTCATTCAGCGTATGGGAAGCCGTGTCTGCCATGGCATCCGGTGCCAGAATGGCGCTGGAGATCTGCTGTTCCAGACTTGGCTGCGGTGCCAGTGCATAGAACAGATCATCTGTCGGCAGAGCATCGTGCTCCGATGCTCCATACCAGCTTGAAAGATTCTGAAAATTGCGCAGCGCACCGGCTACCATCAGCAGCTCACCCATTGAGAGCACACCGCCCTTGACCGCGCGTGCCGCCAGCTGGCTGACATTTTCTACACCGCCAAAACGAGGCGAGCCATTCTTGATCAGCAGGGTATTGATCGCGTCGGTCTGCTCCAGCGCATAGCGCACTTCGTCCGGGTCGCACTGCGGCTGAAGGGCAAGCAGCATCTCATGTGCTTCCTTGCACACACAGCCTTCTGCTGCACGGGCGATGATCTTATCCAGTTCCAGTGTTTTTAAGTAACTTGTTTCCATAGGGTTTCCTTTATGCTCAGGGCAGCAGTGATTTTAAAAAGTCATAGCTTTTCAAGGGCTTATCCAGATGGACCAGAGCATACCGCTCTGCCACCGCAGCAAGCTTTTCCAGACTGCCCACAGATATTTTAAATGCAAATATTTTTTTGTCGTCTACAAGACAGATATGCCGCAATGCATACAAAGCGCCCTGATCCAGATTGCAGGTCTTACCCTGCTTTACGGCACAATCCGCACAAAGCAGATGCCCCTCCTGCACATCCAGATAAAAGGCGGCTCCATCGTACACACCGCAGTCACGGCAGCATACGATCTGCGGCATAAAGCCGCATTCACTCATTGTGCGCAGCTCAAAAACGGCTTTGACCACCCGTAGGTCTGTTTTGCTCTCACTGACCATATAAAAGCAGTTTAACAAAAGCCGGAGTTCCCGCTGTGCTTCCTGCCCGGTGGGCGAAAGAGTCATTGCCATTTCAGCCATATACATCGCAAGGCTCATGCCTTCAATGCTGGCCGAAATGCCGTGAAAGACGTTTTTTACTTCGGCTTCCCGCACGGTATACATGTTGCGGCCCGGCACCAGCGTAAACTCTGAATAGCAGAACAGCCCGCAGGCGCTGAACAATTTGCTTTTCAGCCGCAGGCTGCTCTGTGCAGAGGCTGAGATCACACCCAGCTCCGGCGTCAGGATCGTCAGGATCCGATCCGATTCCTTATAGCGGGTCTCCTTCAGTACCAGACCCGTGGTTACAAAGGCTTCCATTTTCCCTGTCCTCTGCTGTGGCTTCTTCCGGCTGCTTTTGCTTATAATCGAGATAGCGAAGAATATTGCCCGTGCAGGCAAATGCCTGCCAGCTTGTCTGCGCATCCATCTTACAGCACCTCTTCCCTTTTGCGGATAGTTTCAGTTTTATTCTGCTCCTTCATCCAAGGGAAATCTGTCCTGATTTGGAAAGTGTCAGCGATTGTTATTGTTCTGCTTAAAACCAAAGTTGTTCAGCAAAAACTCGTTATCCCGCCAATCTGACTTTACCTTGACCCAGCACTGCAGATTGACCCGGCAGCCAAGAAACTCCTCGCAGTCTGCACGGGCTGCACTGGCGATCTTTTTCAGCATTGCACCGCCCTTGCCAATAACCATGCCCTTGTGGCTTTCACGCTCACAGTAAATGTTCACATCAATATCGATCAGGTCTGTGTCCGGGCGCTCTTTGAAACGTTCCACCACAACGGCGATGCCGTGCGGGATCTCATCCCGCATGAACAGAAGTGCCTTCTCACGAATGACTTCTGCCACCAGCTCTTTTTCCGGCATGTCGGTGTAGGCGTCATCATCAAAGTAATGTGGGCCCTCCACGGCATAGCGGCTCAGTGCATCGAACAACACCTCGCAGCCGTTGTTATCCCGTACACTGACTGTGTAGATATCATCGAACACGCCCAGCGCTTTCAGTTCTTCCCTGCGGGCCTCCAGATCGGCAGGCTCCTTGACAAGATCCGTCTTGTTGATGACGGCAATAGCCGGGCCGCCGCTGCTGCGCAGCATATCCACCAGCACCTTTTCGGATTCGTTCAATGCGCCATAGGGCTCAAACAGCATCATGGAAACGTCCACATCTGCAATGGAGTCGCTGGCCGTCTTGTCCATCCGCTTACCCAGTTTGTTGCGTGCCTTGTGCACACCGGGCGTATCCAGCAGAACATACTGCAGCGGCCCGCGGGTAATGACGCCCGTGATGCGGGTACGGGTGGTTTGAGGCTTGGAGGTGACGATTGCCACCTTTTCGCCGACCAGAAGGTTGGTCAGGCTGGATTTGCCTACATTGGGACGGCCAATGACCGCTACAAAAACGGACGACGTATCATAATGCCCCTGAATGGGTGTTGCGTTACTCAAAATATAGCTCCTGTCTGTTTTGTGCGGCAGCCGCACGGTGATAAGTGAATTACTCGGTATAGCTGACGGTGCGCGGCAGACCCAGCTGCAGCAGAACGGCCTCTTCTTTTTCCCGCATATGCATCGCTTCCAGACCGCCATTCTCGTGGTCATAGCCCAGCAGATGCAGCATGGAATGCACGGTCAGGAAAGCCACCTCACGCTGCAGCGGATGGCCGTAAAGGTTGGCCTGCTCCTGTGCACGCTCCATGCTGATGACGATATCTCCCAGCATCTTGCAGCCGTTGTTCTCGTCCACATCGTATTTGCCATCCACTCCCAGAGGGAAACTCAGCACATCAGTGGGCATGGGCTTGTTGCGGTACTGGTTGTTCAGCTCTGCAATGGCAGCGTTATCCACAAAGGTAACGCTGATCTCTGCAGGTGCTTCAAAGTGTTCATATTCCAGTACAGCATTGCAGGCACGGCGGATAAGGATACGCAGACCAGAAGGAACCTTGACGGCCTTCTGTGAATTGGTGATCAAAACTTTATTGGACATAAATCAGTCCACTCCTTTCTGCTTTTGATAATTATTTATCTCAACTCTGAGGATCTTATTTTTCAGGGTGTGCAGCTTTTTCATAGGCCTTGATGATCTCCTGCACAAGGCGATGACGCACAACGTCCTTTTCCGTGAAGTAGCACTGCGCAATGCCGTTCACATTCTTGAGCACATGCAGTGCGTCTACAAGGCCGCTGCGTGTTCGCTCTGGCAGGTCGATCTGGGTCACATCACCGGTGACCACGACCTTGGAACCCACCCCCATGCGGGTCAGAAACATTTTCATCTGCTCGGGCGTGGTGTTCTGGGCCTCGTCCAGAATAATAAAGGAATCGTCCAGCGTGCGGCCTCGCATATAGGCAAGAGGCGCCACCTCAATGATCTGTTTTTCCACAAGACGCTCATAGGTCTCGGCACCCAGCATATCAAACAGGCCGTCATACAGTGGGCGCAGATAAGGGTCTACCTTCTGCTGCAGATCACCGGGCAGGAAGCCCAGCTTCTCGCCTGCTTCCACTGCCGGGCGGGTCAGCACAATGCGGGATACTTCCTTGGCCTTGAACGCTTTCACTGCCATGGCCACAGCCAGATAGGTCTTGCCTGTGCCCGCCGGGCCAACGCCAAAGGTGATGGCATTGCTGCGGATCGCATTCAGGTATTCTTTCTGTCCCAAGGTCTTAGGCCGGATAGGACGGCCCTTGACCGTCACCGTTACAAAGTCCTCGGTCAGTTCCTTGACCCGCTTTTCCGCACCGTCGTGAGCCAGACTGATGCAGTAACGCACCGTCTGATCCTCCAGCGGCGTATGATTTTCCATCAGAAGCAGCATCCCTTCCACGGCACGGTTCGCAGCGGCAACGTTAGCAGGCTCGCCCGAGAGCCGCAGCTGCGTACCTCGGCAGACTGCCGTAACCGAAAATTCGTGTTCCAGCAGACGGATGTTGCGGTCACAATTGCCAAAGACCGCCGCAGCCACCTCTACGCTATCCAGTTCAATGTTCTTTTCTGCCATGTGCTCCTCCTGAAAAGACCTATTTTAATGCTTCTATTGTACCACCAAAACATCATTTAGAAAACTATGAAAATTGCACAAAATATTCTTGCTGCATCCAGCGCTTTTTCCATGGAGTCTCTCGCAGCACAGCCAGATGATGTGCCGGTTCTCTTTATTTGCAGCCCAAAACAGTGACCGCCGGCCGCACGGATATGCAGTTGGTGGTTCGTGTGTCGGCAAACTGCGTTCCTACGTTGTCAAGTGACATCCAGGAGAAAAAAGCAGCGAATCTTTGGGCAAAACGGCAATGGCATATTCTCTCCTGCCGTGCTACAATAGCAAACGTTGTGTGCTTACCGCTGATTGCTGCAAAAAAGGAGAATGGACTATGGAACAACTTTTTCTGATGCCCGGACAGGAACGCTGTGAACGCTTTAAGGATGCCAATGGTGCTCCCCGTGTCCATTATTCTTACTGCTCGATGCGCGGTGCTTTCTTTGATTGTGAAAGCCGCAGTCTGGAAGAAGCGCAGCGCCTGTGCGAGGACTGGCTGGTCGGTCAGGATCGCTGTTATCGCAATTGAATTTCGGAATTTTTGATAGCGTCTGTAAACAAAGAAAAGCCTCTGCTTCCCCGCTGGTGACACCGCCGGGAAGCGGAGGTTTTTCTCTTTTCAGTTATTTCCACAGCTGGGCACAAACCAGTTCCAGCACGCTGCCCGCAATGCAGCGAGCTTTATCCGAGATCAAAAAGCAATTAGAGAGTTCCTCCTTGCGCGGGTCTACGTCTGCTACTTTGAAGCCGGGCGTTACCGGGTAGCCGCTGCGCAGCAGTCCGCGAAGAATGCCCGTGATCTGTGTGGTCACAGGAGTGATGGTTCCATCTGCCGTTCTGATCTGAGCGATGGTCTCTCCTTCTGCTACAATATCGCCGATCCTGCGTACATCCTCAAACACACCCGCTGCAGCGGCATGGATCACGCGCTCTTTGCCATAGCCTCCGATGATCCCCGGGATGCCGGTGTTGGCAATGGCTGAACCCTCCCAGATGATACGTCCCAGCCGATGGCCTCGTTTTGTTTCCACCACTGCATCCACGTCCTGCCCGGCAGTGAAGCCCGGGCCAAGCGCAATGGTAAGGGGTGCCATATCCCGGGCAGTGCCGAGATTTTTCTTTGCAAGGATTGCATCCACCAGAACATCCGGTCTTGCCTGTGCAATACTCTCGCCTTTCGGGTCTACTAAAACAGGAACCGCATTCTGGTTCCAGACCTCTTCTGCCTGCGCCAGCGCTTCAATGCGCACAGCACGCAGACCTTCCACGGTTGCTTCGCCTTCATAGACTGCCTCACAAAGCGAGACCTGCCGCCGGATCGCCGCCGGGTGCTCTGCTTCCAGTACAAGGACACGCAGACCGGCAGACCACAAGCGGTGGATCGTACCAGTGGCAAGATCGCCGCCGCCGCGCACAAGGATCAATGCATCCTGTTTCATTTAAGCTCCTCTCCTGCCTGCAGAATGGCCAACCATATTTCCATCGAACCGCCGCAGGCAGCGGCTGCAGCGTCTTCGTCCTTTCCATCTGCCGAAAAATGCATCAGCTGCTGTGCCGAAGCATTTCCCGCCAGCATTTCCTGCGCAGCCAGAATTGTGCGGTGCTCCATAATACCGCCGCCCACGCTGCCAATAACCGTGCCGTCCGCAAGGACCAGCATTTTTGCCCCCGCTTCTCTGGGAGTGGAACCATGCCGTGCCGTGATCACAGCCAGCACAGCACGCTGCCCCGTGTGGTCTGCCTGAGCCATTGCATCCAGAATTGCCGAAGAAAATCCCTCGGTCTGTGAGCGGGCATTCTTGATCGAAACGACCTGCGCCAGAATAGACAGTGCGATCTCCTCTGCCGTCTGGGAGCCGATGGACAGCCCAATGGGTGCATACAAGGCTTCCACCCGCTTTTCCTCCAGCCCCTTTTCCAGCAGCTGACGGCGCACCAGTGCAGAACGGCCCCGGCTGCCCATCATCCCAACATAGGCCGCAGGCTTTCGCAGGATCTGCTCAAGGCAGATCACGTCAAAAGCATGTGCGCGTGTAACAACGATAAAATAGGTTTCTGCGCTGCCGGGTACTTGCTTCAACGCCTGTTCAAACGGCAGGCAGAGCACATTATCTGCTCCGGCATCCCGCAGCTGCTGTGCGTATTCTTCGCGGTCGTCTATCGCAAGGACCGGCAGACCCAGCAGACTGGCAAGCCGTACCGTTGCAGCTGCCACATGACCACCGCCGCAGACGACCAGCTGAGGCACTGCACCAAAGCGCTCCACAAATACATGCTGACCCTCGATCAGCTGTACACCCGTGGCGGTGCAGCTCTGCAATCCGGACAGCTCTCTGCGCATAAAGTCAGCCGGGCCTGCCTGCCATACCGGTTTACCCGCCTGCAAAAGCAGCTGACTGCCGGAAACGCTGCCGTCCAGCAGGGTCGCCAGTGTCCAGCCGCCTGAGGACGGAACATCCTGAAGCATCTTATAAAGCGGTGTTTTGCTCATGTGTCATTCTCCTGTTTTGCTCTTATTGTTCCACCGCTGCTGCACGGTCATACCCGGCTGCATCCAACCTGTGCTGCCATTGCTCAAACTCTTCCGGCAGCATCCGCCATGCAAGACCGCAGCCCGCGGATATTTCGCGCGGCAGTGGGATCAGTCTGCCCGGAACGCCTGCTGCAAGGCACTGCTTCTCCCATTCCATTGCCTGCAGCGTAGTGCGGAACGAGAGCACGATATAAGTCTTTCTTACACGCATGTCATAACTCCTGCGCAAGGTCGCGTATCGCACCTGCAGCCAAAAGCACCTCTGCCTCTGTATTGAAGTGCGAAAAGCTGAACCGTACCACGCCCTGTCGGACAGTGCCAAGAGCTTTATGCATCAGCGGCGCACAATGCGCACCAGCACGTACGCAGATGCCGTAGTCCTCCCACAGGATGTCCGCAATGCGGGCCGAATCCTCGCTTCCGATATTGAGTGCAACAATGGGGGCGCGCGGTGCCATTTCCGGGTCGCCGTAAAGCGTTACATTCGGCAGATCACGGATGCGCTCATAAAAAAGTGCTGCCAACGCAGATTCCTGCGCACACAGCGTTTCCACGCCCTGAGCCAGGATCCACTCCACACCGGAACACAGGCCCGCCAGACCCGGAACATTGAGGGTACCCGCTTCCAGCGCAGTGGGCATCTGTGCCGGATGACGCTCATCGAAGCTGTGCACACCGCTTCCACCCACTACCAGCGGACGGACAGAAAGTCCCGGCCGCACATACAGGCCGCCTGTTCCCTGCGGACCAAGCAGTGCCTTGTGACCGGTAAAGCACAGCACGTCAATGTCCAGTGCCTGCACATCTACAGGCTGAGCCCCGGCTGTCTGAGCAGCATCCACGATCAGAAGCAGGCCGTTCCGGTGTGCAAACTCTGAGACCCGGGCAAGGTCGGTGCCATTGCCCGTCACATTGGAAGCGCACGTAACAACGACCGCCTTTGTATTGGGCTGGATCAGCTCCTGCCAGCCGTCATATTGCAGGCGTCCTTTCTCGTCCACCCCGGCAAAACTGAGCTGAACCCCCTCCTGATCCCGCAAACGGTAGAGCGCCCGCAGAACGGAGTTGTGCTCACAAACTGTTGTGATGATGTGGTCTCCCGGCGCGAACAGCCCGCCCAGCGCCGTATTCAGCGCCTGAGTGGCGTTCGCCGTAAACGCGACGCAGGATGGGTCCGGTGCGTTCAAAAGCCTTGATATTGCGCACCGTGCTGCATAGACAAGGCGGCTTGCGTGCAGGGTGGGTTCGTGGGCACCTCTGCCCGGGTTGCCTGCTGTGCGCAGAGCCTCCAGCATGGCTTGCTCCACCTGCGGCGGTTTGTGCAGGGTGGTAGCAGCATTATCCAGATAGATCACGGCTTCACCACATTGCCTGCCTGCGTCAGCTTTTCCACGATTGCGTACATGTTGGTCACGCTGCCAACAGCCAGCTTTTCCGTCAGGCCATAGAAATTCAGACAGGTCCCGCAGGTCATGATCTCCACGCCCTGTGCCTCCAGTGCCTTCAGGTCTTCCAACATAGGCGAGCCCTCACAGGTAAGGGCTGCGCCGCCATTGTAAAACAGGATCGTTTTGGGCAGCCGGTCCTGCTGAGTGAGCGCAAACACAAAGGCCTTGAGCAGGGCCCTGCCCAGCTCTTCCGAGCCTGCGCCCATTTTATCTGAGCTGACAGCCACCACTGTATCGGTGCGGAGGTCCGGTGCACAGACAGGCACTTCCTCGGTCGGTGCTGCCGCAGCGTTCCCCACTGTGAACAGTACACGGTATTCCTGCTCCGCCAGCTTTTCAGCACTGTACTGATAGCCCTTCTGCTGGGCCATCTTGGTCAGGTTCTGCACGGCGATCTCGTTATCCACCAGCACTTCCACCTCACCGGCACCTTTCAGCTCAGAGATCGCTTTTTTTGCCTTTACAACGGGCAGCGGGCAGGCATCACCGCGGGCATCTACTTTCAGCATCGTTTTTTGTCCTCCACTGATATTTTTAATATTTTACGGTAATTTCGTGTTCCGTTTTAGGAACAATCTCCCCCACGATCTTTGCAGGCAGACCGGCCGCCTGCAGCTCTGCTTCCAGCGCAGATGCATCTTCCGATGCAGCAGCCAGCAGCAGGCCGCCGGAGGTCTGAGGGTCGAACAACACTTCCTCCATGGCAAAGGGCAGATCTTCAAATGTGACATAGGGTCCGGTGTGGTTGCGGTTGCGCTGCCCGGCGGCAGTGTACAGAAACTCGTCTGCCGCCTTTTCAGCCCCCGGAAGGACAGGAATCGACCGTGCATCAATGGCGCAGGAAAGCTTTCCTCCCATCATTTCATGCAGATGGCCCAGAAAGCTGAATCCTGTCACATCAGTAGCAGCGTGAACAGAATAGCGGCGGCTGATCTCAGCAGCTGTTTTGTTCAGCGTCGTCATGGACGCGATGGCACCTGCCATATGTTCCGGAGCGGCTTCGCCTACGCGGTTTGCCGTGCAGAGCAGACCTACACCCAGAGCTTTTGTCAGGATCAATTTGTCGCCGGGCTGGCCGGAATCATTGATATACATCTTTTTGGGGTTCACAAGACCGGTGACGGACAGACCATATTTTACGCCTGTATCGGCAATGGAATGACCGCCTGCCAGGCTTCCTCCTGCTTCGGCAACTTTTTCTGCACCACCGCGCAGGATCTCCCCCAGAATGTTCAGATCCATACTCTCAGGAAAGCAGACCAGATTCAGCGCAGTTTTCACTTCGCCTCCCATGGCATAGATATCACTCAAGGCATTGGCAGCAGCGATCTGCCCAAAGGTATAAGGGTCGTCCACCATTGGCGGAAAAAAGTCCACCGTCTGCACCAGCGCAATATCATCTGTTATGCGGTACACGGCGGCATCATCCCGGCTGTCGTAGCCCACCAGCAGGTTCGGGTCTTTTTCCCCGCGCGGCAGTTTTTCCAGAATGCGGCTCAGCACACCTGCTCCCAGCTTTGCAGTGCATCCGCCGCCGGTGCAGAACACGATTTTTTCTTCTTTGCTCATGCACGCTCTCCTTTTTCAAAATGCGTCAGAATGCAAGGCACACCGTAACGCTTTTTCAGGACATCAGCGGTCTGGTGGGCCAACGCGGCCTGCTCTTCGGTGTCTACCTGATTGAGCACTGCATAAAAGCTGCGCGCCCCCACCGCTTTCTTCCCCCCGGACTCGCTGACAAGCAGTTTTGCCAGCAGTGTTGGCGTCAGTACAGCATTTCCCGGGACACGCAAAATCTGCTGTGCCAGTTCTGCCCGGAAGCATCCTTTTTCCAGTGATTCCCCCAGTGCAGAAACGCCTGCAACCGCAAGCACGATATCGCACTGTGGCAAGAGCACCGGCTCATGTGCAGCCGGGACCTTGCAGGGCATCCGTCTGGAACCATCCGCTTCGATGAGAACGATATCGGCCAGCTGCATCCAATGCTCCAGCTGTTTCTGCGGTGGGACTGTCATTTTCCCGCCGGGAGCCGCTGTTCCGGCAACGGCATAGCTGCCGTGTTCCCACAGGCGGAAAAGGTCCGCGTCCGTCCGCGCCCAAACAGCGCCGGGCGGCCGCATGATATGGGTGGTGGTGGTCACCAGCACATGCCAGTTCTTACGGACACAGTGCGCAGCCATGGCGTACATCAGTGTCGTTTTGCCGCCGCCGCCCACAAGTGATACAATGTGGCCTTTTTCCATCAGAAACGGAAAGTCGTTTTCAATCGGCATACAAACGCTTACTCTTTTTTGGCAACAGCCATGGCGATCTGTTCCGGCGTAATGGGCAGCTCATAGAACCGGGTACCAATGGCATTATAGATCGCATCGGAAATGGCCGGCAGCGGCGTATTGATGACGACCTCGCCGATGGACTTTGCGCCAAAGGGACCGTTGGGTTCGTAGCTGCTCTCAAACTCCACCTTGAGTTTTCCCATATCGGTACGGGCAGGGATCTTGTACTGGAACAGCGAGTTTTCCTGCGGATAGCCATTCTTATCGTAGGTAATGTTTTCGGTCAAAGTCATGCCGATGCCCTGCAGCAGACCGCCCTCGGTCTGTACACGGGTCAGGTTCGGGTTGATGGGCGTGCCGCAGTCCACGCAGGCATCAAACTCCAACAGCTTTACTTCACCGGTCTCGGTATCCACTTCCACCTCAGCAGCACCGACCATGAACGGCGGCGGCGACAAAGGCGAAGTATGCGTTTCGGTGGCTTCCAGCGGTACCATGTGGCCGAACTGGGAAGCATACGCGATCTCCGACAACGTTTTTTTCTGTGCAGGGTCCTTGCTCATAAAAACATCCCTGCCGTCAAATTCCACCTCGTCCTCAGCACATCCCAACAGCTCTGCGCCCAGCCTGCAGATCTGAGTACGCAGCTTCATGGCACATTTTTCAGTGGCCTTGCCGGTAACATAAGTGGTGCTGGACGCATAGGAGCCAGAGTCATAGGGCGAGGTATCCGTATCGGCTCCAAAGACCGTGATATTATCCAGCGGGCAGTCCAGAACCTCGGCAGCGATCTGCGCCAGTGTAGTGTCACAGCCGGTGCCCATGTCGGCCGCACCGATCATCAGGGTATAGAAGCCGTCATCATTCAGTTTCAGGGTCGCACTGCCCACATCCATGCCGGAAATGCCAGATCCCTGCATTGCCATGCCCATGCCGACAGCGCGCACCTTGCCGTTGCCCATATCACGGGCAGGATACTTGTGCTCCCAGTCGATCATATCCCGCACCTTGACAAGGCAGCGATCCAGTGCACAGCTGGTATTGACGGCGCCATAATAGGCAGGCATCACATCGCCCTCCTGCACGGTGTTTTTCAAACGCAGCTCAAAGGGATCCATGTTCAGCTTGTGGGCTAGCTCATTGACGGCAGATTCTACCGCAAACAGGCCCTGCGTTGCACCATAGCCGCGGTAAGCACCGGCAGACATGTGGTTCGTATACACGACATCACTGATAAAGCGGAAAGCCTCTGCCTTGCCGTACAGTGGGATAGATTTGTGGCCGGAAAGGCCTACCGTCGTGGGACCGTGCTCGCCATAGGCACCGGTATTGGAAAGGGTGTACAGATCAATGCCCTTCACAATGCCGTCCTTCGTAGCACCCAGCCGCACATGGACCTCCATCTCATGACGCGGCGAGGAGGCAATCTGGCTTTCCACACGACTGAAAATGATCTTGGAGGGCTTTTTGGTCTTCCAAGTCACAAAAGCCGGATATACTTCGCTGACCGCTGTCTGCTTTGCGCCAAAGCCGCCGCCAATGCGGGGCTTTGCCACGCGCACCATGCTTTTGGGGATATGCAGTGCGTTTGCAATATTACGCCGTGCATGGAATACGATCTGGGTGGAGCTGAGCACGTTCAGGCGTCCATAGGTGTCGATCGAGCAGTAAGTGCGGAAGGTCTCCATCATAGCCTGCTGACAGGCTTTGGTGTGGTACACATGGTCGATGACCACATCGCTGGCTGCAAGCACTGCGTCGATATCACCGGCTCCGCATTCATCATGAGCGCAGAGATTGCGCTTGTTGTCGGCTCCCACCGGGCACAGACTGGCCCAGTTGTCCTCCGGATGCACCAGAATGGGGTTGTCCTTGGCAGTGTGATAGTCCAGCACTGCTTCCAAAACCTCATATTCCACCTTGATGAGCTTGAGGGCCTTATCCACGCACTTTTCGTCTTTGCCGGCCACAATGGCCACCACATCGCCCACAAAGCGCACATGGCGGTCAATGAGCAGGCGGTCATGCGGACTGGCTTCCGGATAGGTCTGGCCTGCCTGCGTGTAGCGCGGCGCATCCTGCGGCACATCCTCCCATGTAAAGATCGCTTCGATCCCGGGCACTTTTTTTGCCACAGCGGTGTTGATGGTTTTGACGATGGCATTCGCGTGCGGAGAGCGCAGCAGCTTCACGGTCAGGCAGTCCTGCGGGATCACATCATCCATATAAACGGGCTGTCCGGTGACCAGCTGCATCGCATCCTTTTTACGGAAGGGTTTATTGATGGTACTCATTCTGCGGCCTCCTTCTGCTTTTTCCATGCCAGAAAGTTCATGATGCCGCGCAGCTGGCCCTCATAGCCAGAGCAGCGGCAGAGGTTGCCGGAGAGATATTCCTTGACCTCTTCCTCACTGGGGTACGGATTCTCGCGGAAGAGGGCCAGTGCGTTCATGATAAAGCCCGGGTTGCAGAAGCCGCACTGCTCTGCGCCCTGATCCGCGATAAAACCGCCGAACTCCGCTGCTTCTTCCTGCAGGCCTTCCAGTGTGGTAATGCTGTGGCCGCTGGCACGTGCTACCAGCACCGAGCAGGACAGCACCGGTTTCTCGTCCAGAAACACCGTGCACAGACCGCAGTTGGAAGTCTCACAGCCGCGCTTGACGCTCTTGCAGCCGTGGGCACGTACAAAATCGATCAGCAGCATATCTGCGGCCACATCCTCTGTGACCTTGACGCCGTTCAATGTAAGAGTGATCTGCATTTAATTTTCCTCCTGTGCCGTGCGTGCTTTCAGCTCCACAACTGCACGCTTTGTCAGAACGCCCGCCAGATGGCGGCGATATTCCGCACTGCCACGCATATTGGAGCCGGTAATGATATCGTTCTTTACTGCATCGGCGCATTTCAGCGCCAGCTCCTGTGCAGGCACACCGTTTTCCGCCGGGAACTCATACAGTACCGCTTTAAGCGGGCGTGCGCCGATCGCAATGCGATAGCACCCATCTGCAAGACGGGCAGCGGCACATGTGAGCACCGGGATATCGGTCTGGCTGTTGCGCACAGACTGATAGAAAAACTCCGCGTTTTCCTTTTTGACGATCAGCCGCACAAGGATGTCCCGGTCATAGGGACGCTCGGCGTACTCCCGCAGGGACACGATGCCACCCTTGTACAGCTCTACCGAACAATCCATGGCCATAAACAGTGTGAGCACATCGGAAAAGCCGAATCGGCTGTAGATGCTGCCGCCCACAGTGGCCAGATTGCGCAACTGCACGCCCACGATATGCCGCAGCGCTTCTTTTACTGCGCCGCGGGTATAGGCGGCAAGGCCGGGGTGCTCTTCCAGCTGCCGCAGTGTGACCATAGCACCGATGGAAAAGCCGTCCTCGGTCTCCTCTATGGTGTCCAGTCCCAGACCGGACAGGTCGATGGCTGTGCCGACATTGATGTTCTCCATTTTGAGCCAGATCATGCCGCCCAGCACACGGTTGGCCTTTTTCTGGTTCAGCTGCCACGCTTCTTCCAGAGTTTCGGCCCGCTTATATTCTCGGATCGTCATCATAGCTGCAGGTTCCTCTCTTTTTTTCTCTGTTCTTTTATTTTAACACAGATTTCGATATAATACTATTGTCAATTCGTTTCAGAAGGAGTGGTACTATATGAAAGAACTTCTTCCGGTGGGCTGTGTCATCATGGCGTCCGGGGCAAGCCGCCGTTTTGGTTCCAACAAACTGCTGGCAGATTTCTGCGGGGAACCGATGCTTTGCCGCGCATTTGCGGCGACCGATACTCCAAGGCTTTCGGCCCGCATCGTGGTGACACGCTCGGACGAAGTTGCGCAGCTTTGCCGCTCCCGCAATGTTCCGGTGCTGCTGCACGATCTGCCCGGCCGAAACGATACGGTGCGGCTGGGACTTTCCGCGCTGCTGGAACAGGTGCCGGAGCTTTTTGGCTGCATGTTCCTGCCGGGAGACCAGCCGCTTTTGTGCCGCGAGACAGTGGAGGCCATGGCAGGCATCTCCGGGTGGGACAACAGGACTCGGCTGGAACGACAAAAAGAAACAGAACGGGAGATCTTCCGTCTGGGATTCCGGGTCCGTAACGACCCGTCTCCCCTTACCGGAAGCCCCGTTCTGTTTGAAAAAGGACTTTTTCAGGAACTGCTCACCTTGCCGCAGGGCATGGGCGGCAGCGTTCTGCTTCGGAAATATCCCGCACATGTTCACACCGTTTACATTGCGGATCGGAATGAACTGGCCGACGCCGACACGCCCGAAGCACTGGCGCAATTGGAAGCACTGGCCCGGCAGAAGCTTTGAGCTTTATACTGCCTTGTCATCCTTCGGCAGCAGCACATTCAGCAGGATTGCCACGAACGCAGCCGGGACGATGCCAGATTCGCCGCAGATCAGCTGGAAAGCGTGCGGAGCCTGTGCTAGAATGCCGCTATTGGCACCCATGCCGTAGCCAACACCCAGAGCCACCGAGACGATGGTAAGCTGACGCGGGGTCATCTTTTCCTTGGTGATGAGCTGGATGCCGCTGACCACGATGGAAGAGAACATCATAACGGCAGCACCGCCCAGAACAGCCTGCGGCATAATGGAGATCAGCGCGCCGAGCTTGGGGATCAGGCCGCACAGGATCAGGAAGATGGCACCGGAGGCCAGAGCCATGCGGTTGACCACTTTGGTCATGGCCACCAGACCCACGTTCTGGCTGAAGGAAGTGTTGGGCAGTACGCCGAACAGAGCCGCAAAGGAGGAGCCCAGACCGTCACAAATCACACCGCCGGACAGCTCTTTATCGGTGGGTTCACGATTCATGCCGCCCTCCATGACACCGGAGATATCACCCACAGTCTCAACAGCGGTAACAACGAACATGATCATCACCGGCATAATGGCGCGCATATCAAATACGATCTTGACCGGCATCAGTTTGGGAATGGCAAACCAGGAGGCCTGTGCCACTTTATTCCAGTTGAGCACCCATGCCTTGGTAAACTCTACACCATCGGCAGTAACACCGGTGGTGGGCAGCACCAGACCCATGACAAAGGCCGCAACGTAACCGGCCAGAATGCCGATCAGGATCGCGGAAGAGCTGAGGAAGCCCGTGGTCCAATGCTTGAAGATCAGAATGACCACCAGAACGAACAGGGCCAGCAGCAGATTTTCCATGGAGCCGAAGTCTTTTGCGCTGTTGCCGCCGCCAAAGGAATTGATACCCACTGAGATCAGCGAAAGACCGATGGAAAGCACAACCGTACCGGTGACGACCGGCGGGAAGAACTTGCGCAGGGGCTTGAGGAAGAAGCCCAACACGCTTTCAAAAATGCCGCCGATGATGGATGCACCCATAATGGCACCATAGGCCAGCACACCGCCGCCCATACTGCCGACAACACTGTTGAACACGCCAATAAAGCCGGAACTGGTACCCATGATGATGGGCACGCTACCGCCCACGGGGCCGATGGTGAACAGCTGCACCAGCGTGACCACACCGGCCACGAACATGGCACTCTGCAGCAGCGTGACCTGCAGATCTGCGAACTCACCACCCGCAATGCCGCAGGCACTGGTGATGATCAGCAGCGGGGTCAGGTTGCCCACAAACATGGCGCAGACATGCTGCAGACCCAGCGGGATCGCCTGTTTCAGGGACATTTTTGCGTCGAACTGATACGCCGACTCTTCGAGCTTGACTTCCTTCAAATGTTCCACTCTCCTCAAATCTTGACAAAAATCATTCTTTTCGACTGCTTTACCAAAAAAGCGGATTTATTATAGCAAAACTGCGAATTCTTGTAAATTAAGTATGACTTTTCCATGAACGGCTGTTTCCCGCTGAGAAACACAAAAAGCAGGGCGTTTTGTGCGTTTTTTTCGCTTTGGTCGGAAAAATTTCGCGCAGAACTCCTGCTTTTTTGTTTTGTTTTATTTAATTTTTGTGCGATATGGAAATTTTACAGATCCGAAAGTCCGTAATCCTGCAGGCAGCACCGGATCCCCTGCTGCGTGGCAGCAAACCTGATACCGGAACGCTCCAGCTTTGCAGCGTCCATCACAAGATTCCGCTCCCAGCTTTCTTCGGTGATCTTTACGGTAATGCCCAGTGCTTTGGCAAACTGCCGGGCTGTGCACACCATATCTTCTACATTTCCGCTGCCAAAATTGTATACGCCGCCGGGCAGGTCCATGGCGGGTTCCAGATTTTCGATCACCTGCCGCACATAGGTCACGCCGCGGAAGTCGTTCCGGGAGAAACGAACAGCCTCCCCCTTTAGCGCGGCACGCAGAAGATTCAGCGGCAGATTGCCCCGGATGGGCAGCCCATAGCCGGGCAGGTCATACATCCAACTGGCACGCAGATGGACCGAGTCCGGGCAGAGCTCCAGCACGCGCTGCTCTGCTTCCAATTTATACTGGCCATAAATGTTTGTCGGATGCAGATCCAACGCTTCTGACAACGGGCCCTGCTGCTTCGTTCCCGCATAGACCTGATCTGAGCTGAATGCCACCAGCTTTGCCTTCGTCTGCTGCGCGGCCCGTGCCAGCCAGACCGGCAGCTCAACATTGGCACGGTAAGCTTCTGCCGGATGCTGTGCGCAGTAGCCGGTATCGGAAAGCGCAGCGGTGTGCAGGATCACGTCCGGATCCCGCGCCCTCGTCTGCGTAAGGACTTCCGTTTCGGTGGCGGTGCACAGAAAGCCCTTGGGGAAAGCGCAAAGTTCGTATTTTCCCTGCCACTGTTGTAATACACGAGAGCCCACAAAGCCGCCTGCACCTGTGATCAGAACCCTTTTCATCGTCATCTTTCCTTTCGTTTTGAGAATATGAACCCGGCACAAAAAGCGCCCGGCGGCACGATGCCTCCGGGCACAGAAGTTTTAAAGGAACAGCTCCAGCACGAACACAACGGCACAACAGATCACCGATACCTGAAACAGGCTTGCACCGAGCCATGCTGCCGCAATGCCGGCCACCAGCGCCATGGCACCGGCAGCCGGGCTCTGGGTCGCGTTGACAATGGCTGGGAAGGTCATGACCGCCAGCGTCACATAGGGCACATAATACAGAAACGACTGAATGAAGCGGTTTTTGATGGGCTTGCGGATCAGTGTGAGCGGAAGGATGCGGATGGTGTAGGACACCAGCGCCATCACTGCAATGTAGATGTAATTGTTATGCGTCATGCTCTGCCTCCTGCTCGTCTGGATTTACCGGAAAAAGCACCGCCGCTGTACCGGAGATCAGCACGGTGAGCAGAATGGTACGGGTGCCTTCCGAGAGAGCGGATATTCCCGGCAGGTAATTGCACAGAAAACTCAGCGCAAAGCTGATGGCAACAAGTGCAGCTACCACCCTGCTCTTACGCGCCGGAGGAATGATGATGGCAAGGAACATGCCGTAAAGGGCAACGCTCAGCGCACTGACAGCCCGCAGCGGCAGCAGATTGCCCGCAATGATGCCCAGTGCCGTACCGATGGCCCATGCGGGAGCAGCCAGCAGGATGGCACCGTAAGTATAATATGGGTTCAGGCTGCCGGGCCGTGCAATGGTGATGCCAAAAAGCTCGTCTGTCACATCATAGCCGATGACAAGCCTGTGCCAGAAGGGCGTGCCAGGTGCAAAGCGCTGGGCCAGCGCGCAGCTCATGAGCAGATAGCGTGCATTTGCGATCAGGGTAATAACTGCTACTTCCAGATAGGTCGCGTTTGCCATGATGATGGCGAACGCAGCATACTCACCGGCCGAAGCGTTATTCAGCAGGCTGACCAGGAAGCCCTGAAATGGGGTGAATCCCGCCCGGCGGGCTGCAATGCCCAGCGAGAAGGAGACTGCAAAATACCCCAGTGCAATGGGCACGCCATCCCGCATACCCTCACAGAAAATCTTTTTGCTGAAAGCCCAAACCGGCCTTTCTGCATTGACAAGCTCCGGGGCAGGGAGCTTACTTTTGGAATTCATCTTTGTTTTTAACTCCTTTCCTATTTCAAACACCGCTTCTTATTATACTCTCCCGCACACAGAGAAGAAAGGGCTTTTTCGCTTTCTTTTCGGCACAAAAGGAAAACGCCGCCTGAAAAGGCAGCGTTCTTCGTCGATTTATGCGCCCGGCACCAGAAAATGCATCGCCTGCGGCAGGGTCTGTGTTCCTGCATCCAGACCGTTTGCGGCCAGCATCTGTGCCGGTGACACATGGAACCGTTTTGCAATGCCGAAAGGCTCTTCTCCGGCCTGCGCGTAGTAAATGCGCAGTGCGATCTCCGGGTCTGGCACGGTCAGCGGCTCACCCAACTCTGCGCCGCCAATGCCCTGATGGGTGCTGCGGCAAAGGATGGCTCCCTCTGCGCGGGCTGTCACTGTGACCTCCAGCGTGCCGCCGGTACAGCTGCACTGGATGTTCTCAGTGCTCAGCCAGCACTCCGGGCTGAGCTGTGCACCCTGCGGTGCATCCACCGCAAGCGGAAAGACCAGCTCCAGCGTTTTTTCGTAACTTTCCAGCTCGGCAAGACTGTTCTCTGCAAAGGCTGTGGCAACAGCACGCACGGTAAAAGCCCAGCCGTCCCGATAAGGAGCCACCTGTGCCGGTCCGTAGGCCACAAAGCAGGCCCGGAGCTGTGCACCGGCATCCGGCAGAGATCCGGCAGCGGTGGCGGAAGCCGTCTCGTTCAGCATGCAGGCAAGATCCTCTACCACCAACTCCTGCGGCGTAACGGTGGTCTCAAACCGGGTGGAAAACGCATCCGATACGTACTGCAGCTGGCAAGACCGCCATGCGTGCAGATGCATCATCACACTGGCTGTCAGCTGACCACCGGCTCCCTGTTCCCCTTCCGTCAGCGCAAAACCAACCGGTTCCAAAACACACAGGCACTTGCAGTCCTCGGCCACGCCGTCCAGATCTACCACCTGATTGAATGGCAGGGATGCCGCCTGACTTTGCAAGCTGCTATCGCCGTCCGCGCGCCAGGCGCATTGGACATGTACCTCGCCCTTGACAACAGCCTTGCCCGCCAGAAGCTTTATCTCCCGTACGGATGCCGTGCCGGTAATATCCAGAATGGCGGCAGGAGGCTTTGCGAACACCATTTCTCCCTCTACTGTGACCAGTTTTTCCAGCACCGCCGCACTGCGCACCCCGGTCAGGGTTTGCAGCTTCTGCTCAATGCCGCCGTCCGCCAGCGCAGTGATCAGCTCTGCCTTGTCCTGTGCATGAAGCGTGGCCACCAGACCATAGGCTCCGCGCACCTCAATGCGGTGCGGGTTCACGGCCCGGCAGTTGAGATATTCGGTCTGGCCTTCCACCATGGCCGTCCAGCTGGTGAAGGAAAATTCCGGCACTTCCAACTGTTTTGTAAAGGGCAGTTTCTGTTCGGTCTGGCATAGACCTGCGCCATTCTCGCCCTGATAAAACACGGTGCAGCGCAGATAGCCTTCCAGCGTCAGCCGCCCGGGCTGCAGCTGTTTCTGCAGCACCACCGGTTTTGCAAAGCATTTGACCAGCTTGAATACCGGCGGCAGATAGTCCGAGATCAGGATCTCGGTTTCCAGCGGGAGTTCTGCCTTCACGGTGCAGCTTGCGCCCGCCTGCGGCAGGGTGTCCCGAAAGATCTTCAGTTCCATGCAGTTTGCTCCTTTCCCTGTCCGTTTCTACTGGAAAGGTATGCGGCTGCCGGGCTGGATATGCCCGTAAAAAAGGCACCGTGCCAGACGCACGATGCCTTGGGAAAGGTTATTGGGGTTCACGGATGACCGAGACCTCTTCCACATGATAGCGCTTCATCCATGCTGCTGCAGCCGGTGTGATCTGTTCGCCGCTCACCACGATGGGAATGGCCGGCGGGCAGGAGACCGTAGGCATGGCACAGATGCGGCCCACTGCCTGCTCTGCGGGCAGCTGTTCCTGCGGTGCGAAAACGGCCTGCCGGATGGTACAGCGGCGGTGCAGGCCGCGCTCCAGCTCCGCAAATTCACCGGCAGTTTCTTCCGGGAGCGTCACCGGGCCAGCAAGTTCTTCCGCAATGCGGAGAACGGCTGCGGAAAGCCGCTCGAAGTCCTGCGGCGGATTATCCGGTGTGAACATCAGCACCAGATAACGCGGGTCGGCGTACTCGCACTCGATCTTTGCGGCACGCAGCTTTTCAGCAAGCTCTGTTCCAGAAAGCCCCAAAACCGCAGCATCCAGCGTGACCTTGAGAGGTTCGCTTTCCAGTGCCAGCGGCCCCGGGCAGTGTTTTGCAGCAGCAGCTTCGTTCAGCTCCCGGCGCAGGCGGGTCAGATGACCGCAGCACTGCAAAAGCCGCAACGGATAACCCTCCGACAGGATCTGATTGCATTTGTCCAGCGACTGCAGGATCAGATAGGACGGGCTGGTGGAGCCAAACAGCGCCAACGCATTGCGCACAGCAGCCTCATCCTGAACAGGAGCGTTTTTGCCCAGATGCAGGTATGCGCCCCCGGTGACAACAGGCAGCGTTTTGTGGCCGGAATCGCAGCACATGGCTGCGCCCAGTGCAATAGGATGCTGACCGCCCTGCGGCAGAAAACGCAGGTAAGCACCGTGGGCATTATCCACCAGAAGCGGAACGCCAAAATCCTTGCACACTTCGGCCAGCGCTGCAATATCCTGCACACCGCCGAGATAATCCGGACTGGTGATGTAGACGCCAAAGGGCCTTTTGCCCTGCTGTGCCAAACCCTGCAGAGCACCTGTCAGCTTTGCAGCCGACACCGGGCAGCTGCAAAGCGCACCGGCATCCTGCGGCGCAGGCCAGAGCCACTGGATATCAAAATCCAGCAGTGCCGCCGCATACAACAGCGCTTTGTGAGCGTTGCGCGCTGCCAGCAGGACCGGGCGCTGTCCGGCTGCGGGCGCAGCCTGCAGTGCAAGGCACAGCATTGCACGGATGCACTGGGACGAGCCCTCTGTGCTGTAATAGGTATGCACCGTGCCGAACAGCCGGGTAGCGTTGGCTTCGCTCTGGGCAATGATGCCGTCAGCCCCATACAGTTCATCCGCACCCTTTATTTCGGTAATGTCCCACGGCTCAAAGCCCAAAAGGCTCTGGCCCTTGTGGCCGGGCATATGCAGCCGGGAGGTTCCGGACTGGGCGTACCGGCGCACAAAATCCACAATGGGCGTGGTCATGCTCATTCACAGGCTTCGCCGTCTGCGCAGGCGCTGCAGGTGGAGCCCAGCTCAATGGGAACTTCGATGCCCTTGGCGGCAAGTTCCTGATTCTCAGCCACCTTGATCATGATGGCGCACTCCATGCGCTTTTTGAACAGCTCACAGCCGTACTCGTACACGCCGGTGATATTGCCGGTGGCATGGTAGGAGTTGGCTGCACAGCCGCCGGAGCAGTACAGCTTTGCCCAGCAGTCCTGACACTCCTTGCGGGCATAGGCGTTGCAGTGCTTGAACTCATCCCGCACAGCGGTGTTGGTAACGCCCTTCCAGATGTCACCCATCAGATACTTGGGGTCACCCACGAACTGGTGGCAGGGGTACAAATCGCCCCAGGGAGTGACGGCCATATACTCGGTACCGGAACCGCAGCCGGAGATGCGCTTGTAGATGCAGGGACCGCCGGTCAGGTCGATCATGTAGTGGTAGAAGGTAAAGCCTCTACCCTCGCGGTCGCGCTTGATCATTTCCTTGGCAAGGATCTCGTACTGTTCCTTCAGAATGGGCAGGTCTTCCTCGGTCAGAGCGCTGGGCTCACCGGGCTTGGACACCACAGGCTCCATGCTCAGCTCGGTAAAGCCGAGGTCTGCCATGTGGAAGATATCGTTGGTAAAGTCGGTGTTGTAGTGGGTGTAAGTGCCGCGCATATAGTAGCCCTTATCCCCACGCTTTTTCACGAACTCCTGGAACTTGGGCACGATGGTATCGTAGCTGCCATGGCCTGCATAGTCCTTGCGGAAGCGGTCGTTGACCTCTTTGCGGCCATCCAGACTCAGCACCACATTGTGGCACTCCTTGTTGCAGAAATCGATCACATCGTCATCGATCAGCATACCGTTGGTGGTCATGGTAAAGCGGAAGTTCTTGTTGTGGATCTTCTCCTGCTCACGGCAGTAAGCCACCAGTTTTTTGACCATATCAAAGTTCATCAGCGGTTCGCCGCCAAAAAAGTCCACTTCAAGATTGCGGCGGGTGCCGGAGTTTTCGATCAGGAAGTCCATGGCACGCTTGCCCACTTCAAAGCTCATCAGCGCACGGTCACCCTGATAGCGGCCCTGAGATGCAAAGCAGTAGGAGCAGTTCAGGTTGCAGGTATGTGCAACATGCAGGCACAGGGCCTTGACCACGGTATTGCGGTTTTTAAAGTCGAAAGCCATGTTCTCATAGGTATCCGGCGTCCACAGCTTGCCAGCCTCCTTCAGAGAAGTAACATCATCGATGCACTGGCGCAGATCTTCCTCGGTCACATCCTCGCGGTCGCCATACTTTGCCAGCATGGCAGAGACGATCTCATCGGCAGAATGCTCCGGGTACATGGCAATGATATCATATGCCACATCGTCCACCACATGCACCGAGCCGCTGCAGGTATCCAGCACGATGTTATAGCCATTCAATTGATACTGATGTACCATTTTACTCTCCATTCCAATTACACAAAAAAATGCCGCCCGGCAAAGGCGGCATGGGGTTTGCAAAAATTACTTGTTGCTGTTCTCGCACTGCTGGTTAGCCACGCCGCAGGAGGTCTTGCAAGCGGACTGGCAGGAAGTCTGGCACTCGCCGCAGCCGCCGGTCTTAACGCTCTTGGTCAGGTCACGAGTAGCAATGGTCTTAATACGTTCCATAATAGAAAACCTCTCTAGCTCTCAAAATTTCATCGCGCCGGGCAAAGCCCGGTACGCATTTATCTTTGCTTATGATAACACGCAAGGAGCTTTCTGTCAAGATTTTTATGCCGCTAACCTGTTTAAAGCTGCCCGGCAGGCTGATATTTCGTCAGGACAGTATGCAGGCCAAGCTCCCGCGCCCTGGCCAGTAAGTACCGGTAGCGGCACAATAGTGCCTGCCTCTCATAGATGCGCTGTTCGATCAGATCGGTGTCCACCTCCAGATCAAACATCATTTCGTTGCGTTTCAGACAGAACAGGCATTCCTTGAGCTCTTCTTCCAGTTCCGGGTGGTAGCGCTCGTGCTCGGTGTCCCGCGGGATACGGCTCGAAAGCAGGGTCTGCGTAGTTTGATTGTGGGTTCGTTCCAGCATAAGCCATCCTCCTCTTTGTGCATCTGAAAATCTGTACATTTCATTCTATGAGGAGCGGCGTGCGGAATATGCCGGTTTATGGGTGGATGCAAAAAAACGCCCTGCCAGGTGTATCTGGCATTGAAAAACTTCTGCGGTTTTGCGTGCATTTTGAAAAAGTCTGGATTTATTTGAAAAATATGCTTGACAAAGCCTGCTTTTGTGCGTATAATAGCACACGTTGAGCGGCTCGTGAGCCAAACAACACAAAAGATTTTGGGGATTTGCATAGTGGTAGTGCGGTAGACTCTGACTCTACTTGTGGGAGTTCGATTCTCTCATCCCCAACCAAAAGAGAACTAGGCGAACACAGTACAATCGAGATGGTTGGTTCAGTGTTCGTCTTGTTTTGTTCCCTACCGAAAATAAGAAAGTAAGAAAAAAAGACCCAAACCTCGCATGAAATGAGGTTTGGGTCTTTTTTGTTTTATTTCCTGTTAGATTTTTCCGAAATACGGAAAAACTTGCCGGAATAGAGGGTTTCTTGCCAAAATGCAGACAAGCCGACCATGAATCGGCTAAAATCAGCAACAAAGGAGACCAAAGGCTATGATTAGGATTTTGCTGTCAACCCGCCTTGGCGAACGGCGGATGACACAGAGCGACCTTGCTCGTGTCACAGGGATTCGCAGTCAGACTATCAACGAGTTGTACCACGATTTTGCGGAGCGTGTAAGTCTGGACGACCTCGACCTCATCTGTGAGGCACTGGACTGTGACCTCGAAGACCTCATTGTGCGAGAGCCCAACATTGAGCGCAGGGTCAAAGAGGTACGTCATATCCCCCAGACCGTGAGCAAGTCTCGCAAGAAGTAACCTCTCCTGCCCGGATGCGTCAAGCGTCCGGGCTTTTTTCGTTCTCATCCGGCACGAATTCCAGAAGATCTGCGGGCTGGCAGTCCAGAACGGTGCACAGCTTGTCCAGAACGTCCAACGGAATATGCTTGACGGAGTTGTTGTTCATGCCCGACAGAGTGGGCTGGCGAATCCCGGTCATTGCGACCAAATCCTTTTGTTTGATGCCTTTTTCGGCAAGCACGGCTTTCAACTTGATGCGAATCATGTAAGCACCTCCCTTTTCTTCACTATATCACACTTACCTGAAAATTGCAACGCTTTTCGTAAAAATATTTACGAAAAATGTTGTTTTGCTATTGACATACAACGAAATTCGTTGTATAATATAGACATAGAGAGGAGGTTACGAGGTGCAAGGGAGCAACCCAAAGGGGGTGATGCTCCATGACAAGCAAGGAATTTGCAAAGCTCACCAGAGCCGAGCAGGTAGCCCGCTTTGAAGCATACAAAAAAGCGGCTCAGGATCGCACCCTGAACCGCTAACCGCTAAAAGCCCGTTATCCACAAGCCCCTTGCACCTCCATTTTATTTTTTTATTGAAGATTTGTCAAGAGTAAATCGGAGGTTTTCAGCATGAAGTTCATTGACATCAACCGAGAGTTCACCGCAGCAGCCAACAGCTACATGGCGCAGGGCTACTACATCAACGCCGGAACGATGGGCGGAAGCCAGGGCGAGGTCGCTCACATCGACCTCACAAACGGCACCGAGATCATCCGGGTGCTGCTCACCACATTCAACAACTACCTCGGCACCGAGGGCGTGGAGCTGGTTGTTGGCCGGGTCAAGGACGACATCAAGCCCAATCAGGAAGACCGCTGGAGCACCGTCTGGAATGAGCGTCTGGAGGTCATCAGCAGCAAGAAGTTCTACCGTCTGAACAACCGTGCACAAGACGGATTCTACGGCATAGAGGAAGAAGCAAACGCCGCCGAGGAGAAGCGGTTTGACCGCTACAAGAGCCGCCGCAGCAATGACAGCGCGGTGGATGTGACCACAAAGGCCGCTCCGATGGTCAAAAAGTACATCCACGAGAAGTTCGGTGTCCGGCGCGTGAAGATGGACGACATCAAGGTCGTCAAGCACGGTGGCCGCTACACCGTCACCTACCACAAGCACGCTGCACAGCTGCACTAAGGGGAGGGCGCAAAGATGGTCACGATTCAGAGCCAAAACTTCGGCGTTGAGATTGAAATGACGGGCGTTTCCCGCGGAACAGCCGCCTCCGTCATCGCCAACTACTTCGGTGTCGGCGGTATCCACTTTGCAGGTGGCACCTACCAGACGTACGAGGCCAAGGATAGCAAAGGCCGCGTATGGAAGTGCATGAGAGACGGTTCCATCACTCCTCGGCGGCGCAGAGGTGGTGCAATCGTAGAGGCAGACGATACCTACCGCTGCGAGGTCGTGACCCCGATTCTCCAGTATGAGGACATCACCGACCTGCAAGAGGTCATCCGGGCACTGGTCAAGAAGGGTGCCATGGCGAACAGCTCCTGTGGTATCCACGTACACGTTGACGGTGCGAACCACACGCCCGAAAGCCTCTGCCGGCTGCTGAACTTCGCCACCGGGCGGCAGGATCTGTTCTACGAAGCCCTGCAGATCGGCAGCCGCGCAGACCACTGGTGCCACAAAATCAACCCTGCCCTGTTCCGTGAAATGAAGAAGAACGGCCGGGCAAGCCGGAACGATGCAGAGCGCATCTGGTACAGCGTGGTGAATGACGGATATGATGGAGGTGTGGATTCTTCCCACTACAACAGCACCCGTTATCACGGAATCAACCTCCATGCATTCTTCACAAAGGGCACCGTGGAGTTCCGGCTGTTCAACGGAACCACCCACGCCGGGCGCATCAAAGCATACGTTCAGTTCTGCTTGGCAATGAGCGCATGGGCTATCAACTGTGACCACGACAACCTTCACTTCAAGTCCATCAGCGGTTACACCCAGCAGCAGAAGCACGATTTGATGATGCGAGTGCTCACCAAGCGTCTTGGCATGAGAGGCCCGGAATTCAAGACCGCCCGCCTGCATCTCACCTCTGCATTTTTGACAGAGGCCGAGAGCGAAAATACCGCCGCCTAAAAACCGAAAAGCTGCGCTATCTGGCTATACGGGCATTTGGAGGATATGACAATGAAACTTTACAAATACTCCGGTACCATCGAGGAGCTTGCCGTTGAACGCGGCCGAATCTGCTCCCGCTCGTCCATCTCCACGATGGCGCAGGGCAGTTCGTACAGTCCTGCCTGCTGCGCTGCTGCTGCCCGGCGGTGGCCGATGATGATGGTGTAGTCATCACTGGACCACACAGCCTTGGGTGTCCATGCTGCCGCTGCTGCGGCTGCATCCCCACCCTCGTCAACGCACTTTGCGATGTACTCCCGGCTGTTGAGGTAGTGGCCGGGGATTACGGTCAAGTTCTGGTACACGCCGTTTTCCTTGATGCTGGCGGCAAGTTCGGACAGGTCGCCCAGTTCCTTGCGGGGGTTATCGGGGTGAGGGTACAGCTGCCGGATGGGGATGTAAGTAATGTCTGCCATAAGGATACTCCTTTCTTGTTTCGGGTTAGAAAAACGTGAGCTGCCCGGTTTTGGTTTCGTTAAGAGGCTCGTTTTCCGGGGTTTTAGGCTCATTTTTGATAGATTTTTGCAAATTTGCGGGTTTAATATCGGTTTTTTCGATTTTTGCAGGTTCGCCTTTCGGTTCAAACAGCAGGTTCATCTGCGCTATCTGGCGGCGCATATACCACACATCGGTTGAGAAGAACGGCATATACCAGATGCGATTCTGTGGTCCAGCCGGGAGAAGTCCTCGGTCATCGTAAGCGGTTGCCGGGTCGGCGATAGTGTCACCGATGACTACATATCCAGCGCAGCCCATGAAGCTGCACTGGATGTAGCACATCAGGCCCACAATAAAGTCAATGTCTTGGGCAACGACAAGGACTTTGTTGTGGTAGCAAATATTTCTGCTCTTGCAGATATTCAAAAAGGCCAGCAGTGTTGCGCCCGCTCCGCAAGCCGGGTCAGACACGGAGATGAAACCCTCCATGTCGGGCACGATCTTGGCATCGAATGTAATCTCTGCCATGCAGCGGCATACATCGTATGGAGTGAAGAACTGGCCGGCATGGTCATTTCCCAACTCACACATCATGTACAGCGACCCCAGAAAATCCTGATCCGGATTTTGCTCCATGCCCATGACCACCTCGGCAAGCATTTCAGCCATGCCGTTCCGCTCTGCTGCGGAATATTTGGAAATGATGGTCTGATAGTCCTTGGTGCGCTCCGGGGCGTTCAGCCTATCCGTTGAGTTTGAGATCTCGATAGCCGTCAGGTGGATGAAATCCCTCCAAATCTCCCAGCGGTTATGCTTTCCCGTCAGCCCTTCAAAGATTTTGAGGAAGTTTTTCTGATGGTCATCACGGATGCTGCGTGTCACTGCTGCCTTTGCCATTGGTTATTCCTCCGTGTCGTCCTCAGCGGAGTCCTCGGACGGTTCATCGTCGAGGTCGTCCTGCGGGGCATCCTGCTTGGTATCCTGCTGAGAGTCCCGCTGAGAATTGGAATCCGGCACATCAGGCACCGGCACGCCGAAGTTGCGGAGTTTGCCGTTCTCCATCAGGTCACGGAAGAAGAACTGCTGCCAGAAAGAGATCATCTTCAGCAGGATGTTCTCAATCTTGGTGCGGAGAACCTTGTCAATGCTGAACGTGCCCTTGACCTTAGTCTTCAGCTCGCTGTTCTCAAAGTACCAGCACATGGAAGAGTCCTGACTGCAATAGCCGGTTTCCTCCACATTGCCCAGCATGTCCATCTGGGTAGCAATATCATTGATGGGGGTGATCACCAGCGTGATGGGATAGCGGTCCTTGAAGAAGCGGAACGTGAAGTTGTGCTCATCGCACAGGCCCTGCAGCTTTTTCTTCTGGGCCTCGTAGTTGGAAATTTCACTCATGGTATGTACTCCTTTCAGCAATCAGATGAAATTTTGTAATCGTTGTTGTGATTTTCAATGGCAGTCAGCCCGACGGCGTATGCCGCCCAGATGTCCGCTTTGAAACCGTAGAAAAAATCCGGGTTCTTGCTGGTGCCTTTTCCGTTTTTCAAATCGTGGGTTGCGAAACGGTCAATCAGCGCTCGCCGGATGGCCGGGTCATTTGCCCGGCTGTCATGGCAGATGTGCCGCTTTTCTTCGATGCGACAGAGAAGCCGCGGCTTCTGCGCCATCTGGATGGACAGTGCTTCATAGAAACGCCCAATCCAGAGGACGGTATCAAACACTTCCCTTCCCACGGCCATGCCGTAGGAAGCCACCATTTCAATGACCGCCCACTGCCAGCCCTGTTCATTGGCGAAAACCAGCTTGTTGCGCAATTCTTCGTTATCGACCTTGCCGAACTCCAGCGGCCTCAATGTGTTGCAGTCGATAACGCAGTAGGCGCTCTGCCTGTTGCCCGGATCAATGGCAATAATCGGGCATTTTTCACTCATAAATACGACCTCCCAAATTCCTGAATAAACCGGGCTTCCGGCCAGCCGTAGTGTTCCATAGCCTTTTTCTGCGCCCAGCGCTTCAGCCGGAGATCAGCCTCCCGGTTGGTATGTACGGCAGTCACACCGTTCTGGTGGCACCACGGGCATAAATTCGCCCACAGGCCAAGCCGCTTGCTCTTATCCCGGTACGGTCCGAAAAAGACTTCGTGCCGGGCGGTGCGATACCGCCCGCAAATCAGACAGGTGGGGCTCTTGCTGAGGATGCTGGGCGCATAGCCATTGCTGTCCAGCTTCTCTCCGTACTCATTTTTTGCCATGTCAATGCGTCCTCCTACGTTCAAAAGACTGCTGAGAAACCTGCTGCATCACCAGTTGAATCTTATCCTGCATACTCTGGTCAGCCAGCACATTGACAGGCTGCGCAGTTGCACCGATGCGCCCAAGGGTCTGTGCCCGGACACGCTTGATAAAGTTCAGCTGCTGCTTGCGGAACTCCTTGTCCACTTCTGCGGCATCCTTGCTGCCATCAATATCTGTAACTTCCAGATCCGGAGCTTGCATGGCATCGGCAGCGCAGCGGCGCAGCTTTTCCATTGCTACGTCCAAACCGTCCTCGTGCGCCCACTGGTTCAACTGCTCATAGTTGGCGTGGCTTTCTTTGCGCAGCCGTTCCAGCCGTTCTGGACCATAGTGCAGTATGTCAATAACTGCCTTTGCGTAAATCTGCCATGCGATTCTTGCAGCTTTGTTTCCAGCAATCTGATATTGCTGCTCTTTGCGGCCACGAGGTGCCCGTAGCATCGGGATGCGGTAGTCGGAAGTGACATACCCCGCCAACCAGCTTTCCCGAATGGCCTCGGCCCTGGCTTTAGAGGGGCGGCCATTGGCATCTGGGGTCATAATGACTTCGGTGTTCTGATCTTCCAGGTCGTGAATCCTGTCTGTAATGCGGTCAAGGCGGGTCTTGCCAACACCGAACTCCTGATGCAGCGCAATGGTGGTACACAGGCACACGATTTGGCTGACAGCCTGTTGAGTGTCATCCATCTCGGTCTGAAACGACTTTTTCACGGCTCTGCACCTCCTGAAACGATCCAGACCCGGCGGGAACCCCAGCCAGACCAGCTTAGAGCCTCCGCATGGGTGTTCACCGCCACGTCCAGCTTGTTACCTACCACAGCACTCCCGGTGTCCTGAACGACCCGGAGACCTACACCCTCGATATAGACCACCGTGCCGTAGGGCAGGATGCTGGTGTCAGCTGCCACGGTCACGCCCGGCTGCACCTTTGCGCCGCTGGATGTAATTCCGTGTCCCTCGCCGCAGATGTGGGCGTATTCTTCGGCACAATAGGCCGTGCAGCTGAACGACCCGGCGTATGTAAGGGTCAAATCGGTCTGGGCGTTCAGCTCTGCGGTCAGGTTATCTACCTCGGTCTGAAGCCGGCCGACATTTTCCTCCGCGTCAATCGCCCGCGTCTGCCAGTTCTGAAAACGGCTGGCGTAAATATCCCGCTCGATTTCCAACTCGTCCACCCGCCGGGAGTAGGCCGTGCTTGCGAGGATGCAGCCAACCATCGCACACGAAACGCACACGATCAGGCTGCGGAATGGCCTCTTCGACCTCATGCCGTACCACCTCCAATCTGTGCCGGGGCTGCGCCGCAGGGCAGAGCCGGGGGCTGCAAACTCTCAACCGGGGCATCCTGCACAGCCCGGTCAAAGCCCGGACGGACGAACTGGCGCAGATCCGCGCTGCTGCGGCTGCCGAAAATCTCCGACAGGTCCGCCGGGGAGCCAGCCCACCGCTGTACCACCATCGGGAGGGCGGCGAAGATTTTCGCGTTTTCCTTTTTGAAATCACCATGCACAGTCCTTCCGGCAGATACTTGGGATGAACCACCTCGATGCAACCGCCGACCTCTTTCTGGAGGTTGTCCAGCAGCGGTTCGCCGAAGTCCTTGAACTGCATCTGATTCTCGGTGTCGAATACCAATCCTTTCATAAAATCACTCCTTTTCCGGGAAGCACTCACGGACTTCCCATGCGTCTGCGGCCTCTAAGCAGCGGTCGCAGCCAACGATTACGCCATCATCGGTGCGGTAAACGGTATCACACCTCTGATGGCAGAGGGGGCACACAGGAGGGTCAGGGTAGCCAGCCTCCGCATCAGTCCTCGGATACAGCATCCAGCACCTCCCTGAGCTTGCGACCCATCCAGCGGCCTACGCCGTCGAACGTGCCGTTGCTGTCCAGCCAGACAAACACGGCCGCAACGACGGCAGTCAAAACAAACTGCGCCGCCGGGGCACGAGCTGCTGCCTGTTCAGCGGTGAGGCCGTACACGGTCATCAGGATCTTAATCACGTCTTGTTCTCCCCTTTTTTTCTTTGCTGGTAGGCCTCCCATGCGGCATCCAGCATGGCTTCTCCGTCCGGCATGGCCATGATTTTGAGGTAGAGCCTCTTGCAGCCCCGCGCCAGCCGGGCGGTATCTTCGGGGCTGATTTCATCCAAGTGGATGTGTGGAACGCTATCCATGTAAACCTCCGTTGTTCAGTTTAACTGAACTTACAGGGCAAAAAAATAGTCTGGGATATCCGACACTTCGATTTTTAGTGCCTGACACGCAGCTTCGATTTCGTCCTGTTTCCAGTCAACCTTACCGTTGAGTTTGAGAGATGTGGTGCGGTCCGACCATCCCATACTCTTGCCAAATGCCCCTCTGGTTCCGAAAATCTCAACGATTCGGCCCAGCAGCTTGTTATAGCTTCTCTGCATCGTTTTCACCTCTTTTCCGTTCGGTTCAGTTTAACTGAACTGTTCACACTTTACCACAACGATTTCTCCTTGTCAATACAAAAATTCACTTTTTTTGAACTTTTTGGCTGGAATACTTGAACTTTTATTTATACCATGATATGATGTAACCATACTGGAGGTGAACCAAATGAAGCCATCAACGACCGCAGAACGTCTGCAAGAAGCTATGAATATCAGAGGTCTGAAACAGGTTGATGTTTTGAGGCTTGCAGAGCCGTACTGCCGCGCTTACGGTGTCAATCTTGGAAAAACCGCTTTGACCCAATATGTTTCAGGGAAAATCGTTCCTCGGCAAGATAAGCTAACCATCTTGGGATTAGCCCTTGATGTTTCAGAGGTATGGCTGATGGGCTACGATGTTCCCATGGAAAGAAAAACTGCGCCCATCCCCATGGAAGAGGATGAGCGCAGTAAAGAGTTCGTCGAACTATTTAATCAGCTCAGCACCGAGCAGAAAAAGGCCGTTCTTTATGTTATGAAAGGCTTTTTAGAAAAGCAATGACACGTTCTTGATCTTCTGCTGACAGATGCAAGAACAGTTCAAGTGCCAGCATGGCGCGAAGCTGCTCTCGGACATCATCGGAATCGATGGAAACGTCCATAATATTCCGCTCCTTTCTGTAAAACTACTGCCAGCAGTTTATCTGATTATACCAGAATAGCACATGGTTTTCAGCCGTTTGTAAAATAATGCCAGAATGCGAGGGATAATTATGTTTTTGACTACAACTGACAACATACAAGGCAAAAATGTAACGGAATATTTGGGTATCGTAGCTTCTGTCATTCTGACCGTTATGCCTGGCGGCAACAAGATGATGGGTGTTTCTCTATGAATCTGAAAGAAATCGCATCGCACTTGCAGGAATTTAAGAGTGTTTGTGTGACCGGGAATCCAGTCATGCTGAGAAATAGAACAGATTTTCTTGATATTATTTCTGCGTATGGCTTGACTATGGACATGAACGTGTCAAAAAAGACAGGTCTTTTGATTGTGTGCAGCGACTCAATGCAAAAGAAAATCGACAGAGCGGATGCCCTGAATATTCCAATCGTTTCGGAGCAGCAATGGTTTGAACTCATGCCGGAACTTGAGGCCGCTGGAATGTGGAACGGAAAGCCAATTTCATTCGCGGATGACGATGGTATCTACCGTTTTGATGTGGGTGGTGATGGATAATGGCAAAAAAGAAGAAGCCCGCCGGGGGCATTGCCGTCATCTATGCCCGCTACTCGTCCCATAACCAAAGGGATGTTTCCATTGAGCAGCAGATCGAGGCGTGCCGGAAGCACGCTGCAGAACTCGGTCTGACCATTATTGCCACCTATGAAGACCGGGCGATCAGCGGTCGCACCGATAACCGCCCGGCATTCCAGCGCTTGATGCACGATGCCGAAAAAGGCAAATTCAGCTATGTGTTGGCGTGGAAGTCCAACCGCATGGGACGGAACATGATGCAGGCAATGGTGAACGAATCCCGCCTGATGGACTGCGGCATAAAAGTCTACTATGCCGAGGAAGATTTTGACGATTCAGCCGCTGGGCGGTTTGCCCTGCGCAGCATGATGAATGTCAATCAGTTCTATTCGGACAACCTCGCTGAAGACGTACGCCGCGGTCTGATGGATAATGCCAACAAGTGCATGGTCAATGGTCGGCAGCCTCTGGGCTACAAGCGGGGTAAGGATGGCAAGGTCGTGGTGGATGAGCCAGCGGCTGCCATCGTCCGTGAGGTCTACGCTCGTGTCGCTTCTGGCGAGTTATTCACGGACATTGCCCGTGATCTGAACCGCCGGGGCATAAAAACAGCTGATAAAGGCGAATGGAATAAGAACAGCTTTCACAGGCTGTGTTCCAACGAGAAATACCGTGGCATCTACATATACGGCGATGTTCGCATCGAGGGCGGCATCCCGACCATCATTGATGATACCCTGTGGTACAAGGTACAGGAGGCACTCCGAGTGAAAAAACTGAAAAGGAATGGCCGTCACCGTCCCGGCGATGAGGACTATCTTTTGACCGGGAAACTCCGGTGTGGGAAGTGCGGTGGCTACATGATCGGAATGTCCGGCAGATCAAAGACCGGAGATATCCACTACTATTACGCTTGTCAGAACAGGCGTGTCGGGCGCACCTGTGACAAGAAGAATATCCGCCGGGATGTTATCGAGCCAGCGGTAGCACAGGCCATCAAGGAATACTGTCTGACCGATGATGCCATCGAATGGATTGCCGATAAAACTGTGGAATACTGGGAGAAGGCAGACAGGAATCTCCAGCTTGATTCCATCGAGGGCGATCTGGCAGCCGTGCAGTCGTCTATCTCGAACGTGATGAAAGCCATCGAGATGGGTGTGGTCACAGAAACAACTCGTGACAGGCTCATAGAATTGGAAAAGCAGCGTACCGACTTGAAGTCAAAGCTGGCACTTGCCAAAGAGGAAGTTGTCCATGTTGACCGTAAAAAACTGATTTCCAGCCTGCTGCTTTTCAGAAACGGCGACATCCACGACCGCCAATATCAGGAAGACCTTTTCAAGACATTCCTGATATCCGTGTATGTCTACGATGACGATGACAATGGGCACTTAAAGATTGTATTTAACGCTTTCGGAGATAACAACACCGTTGATTTGCCTATTGATTTTGGTGAAACTGATAATCAATCAGCATTTTCCGATGGAGCGGAAAAGTTCGATTATTCTCTCCATCGGTCAACCAGAAGTCATCCGGTTTATATCGGATGGCTTTTTTGTTCTATTTCGTTATACAAAAACAGCGCACCGCCCTGCCGGACGGTGCGCCTTTTTATGCGGTTTTACAGGATATTGATGCGGCCTGCGCCGTAAGGATCTTCGTAGTTCAGCAGGTAGCCCGGGTAATCTGCCAGCGGGCTGTTGGCCGTTGCCAGATGCGGCAGACCCTCAGCGTCTACGCCGCCAAAGGTCATTGCATAGGTGGACATCACAAGGTAATCCTCAGACACATAGTCCTTGATCAGCTCTGCGCCATCGAACATGGCAAAGCCGTCGCCCAGATTGCGCAGCGTGTAGTTCATGCCAGCCAGTGCATAGGTCTTGTTCGGGTCCAGCGGCAGATAGGAACCGGAAGCCTTGTCATAGATCTTCACGTTCTGCACGCGCGGAGTTCCGGTAGCGCTGCCGATCCAGACATTCTTTTCGTCGGTCTGCACCGTGTTGGGGATATCGGTGTGGATCTCATATGCCGCACCTGCCACATGCAGGAAGCCGCCGTTCTCCTTGCCGCCCTCGCCTGCAAAGCGGGCTGCAAATTCCAGTGCATCCTGGATCTGCTTGCCGGTAACAGACATCAGACAGGCCACATTGCCGAACGGACTGACCTGCTTGCAGGTCTTGAAGGTCCAATAGCCTGCATTCACATCTGCACGGATGCCGCCGCCGTTCATGATGGCGATATCGCAGTGCAGCTGCTCTACCTCGTTGAAGTAGGTGTAGATGCCATCGGCCACAAAGTCGCCCAGATTGGTCTCGGCTGTGCGGATGCGGCGATTGCCGGTCTCCGGATCGGTGACATAGAAGTTGATCTCGGAAGCAGCGATCTTCTCGCCCAGCATATCATCCACAGAAGCGACCCACGCAGTCTGGATGCCTTCCACCACACTGTCGGAGCCTTCGTAAGAGGAGATCAGACGGGTAGCAATGGAACCATCGGTCTTGATGGTCATTTCGCCCACATTGGCAAAATAGGAACCGGTCTGGGTCAGAGCAACGGCCTTGCCGGACAGATCCTTCACCCACTCACATTCCATCTTGGTGTGAGAGTGGCCGTCGATGAATGCATCAAGGCCGGAGGTGTGCTGAATGACTTCCCTGCTGGTCCAGGGCGAAGAGGACGGGTCAACACCCAGATGGCCCAGACCAATCACATAATCTGCCAGCAGCTTTGCCTTATCGATGGATTTCTGCACAGCCTTATACAGCTTCTGACCATCGTCGCCGCCCAGAATATCATAGATATAGCGCTTCTGGCTCTTGTCCATGAAGTAAGCCGGAGTGGACTTGGTGAAGGTCTCGGGCGTGGTGATGCCCACAAATGCGATCACGCGGCCGCCGATGGTAAAGTACTTGACATCCGGCAGAACGCGATTGCCCAGCGGCAGATTGACCCAGTTGCTGGAGAGGTACGGGAAATCTGCCTCGGCCATCGCCTCTTTTGCACGGGCCATGCCGTAGTCGAATTCATGGTTGCCGGGCGTAGCAACATCATAGCCTGCGGCATTCATCAGCTGGATGATAGAGGCACCTTCGTCCATGGAACCATAAGCAGTGCCTTGAATATGGTCGCCTGCGTCCACCAGCAGAACGTCCTTGCCTGCATCCTGATAGCTCTTTTTCAGGGCGGCAATAGCGGCGTAGGTCAGTTCCGGAGACTTTTTGTCGATGTAGGTGTGGACATCGTTGGTGTAAAGAATGGTGATGTCCTTCACGCTGCCCGGGAAGCAGGCAGATGCAGCGGGAGCACCAAGGCTCACGGCAGCAACGGCTGTGGTGACGCCTGCGGCCTTCATAAAGCTGCGGCGGGAGATAAGTTGTTTCATGGAAAACGACCTCCTCTTAGAACTTTCTTGTTTTCATCGGGCGTACAGATCCAGCCCGACACTTGTTGCATTAAGCATAACATATATGCCGCCCAAGAGCAAGCCGAAATGACACAATTTATTCAAATTTGATATTCGCAAGTCATACTTTTTATGCAAAAAGTCTCATTTTTTAACAAAAACCAAGCCCGCACTTGCAGTCAGTCGCTGACTTACAAATGCGGGCCTGATTTTAGGGGGATCCAAAAACAAAACGGAGAACCGGATCAGATGGCATTGTATTCTTTGAGGAATTTTTCAAGGTCAGTACCCTCGATTTTTTTCAGAGCTTCCTTCATGGCAAGGCGCGGGATCAGCGGCAGATCCATGTCGGTGATCTTCTTGCCGTCGCGCAGCTTGACCGTTGCATCGATCAGAGCGCGCACGTCGTAGGTGCTGCCCCAGACCTCGGGCACGCCGCGGTCGATGTTCAGCAGGGTGTACACAGCCTCCATACCAGTGCGCATGGAGTATTCGGTGGTGAAGATGGTGTCGCGGGCGGTTTCGGCAAACTGGCCGAGGAAGGCAAAGTTCACAGCGCCCTCGGGCACGATATCGGGGCGGTCACCCATGGCACGGGGCATAAAGAAGGCGTCGATATAGGGCATCATCACAGGTACGGTGTTTGCGCTGTGCTCTGCCAGCTCCTCGATCTGAGCCTCGGGCACACCGATATGGTACAGCCACTCCATGCACAGTTCCTTGCCGGTGCAGTCACGCATAGCTTTCTTGACATAGTTGCCGGGCTTGTCGCTGAACAGACCGTAGACCCAGACACACAGCTGGTTCTTAGGCTGGTCGCGGAACTGCTGCTGGCGGTTCAGTGTCCAGCTGAGCAGCCAGTTGGAGTCCTTAACGGTGACGATGCCGCCGGTGACGGTGTGGCCGCTGAACGGGTCACGCTTGCAGATTTTCTGGATATACTGCGGGATCTTGTCGTCCAAAGTTGTAATGGTAGCGCTCTCCCAGTTGGAATGTTCCGGGTCGGAGCAGAACTTCTCGGGATGGCCGAAAGCGGGATCCTGTGCAGCGATCTTTTTCCACAGATCCCAGCCGTTGCCCGGCTTGATGGTGGGGTCAAAGCCTGCAGCCTTGTCCTGCGCACCCACGGTGCAGCTCTCCACACAGCCACCGTTGGTGATGAACAGCAGATCGTTCTCGGTCAGGTCGATGGTACTGGTCTCCCCCGCATGCTCCACGACCACGCTGCTTGCCTGCTTGCGCTTGCCATTGATATCAAATTTCACGTCCACGACCTTGGTCTCATAGTGGAACTGCACGCCGTGATCCTTCAGGTAAGTGACCATGGGCAGGATGATGGACTCGTACTGGTTGTAGCGGGTAAAACGCAGGGCGGTGAAATCCGGCAGACCGCCGATATGGTGGATATAGCGCTTGAGATAGAGCTTCATTTCCAGAGCACTGTGCCAGTTTTCAAAGGCAAACATGGTGCGCCAGTACAGCCAGAAGTTGGAGTTCAGCACCTCATCGTCAAAGAAGTCGGTGATCTTCTTATCCTGCAGCTGCTCGTCAGGGGTAAAGAACAGCTTCATGATCTCCATGGCACCCTTATCGGACAGGCCGAACTTACCATCGGTGTGGGCGTCCTGACCGCGGTCCACGGTAGCGCGGCAGAGAGAGTAGTTGGGGTCTTCCTTGTTCAGCCAGTAATATTCATCCAGCACGCTGGCGCCCTCGGTCTCCAGAGACGGGATGGAGCGCAGCATATCCCACATTACCTCAAAATGGTTGTCCATTTCGCGGCCACCGCGCATCACATAGCCGATGTCGTACTTATAGCCATCACAGGCACCGCCGGGGATGGGGTCTTTCTCGAACACATGCACATGCTCGCCCTTCATCTGACCGTCACGGACCAGATAGCAGGCAGCCGTCAGTGCTGCCAGACCGGAGCCGATGATATAAGCGGATTTATGATCGACACCCTCCGGCTTTTTAGGGGTTGCAAAAGCTTCATAGTTGCCACTGGAATAGTACATAGAAAAGCCTCCCTGCTTTTTATTGCGTTTTTCGGCATCCTTGCGCCGTCCTTATGGCAACAGTATACCCTGCGCAGACGCAGCAAACAACAAACAAATTTTCATCCGTGTATAAACTTTATACAATCATCCTGTTTTGCTGGAAATGCGTCTAAAATGTGACAAAAAAAGAAGGAGGAAGAACCGGACTGGTCCTTTCTCCTTCGGGAAAAACAGCTTACTTTGCGTTTGCCGGAGCAACTTCAAAATCGATCTTACCCAGATTGACGTCTGCGCGCACGATGGTGATCATCATGGTGTCGCCAAGGCTCCAGTTTTTGCCGGAGACCGGGTCGGACAGGCGGATGCCCTCGGTGAGCATGGTGCCGGAAGGGGTCAGGCTGGAAGCGGGCACAAAGCCCTCCACGCCGTTTTCCAGTTCGATGAACAGGCCGCGCTGGGTCACGCCGGAAATGCGGCCTTCGTAGCACTCGCCCAGATGGCGGCGGGCGTATTCGGCCTTATAGCAATCCTCTGCCTTGCGCTCGATCTGCATGGCGATAATCTCGCGTTCGCTGGACTGCTTGCTTGCTTTTTCGGCAAAGTCGCTGTAGCGCAGCACCATGGTCTCCTTATCGATGCCCTTGAGCTGAGCCGTCATGATGCGATGGATGGCCAGATCCGGATAGCGGCGGATGGGGCTGGTAAAGTGTGCGTAGTCCTGCAGGACCAGACCGTAGTGGCCTTTGGGCTTTTCCTCATACACAGCCTTGGACATGCAGCGCAGCATCCCGGTATTGATGATCTGCTCATACGGGCCGCCGCGCACACCTTCCAGGATCGCGCTCAGTTCCTTAGGGGTGGGCACATCCTTGGCAAAGTGGTCGTTGATGCCGCAGGCCTGCAGCAGGGTGTGCAGGCGTTCCAGTTTTTCGGCATTGGGCTCCTCATGCACACGGTACACAAAGGGGATCTGCTTCACGCGGGCAAAGTGGGCGGCGCACTGGTTGGCCAGCAGCATGAACTCCTCGATCATGGCTTCGCTCTCGCCGGAAGTGCGCTTCTTGACGTCGATGCAGTGGCCATCCTCGTCCAGGATCAGCTTTACCTCGCCGCTCTCAATGTCCATGCAGCCGCGCTCCTTGCGCAGGCGGGCACGGTGGCCATACAGCTCCTTCATAGCAGGCAGCTGGCTGAGAACCTCGTGGTACTTGCCCTTCAGCTCGTCGTCTGCGCTGCCGGCAAGCAGAGCATTGATCTCGGAGTAAACACCCTTGACGCGGCTGCGGATGACCGTTTTCGCAAAGCGATAGTCGGTCAGGTTGCCATCCTTGTCCAGACGCATCAGGCAGGAGAACGCCAGACGCAGCGCACCCTCGTTCAGGCTGCAGATGCCGTTGGAGAGCTGCTTGGGCAGCATGGGAACGACCTGATCGGCATAGTAGACGCTGGTAGCACGGTTGAATGCCTCGTTATCCAGCTCGGTGCCGGGCTTGACATAGTTGGAAACATCCGCGATGTGGACACCCAGCTCAAAGCCGCCTTCCGGGGTCTTGGTCAGGCTGATGGCATCGTCAATGTCCTTGGTCTCGGCACTGTCAATGGTGAAGATGGGCAGTGCACGCAGATCCATGCGGCCCTCGGTGTCCTTTTCAGAGACCTCGGCATTCTCCAGCTTCTTGGCTTCATCGCGGACTTTATCCGGGAAGCGGCTGCGGATATCCTGCGCATAGAGCAGGGCCTTGGCGCAGCGCTTGGCTTCATCCGAATTGCCGAACCGCATGGCAACGCCCACACGGTGATCTTCCTGACGGTTGCCGCGCTGCAGGATCTCCACGGCCACCTTGTCGCCGTCCTTTGCGCCGCCCTCGCAGTCACGCATCAGCTGCATGGAGATGGCCGGGCAGTCGTCCGGCACGAATTTCAAGCGGCCCTCGATACGGCGGGCAGTGCCCACCAGAGAATTTTTCTCTTCCAGAATGGCAAGGATCTCGCCTTCATCGCTGCCCTCCACACGGGGATGCTCAAACTTTTCCACAAGCACCATGTCACCGGGCATTGCACCGCGGGTAAAGCGGCCCGGGATAAAGATATCGCTGGTGCCGTCCTCCAGCATTACAAAGGCAAAATTTTTGCCCAGTTTGACCACCTTGCACAGCAGAGCCTTGTCTGCACGGCCAGAACGCACCGTAAAGAACACGCCCTGACGCTGGCAGATGACTGCCTCGTGCACCAGCTGGTCCACAGCCTCCATCACCTTGCGGTCCGCACTGCGGTCCCCGCCGAACTTTGCCTTGAGGTCTTTAACTGTGCACGGCTGATTCTGGATCGCGTGCTCAATTTTATCGCGCATTGCCATAATAATCTTTCTCCTTGCTCTTCCATGGCCGCAGCCTCCAACGTGCCGCAGCGCTGCCGGTTGTGGGCCAACTGCCCCACCCTGCCCGGCGGTCAGACTTCCGCCGACATCCTATCATAATACAGAAAAACAGCCCCGTCCTTTACACGGGGCTGCACGAACCTTTTCAGCCTGCTAGACGGCCTGCAAACAGACATGCCAGAATAGCGACCACAAAGAAAACGACACCTGCAATGCGGGTCACCTTGGCCAGCATCTGGTCAGCCGGGGTCAGGCGGGCATTGTTTGCACCGCCCACGCTGCCATTGATCGCACCGGAAAGGCCCTGACCATGCGTGTGCTGCATCAGAGTGAGAAGGACGATGACGAGCGAAGCGACCAGCAGGATCACACCGCCAACAATTTCGATAACAGACATGGATTGAAACGCTCCTTTATTATAATTCAATGAAAGCCACACAAAAATACAAATATATAGTAGCATAACAAGCGTGAAAAAGCAAGCAAAAACCGCGCATTTTACGCCAGAGTACGAAGCATGGCGCACAGCCGGGCAAAGATGGCTGCACTGGAATAGGCCGTTTCGGTCTGCCCGTCCTGCAGCACGATCACCGTCCAGCGGGGCTTTTCTGCCGGGTAAAAGCCTGCAAACCACAGATTTTTGCGTTCTGTTCCGTCAGCATCAAACTGTCCGGTCTGAGCCGTGCCGGTCTTGCCGCCCGCACCGCCTTCCAGTCCTGCAGCATCCTGTGCAGTGCCCTCTTCCACCACCTGACAAAGCATTTCACGCAGAAGCGCTGCATTTTCCGCACTCATCACCCGCCTCGACTGCGGATGCGCAAGCGTTTCCAGCGGTGTACCGTCGGTTTCGTCAACCGTGCATTCCAGAAAAAACGGCGTGCGATACATCCCGCCGGAGGCGATGGCATTCATCATGGCGGCGATCTGCACCGGTGATGCCAGCAGGCTGCCCTGCCCAAAACTGAAATTGGCAAGCTGACCGCTCTGAGCGAGTTCGGCTGCGTCCGGCAGGTTCCCGGATGCAGCATGCAGATCGCCTGCCAAGCTTATCTCCTGCCCAAATCCAAAACGCTGCGCCGCTTGCAGTAAATTCTCCGCACCCAGCTGCTGCCCCAGCCGTACAAAATAGCCATTACAGCTTTTTTCCAGTGCTTCTTCTAGTCCGATCTGCCCATGCGGCACACCGCCTGCGCAGCGGAAGATCTGTCCATCTATCACTGCGGCACCCGTACATTCATATTCCGGAAAAGTGCCCTGTTCCAGTGCCGCCGCTGCCAGCACCGGCTTGAACACCGAGCCGACGGTATAGCATTCCAACACTCGATTCAGGAATGGGCTGTCCGGCGCGTCCAGACTGGCGGCAAGGTTATCCGGGTCATAGCCCGGCATGCTGACGCTGGCCCGCACGGCGGCAGAAGCTGTATCCAGAACCAAAATGCACCCGCTGGTCATAGTCTCCGCTGCTACCGCTTCCGCTGCGCGCTGCATTTGACGCGAAATGGTCAGCTGCACCCCCACAGCCTTGCTGTCCTGCCGGAGATACTGCGGTGTTTCTCCGGCTCGCAGCTGTCCCTGAGCGGTGACAGCGCACAGCAGGACGTCATGTTCCCCCGTCCCGGTCAGCAGCTTGTCCAGTGCTTTTTCCAGTCCGGCAGCTCCATGGCCTTCGCCATCCAGATATCCGATCAGCTGCTGGCACAACGGTGCTGACGCATACCGCCGGGCAAACGGATAGCACGACACTCCCTGCCAGTAAAGATCGCGCTCCACATTCAGCAGAAATGGCATGGAACGATTCCGATTCTGGTACAAAAGCGCCTGCCCGTCCTCATCGGTATAGGCATACAGGCGAGAATAGCTATTTTCACCCGGAAAGCAGAGGGCCAGATATTGCGTTTCCAGCCCGGTGAGCAGTGCACCGGTATGATCGTAAAAATTTCCACGCCGTGCAGGCAGCACAAGCCGAACCGCGCTTTGCGCTTTGGCGCGGGCTGCATAAGTCTGGTTCTGTGCCAGAAAATACAGGCGGCACAAAATCACTGCAAAGCTGAACAGAATGGCCGCATACAGCGCCAAGACCCTCTTGCCGGACATAAAATTCCGCCTCCTCTTTTTATAAGGGTGAGCAGAACAGCAGATGAATATGCGATCATACCATCTTGGGCCCTTGGGCCATCTCCGTTTCTGACACAGAGATGCTGTTTTATGCCAACTGCGAATGTAATCCGCAGCAATTTTTAACTAAAAAAGGAGGCGGACCCTCCAAAGAAGATCCGTCTCCTTTATGCTATTTATTCGCGCAAGACGCTTTTAAGGCTTAGTACATGCCGCCCTTCCAAACCACACTTTTGGAGCCGAATCACGAATATCGGGAAACGTAGACTTTTGTAGAATTATCAAGGTCACAAGCCGATTTTTCCAGATTCTCCGTTTTTGCACGATCCACGCTTTTCTACGCAAATCTACGCCACTTACCGGGTGATTGGCGTAAGTTTCGGCGTAAGCAATTCCGCTTCATGCGTCGAAAATCACAGGTTGCCGGCGATCTGTTCAAAGGCTCTTTCAACCGATTCAAAGCTACTGTGCGTGTAGACATCCAACGTCACACTGGCATTGGAGTGTCCCATCAGGTATTGCAAACTTTTTACATCCAGTCCAGCCTGCTGGACATTGGTGCAGAAAGTGTGTCGCAGCACATGAGGTGTAATGCGCGGAACAGGTTTGCCGTATGCCTTCTCAAACTTTCCCTGTACGCCGCGCATATAGTTTTCCAAGTGCATTGCCACCTTCGGCATTCCGGACTTGTCCAGAAAGAGGAATCCGCTGCAACCATCTACCAGCGCTTCCACTTTCGTGGACGCTCTGGCTTTTACTACACGCCGCAATGCCGCACAAACGGTATCTGTCATGGGAACATTGCGGATACCGCTTTTTGTTTTCGGCGGTGTGACAAAGTAGGGCTTTTCAGCCGTCCGGCAAAGCTGCCGCCGGACATGGATACAGTGCCGTTCAAAGTCGATATCTGCTCGTGTCAGGCCATACAACTCACTCACACGCAAGCCGGTTCCCATAAGAATGACGATATCATCATAATAGTTGCCGCCATAGTCCTGAACGAATTGCAGATATTTCTCCTGCTGCTCTCTGGTCAGTGCATCCCGCACATAAGCGTCCTTCGGCACAACGTCCGACAGCTTGAACTTGAATGGATTCTTGCGGATGATGTCATCCTCTACCGCCATCTCAAACGCCGGTCTGACAACGCTTTGCAGGATTCCTATGGTGTTTTGCTTGAAACCGCTGTCATGCAGAAACACGAACCAGCCTTTCGCATCGGACAATTTTACCGTTTTAATGGCTTTTTGCCCGAAAGGGTCCGCATGAATCCGCTTGACCGCTGTGTTGTACGACCGAAGTGAATTGGGTTTCAACCCACGTTTCAGGTTCATATAGCGGTCAACCAGATCAGCCACTGTCATCTCTCCGGCAACATAGTCGATGCCGTCTGCCAGATCGCGCCACAGTTCTTCCTCTTTTTTCCGCAGCTCTGTCAGGGATTTAGCGTAAATACAACGCCGTTTCTTGTGGATATCGGTATAACGATAGTCGTAGGTGCCGTTTGCTCTCTGGCTTTCGCCATCCTTCAAAACACGGCCCTTGCTATCCTTGCGCTTTTCAGGCATTTAGAAACTCCTTTCTGTGAAAAGCGCATCTATAAGGTCAGTGTCAGTATAACACATCAACCATGCGATTTCCACCCGCAGCGAATGAGAAAAGGACGGTTTCACATTTGCAGCCTTTGGCAGCCCCTCAAATAGAATATGCTTGCTCGACAAAGCAATCGAACAGGCGACGTTTGATCAGACGCTTGTTTCCCACCCAAAGGACGAATTTGCATTTATCTTCATTCGTAATTTCACGCAGTTTGTTGATGCCAATGCCGGAATAAGCTGCAGCTTCTTCCAGCGTCAGATTGCTCTTTTCCCAAATCGGGACATCCTTCATAGGCAGACCTCCAATTCCTTGTAACCGAACGCCTGTAACCGGGCAGGAAAACTCTCTTTTTCTGTACGCAGGACATTCGGTGGACTTTATACTTTTTCTTATCTTTTTAAGGTTACATGGTTACAGAAAGCGGAAAACGCAGCAGTTATGCGGCTTTTGCGCTGTAACTGGGGTGTAACCGAATCTGTAACTAAACGTGTAACCGATGTCTATCAGAAGGGAAAGCCCAGCTGCTTGGCTTCCGCATCCGTTATTTCGGAGAAATTTTCAGTCCCGGTTTCGGGGCTGGTTACGCGCTCCCAGCCTTTCTGAACCCCGTACTTCGGGTAACGCTTGGCGGTTTTGTGAGCCTGCCAGCCTTGGATATCGCCGCGCGAAATTCCCGTATTCATGATCTCGCAAATGGCACGGGTCTCCCATTCTGCCGGAATGTTGGTGTTGCCCAGCGCCTCCGCATAGAGCTGCTTGGAACACACCCGGTCACCTGCGTAGTCCTCCAGAAAGGCGTAGATCATGCCAGCCTGCGCATCCTCCTGCATGAAGTCCTGCTGATGGGCTTGCAGCGTTTCCTGCATGGCGGGGCTGAACGCCAGCTTGTAGTCGCCGCTGTTGTAGATGGTCATGGCTTCTGCCCAGAGCTGGTCGATATAAGCACGGGATTCCTCCTCATTGTCCAGAATGTGGACTTCGGCCAGCTCTGCATCCACCGGGATGGGGATAAAGCGGCGGTTGCCCGTGCGGTCACGGGGCAAAAAATCCTGCCGGTTGGTCGTGCCAGCAAAGACGCACTGACGCAGACGGTCGGCAGGATGTGTTTCGTAGGGGACTTTATAGGTTTCCTTCTGTTTGCTGAGGAAACTCTTGATCTCCTCGATGCTCTTGGCGTTGGCGGTGGCAATCATCTCCGACATTTCAATGATCCAGTGCCCCTGCAGCTTGCGATATACGTTGTCGTCGTCCAGCCGCCGCAGGTCGTCCGAGAACCACTCGTCCTTGACTGCCAGCAGCCGAAAGAAGGTGGACTTTCCTGCACCTTGCCCGCCCACCAGACAGAGCATGGTTTCAAATTTGCATCCCGGCTGGAACACGCGCTTAATGGCTCCCAGCAAGAAAATCTTCATGGCTTCGCAAGTGTATTCGTCCTCCGCAGCACCGAGAAAGTGGTGCAGGACATGGGCTATCCGCCCCGTCCCATCCCATTTCAGGCCGTTCAGGTAGTCCCGGATGGGATGATAGCGGTTCTCGTTGGCAACGATGCGGATGGCGGATTCAATCTTCTTTTCACTGGAGATGCCGTATTTCTCCATCCGACGCAGGATATACTTCATGTCGGTGTCGTTCAGGGCCTTGCCGGAGCGAGGCCATCCCACAGGCTTTACGATGTCGATACGCTCGCTCAACAAGTTCATCCGGATGGCATCGGCCAGCACGTGGTCATTCTGCAGAATCGTGATGCAGTTTTGGATCGTTCGCTGGATCTCGCCGTTGGAATGTTTGACCAGCATCTCCTTCACATCCTCAACGGTTCGGGGAGCACGTTCTTCGTTGACTTCTTTGCTCAATAAACATCACCTCGTGTTTCTGATTTCTCCGCAGTATGCTGCTCTCCGGGCTTCCGCTGAGTCTGCTCTGCCTGCAAACGGTTCAGCAGTTGCAGAACGGAATCTCGTGCTTTCTCCTTGACCTGCTCCTTGCCCTTCTGCCGGACTTCCGGCTTCAGCAGCTTCTCCTGCAAGCGGGTGGCGGTGGTCTGCATGGTTTTGAGGAACTTGTCCAGCACACTATCCAGATGTTTTGCGGTGTACTCCCGTGTGGCCTTGGGAGCCTTGCGCTCCGGCGATAATACCCACTTCTTCGTGTCCTCAATCATCCGCACATCTTCCTTGCGGGTCTCGGTGCAGACAGCATCCGTCACAACCTCCACCGCCTTGTCATAGGCTGCTGCCGAAACATCTTCCAGCAGGGTCTCCATATCCGAAACTTTCAGGGTCAGTTCGTCCAGCTTGCTCTGCTGGGCGGCAAGCTGCTCCTTCTGCTTGGCAAGGATGAAATCCTGCTTTTCCAGATATTTGCGGTTTCCGTACTCTGCTTCTTCCTCCAAATCCAGCCCGTGCCGCTTGGCAATCTCGAACAGCATCTTCCGGCAGGCGGCATCAAAGGTGATCTTGCGGTTGTTGCGGCGGCTGAGAGGCTTGTCCGGGTCAGGCGGGTCGAAGCCAAGCGCCTCCAATGCCTTTTCCTGCTGGGGTGCCACCTCACCGTACTGGTTCTCGCAGTCGAACACATGGCGCTCGTGGATGTGGGGTGTGCTTTCGTCCAGATGCAGCGCCCAGTCCAGCACATGGACGTGTTCGCCAAATTTGCCCTTGAACTCCTCGATGAACTCCGTGACGATTTTCAGCAAGTCCTCTGCGGAAGCGTGTTCATCCAGCGTTCCAAGCTGGTAGATAGTTTCTTCCGGGCAGGTCTTGCGGCTGGACAGCAGGTCGGGAATGGAGCGGTTGCGTTCCGTATGACGGATCTTGGCGTTGCGCTCGTTCTGCTTTTCGATAAACTCCGAGTAGTGGGTTTCATAGAATTGCCGTTCCACATCTGAGAAGGTCGCTGCCAGATTATCCGGGTCTTGTGGGTCGAGAGCCGAACGGAAGCCGTGGAAGCAGTCCCAGTAGATGTTGCCTTTGGCTCGTTCCGGGTCGATGTGTTCGCTGTTGGCAAGATTGAAACTCCGGTCATTGTGCTTGGAGTTATAGGTGCCGTGGCTTCCGGCTCGTCCGTTGTGTCGTGTCAGTTTCAGATATAGTTGGTTGCTTCTTCTTTTGAATCAAATGCTCCCGCCACAAGATACGTTTCGGAACATATTTCACCCGGCTTCAAAAGCTCCATCGTCGAAAGAACACGGTACTTTCCATCCTTGGCTGGTTGTCCTGCGTGTTCTGCCGTAAGACGAGAAATGATAATTTTCCATTGGTCAATCATTTCTGTTCCTACCCTTATCTCGGTACTTTTATATGGGCCACGTCCTCCATTGTATCGTAGTGTAATGTCACCGGTTTTCATTGGCTTTGCTGTTGTTGCAAGTCCAAATGGTTTTCTGCTGGAAACCACTTTATCCAGTGTTAATTCTCCATCTTCTTTTACTTTTTTGACTATTTCGGATGCAACTGGATAGCGAATAAATGTTTGAAACTCATTCAAATCTCTGTATGCTGTTGTAGCTTTTCCATTACGATAGTTTGTATACTTACACTTACCGTTATATGCTTCTTTCCAGACAAAATAGCAAACGCCACCTGCAACATCTACATTCGGAAAAACATCTAGCGAATTAGAATAATCAACCAATGTTGAAATATGTCTATCTCCTAGCATTTCCTCTCTGAACTTATCTAGTCCTTTACCGCCGGAGTACCATTTTGCAGGAATAATCAAGCAAATTGCGCCGGGATGTGTAGTTTTGATTGCTTCGATAAAACGATTATAGATAGGCGTTGCACTTACGCCGGCACCGCCATCACTTATCTGATACGGCGGGTTTCCGATGACATAATCAAACTTCATGCTGGTACTCCCTTCCTGAATGGTTTCAAAGTTCTGGGTCGTTCCATGGCTGCCCTTGCGCCAGTTTTTCACTTTACAGGATACCGTGGGCAGCTGCGGCTCTGCCGCCCCGAACATAGAAAAGAGGTCAAGCTGTTCTGTCTCCGGCTGGGGCTTGCCGCCGGGCACAGACAGGTGCAAGCCGTCCATTTGCCAAACATTCCATGCGATGATGTTGGCGATAGGCTGTAACTCTTCTTTTGTGGGTTTGCGCTGCCAGCGGGCTTGCAGATGCTCTGCATAGGTCAGCAGAAGGTTGACCCGCGCCAACAAAAGATTATCTCCCTGATACTCATAGCCGTAGGTGGACTGCACCGCATGGGTGGCAAACTTGAGCCATTCGTCCTCTGTGGCGGCGTTCTCGCTTACCACACGCAGCTTGCGGTCCAGAATGCCAATGCGCCGGGGCACCGGGATCATCTCGCCGGTGGCGGCATCGTAGCGGGACGCTAGAAAAGGGGCTTCACCGCAGGTCACCTCCAAGCGGCGGCTCTGCACATACTGCACCCATGCCGGAGTCCTGCCCTTGCAAGCCGGAAACTGCACCGGCGTTTCCACCGTCTGCCAGCCTTGGGGCAGCTCCACCGTGAACTGTCCGGCGGTCTCTCCTGCCCCCAGCGCACCGAACCAGTCGGCGTCCAGTGCGTTGTTCATCTTGTTGCAGACCCATGCGGGGCTGAACACCTCGCCTTTTTTGCGGGTGCGCTGCTGTTGGGTGTCGGTCTGCTTCATCATCCGGGGCAGCACCACCTCGTAGTGGGTCAGCCTGAGCTGCTGGGTGGTAATCTGGGATCTATCCGTCACCGGCTCGTACATTACCGTTTGCAGTTCCTCCGGCAGGTCGGTGGCCCAGATGATGTTTTTACCGGTGGATTTATCTTTTAGTAGCGTATCCAGCACCGCCTGCACTTCCGGTGCGTGAAAGTCGATCAGTTGTTCCAACGGGGATTCCTCGCTTTGCCTTAGCGTTGCGGCGGAAGTGTCAGTATTCTTATCACTTTCGCACTATTATGATAATAATATTATCACTTTTAAGCAAAACTGACAACGGGATTATCGATTTTTGTCAAAAGCGACAATATTATTTATACTGATAGCAAAGAAAGGCAGGGAATTAGGATGATTGGCGAACGGCTCGCGGAGTTACGCAAATTAAACGGTGAAACGCAAGAAGATTTAGCAAAAGCATTTCATGTTTCAGTGCCTACCGTCCGCACATGGGAACGCGACAAAGCATCTCCCAGCCATGAAGTTTTGATTGCACTCTGCAAGCGTTATGGCACCTCCGCCGACTACCTTCTGGGCCTGACCGACATCGACCCCTCAGATGAGGCTCGCAAACAGCGCCAGCGCCTGACCGAAGAAGAACAGAACGAGATTCACCGCTACGAAGAATATCTATTGTGGAAACGCAAAAAATAAGCCGCCCAGCGAGACCGTAAGGTCGCTGGGCGGCTGTTATTTTACACAATGTATTCAAATCTTTTTATCTCTTCCTGCTGATGCCCTAAAACTATTTTTTCTATGTCTGTCAGTACTTGCACCAATACTGCAAGATTTACACAAGAATTTGTTTTTTCTTGTTGACATCATTTGACTTTATAGCTACAATATCTACAAAGGAGGTTTTGCAATGACTAAAAGTGCAGAAATCCAGCGTACTGTCTTAACTCTTTTATCGGATGGAGCTCAGCACACTGTACAAGAAATGAAAGCCACTTTAGCTCAAGACGGTATCAGTGAATACACAGAAGGACAGTTTGCCGGGTCACTGAATACGCTAATTCGTAATGGTTCTATCAAAAAAAACAACCGAGGCATTTATTCAATAGAGACAAGGAGTGAAAAAATGATGACCTGCTTTGTTGTTTCCCCTATTGGCGAAGACGGAAGCCCCACACGAGCTAACGCAGATAAGTTGTTCAAATATATCATCAAACCCGTCTGCGAGGAGTGTGGATTTGATGCTATAAGAGTCGATCAGCTAAACGATGCTAACTCTATAACACAAACCATTATCAATAAGCTAGATCACGCCGAGTTGGTGATTGCCGATCTCACAGAGCACAATCCAAATGTATTTTTCGAGATGGGATACAGAGCACAAACTCAAAAACCAATTATCCATTTGAAGTCCAAGGGTGAAAAGATTCCCTTCGATGTGACAACCATTCGTGCCTTCGATTATGATTTGACTGATTTAGACAATGTAGAGCAGCTTCGAGACCGGCTGCAAAAAACCATTCAATCATTTGATTTCACAAAAAAAAGCGAAGATGAAATCAAAAAGGATTCCGAAGTCACTTCTTTGGCTACACCTATTCTGTATCAAATTTTAGATGAAATCACAAAGTTGGAAAGCAAAATCGAAGCCATAAACACAGACACACTAGAGGCTGTAATTCGTGGTATGCAAAAAGGACAACCTCAAGTTTCTCCCGACACCGCTCTGCAAATGCAACTTATCGCAAGTTGTATGCAGAATCCAGATGGATTCATGAAACTTTTGGAACTCTCGGAAAAGCTTCCCAAAAAGAAGTAATTTCCTATACAAATAGATCTTCTTTATTTATTAGCGGTAGTTTCTCTTCTAGCAAGAATAACCATGTTACTAAATTTAAATGATGATAATACTTTTTCTCAAAGCGGCAGAGCGCTCTCCTTCAGCGGCACAAAGGGGGGCATCAAACAGCGGTTTGTCGTAAATCGCTGCATAGTTGCCCTGAATATAATACAGCAACAATAAAGCCGCTGACAGTCTGCCGCTCACAGAATCCACCAGCAGGCTCACGATTCTTCAATACTCCTAGACACAAAAAATCGGCACCCGCTTTTCAGCGAGTGCCGATTTTGTTACCCTATAGTGCGCTTTGATTTTTGGCGTAAGTGGCGTAAGTTTGGCGTAAATCCGCTTTTTCGCGCTCCAAAAATCAAGGATTCATGCGGTTTTTTGGCAGCTATTAGTACATGCCGCCCATGCCGCCCATATCACCGGCAGGTGCTGCGGGTGCCGGAGGTTCCGGCAGATCTGCAACCAGGCTCTCGGTGGTCAGGACCATTTCTGCAACAGATGCTGCATTTTCCAGAGCGGAACGAGTGACCTTGGTGGGGTCAACGATGCCAGCAGCGATCATATCGTCCACAAAGACCTCATTCTGCGCATCGAAGCCGTAGTTAGGCTTATTGGCAGAAATAATCTTGTCGATGATGACACTGCCTTCCAGACCGGCATTCTTAGCGATCTGGCGCAGAGGAGCTTCCAGAGCCTTCAGGACGATCTTGGCACCGGTGCGCTCGTCGCCTTCCAGCGTGTCGCACAGCTCACGCACAGCGGGAATTGCATTGATGGGAGCAGTACCGCCGCCGGCAACGACGCCTTCCTGAACAGCAGCCTTGGTTGCGTTCAAAGCATCCTCAATGCGCAGCTTCTTGTCCTTCATCTCAACTTCAGTGGCAGCACCGACCTTGATGACGGCTACGCCGCCAGCCAGCTTTGCCAGACGCTCCTGCAGCTTCTCACGGTCGAAATCGCTGGTAGCGACCTCAATCTGGCTGCGGATCTGAGAAATACGGGCTGCGATCGCATCCTTGTCACCTGCACCGCCCACGATGGTGGTGTTCTCCTTGGTGACCTTGACCTGACGTGCATGGCCCAGCATCTGGACGGTAGCGTCCTTCAGCTCATAGCCCAGATCGGAGGAGACTACGGTGCCGCCGGTCAGAATGGCGATATCCTGCAGCATTTCCTTGCGGCGGTCGCCAAAGCCGGGAGCCTTGACAGCGGCCACGTTCAGGGTGCCGCGCAGGCGGTTGACGATCAGGGTGGACAGGGCCTCGCCCTCGATATCCTCAGCCACGATCAGCAGCTTCATACCATTCTGCATGACCTGCTCCAGCAGGGGAACCAGATCCTGAATCACGCTGATCTTCTTATCGGTGATCAGGATGGCGGCATTGTCCAGAACAGCCTCCATCTTATCGGTATCGGTGACCATATACGGGGTCAGGTAGCCGCGGTCAAACTGCATGCCTTCCACGATCTCGTTGTAGGTCTCAGCAGTGGTCTTGTTCTCCTCGATGGTGATGACGCCGTCAGAGGTAACTTTCTCCATTGCCTCAGCGATCAGGCGGCCGATCTCGGGATCACCGGCAGAAATGGTGCCGACGCGGGCGATATCGTTGCTGTCCTTCACCTTCTGGCTGTGTGCCTTGATGGTCTCAACAGCCTTGGCAACAGCCTTGCTCATGCCGCGGCGGATATCCATGGGATTTGCACCGGCGGTGACATTCTTCATGCCCTCGGTGACCATAGCCTGTGCCAGAACGGTTGCAGTGGTGGTGCCGTCGCCTGCTGCATCGTTGGTCTTGGTGGCAACTTCACGCACCAGCTGTGCGCCCATGTTCTCAAACTCGTCCTTCAGCTCGATCTCCTTGGCAATAGTCACGCCATCGTTGGTGATGACCGGTGCGCCGAACTTTTTGCCCAGCACCACATTGCGGCCCTTGGGACCCAGGGTGATCTTAACGGTGTTTGCCAGGGTGTCGATACCGGCACACAGTGCCTTGCGGGCGTCCTCGCCCTGCTTGATCTGCTTAGCCATAATCAAATCGCTCCTTTAAAGCTCAATTTCTTAATACAGAGGGGGCTGTGCTCAGTCCTCAACGACTGCCAAGATATCACCCTGACGGACGATGGTGCACTCCTCACCGTCCACCTTGACCTCGGTGCCGGAATACTTGCTGGTGAGGACCTTGTCGCCGACCTTAACGGTCATCTTGACTTCCTTGCCGTCCACAATGCCGCCGGGGCCTACAGCGATGACCTCAGCCACCTGAGGCTTCTCCTTGGCACTGCCGGTCAGGATCAGGCCGCCCTTGGTGGTCTCCTCGACCTCAACAGTCTTGATAACAACACGGTCTGCAAGAGGAATGATCTTCATAGTTCTTGCCCTCCTATAATAAAATATAATTTAAACTTTGCCATGAACCGGAAGCCTCGCGTGCGCCCTTCCGGTTGTTTAGCACTCCTTTTCTCTGAGTGCTAAGAGTATTGTACTCATCTTGACCCGAAAAATCAAGACTTTTTTTGCAATTCTTTATTAACAATTTGTGACAGCTCATCCAATCAACGTATCATCAGCAAAACCTGATTCAAAACCTTCCGGATTTCCTTTCTTTTTTCTGCAAAACAAAGGGCCGGAAACCCTGTTTTAAGGCTTCCGACCCTTTGACTGCTCAGGAAATCCTGAAGGCTGAATTTTTTCGCGTCCGGTCAGGTCGCACTCTGTTCGGACTGCTGCGCTGCAAAGCGCTCAAAAGCAGGCTTTGGCAGCAGAATACGGCCAGCCAGCGGCTGTACCTGCACAGTGATCTGCTCCTTGGGCACACACTCACCGTCTGCCGTAGCAACGATAGGCCCGCGGCCATCCACGGCGCGCAGCGAGACCTGCTTTGCCCGCCGGTAGATAAAGTACGGCTCTGCCGCCCTGACCAGCTGACCATTCCGGAAGTGCCCTCCGTTTTTGTACATTCCCAGAAGTTTTGCGATGGTCAAACGGCTCACCTTGCGGATGATATACACATCCAGCCAGCCGTCGTCCGGCTGGGCTTCCGGCGCTGCACGGAAACCACCGCCATAGGTGCGGCCATTGCAGACGGCACACATAAGGCAGTCCACTGTCAGGGTCTCGCCGTCAATGGTGTACTCTACTCTTCGGCCAATATGCCCGCACAGCTGTTCTACGATGGAAAGCGCATAGGCCGCTTCGCCGCCGCAGAGCGGGATGCGCCGGAACTTCGGGATGCCGTAGGCGACCTGCGCATCCAGACCGGCAGCGCAGATGGTGGCCGAAAGACCGAGACTGGTCTGCATCAGGTCAATGGCGACCGGCCCGCCTGCAAGCTGGGCGTCCAGATCCAGAAATTCCGCTTTTGTGCCAAAAGTACGCAGGAAATCATTGCCGCTGCCATAGGGCAGGCAGCCCACAGCCGCATTCTCAAACCCATAGACGCCGGTGAGGGCTTCATTGAAGGTGCCATCGCCGCCTGCTGTATAGATGCGGAGCTGCTCCCCTGCCTGCCGGGCCTGTCGGGCTGCGGCATTGGCAAGCTCCCGGGCGTGGCCTGCGTGGGCAGTGATCCGAATGGTATATTCTCCCATGGCAAGACCGGCCCGCGCCGCAGCCGCATCGATCTGCCGCGGCAGAGCACGGGTACAGTCTGCCTTGCCGGCAGTGGGGTTCAAAAGAAATAAAGTACGCATGAACTTCCTCCTGCAATTCTGTTTTTTCAGATACACCCTGATTCTATGATAACAGAAAACCAGCAGGTTGCAAGATGCATTTTTACTTGGCAGGACGGCGGGGAGTTTCCCCAGCAAATGATCCGAGGGTGGGACCCTGTTGCCGCAGGCAATAGGGCGGGAGCTGGAATGGCCTGCAACAATAGCGACTGCGGCCAGTGGCCGAGGCAAGAAGCTATTGTTGGGGCCGCGGCCAGCAAGATGCGAGCGAGAGCGAAGCAGATGCTGGGTGCCGCAACCCGTTATTTTGCGGGGAAAGCTCCCTGATGGCCTGCCGGGGAAGCCACTGCTGTCCAATTTTTACATGGTTACGGTTTCATCCTCCCGCAGGATGATAGAGCCATCAGCCGAGCAGTCCGCTGTCCAACGCTGGCCGGTACTGGCTGTGCCGGAGGCAATGCGGTCTGCAAGGGCTTGCTCTACTGCCCTGTCCACGGCGCGGCGCAGTTCCCGGGCACCATAGGCTGACCGTGCCTTTGCCGCCAGTGCCCTGCCCACCTGAGGCGTATGGTGCAGCTGATAGCCACTGCCTGCTGCACGCTGTTCCAGCTGGCAGAGCAGTTTTTCCGCAATGGCGCACAGGCTGTCATCTGCCAGCGGACGGAACACGATCATTTCATCCAGACGGCCTGCCAGTTCTGGCCGGAACCACTTTTTCGCTTCCTCAACGGCCTGCGCCGACTGCTTTTCAAATACGGCTTCACTGCCCGCAGCAAAGCCCAGCGGAGCGCTCTGACCCGCCAGAAAGCGCGCGCCAAGGTTGGATGTGAGCAGCACGATGGTGTTGCGGAAATCCGCTTTTCGTCCCATGGCATCGGTGAGCTGCCCATCCTCCAGGATCTGCAGCAGGATGTTCTGGATATCCGGGTGGGCTTTTTCGATCTCATCAAACAGGACCACGCTGTAGGGGCGGCGGCGCACGGCCTCGGTAAGCTGCCCGCCCTCATCATGGCCCAGATAGCCCGGCGGGGCACCCAGCAGCCGGGCAGCGGTGTGCTGCTCCTGATATTCCGACATGTCAAACTTGAGCAGTGCCTTTTCGCTGCCGAACCAGCTGACGGCCAGCGCCCTGGCAAGGGCCGTTTTTCCAACGCCGGTGGGGCCAAGGAACAGCATGGCTCCTATGGGCCTTCCCGGCTCCCCAAGGCCGGTACGGCTGCGGCGGATGGCCCCTGCCACGGCAGCGACTGCGCGGCTCTGCCCGACGATCTCCTCGTTCAGGCGCTGTTCCAGCTTTTCCAGCCGTTCCCGTTCCTGCTCTCCAACGCGCTCTGTGGGCACGCCGCTGGCCTGTGCCACCACATGGGCGATATCATCCGGGGTCAGCACGGGCTGGGGCTGCTTTTCCCGTTCCGCACGGATGCGTGCCGCTGCGCAGGCTTCATCCACAAGGTCGATGGCCTTATCCGGCAGAAAACGCCCCGGCAGATACCGTACCGAGAGTTCCACTGCCGCCTGCAGGGTCTCCTGCGGAAGCTTTACGTTGTGATAGCGTTCGTAGCGCGGGGCCAGACCGCTGAGGATATCGACGGCCTGTGCAGGCGTAGGCTCCTCCACCTGCACCTTGCCGAAACGGCGTTCCAACGCAGCATCCTTCTGGATATGGGTGCGGAATTCCTCGGTGGTAGTGGCACCGATCATCTGCAGCTCTCCGCGTGCCAGTACCGGCTTTAAAATGCTGGCTGCATCAATGGCACCTTCCGCTGCACCGGCACCTACAATGGTATGGAATTCGTCCACGAACAGGATGGCACTGCCGTCCCGGACCAGTTCTTCCAGCAGGTTTTTGAATCGCTCTTCAAAATCGCCGCGGTATTTTGTGCCTGCCACAAGGCTGGCCATATCCAGTGCCAAAAGACGGCGCCCCTTGAGCGCGCGCGGCACACGGTCCCCGGCAATGCGCTGGGCAAGACCCTCTGCCAACGCCGTCTTGCCAACGCCCGGTTCCCCCACCAGACAGGGGTTGTTTTTCTGGCGGCGGCATAAGATCTCTACCATGCGGTCCAGCTCCGCCTCCCGGCAGAACACCGGGTCCAGCTCCCGTTCTGCGGCGCGGCGGGTCAGGTCACGGCAGTATTTATCACTGGCCCGGCTGCCGCGTGGTGCACCGGCTACCGCCCGTGTCTGGTATGGCAGGACGAACTGCCCGGACAACTGGCGGCATTCTCTCACAGCCTCTGTGAGCTGCAGCCCCATGGACGCCAGCAGCACGCCTGCCGTGCAGCCATCATCCTCCAGCATCGCGCAGAGCAAGTGTTCCGGTTCAGCACGGTTCAGGTGAGCGTTCTGCGCCCCGATGATGGCATAGTCCATGGTACGCCTGAGATCTGGTGCAAGGTCATGGCGGTCCAGATGCAGAGCTGGGGCGCGGCGGGTCTGAGCCAGTTGACGGCGCACTTCCGGCTCACAGATCTGTTTGCCTGCCAGAAACCGCGCTGCTGCGCCCTGATCTTGCTGCAGGATCGCCAGCAGCAGATGGCTGGTATCTGCCTTTTCGCAGCCCAGGTTCCCGGCAAGCTCCACTGCACTGCGCAGCAGTCTGTCTGCCTCATGCGAAAAGCCTTTGTAACCGCCAAAGCCCATTTTTTCCCAGATGCTCATTTGCCTGCTCCTTGCTGAAAAATTCGTTTGCATAAGAAGTATAGCCCCAAAGCACCGAAAAAAATCAGTCGTTTGTGTCGGGATGGGAAAAGCAAAGAGGAGATACCGGTGTGGCATCTCCTCTTTGGCAGATCATGTTCAGTTCATTTCAGCCAGAGCCTTTTTCAGGTTCTTTGCGATCTGATCCGGGCAGCTGGTGCTGCGGAAGCCGCATTTCACACCCTCAAAGCGTTCGATGACCTGTTCGGCCTTCATGCCGCGAACGATGCTACAGATGCCCTTCAGGTTGCCGTTGCAGCCGCCGATGACTTCCATGCTCTCAATGGTGTGGTCATCGTTCAGTACAAAGTTGGTCTGCTTGGAGCAGGTGCCGCTGTTCGGGAAGCTGAATTCCTTGCTCATAGTTCAAAATCCTCTCTTTTTGACAGACATTCCGACGGTATTCGTCTTATTTTATTATAGGCCGGTCTGTTGGAATGTCAATGTGACCTGCTGCACGGTCATACATCGATCCCACGGCGCTGGTGGGCCAGCTCCAGAATACGGGCGATCTGATCCTCCTCTGTGGTGCAGGTGCCCACCGGGTGCGGCACCTTGTGGTTGGCCCCGTGGAAGTCGGTGCCTCCCGTATGGATGAGACCGTACTGCTTGCACAGCGCTGCACACTCTGCCTTGTCCTCCGGGCTGTTGCGGGGATGCTCCACCTCAATGCCATCGATCATTCCCTCTTTGGCAAGCTGGCGTACCAGCGGCATGCTTTTGTAAACGGTCGGGTGCGCAAACACCACCACCGCACCGGCTGCCTTGGCTGTGGCAAGCACCTCCTGCACCGAAGGATACTTTACCTGATGCAACACCACGCCGCGCGGCTCCCAGCCAAAAAGGTAACTGTACAGCCTGCCATATACGGCATCGCACAGGCCCAGCTGATGCAGTGCCTCCATAATGCCGCTTTTGAACAGTACACCGCTGTCTTTTGCGTATTCCAGTGCCTGTTCCGTGCGGAACTGCGGATACAGCGCTTCGATTTCCTTTGCGCTTTGCAGACCGCACTCGTTGCGGCGCTGGCGCAGGATGTCGCAGTGCTCCCTCAGCTCCCGGTTTTCCGGGTCCGGGTAATAGCACAGCAGGTGCACCCGGTGACGATGCTCGTGGTCGTAGCCGGTGAGCTCAGCCGCCGGGAGCAGATGCACCCCGTCCTGCACCGGGTGCTCATAGCAGTAATTCACACTGAGCAGGGTATCATGGTCAGAAATGGCCATGGTGTCCAGACCCGCCCGCGCTGCCATGAGCGGCAGACGGTGGATGGGCACCGAGCCATCGGAACAGGTAGAATGATTGTGAAGATCGCCGGGCATAGAAATTGAAACCTCCATGAACCCCCCTCAGCCGCCTGCGGCGTCAGCTCCCCCGAGGGGGGCTTTTCTTTTGCCAAATGCTTTTTTATCCGCAAAAGCTGCCGTGCTCCGTTCCGCTAAAAAGCTCTCCCTTTCGGGAGAGCTGGCATTGCGAAGCAATGACTGAGAGGATCTCTATTAATTCTTATAGAAATTGATCAGGCAGCCATCTGCCAGGATCTTGCGCTCATCGGCGGTCAGCGGGGCCATGTACAGGCTGAACTCCTTGACGGAATCGCCCAACACATAGGCCTTGATGTCCTGCAGATCGCCCTTGAGAGCTTCGCGGACGTTGGGGATGAACACATAATCGCCCAGACCGAAGGGCGTTGCGCCCACCAGCTGCAGCGGCAGCATACCCCAGTTGATGAGGTTGGAGCGGTAGCGCTTGGTGGCATACTCGGTGACAATGTTGGCCCCGGCACCCAGCACGCGCTGACAGCTGGCAGCCTGCTCACGGGCAGAACCATCGCCGGGCTTGACGGCAAAGATGGTGGATGCGATCTGCACGTCATCCCATGTCAGGGCCTCGCAGCCGGGCACTTTGTGCAGCTGAGCCAGCACCTCGGCGCTGCCCTCGCCTGCACGGCGGGCCTTTTCCTCAGCCTGCACAGCCTTGGCACGGCCCACATACTCCGGGTCCTTGCGGCTGAGGGTAAACTCTGCCAGACCCAGCGGATTGGAGCGGAAAGACGAGGTCTCGCCGGAGGGGATGAGCTCGTCCGTGGTGGTAACAGGATCGGTGATGTAGGAAGCCACCTTCAGCAGCAGATTCTCGCCCAGCGGTGCGATCTCGGGCCAGTCCTTGATGTTGGGACCCAGCTTGAGCAGTGCATCGTAATCGCCTTTGCCAAAGCCCTGATACACGCGGGTATTGTAGCTGGAAGGATCGTACTGATACTCAGGCACAGTGGGATCATAATCAATGTCGGTGGCCGGGGTCAGGATGCCGCCGTTGGCCGTGGTGGCTGCAATGCTGCGGGCATCCATCAGTGCTACGCCGGAAAGCTGGCCGTTGCCGGGCTTGGAACCCTCACGGCTGGGGAAGTTGCGGGTGGTATGGCGGATGGACAGCGCGCCGTTTGCGGGCACATCGCCTGCGCCGAAGCAGGGGCCGCAGAAAGCTGTGCGGATGGTTGCACCGCTTGCCATCAGGTCGCTGATCACGCCGGTGCGCACCAGCTCCATCATGATCGGCTGGCTGCCGGGGTACACGCTGAGTGCGTAGTCACCGCAGCCGCCGGTATGGCCCTTGAGGATGGAGGCTGCCTCATAAATGCTGTCGTAAAGACCGCCTGCACAGCCTGCAATGACACCCTGATCCACACGCAGCTTTCCGTTCTCGATCTTGCTGCACAGGTCAAGGCTGACGTCCTTGCGGCCGATGAGCTTCTGCACATCCTGTTCGCAGGCGTGGAGAATATCCTCAAGGTTTGCGTTCAGTTCTTCAATGGTGAATGCATTGGAGGGGTGCATGGGCAGTGCGATCATCGGGCGGATCGCAGACAGATCCACTTCCACCACGCCGTCATAGTAGGCCAGATCCGCCGGGGCCAGCTTTTTATAGTCGGCAGCGCGGCCGTGCACAGCAAGGAAGCGATGGGTGGTCTCGTCTGTCTCCCAGATGGAGGACAGGCAGGTGGTCTCGGTGGTCATCGCGTCGATGGCATTGCGGGTATCCTGACGCAGGGACGCAATGCCGGGGCCGACGAACTCCATGACCTTGTTCTTGACGTAGCCGCTCTTGAACAGCTTGCCCACCAGTGCGATCGCCACATCGTGGGGGCCGCAGCCTGCGGGCAGAGAGCCGGTGAGGTAGATGGCCACGACGCCCGGGCGGGCGACATCATAGGTGCGGCCCAGCAGCTGCTTTGCCAGCTCGCCGCCGCCCTCGCCAATAGCCATGGTGCCCAAAGCGCCATAGCGGGTGTGGGAGTCGGAGCCCAGGATCATTTTGCCGCAGCCCGCAAACTTTTCGCGCATGTACTGATGGATGACTGCAAGGTGCGGGGGCACAAAGATGCCGCCGTACTTTTTAGCAGCGGACAGTCCAAAGCGGTGGTCATCCTCGTTGATAGTGCCGCCCACAGCGCACAGGCTGTTGTGGCAGTTGGTAAGCACATACGGAATGGGGAATTTCTCCAGACCGGATGCGCGGGCCGTCTGGATAATGCCAACAAAGGTGATGTCATGGCTGGCCATGGCGTCAAACTTGATCTTCAGGTTATCGGCATCGCCGCTGGTGTTATGGGCCTGCAGAATGCTGTAAGCCATGGTACCGGTCTTTGCGTTTGCAACGGCTGCTGCATCAAAGCCTTTTGCGGCCAGCGCGGCAGATGCATTGCCGTCTGCCGGCACCCACTCCCCGCGGGCATAGTATGCACCGCCGGTGCTGCACTTGATCATATCCAACATCTCGATTCGCCTCTCTTTTTGATTTTCCCGCCCGCCCTCTGTTGCGGGCACTGCCCCGGCAGAACGATACACCGTCTGATCTGCCCTATCCTGCCGCACTGCCAAAGCAGACGGCGACGGCCCCAAAGCCGTATTTGAATATTATTATAGCATGAAACGCCGGAAAGAAAAAGCACTTTTTTCAAATGAACTGTGAAGGAAAGATGAAGAGACGGACTCTGCGCCGCTCTCTTCCCTCGTCCGGCACAAAAGAAACAAGCCCGAACTGCTGCAAAACAGCCCCTGCAAAAAATGAGACAGGCTTTCCCGAAAAGGATTGCCTGTCTCGTTGTCAGGTATTTTCATCCCGAAGCATTGCCAGAAATTCTGCTTCGGTCAGAACGGGGATCCCGAGTGTCTGTGCCTTCGTCAGCTTGGAACCCGCCGCAGCACCAGCCACAACGTAAGCCGTCTTTTTGGAGACGGAGCCGCTGGCCTTGCCGCCATTTTTCACGATCAGAGCCTCGGCTTCGTTGCGGGAAAGCGATTCCAGCGTACCCGTGACCACCAGCGTTTTGCCTACCAGCTTATCGCCTTTCGGTTCGCCCTTCCACTGCATGTTCAAGCCGGCATCTGCCAAGCGGTGCACAAGATCGGTGGTGCCTTCTTTTGCAAAAAATTCTACTACGCTTTGTGCCATCACGCCGCCAAATCCGTCGATCTCGCTGATCTTCTCCACAGTGGCTTCCCGGAGGGCCTGCAATGTTCCAAAATGCTCCGCCAGCAGAGCTGCTGCCTTGTCACCGATGTTGCGGATGCCAAAACCGAACAAAAGCTTATCCAGATTATTCTGCTTGGAGCGTTCGATCGCGCTCAAAAGATTTTCTGCACTTTTCTCCTTGAATTTGTCCAGCGTCAAAAGCTGCTCCCGGGTCAGGGTGTAGATATCCGCAGCAGAATGCACCATATCCTTTTCCACCAGCTGAGTGGCAACAGCCGTGCCAAGGCCCTCAATATCCATAGCATCCCGGGATGCAAAGTGGATGATATTGCGCAGAGCCTGTGCCGGACATTCGGGGTTCACACAGCGCAGAGCCGCTTCATCTTCCAGATGAACGACCGGTGCGCCGCAGGAAGGACAGACAGTTGGCATTTCGTAGGGCTGCGCATCCTCTGCATGGCGGGCGACACCAATCACTTCCGGGATGATATCGCCAGCCTTGCGCACCTGAATGGTATCGCCGATGCAAAGACCAAACTGATGGATAAAATCTTCATTGTGCAGCGTTGCGCGGGCAACCGTGGTACCTGCCAGAAATACGGGATCAAAGCAGGCAGTCGGCGTCAGCACACCGGTGCGGCCCACTGCGACCTCAATGCTGCGCAGCGTAGTTTCTTTGACCTCCGGCGGATACTTGAAAGCGATTGCCCAGCGCGGGAATTTGTTGGTGGAGCCCATCAAATCACGCTGTGCAAAGCTGTTTACTTTTATAACAGCACCATCCATATCAAAGTCCAGCTTTGCACGGTTCTGCCCGATCTGCTCGATCTCTGCAATGGCCTGCTCAATATCATGCACCACATGATAACGCGGCGACACCGGCAAACCCAGACTCTTGAGATAGTCCAGACTTTCCGAATGCTTTGTGAGGGTTTTGCCGCGGATCTGCTGCACATTAAAAATAAAAATGGAAAGCCCCCGGCTGCCGGTTATTTTGGCATCCTTCTGACGCAGGGAACCGGCAGCAGCATTGCGCGGATTTTTGAAAGGCGCAGCGCCCTGCAGCTCCTGCTCTGCGCAGAGCTTCCGGAACGCTCCGTGCGGCATATACACTTCACCGCGCACTTCCAGAAACTCTGGTGCATTCTTCAATTTTTTGGGAATGCTGCGAATGGCACGGACATTGGCTGTAACGTCTTCGCCTACTACGCCATCGCCGCGGGTGGAGGCACGAACCAGCTCACCATTCTCATATTCCAAGCTGCAGGAAAGACCATCGATTTTGATCTCGACCACATACTCCGGCTCTGCGCCTGCTTCGCGCACACGGCGGTCAAAGTCGCGCAGTTCATCATACGAAAAAGCATCCAGAAGGCTCTCCATTTTGACCGTGTGGGTCACCTTGGGCAGTTTGCTGCTGGCGGTGCCGCCCACCTTCTGCGTAGGAGACGACGCCGTTACCAGCTGTGGAAACTGTGCTTCCAGCGCTTTCAGCTCCCGGGTCAGGGCATCATACTCAAAATCTTCCAGTTCCGGCGCATCCTGATCATAATAAAGACGATTATTTTTTTCAATGATCGTTCGCAGTTCTTCCACGCGCTGCTTTGCCTGTTCCAACTCCAAAAAATCCACTCTCCCGCTCTCCGACTTTTCCTGCGCTGCATTCCAGACTTGTTGGCTGGACGATGCTGCAGCACAGGCTTCATTTTTATTAGTATACCACATTTTTCCGCCCTCTGCAAAGGAATACGGTTTGTATAGATCATTTATCCATCACAGCTGAAATCGGTTTCATTTCGCTCCTTCAGTTGATTTATAATCAATTCAGAAGAGATACTCTTTGTTGAATATCGTAAATTTAATACGTATTATCGTGTTATTTTTGCTGTATCTTTCATTGGATTTCCAGCAATTGCAAGAGACTTTCTCGGTCAAATCTGCAATGGAGGATGCGAGCACGCTCCTCCGTTCACACCATAAAAAAGAGCCGTCCTCCCGATTCCTCGAGAGAACAGCTCCATGGTATTGGCTTTATAAATATCAGATAGAAATGGTGTTGCACACGTCCAGTAGCACCGGGTCAAGCGTCTTGGTCATTTCAAGGGCTTCATCCACCGGATAGTCCACCAGCTTTTCGCCTTTCATGCCAACGATACGGTTATACTTGCCCTGCTCCAGCAGACAGACAGCGTAATAGCCCATTGCAGACGCATTCACGCGGTCACGCAGGGTGGGAGAACCACCGCGCTGGACATGACCCAGAATCGTTGCACGGGAATCAATGCCGGTACGGGCCTGGATCTCGTTTGCGATCTCCTGCGCATGGCCGACGCCCTCGGCCACGATGATGATGAAATGACGCTTGCCGGTCTTCTGGGTCTCTGCGATCTTATCCAGAATATCGCGCTGCATGTCGAACTCTTTCTCCGGCAGCAGAACAGCCATAGCACCGGAAGCGATAGCCACGTTCAGTGCAATGTAACCGGCATTGCGGCCCATGACCTCGACCACACTACAGCGGTCATGGCTCTGGGTGGTGTCGCGCAGCTTATCGATCATTTCCAGCGCGGTATTCATCGCAGTATCGTAGCCAATGGTATAATCCGTGCAGGAAATATCGTTATCGATGGTGCCGGGCAGGCCGATCATCGGGATGCCGCGGTGGGCCAGCTCACGAGCGCCGCGGTAAGAACCATCACCGCCAATGACCACCAGTGCATCGATCCCCAGCTCGCGGCATTTCTCGGCACCCTTGTCCTGACCTTCCTTGGTCTTGAACTCCAGGCAGCGGGCAGTGTAAAGAATCGTACCGCCTGCAGAAATGATGTTCGAGACACTGCGCAGGTTCATTTCAAAGCATTCGCCGTTCAGCAGGCCGTTATAGCCGCGCTGAATGCCGATCATACGGTAACCCTTATGCAGGCCGGTACGGACTACGGCGCGCACAGCAGCGTTCATGCCGGGAGCATCACCGCCGCTTGTCAACACACCAATCGTTTTGATCTGCTTTTCCATACGAGAGATTCCCTCCAATTTTGTCTTCATTTACCCAGTAATATCACAGCGTTCTCCATTTCAACGCTGCTCAGAGCACTTCACTTGCCTTGAATCATTATAACACAAACGCTCCGTTTTGAAAACATTCTGCCTGTTAAGATTCGTGCACAGAAATGTCATTTTGTTGCAATATTGTCTGTGCCGACCAGTCTTTCCAGTTCTTCAAACAGCAGCGGATGGCCGGAAGTGTAAAGATGACGCGGCACCTGCAGATACTGCTTGGTGTCCATCAGGTACAGAAGCACCGGCATATCGCCATCGAAAATATGCAGAAGATTTACCACCTTTGCATATTCCCTGCTGCTGCGGGACGGCACACGGATATAGAGTTTTTTTGCAGCCTTCCGCATCGGGTCCGGGCGGCCCTTGTCCGGCCGGGATGGATCATAGCTTTCAATGGGGACAACACTCTCTGCCAGCAGCTTGGAGGCTTCGTCCTCTCGCACAGAAAGTTTGCCGTCGATCACGACGACCGCGTTTTCGTGCAGCGAATCGCGGAAGGTGTCCAGCACTCTGGGGAACACGATCACCTCCATCGTACCGGTCAGGTCTTCCACACTGGTAAAGGCCATCATGCTGTTGGACTTGGTGGTCATCATGCGGCTTTTTACCACTGCACACACGATGCGCACCCTTTCGCCGTCCTTCACATGGGCATCCTCGCCGGTCAGATCCTTGATGGAGTGGGACGCGATCCGCGCCGACTGCTCACGGTAGGCGTCCAGCGGATGGCCGGACAGGTACAGGCCGCTGACATCCTTTTCCTGCTGCAGCAGTTCCTTGTGACTATATTCCGACAGCTGTTTGATCTCATAGCTGTCCGCAGATGCTTCATCCTGCGCTTCCCCGCTCATAACAGAGAACAGATCCAGCTGGCCGTCCAGATTGCGGCGGGAGTCTGTTTCGATGCTTTTCAGAATGCCTTCCACCGCCTCCACCTGACTGTGGCGGTTGCTGCCCATATGGTCAAAGGCACCGGCCTTGATCAGGCTTTCGACCGCCCGGCGGTTCAGTTCTGTACCATGCATCCGCTTGCAGAAATCGTACAAGCTGGTGTAGGGCTTATTCTGCCGCTCTCTGACCACATTCTCAATAAGGTTGCGGCCCACGTTCTTGACCGCGTTCAGTCCAAAACGGATCTGACCGTTGTCATCTGCCGTAAATCCGCCGTTTGAAACATTCACGTCCGGCGGCAGCACCTTAATTCCAAGCCGTGCGCACTCACCGGAGTACTCGATGACTTTATCGGTGTTGTCCAGCACGCTGGTCAGCAATGCAGCCATGAATTTGCTGGGGTAATGGCACTTGAGATAGGCTGTCTGAAATGCCACATAGGCATAGCAGGCAGCGTGGCTTTTGTTGAATGCATAGGAGGCAAAGCTGGACATTTCGTCGTAGATCTCGTTTGCCACTTTTTCCGAAATGCCGTTTGCCACACAGCCCGGGCATTCGTTGCCGGGATCGGTGCAGCCGTGCACAAAGTGCTCACGCTCTGCCTCCATGACAGCATGCTTCTTTTTGCTCATGGCACGGCGGACATTGTCTGCCTGCCCAAACGAGAAGCCTGCCAGCTCACGGAAGATCTGCATCACCTGTTCCTGATACACGATGCATCCGTTGGTCACGTCCAGAATGTGCGCCAGCTGCGGGGTCTTGTAGCTGATCTTATCCGGCTCGTGGCGGTTGCGCAGATAGGTCGGGATGGAGTCCATGGGGCCGGGACGGTACAGGCTGATGAGAGCGATGACATCTTCAAGGTTCTGCGGCTGCAGGCCCACCAGGACCTGCTTCATGCCGGAAGATTCCAGCTGGAACACGCCTTCGGTATCGCCCTGCCCCAGCATCCTGTAGGTGTCCGGGTCATCATAGTCCAGCTTCTGGACGGAAAATTCCGGGTCGTGCTTCTGCACGGCAATTTCCGCATCGCGGATGACCGTCAGGGTGCGCAGACCAAGGAAGTCCATCTTCAGAAGTCCAAGCTCCTCGATCTCGGTCATGTTGAACTGGGTCACGGGCAGACCATCATTGGTGGCCAGCGGCAGATAGTAGTCCGTAGGCTCCGGGGTAATGACGACGCCCGCCGCATGCGTGGATGCATGGCGGGGCATTCCCTCCACCTTCAGGGCCGTGTCGATCAGCTCCGTGACCTGCGGGTCGGTGTCGTACATCCGCTTCAGCTCTGTCGAGACCTCCAACGCACGCTTCAGGGTCATTTTCAGTTCCATGGGGACCTGCTTTGCTACCGCATCCACCTGCTGATACGGGATCCCCATTACACGGCCGACATCGCGGATGGCGTTGCGGGCTGCCATAGTGCCGAAGGTGACGATCTGTGCCACATGGTCAGCACCGTATTTGCGGTTGACGTAATCAATGACTTCCTGTCGGCGTTCGTAGCAGAAATCCACATCGAAGTCCGGCATGCTGACACGCTCCGGGTTCAAAAAGCGTTCAAAGATCAGATTATAGCGGATGGGGTCGATATCCGTGATGCCCACACTGTAAGCCGCAATGCTGCCTGCGCCGGAGCCGCGGCCCGGGCCCACCGGGATGCCCTGACTCTTGGCGTAGTTGACGTAGTCCCACACGATGAGGTAGTAGTTTGTGTAGCCCATCTTTTTGACCACGCCGATCTCGTAGCTCAGACGGTCTTTGTTGGCCTGCGGTACATCAGGCCCATAGCGGCGTTCCAGACCCTCCCAGCAGAGCTTTTCAAAAAACGCCTGATTATCCATCCCGTTCGGTGCTTTATAATAGGGGATCTTGGTGTGCCCGAAATCAAAATCAAAGCTGCACCGCTCCGCAATTTTGGCCGTATTTTCGCAGGCTTCCGGCACCATGGAGAACAGATCATACATTTCGTCTGTCGTTTTGACATAGAACTCGTCGGTCTGGAACTCCATCTTATCCGCATCCTGAATGGTCTTGCCAGTCTGGATGCACAGCAGGATGCCCTGCATCTTGGCATCCTCCCTGCGCAGATAGTGGGAGTCGTTGGTGGCTGCCATGGGGATGCCTGTTTCCCGCGCAAGCTTGATGAGCTGCGGCAGAACGATGTTGTCCTCTTTCAGTCCGTGATCCTGCAGTTCAATGTAATAGTTGCCCTCGCCGAACAGGTCGCGGTACCACAAGGCGCTGGTTTTGGCACGCTCATAGTCGCCTGCCAGAATGGCCTGCGGGATCTCACCGGCCAGACAGGCAGACAGGCAGATCAGTCCCTCGTGATACTGCTCCAGCAGCTGCTTATCGATGCGGGGCTTGGAGTAAAAGCCCTCCACAAAAGAGGCCGATACCATTTTGATAAGGTTTTTGTAACCGGTCTCATCTTTGCACAGCAGGATCAGATGGTTATTGCCATCGATCTTGTTCACCTTATCAAAGCGGGTGCGGGTGGCAACATAGACTTCGCAGCCGATAATAGGCTTGATGCCCGCCTTTTTAGCCGCCTTGTAAAACTGCACACAGCCGTACATAACGCCATGGTCCGTGCAGGCAATAGCGGTCTGTCCGCACTCTTTTACGCGCTCCATCAGCTGGTCGATGCGGCAGGCACCGTCCAGAAGGCTGTATTCCGTATGGATGTGCAGATGAACGAAGTCCCTTCCAAGACGGTTGTTCTCACTGATCTCGCTCACGCTGTGCCTCCTGTTCCAGATTCTTCCGCAGATTTTCGGCCAACGCCTCCAGTTTCTTCATCCGGTGTGACAGGCCGGATTTGCTCACCGCAGGCTCAAAGCAGCCGCACAGTGCCGTGAGCGAAAGGTCCGGGTACTGCATCCGTTTGGCGGCAGCTTGCTGCAGCACCTCCGGCAAGGTGGAAAGGGCATCCTGCTCTTCCAGAAAGCGGATTGCCTTCAGCGTCTGTGCATTGGCGCGGGCCGTTTTGCCGAGGTTTGCGGTGTCGCAGTTGGTCTGACGGTTCGTCTGGTTGCGCACCTGCTTGAACGCCTTCTGCGCGTGCATCTCCTCAGCGGCATTCACTGCCCCCATAAAGCTGAGCAGCCGTTCTACATTGGCTCCCGTTTTAACGTAGATCAGGTTCACACCGTTGCGCCGGGTGCGGTGCGGTGCAAACTCATGCTCTGCCAGCAATGCTTCAAAGTCCCGTGCAAGGTTGGTACGGGAGGTAAGGAACTCCAGATTATATTCCTTCTGCGGGTCAATGACCGTTCCACTGCACAAAAAAGCTGCGCCAATGTACGCACTGACGCAGGTCTGGCAGCGGATAAGGCGGGGATCGATCTGCAGGCTGGTTTCACTGCCGGTGGTGCCGAACAGCTCATGCATCCGGGCCACCTGCTCCGGCGCACGGATGTTGAACTCGTACAAAACGCCGCTGGGCCGCTGCTTTTGCAAAATCTCGCCCTGCACGCCGCAGCGAGCAAACAGCTGCTGTGCCGCCTGCACCGTCTCCTGCTGTTCGGTCTGCACCACAAGGCCCCTGGCATCAAAATATTTGGCAAAGCACGCAATGCCATAGGCCGCCGCACGCACACAGCAATCCTTCTGGATGCTGCGTGCAGCGATCTCCTCCCGCGCACGGGACGCAAAACTACTCATATTTCCTCAATTCTGTCAACGCATGGCATCACGATGCTGCACGCCCGGCTCGTAGCCGAGTGCCGTGCAATACTCCGCGATCTTACGCGCAAATGTAATGGAGCGATGCTTGCCGCCGGTACACCCCACCGCAATGGTCAGCTGGCTTTTGCCCTCCTTGACGTAAAGCGGCAGTGCATACTGCAAAAAGCTTTCGTAGCGCTTGAGCAGCTCCTGCGCTTCCGGGTGCGCCATGACAAAGTCCACCACTTCCTGATCCAGTCCCGTCTTGTGCTTGAGCTCCGGGACATAGAAAGGATTAGGCAGGCAGCGCACGTCCAGCACAAGGTCTGCTTCCGGCGGAATGCCAAACTTGAAGCCAAAGGACATCACGGTCAGGCGCATTGCACTTTTTGCTCCGCCATTTTTCACAAACAGGTCGCAGATGCGCTCCTTGTTCTGCGCAGTGGAGAGCAGTGCCGTATTGATGGTATAGTCTGCACGCTCCTGCAGCGGCTTCAAAATCTTGCGTTCCTTTGCAAAGGCCTCCCGCGTGGAAATGCCCTCCGAAATGCTGATGGGATGACGGCGGCGGGTCTCGCTGTAGCGGCGCATGAGCACATCATCCGGGGCATCCAGAAACAGGACCTTATACAGGATCCCTTGCTCGTCCAGTTTATGAAGCGCCTGCTCGATCTCCTTGCTGGTGCGGCAGCCGCGCACATCCATAGAAAGTGCCACCCGCTCCAGCTGGCTGTCGCCTGCTTCCGAGAACGCAGTGATGCTGGGCAGCAGTCCGGCCGGAACATTATCGATGCAGAAAAAGCCGATATCCTCCAGTGCATTCATGGCGACCGATTTGCCTGCACCGGAAAGTCCGCTGACGATCAACAGCTCCATAATTGATATCCCGCTCCTTTTATCTTGCCCAATATTTTTTTATTTCACAACACGGATCTCTTTTTCCAGTTCATAGCCGGTCTTTTCCTTCACGATGGCACGCACCTCATCGCAAAGAGCCAGCACATCAGCACAGGTGGCACCGCCGAGGTTGACCACAAATCCGCAGTGCTTATCGCTGACGGCGGCACCACCGTGACGGAAACCGCGCAGGCCGCACTGGTCGATGAGTGCAGCTGCAAAAGCACCTGCCGGGCGCTTGAAGGTGCTGCCGGCGCTGGGCTTATCCAGCGGCTGCTTGTCCACACGCTTTGCCATCAGTTCATCCATTTTTGCACGGATGTCCGCTGCGTTCCCGGGCTGCAGCGCAAACTGCGCCGAAAGAATGCAGCCGCCGTTTTCTTCAAAAATGCTGTGGCGGTAGCTCAGGTCCAGCTCTGCTGCCGATGCCTGCACGACCTCTCCCTCTGCGGTCAGATACCGCACCACGGTGAGGACATCCTTCATTTCGCCGCCATAGGCACCCGCATTCATATACACTGCACCGCCCACCGTGCCGGGGATGCCGTAGGCAAATTCCAGACCGGACAGACCGTGTTCCAGCGCAGCCCTGCACAGGGCTGCGAGCCGGACGCCCGCACCGGCTGTCAGCATATTGCCTTCAACGGCAATATCGCTGCCCAGCGCAGAAATGTCGATCACCGCACCGGCAAAACCCTCGTCCGCAAACAGGATATTGCTGCCGTTGCCCAGCAGATAATAGCGGACAGCCTGCTCTTTGCACAGCGCAACCGCACTGCAAAGCTGCTGTTCCGTCTGCGGCTGCACAAACAGCTGTGCGGGACCGCCGATTTTAAAGGTACAGTGTGCCGCAAGCGGCTCGTTCTCCCGGAACGGGATGCCTGCCTGCTGCAGCTTCTGTTTGAATCGTTCCATAGTGGGTAGCTCCTAAATCAGTCCATTTTGTCATCCAGACCCAGACGGATCAGCAGCTCACGCGCTGCATTGTAGCCCATCTTCTTCTGGCGGTTGTTGATGGCGGCAGTTTCCAGCACGACAGCCAGATTGCGGCCCGGTGAGACCGGAATGCTGGTGCTGGGAATGCTGACACCCAGAATATCGTAGTACTCGTTTTCCAGACCGGTGCGCTGGTAGTTTTTGGTGGGGTCCCATGTCTCCAGCTGAACAACAAGGTCCAGACTTTCGCTCAGTTTGACCGCACCAACGCCGTACACACGGGCCACATTGACGATGCCAATGCCTCGCAGCTCAATAAAGTGGCGGATATTTTCCGGTGCGGTGCCCATGATCTGGCGGTTGGACACCTTGCGCAGCTCCACAGCATCGTCTGCTACCAGACGGTGGCCGCGCTTGACCAGCTCGATGGCAAGCTCACTTTTGCCGATGCCGCTGTCGCCCAAGATCAGGATGCCCTCGCCATACACCTCCACCAGCACGCCGTGCCGGGTGATGCGGGGAGCCAGTTCCAGATTGAGTACACTGATCAGGCTGCCCATCAGCGTACAGGTCGTCTCGTTGGAGCGCAGCAGCGCTACGCCATGCTTCTGGGCCAGTTCCTGCATTTCCGGGAAGGGAGTCAATTCCTCGCTGCGGCAGACGATAACAGCCGGCGGCTGCTGACGAAACAGCTGATCCAGCGCTTCGTAGCGTTTTTCGGCCGACAGGCCGGACAGAAAATTCATCTCTGCCAGACCCATGATCTGCAGGCGCAGCTTATCAAAATAATCGTAATAACCCGCCAGAAACAGACCGGGACGGTTGACCTCGGCGATCTCCACACAGATCTGATCCAGTTCCTTTGGCGTATAGACAACTTCCATACTGACACGGTCGGTCAGCGTTTTGAGCGAGACATTGAATGTGCCCATCCTTGTTTCCTCCTGTGCTCCCTTTTGCCGTGCAGCACCGCCATTCCGCCGGGCGGGCACAGCATTCTTTCCTTTTATTATAATAGAATGATTCCTAAAAAACAATACAGCCGCTCTTTCTTTTTCCTTTGCCGGAAAGAAACCTGCACGGCAGCGTGTCCATACACTTTATTTTTACATTTTTCTTACTTTTACACGGATTTTACATTCCGCGGATTTTGGATTTTACATTGCAACAGTATACTCTCAGACAGGAGAGAACCATCAAAACACGCAGGATGCTCTTTCTGTGAGCAGAGCGCCGCTGTTCAAGCGGTGTGCGCTGCGGGTGAAAGCAGCTTCTGAAATCAAAAGTGAGGAAATCTTTATGACCATTTTCAATGTCTTTTCCCTGCTTGGCGGCCTTGCCCTGTTTTTGTTCGGCATGGACATCATGGGCAAGGCCCTGGAAAAGCAGGCCGGCGGCCAGCTGCAGAAGATCCTGAGCAAGCTGACCGATAACCCCCTCAAGGGTTTTTTCCTTGGTCTGTGCGTCACCGCTGTGATCCAGAGTTCCAGCGCTACCACCGTTATGGTGGTCGGCTTTGTCAACAGCGGCATCATGGAACTGCATCAGGCCATTGGCGTCATCATGGGCAGCAATGTGGGTACCACCGTCACCAGCTGGATCCTGAGCCTTTCCGGCCTGCAGGGTGACAGTCTCCTCATCAATCTGCTCAAACCCACTTCTTTCAGTCCTTTGCTTGCATTTATCGGCATTTTGCTGTATATGTGTAAGAGTGAGAAGAAAAAGGGCGTCGGCACCATCCTTATCGGCTTTGCCGTGCTGATGACCGGCATGACTGCCATGTCCAACGCCGTCCTGCCCCTGCAGAACGAGGCATGGTTCACCAGCCTGTTCACCCGCTTCTCCAACCCCCTTCTGGGCGTTCTGGTCGGTGCCCTTGTTACCGGCATCATCCAGAGCTCCAGCGCCAGTGTCGGCATCCTGCAGGCATTGAGCGCCACCGGCGTTATCACCTACGGCAGTGCCATTCCCATCATCATGGGACAGAACATTGGCACCTGTGTCACCGCATTGATCTCCTCTGTGGGCGCCAACAAGAATGCACGCCGTGCTGCCATGGTTCACCTGTACTTCAACATCATCGGTGTAAGCATCTTCCTTGTCGGTTTTTACGGCCTGAATACGGTCTGCCACTTTGCTTTTGTGAACACCACCATCGAGGCATGGGGCATCGCTGTGGTGCACTCGGTGTTCAATATCGTGGCAACGCTGGTGCTGCTGCCCTTTGCAAGCCTGCTGGAAAAGCTGGCCATCCTCACCATTCCGGATTCGCCGGAAAAGGAAAGCTTTGCGCTGCTGGATGACCGCCTGCTGAACACCCCTGCCGTAGCTGTGGAGCGCGCCCGCTCTGCTACGGCTGAAATGGCAGAGCTTGCCCGTGTGGGCGTGATGCAGGCCATGAGCCTGACCCATGAGTGGAACGACACACTTGCGCAGAAGGTCCGCGAGGAGGAGACGCAGGTAGATCGTTACGAGGACGCTCTCGGCACCTACCTTGTCAAGCTTTCCAGCCGTGAGCTGAACCACACCGACAGCCAGAGCGTGAACACCCTGCTGCACACTATCAGCGATTTTGAGCGCATCAGCGACCATTCCGTAAACCTGCTGGAATCCGCCGAGGAGATGCACACCAAAGACATCCAGTTCTCGCAGGATGCCCGGGACGAGCTGCAGGTGCTGGAAGATGCCGTGCAGGATATCCTGAACCGCACCACCGATGCCTTCCATAAAGGCGACCTGCACCTTGCCAGCAAGGTGGAACCGCTGGAAGCCGTGGTCAATGAGCTGGTACGCGCCATCAAAGCCCATCATATCGCCCGCCTGCAGGCCGGCAACTGCTCCATCGAGTACGGCTTTGTTCTGGATGACCTGCTGACCAACTATGAGCGCGTGTGCGACCACTGCAGCAATGTTGCCGTTGCACAGATCGAGGTCGCACAGGACAGTTTTGATACCCACGCTTACCTCAACGAGCTGCGTCACGGCAGTGATACCAAGGAAAGCGAGGAATTCCATCGTCGTTTGGACCGTTACCGTGAGCGCTATCTTTTCCCTGAAAATCAGTCTGCGGAGGATTTTGACAAATGATCTATATTGTGGAAGACGATGCCGCCATCCGGGAGCTGGAGCAGTATGCCCTGCAGTCCAGCGGATACGAGGTGGCCAGCTTTGAGAGCTCGGAGCCTTTCTGGCAGGCCATGCACGCTGCAGAGCCGGAGCTGGTGATCCTGGACGTGATGCTGCCCGGTGAGGACGGCTTCTCTATCCTGAAAAAGCTGCGCAACACTCCTTCCCTGCGGCGGCTGCCCATCATCATGGTCACGGCCAAATCCAGCGAGCTGGACACGGTGCGCGGGCTGGACTGCGGCGCAGATGATTACATCACAAAGCCCTTTGGCATCATGGAGTTTCTGAGCCGGGTGCGTGCTGCCCTGCGCCGCTCGGCTCCGGAAGCACGTCCCAATGTGCTCAGCTTTCACGAGATCCTGCTGGACAATGCCCGTCACAACGTGACTGTGAGCGGAACGCCGGTAGAGCTGACCTACAAGGAGTACAGCCTGCTGCGTTTGCTGCTGGAGAACACCAATCTGGTGGTGACACGCGAGACCATTCTGCAGGTGGTGTGGGGCACCGACATTTCGGTGGAGAGCCGTACTGTGGATATGCATATCCGCACCCTGCGCAAAAAGCTGGGGGATGCCGGCAAATACATCTGCACTGTGCGCAAGGTGGGTTACAAGCTGACCGATGAAGAGGAGGCCGGTGAAGAATGAAGCTGCGCAGCATGGAAGAAAAGATCAGCTACCGACTGTTTCTGATGGGTTTCTTTGGTCTGTTGTTTACAGCGGCACTGTGTATCTTTGTGTTTCATAAAGCCTTTACTGCACAGGCATGGACCGGCCTTGAGCGGGAGGCGGAACTGGTCAGTGCCGGATACGATCTGGTGCAGGATCCGCAGCAGCTTACTTCTTTTGTTTCCAATGATCTGCGCATCACTCTGATCTCGCAGGATGGCAGCGTGCTGTTTGAATCCGCCACGGATCAGCCCATGGAAAACCATCTTTCCCGGCCGGAGATCCGGCAGGCCATGGCCAGCGGCATCGGCCGGGATATCCGGGACTCGCAAACTATGGGATATGAGACCTACTATTATGCAGTGCTGCTGCCGAACGGCGAGATCCTGCGCACTGCACAGGACGCCGAAACGGTGTGGTCTATCTACGATTCCTCCATTCCCGCCATCGTGCTGAGCTGTGTTGCGCTGATGCTGGCTGCCGCTGTGCTGGCTACCCTGCTGACGCGTGCGCTGGTGCAGCCGGTGCTGAGCATGACCGAAGACCTTGACCATATTCAGGACAATGTGCCCTATAAAGAACTGATCCCCTTTGCAGAGAGCATCCATTCCGACCGCATCCTGCGCGAAAACAATGAGAAGATGCGGCAGGAATTCACCGCCAATGTCAGCCATGAACTCAAGACCCCTCTGACCAGCATTTCCGGCTACGCCGAGCTCATTGAGACCGGCATTGCAAAGCCGGAGGATGTGCCGGGCTTTGCGCAGAAGATCCATGTGGAAGCCAGCCGCATGATCCAGCTGGTCAATGATATCCTGCAGCTCTCCAGTCTGGACAACGCAAGCGAGACCGGCTCGGAGCCTGAAATGGAAACGGTCGATCTGCTGAACGTTGCAAAGGAGTGTGTGGAGCGTCAGAAGCTGAATGCCCGCCGGGCTTATATCTCGCTGACCTGTCTGGGGGAAAGTGCTCTTGTACACGGCAACCGGCCCCTGCTGGATGAGCTGTGCCAGAACCTGTGTGATAATGCCATTCGCTACAACCGGCCCGGCGGAAAAGTGCAGATCACCACTGCCTGCAATCGGGACGGCCATTGCACCCTGACCGTGACGGACAATGGCATCGGCATTCCGAAAGAAGCACAGACCAGCGTGTTTGAGCGCTTCTACCGTGTGGATAAGAGCCGCAGCAAAGCGACCGGCGGCACCGGTCTGGGACTGGCGATCGTCAAGCATATTGCGCTGATCCATGGTGCCCGCATCAAGCTGGAAAGTCAGGTGGATGTGGGCACCACCATTACCGTTACTTTCCCCACTGCAAACTGAGAAGCAGAAGCTTCTGCGCTATTCCGGTAAAAATCTCACGACTGTCTGTAATTGCGGACAGTCGTTTTTTATTGTGATCTTCTCCCTGCCCACACCATACTGCAACGCGCTGCGCTGCTGCAGATGCACAAGGTCTATTCCCTGCTGCCAGAAGCTTTGCACAGTCTGTGTGCACAGCCGGGACAGCTGGGCGCACTGTGCGGCACCGGGCTGCGGGGTCTCATCTCCACGCTGGCAGTCCAAACGCAGGCGCACCGATTTTTCCTTTACCGTGAACGAAACGCTGCACCGGCGGATCGTCACCGGTTCCTCCGCAAGCCAAAGCGTATGCGTCCCGCGCATCCCGGACAGAAGCTGAACCACTGCCGTCTGCTGGGCATCCAGCTTGATGCGCTGCTCCCCCTTCCGGAAAACACTTGTTCCGGCAGCGGAAAGCTCCTCATCTTGTAAGGTAAGCTGCGGCCAGAACATTCCATCCCGATGCTGGTACAGGCGCGGCATCCGGCCCGATTCCTGCTTTAATTCATTCAGTAGTTTGTCCGGAAGCCCTTCTGCAATTTCAAGCTGTTTTTCCAGTTCTTCCGTGGAAACTGCAAGGATGGAAGCTTTTGCCGCCGCACGCCCCCGCCCGCTTTCCAAAACGATGGACTCATAGGCAGAAAGCAGTTCTTCTGAGGTATTCTCACTTATTATGAGAAAGTCACACAGGCGGTAGTCTGCCTTCTGCGGCAGCTTTTTTTGCACGGACGAAAGCGCCTTTTCCAGCGTACTTTCTTCGGCCAGCCGCATCTGCATTGCAGCCGACGCTTCGGATGCATCCGCAGATGCTTCCGGTGCCTGATACAAAAGCCCGACTGTCACTGTTGCCTCGTTTTGTGCAAGATAGAGTGCTCTTACCATGCTTTTCTCCGTGGTCTCACAGCGGAGAAATAGCAGGCACCAGCCTACCAACAAAAGCGTGCCGATTGAATGCCGGAGCCGCCGCCTCATCCCGCTGCTCCTTTCCTGCGGTTTGCAGCTTTTTCCCACAGCTCACCTGCCGCTGCGCAGAGGAAGCCGATACGGAAAACAGCGCAGGTAAGCCAGATCAGAAGCAGGAGCGCATCCATACGTGAGAAGATGCCCACGCTCCATGCACGCAGCAGTTCCTGCTCCGGATAGTCCGTTCCGCCAAACACAAGGCAGATGCCGCCGGCAAGACACACCTGTGCCAAAAAAGTCAGCCACGGCAGAAAAAGAATGCGGCGCGGCGCAGGTTCTTCTATCAGAAGGGGCCAGAGCAGATACTCCGCGTACAGCGGTACACGCGGCAGCCGGGCCAGCTGCACTGCATCCGGTTCCAGCAGATGGGACCACTCCATCTGGCCTGCAATGCCTGCCAGACAGAGCCCCTCCCCCAGCAGCACGAACCACCACAGCACCCTTGCCGGGGCATCCCAGCCGGAAAGTGGAATGCGGCATCCCGCCCAGAGCAGCAGCGGGAGCAGGCCGAGCATTGCCATGGAATGAAACTCCTGCCGACAGACACTCTGCGCCTGCATTGCCGTCCTGAACGCCTCTGCCAGAAGCCCGAGGACCGCCGCAAAAAGCCAGACCTGCCGCACCGCCGTCTGCTGCCAGCAGACGCACAGCACCGCGCTGATCCCGGTCAGCAACAGTGCCCCGAGCCCTCCATAAAGAAGCATCCCGCGCAGGGAAACGCCCGGTTCAAGGCTCTCTGCCAGAGCTGCCGTCCATACACTCAGTGCCAGTGCGGAAAAAGAGAGTTTCTTCTGCCCTTGCATTCCTTTTCCTCCCGTTTTTGCCAAATGTTAAAGCCCTTCTGCGAAAGGCGGCGGTAGTTGCGGCGGATCACGCCATCCTCTGACATGGGCCGCTGCGGAAACGGGTGCGCCGCCAGATACGGCACCTGCAGACAGGCTGTACCGGATAGGCTGAGCAGAAACGCAAAAAAAGCCCCCGCAAGACCCACCGGCCCGGCAAGACCTGCCGCCAGCACCACACCCAGACGCAGCAGCGTAGCAGGCTCGTACAATGATGGCGTGACGAACACCGCAATGGCCGTGATGCTTGCCACAAAGATCACCGGCGTGCTCATAAGCCCGGTGGCAATGGCCGCATCCCCAATGATGAGGGCCGACACCAGACTGACCGAGTGCCCCAGCGACTGAGGCATCCGCAGACCCGCTTCCCGGATGACTTCCAGAATAAGCATGACCAGCAGCATTTCTGCAAACAGCGGCAGCGGCGTTGCCTTTTCTGCCGCTTCGATCCTGTACAGCAGCTGCGGCGGGATCAGCTCCGGCAGATAGACCGCCAGACACACGAACACCCCCGGCAGAAATATGGTCAGATAAAACGAAATATATTTCAGGACGCGCAGAAAAGAGGAAAACACTGCAGTAGATGCATAATCATCCAGACATTCAAAGTTTTCGCAGAAGAGGGCCGGAAGCACCATGGCGGAAGGGCTGCCATTGACCAGAACCACGATTTTTCCCTCACAGAGCTTTGCTGCCGCCACGGCGGGCCGCTCGGTATAGCTCACCGGCGTGAACAGCCGCGCCCTGCCCGGCAGCAGCCACGGTACAAAGTAGCTGGAATCCAGCAGAAGCTCCGGTTTTGCCGCCGACAGCGTTTTGCGCACACGCTGCACCATGGCAGGGTCTGCTTTGTTTTTACAGTAGCAGATGGCATATTCCGTCCGCATTCCGGTGTCTGCCTGTGCCGCTTCCTGTACCAGCTGTTCGCTGCGGATAAGCCGCCGCAGCAGGCTCAGGTTGACCCGCAGCAGATCGGCAAAGCCCTCGCGGGAACCGCGCAGATTGCCTTCGCCCGAGGGTTCGCCCACCGAGCGGAACTTGAGTCCCTGCACCGAGAACGCAATGCCCTTTGCGCAGCCGTCCAGAAGCAGCACCGCCATGCCTGCTGTCAGCCGTTTGGTCAGCTCGTCCATATCCTCTACCGGCGCATTCTCTGCCGGAAAAGCCGAGTCGTGCAAAATCAGCTCGTATGCCTGCATCCCGGTGCAGCACTGTCCGGGCTGCACCGGCGGGGCCTGACGGCTGGCCGCATCCAGCAAAAGCGTCCAGAGCGAATCCAGACTGGCCATGCCGTCAAACAAAAGAATGACGGCTTTGCAATGATAAATCGTGATCTCTTTGGCATAATAATCCGCAGAAGGGCCAAACATCCGGTCCAGTGCCGCCAGATTTGCCGAGAGGTTCTGTGATAACTGCTGCATCCATGTCCACTCCTTTGCACAGCAGTATGCCCGTATGATGCACATTCCATTCCCTTTGCAACCGACAGGAGGTCTTGTTTTTTGAAGCTTCTGATCTGCCGAACCATCATCATTTATCTATGTGTTCTGTTTGCCATGCGGCTGATGGGCAAACGCCAGCTGGGCGAACTGCAGCCGGAAGAGCTGGTGTCCACCATCCTCATTTCCAATCTGGCGTCCATCTCCATCGAATCGGAAGAGGTGCCCATCACATCCAGCCTTATTCCCCTGTTTCTTATTGCGGCGCTGGAACTGCTGGGTTCTGTGCTGAGCTTCCGCAGCCAGAAATTCTTCAATTTTCTATCCGGCAGGCCCAAAACGGTCATACTGGATGGAAAGATCGACCAGAATGCTCTGCGGATGCTGCGCCTGACCACCGCCGATCTGATGGAGGCGCTGCGCGGCAAAAACATCTTTGACCCGCGTGAGGTCTCCTACGCCGTGATTGAAACAAACGGGACCCTCTCGGCGGCCCTGCGGCCGGAGAAAGAACCTGTCCGGCTTTCCGATCTGCAGATCAAGGTAAACCATACCAACGCCATCATCCCCTTTGTGCTGGACGGTCAGGTGCTGGAGGACAATCTGCGCTGGTGCGGCAAAGACCGCGAATGGCTGGAGCGGACTGCACAGGCCAACACCCTGCTGCCCGAGGAGATCCTGTTGTTGATCGGCAGCGAGACCGAAGACTATTTTCTGTTAAAAAAAGAGGACCGCCATGGAAGCGGTTCCCGGTGAGGTGAGCGGATGAAGCGGATCTATGCCTGTATCGCCATCGTGGCCGTGCTGCTGGGTGTGGCTTTTTACAGCAGCTGGAAGGTACAAAGCTTTGCCGAAGTGATCTCGGCAGACCTTGACGCAGCTGCCGAGGCCATCCGCAATGCGGATCATCCTGCTGCGCGACAGGCCCTTGCCGATGGTGCCGCCCGGTGCGACCAGATGCGGACAAGTATGAATCACCTGCTGCGCACTGCAGATTTTACTGAGCTGGAAGCCGCCCTGCGCGCTGCGGACGGCCATCTGGAAATGAACGCTCCTGAGGAAGCCTTTGGTGAGCTGCGGCGCGCACAGGTACAGGTGGAAACGCTGGAATGGCTCTCCCACCGGCTGGTATGACAAAAAGCACCGGAACTGTGTCCGAACAGGCACAGTTCCGGTGCTTTTGGGGTCTATTCTGTTATTTCTGTGGTTCCCTGCGGTCGCCCATCAGCTTCTGCAACTCATTGAAAAAGCTCTCCACATCAGCGAACTGGCGATAGACGGAGGCAAAACGGACATACGCCACCTCGTCGATCTTTTTCAGCTCCTGCATGGTCAGCTCACCAATGCGCACACTGGGGATCTCACGGTCGTAGGAGCTGAGCAGGGTCTGCTCAATGCTGCTGACCGCCCGCTCCAATGACTCATAGCTGACTGGGCGCTTGGCGCAGGCACGCACCATGGCATTGAGCAGCTTCTGCCGGTCAAAGGGTTCCCGGGAGCTGTCCTTTTTGATGACCACAAGCGGAACAGTCTCCACGACCTCATAGGTCGTAAAGCGCATGTGGCAGCTGAGACATTCGCGGCGGCGGCGGATGCGTTCGCTGTCTTCAGTGGGGCGGGAGTCGATCACTTTGGATTCCTCAGCTCCGCAATAGGGACATTTCATGTTCTGTTCCTCCTGTCCGGTCTGACCGGGCCGTGTTTTTTATGCTTTGGTCTTGGGCTTGCGCTCGCTCCACAGCACCCACGCAGAGGTGGAAACGCACAGCGAAGTGTATACACCGCTGATCATGCCCATCATCAGCGGGAACGCAAAGGTAAAGATGCTGTCCAGACCGTACAGCTTTGCCACAACACACATAACACCCAGTGCCATTACCGTGGTAATGGTGGTGATGAGGGTGCGGCGTGCAGACTGATTGACCGAGCGGTTGACCAGCTCTTCAAACGAGGCTTTCTTGCCCATCAGGGTGCGGTTTTCACGGATACGGTCGTAGACCACAACGGTATCGTTGATGGAGTAGCCCAGAATGGTCAGCATGGCTGCAATGAAATTGCCGTCCAGCGGAGTGCGCAGCAGCACGAAGGTGCCAAACACCACCATCAGGTCGTTCACCAATGCCAGCACCGCCATCATGCCGCCGGTCAGGCCGCCGATGTTCTTGAAACGCAGGGCAATGTACAGCAGGATCAGCACCAGTGCGAACACCACAGCTACCAGACTCTTCTGCAGGAACTTGATGCCCATGGCAGCGCTGACATTGCTCAGGGACAGCTGCTCAAAGTGGTTTTCCGGATAGCTCTCGTTCAGGCTGTCCAGCAGGTCGGCCACCTGTTCCGTGGTCACCGTCTCGGTACCGGGCATGGAAATTTTCAAGGTCTGGTCGCCGGTGGCAACGTTCTCGCCGGTCTGCAGGGTCAGGCCGGTGCTGTCCAGTGCAGCAGAAGCCGTTTTCTGCACATCCGCCGTGGTAAAGCTGCCCTCGTAGCTCAGGGTGATCATGGCACCGCCGGTGAACTCGGTATCCAGATGGACGCCGAACACCACAGCGCACAGCACGATGGCTGCCATCAGGCAGGTAGAAATGGTCAGGAAGCGCTTGCGCAGGCCAACAAAATCGATGGGCTTCTTCTCTGCCTTTTCTTTGCCGGGCTTCTCAGCGCCGTAAAGCCAGGGGTTGCGCAGTGCCTTAATGGAAGCTGCGCCGCGGATCATCACACGGGTAGCAAACACGCCAAACACAAAGTTCAGCAGCACGCCGGTAAGCAGCGTGTAGCCGAAAGCATAGATCGTACCGGCAGTGGACGGGCCAAAGGCAAAGAATACAAAGTGCAGTGCCTTGGCAAACAGGCCGTCCGAGGGGCCGAAGGCACCCATCAGCACAATCGCCACGATAACGATGGTCACATTGCCGTCAATGATCGGCGTCAGACCGCGGGCAAAGCCGCTCTTGAGTGCGCCGTCCAGAGACTTGCCGTTCTTCAGCTCTTCCTTGATGCGCTCTGCGGTGATGACGTTGGCATCCACACCCATGCCGATGGCCAGAATAATGCCGGCGATACCGGGCAGAGTCATGGTGAAGCTTTCAAACACCGGGAAATAGCCAGACACAAACGCCAGCGTTGCCGCCACCTGACCAGCCAGTGCCATGCAGGCCAAAAAGCCCGGCAGGCGGTACAGGATGGTCATGAATACCACGATCAGCGCAAATGCAATCAGACCGGCCAGCACCATGGCGCTCAGGCTGTTTTCGCCCAGGCTGGGGCTGACGGTAGAGTAGCTGTCCACAGTCAGCGCAAAGGGCAGTGCGCCGGAGTTGATCTGGCGGGCCATCTTGACGACCTGCTCCTGCGTGAAGGGATTGGATGCCGAACTGGTGATGATGGCAGAGCCATCGGTGATCGCAGTGTTCACAGTTGCGGTGCTCACGTTCTCGTCATCCAGCCAGATGCTGATGGTGCCCTTGGACGCGGCCAGCCGGGTGGTCGCATCGCCGAATGCCTTGGCACCGTCGTCCGTAAATTTCAGAGAGACGAAATACTCCGATGCGCCCCCGCTGGTCACAGGGCCATACTGGGCTGCAGCGCTCTCGATCATGGAGCCGTCCAAAATCAGCTCACCGTCGGCACTGCTGCCCTCCCGGAAGGTGAGGTACGCGGTGGTGCCGATCTCGTCGATCGCCGCTTCCGGGTCAAAATCCGTCTCACCGGACTGCCACGGAAACTCGAGGATCAGGCTGTCGGAGTTGTTGTCCACATACAGCTCATAGTCGGTCACGTTCAAAGCGACCAGACGGTTCTCAATTACAAGCTGCGCGGCCTCCAGCTGTTCTTCGGTAGCATCGTAGCCATCCGACGGCACAAAGGTGACGTTTACGCCGCCCTTGATATCCACACCGAAGCGGATATCCTTTGCGCCCTTGATGTAGGTCGTGGTCGTATCGCCGTACTTGGCATACACGCCGAAGAAGGCAGTGTAGACGAACACTGCGATCAGCAGCACTGCGGCGACAAGATGCCATGCTTTGCCTTTTGTTTTCATAAAATTCAGGGAACCTCCAAAAGCAGCGGCACAGACAGCCGCTGCCCGTATTCTGGTACAGACCCGCCTTCTGCGGGCCGTCTTTCTTCCGCAGGGCAGCCGTCATGCCGGCTTTCCTGCGACAAAACTCCCCTGACGGCTCAAGCGAGCCGCACAGAGGAGATAAAATCAGGAATCGTTAGATCTTAGTCCGCCTTATCAGCCAGCAGCTTTTCCACGACCGCCAGACGCACGCAGACGCACAGCAGTTCGGACGCCGCTTCTACCTCGTCCAGACTGGGGTAGGTAGGTGCAATGCGCAGGTGAGAATCCTGAGGGTCCTTGTGGTAGGGATAGGCAGAACCGGCACCGGTCAGGGTCAGGCCCGCATCCTTGCACAGACCTGCCACGCGCTTTGCACAGCCGGGCATCACATACAGGCTGATGAAGTAGCCGCCCTTGGGGTCTGTCCAGTGGGCGATGTCGCCGCAGGGAATGAGGTTGTTCTTGAATGCCGTCTTGACGGCATCGAAGCAGGGCACCAGACGACGGCGATGCTTTGCCATGTGGGCCAGAACGCCTTCCTTGTTCTTCAGGAAGCGGACATGGCGCAGCTGGTTCATCTTGTCGTAGCTGATGATCATGACCGAGAAGCGCTTGCACATATACTTCATGCTGCTCTCGCTGCAGGCAATGGCAGAGACGCCTGCGCCCGGGAAGGTGATCTTGCTGGTGGAGGTGAACATGAACACACGATCCTCGTTGCCGTACTTCTTGCTCTCGTTCAGCAGCACCGGAGTCTCGATGATCTCATCGGTGAGATGATGGACGATATAGGCCTCATCCCAGAAGATCTTGAAATCAGGCGCAGCGGTCTTCATCTTCGCAAAACGCTCGATGGTCTCATCGCTGTAGGTGTAGCCATCGGGGTTAGAATACTGCGGCACACACCAGATGCCCTTAATATCGGCATCCTCGGCCACCAGCTTTTCCACAATATCCATATCCGGGCCGTTGGGGGTCATCGGCACACTGATGAGCTCAAAGCCAAACTCCTCGGTGATGGCAAAGTGACGGTCATAGCCGGGCACCGGGCAGAGGAACTTGCGCTTCTCCACCTGAGACCAGGGGCACGGAGACTCCGGGAAACCAAACACATAGCCGATGTTGATGAGGTTGTACATCAGCTGCAGGCTGGAGTTGCCGCCCACGAACACCTCGCCGGGCTGCACGCCGAATACATCCGCGAACAGCACACGGGCTTCCTGCAGACCTTCCAGCTCACCATAGTTGCGGGCATCCGTGCCGGCATCGGTGGTGTAATCGTTCATCTTCAGCAGGTCCATGGCCAGATCCATCTGGTGAGGGCCGGGCTTGCCGCGGGCCATATTCAGCTTGAGGCCCTTGGCCTGAAATTCTTTGTACTTTGCTTCAAGCGCTGCCTTTTCAGCAGTGAGTTCATCACGGTTCATTGCAAGATAATTTGCCATTGGAAACACACTCCTTTATCGTACTTCCTGTTACCCATTGCGCTGGCGCTGCATTCGAGGGAGCCTTCCTGCCAGGGAACCGACTCCGTACTGCAATCCAGACCTTAATATTATAGTACATTTTCAGCCCGGAAACAAGAATATTAAAGCAAAAAGCCCTGCTAAAAGCAAAAAGCTTTTAAAACAGGGCTTTCACTCCCCTGCTGTGCGCCGAAGCGTCAGCTCAGAGAGGCTTGGTTTTTGTAGCGTTTGCGCACCGCGCCGTATTCCAGATGGGCTTCTCCGCCCTCCACGGTGTCTTCATCCACGGTCACGCGGATGATGGTAGCATCTGTGGGCACATCATACATGATGGGCAGCAGGATGCCTTCCATCACGCTGCGCAGGCCGCGGGCACCGGTCTTGCGCTCAATGGTCTTGCGGGCAATGGCATGCAGCGCTTCATCGGTGAATTCCAACTCCACATTATCCATGCCCAGCAGCTCTTTGTACTGCTTGACCAGACTGTTGCGCGGCTCCTTGAGCACACGCACCAGAGCATCCTCGTCCAGATCATCCAGCACGGTAATGACCGGCAGACGGCCGATCAGCTCCGGGATCAGGCCGAACTTGACCAGATCGTGAGGTTCCACCTTGCGCAGCAAAGCGCGCTCGGCTTCGCTGGAGTTATCCTTCAAGCTGCTGCCAAAGCCCAGCGCGGACTTATCCGTGCGGCGCAGGATATACTTGTCCAGACCATCAAATGCACCGCCGCAGATGAACAGGATATTGGTGGTGTCGATCTGGATGAACTCCTGCTGCGGGTGCTTGCGGCCGCCCTGCGGAGGAACATTGCTCACAGTTCCCTCAAGGATCTTCAGCAGGGCCTGCTGCACGCCTTCACCGCCCACATCGCGGGTGATGGAGGGGTTCTCGCTCTTGCGGGTGATCTTGTCGATCTCATCGATATAGATGATGCCGATCTGTGCCTTCTGCACATCGAAGTCCGCTGCCTGAATGAGCTTGAGCAGGATGTTCTCCACATCCTCGCCCACATAGCCGGCCTCGGTCAGGGTCGTGGCGTCGGCAATGGCGAACGGAACGCCCAGCATCTTGGCCAGAGTCTGCGCCAGCAGGGTCTTGCCCACGCCGGAGGGGCCAAGCAGCAGTACATTGGACTTCTGCAGCTCCACGTCGCCGCCCTTGCCGCTGAGGATGCGCTTGTAATGGTTGTAGACCGAGACAGCCAGCACACGCTTTGCCTCGTCCTGACCGATCACATACTGGTCCAGACCTTCCTTGATCTCGGCCGGGGTCAGGATGTTGATATCCAGACCGTCTGCGGGCTGGATGTGTGCGCGGTTTGCACCGCCCCGTGCCGGACGTGCGCTTTTGGGCTGATCCGGCTTATCGGAAAGCAGATCGTGGCACAGGCCGATGCATTCGCTGCAGATGTTGACGCCGGGGCCGATGATCATGCGCTCCACTTCGTCCTGATGCTTTCCGCAGAAGCTGCAGACCAGATCCTTTTCATTTTTGTCTCTGCCGGAATTGTTATTTGCCATAGCTGTTTTTCCTTATCCTGGGTAAATTAAATGTCAGCGGCTCAGCGATGGGCAATGACCTCATCGATCAGGCCGTATTCTTTTGCCTGCTGTGCGGACATATAGTTATCGCGCTCGGTATCCAGCTGGATCTTTTCCAGCGGCTGACCCGTGTACTCGCTGAGCATCCGGTTCATCTTATCGCGGATATACACCATGTGTTCAGCGTGGATCTTGATATCAGTGGTCTGGCCGGACAGGCCGCCGCCCTGACCGCCTGCGATCAGCGGCTGATGGATCATGATCTCCGCATTGGGCAGTGCAAAGCGCTTGCCCTTGGTACCGCTTGCCAGCAGGAAAGCGCCCATGGAAGCAGCCATGCCCATGCAGATGGTGGAAACATCGCACTTGATATACTGCATGGTATCGTGGATGGCCATACCGGCGCTGATGGAACCGCCGGGGCTGTTGATATACAGGCTGATATCCTTATCCGGGTCCTGCCCTTCCAGATACAGCAGCTGTGCCACAACAAGGCTGGCCGTGGTATCGTTGACATCCTCACTCAGAACGATGATACGATCGTTCAGCAGACGGGAGAAAATATCGTAGGAACGCTCGCCGTGGGACGACTGCTCTACAACGTAAGGAACAAAACTCATAAAGTTCGCCTCCTGAAATGGAATATAGTATTTGCAAAATTGACCGATACGGTTTCCCTGCCGGTTCTGCCGTATCGGTCAATTTTTACAACCTTTGATTGAAACCGTGCAGCGCGCCGCCAGCTTCAAAGGAGTGCAGCCGGCTGATTACTCAGCGTCTGCTGCCTTCTCTTCCTCAGCAGCCTTCTCCACGATGTTTGCGTGGCTCTTGATGAAGTCGATGGCCTTGTTGATGGCCAGATCCTTCTTCAGGTCGTCAACATTGACCAGTTCACGGACCTTGTCCTCTTCCATCTTGTACTGGTCAGCAATGCGCTTGATCTCAGCGGAAACTTCCTCCTCGGAAGCCTCGATGTTCTCAGCAGCGGCAACAGCCTCCAGAGCCAGACGGATCTTGACCTGCTTCTCAGCCTGAGGCATGAAGGAGGCACGGAACTGCTCCACAGTCTGGCCCATATACTTCAGGTAGTCCTCGAGACGCAGACCCTGCTGCTCCACGCGGAATGCAAAGTCGTTGACCATCTCGTCCATGCGCTCATCGTACATTGCCTGAGGGATCTCGCCCTCCATGCTGTCGATGACCTGATCGACCAGAGCATTCTCAACAGCCAGGTCGTCCTGCTTGTCCAGCTGCTCCTGATTGTTCTTGCGGATGGAAGCCTTGAACTCGTCCAGAGTGTCGTACTCGGAGCAGTCCTTTGCCAGCTCATCATCCAGAGCAGGCAGCTCCTTGTACTTGACCTCGTGCAGCTTGATCTTGAACACAGCAGCCTTGCCAGCCAGCTCAGCAGCCTGATACTCGGTGGGGAAGGTGACGTTCACGTCGAACTCTTCGCCAGCGGAGTGGCCCACGATCTGATCCTCAAAGCCGGGGATGAAGCTGCCGCTGCCCAGAGTCAGGCTGTAGTGCTCAGCCTTGCCGCCCTCGAATGCGACGCCGTCCACAAAGCCCTCGAAGTCGATATCAGCGATATCGCCATTCTCAGCAGCACCCTCACGGGTCAGCTCACGGGCGTTGCGCTCCTGCACACGCTTCAGCTCTGCCTCAACAGCCTCGTCAGAGACAGTATGGACAGTCTTTTCCACCGTCAGACCGTTGTAGCTGCCGATCTTGACTTCGGGCTTGACAGCGACCTTGACGGTCAGGGTGACACCGTTGGTCTCGTCAGCAGAGTCAACAGTGACCTCCGGACGGCCGACCGGCTCCACATTTGCTTCCTTGACAGCAGCCTCGAAAGCCTCGGGGAACAGCTCGTTGATGGCATCGTAGGTAAAGACGTCCTTACCGTAGAACTTCTCGATCAGAGCGCGGGGTGCCTTGCCCTTGCGGAAGCCCTGAACAGGGTACTTCTTGCCCTCTTTCTTGAAAACATCGGCAGTGGCCTTCTTGAAAGCCTCTGCGTCGATGGAGAACTGCAGCTCTGCCATGCTCTTCTCGAGCTTTTCACACTTGATGAGATTCATTTGTTTTTCCTCCACTCAAAAAATCTATTGCTCGGGGCAGGAAATTTTTGCCCTTTGCAACCGCGCACTGCGTCCTGAATGAACTTGCTTTTGCAACATGCGGGGACGCGCGCGCTCAATTGGGTGCAACAATCGCGTCAAAACTTATTATAGCACGCTTTGGACACAATTGCCAGTCCAAATTGTGAATTTTTATCATTTCTGCCCTTGCTGCAGCTTCTGCCCGGTCAGAACTTCTCTGTCCCGGACGATCAGTTGATGCGGTATGGGCAGAAACGCAGCCCATCCGCACTTACCAGCTTGTAGTGGATGCCGTCCACATCGCCCTGCACCGCATATCGGATCGCGTTGCCGTGCAGATGGCCATAAAAGCAGGTCCTGATGCCATATTCTTTTAAGGTGGCTACGATCTCCGGGGCACTGGTGCCGGTGTATACCGGCGGATAGTGCAGGAACACCAGCTTTTCCAGTCCCGGTTCGGCGGCATCCAGACTCATGCGCAGCCGTCCGATCTCGCGGTTCATCACCTTTTCATCATGGGCCTCGCCTACATCAAACAGCCAGCCCCGGGTGCCGCAGATGGCATAGCCCTCTACGCTGTAGGAATTGTTGTGCAGGATATGCAGGGTGTCGAACCCCTCTGCTTTGAGGTAGGCGTTCATCTTATTGGCAGTGGACCACCAGTAATCGTGGTTGCCCTTCATGATGATCTTCTGTCCGGGCAGGCTCTGCAAAAATTCAAAGTCCCTGCGGGTATCGATCAGGCGCATGGCCCAGCTGATATCTCCTGCCAGCACGATGGTGTCTTCCGGTTTGATGAGCTTCCGCCAGTTTTTTTCCAGACGCTCCACATAATCGTTCCAGCCGGGAAAAATATCCATCGGCTTGGAAGCGCCCAGGGAAAGATGGGGATCGCCAAGCACAAAAAGTGCCATGTTTTTACTCCTGTTCTAAAATGCAGCAGGATGTATTATTCCTGATAGCCCAGCGCAACTTCGGCGATCTGCGCAGGCTCGATCACAGTGCTGAAGCGCTCCGGCTTCTGGCGCAGCGCAGCAAGACTTGCCGGTGCGGTATGCGCGGTAGCTGCTTCCAGCTGCTGCATTGCTTCAAAATCATTTTCCGGCGCGGACTGTCCCAGAGCCGTCAGCACGCTGCGCGGGAACTTGAAGGGAGACGCAGTGGACAGCACCACCATGGGCACCCCTTCGCGCTTTTTCTGTGCAGCCACATGGAAGGCCACTGCGGTGTGCGTATCGCACAGGTAGTTGTCCTTCTCATAGCGGGCACGGATCTCCCCTGCCACTTCTTCCTCGCTGCTCCAGCCGCAGGAGAAGCTCTCCTGAATGGCGGCCAGCGTCTCCGGACGCACCGTGTAGCTGCCGGTCTCAGCCAGACTCTTCATCAGGCCCGCCACCTCGGCATCGCTGCCGGTGACATGGTACAGCAAGCGTTCCAGATTGGAGGACACCAGAATGTCCATGCTGGGCGAAGTGGTCTTGAAGAACTCCCGCTTTGCGGTGTAAGTGCCGGTGGTGAGGAAATCGGTGAGGACGTTGTTCTCATTGGAGGCGCAGACCAGCTTGCCCACGGGCAGGCCCATGCGCTTTGCATAGTAGCCTGCCAGAATGTCGCCGAAGTTGCCGGTGGGCACACAGAAATCCACTTCATCGCCGAAGGCGATGCTGCCCGCCTTGAGCAGCTGGGCATAGGCGGCAAAGTAGTAGACGATCTGCGGGACCAGACGGCCCCAGTTGATGGAGTTGGCGCTGGACAGGCGGATATCCCGCTTTGCCAGCTCGGCCGCGATGGCCTTATCGCCAAAGACCTTCTTCACACCGGTCTGGGCATCATCGAAGTTGCCGCGCACCGCGTAGACTGCCACATTGGCACCCTCCTGCGTTGCCATCTGCAGACGCTGGATCTCGCTGGTGCCGCCCGTGGGATAGAACACTGCGATCTCCACGCCCGGGATATCATGGTAGCCGTCCAAAGCTGCCTTGCCGGTATCGCCGCTGGTCGCTACAAGGATCAGGGTCTTTTCCGTGCGGCCCAGATTCTTTTTGGCTTCCACCAGAAGCTTCGGCATCAGCTGCAGAGCATAATCCTTGAATGCACAGGTAGGGCCATGCCACAGCTCCAGCGCATAGGTGTCCCCTTCCACCGGAGCAAGGTATCCGGCCTTGCCTCCGAAAGCATCGCCATAGGTCTTGCGGGCCGCTTCCGTCAGAAAGTCCTGCGAATAGTCGGTCAGATATTCCTTGATGACAGCAGCTGCCATAGCCGGGTAATCCAGCTCACACAGCGCCTTCACATCCACCTGCGGAAAGCTTTCAGGAACAAACAGGCCGCCCTCGTTGGACAGGCCCTGTGCGATCGCTTCCGAGGAAGTCACTTTGCGGTTTTGGTCTCTGGTACTGAAAAACTGCATTGTTGTCGCTCCTTTTTCGCCGTGGAACGCTGAAAACACGTTCCTGCTGCTACGGCAGAGAAGATCCCTGCCCGTACATTTCCCACCGGGGCACTTGCTTTACGCAAGAAAAGCGCCCCTTATAATATGTACCATCCAGCGCCCGCTGTCAAGAGGGAACACTTCCGCCACATCAAATCGCACCGGTGCATCGCTCTGTCCGGTACACTGCAGATAGTGCTGTGCTGCAAGGATCAGCCGCTTCTGTTTGGCGGCATTCACCGCAGCAGCCGGGCGCGAAACGGCGTCCGAGCTGCGGGTCTTTACCTCGCAGATGACAATGGTCCCATCCGGTTCCTGTACCACCACGTCCAGCTCCCCCATCCGGGTGTGGAAGTTGTGTGCCAGCAGCCTGCAGCCCTGTTTCTGATACCAGCGGGCCGCAGCGGCTTCTCCCCTGTGCCCCGTCTCAGCGCGGTTCACTTTCCGTTCTCCGGCCAGTAGCCCTGTTTTTTCAGGAAGCTGCGGCGATAGAATGGCTGGATGCCGTACTGCGCGATAAGCTCATAGTGGAGCTTGGTCGGGTAGCCCTTGTGCTTTGCCAGCTGATACTGCGGGTACTGTCTGTCCAGTTCCAGCATATAGCGGTCACGGCTGACCTTGGCAAGGATGGATGCCGCGCCGATGCTGGCGCTGGTGGCGTCGCCCTTGACCACCGGCTGTGCCGGGATCATCAGCCCTGCCGGGGTGCGGTTGCCGTCCACCAGCACGAGGTTCGGCACGATGTCCAGCTCTTCCACGGCCTGCTTCATGCCGCCCATGGTGGCGTTGAGGATGTTTTCCCGGTCGATGACTTCCGGCCCCACAAATATAATTTTGTAGGCCAGCGCCTTTGCAACGATCTCGTCAAACAGGGCTTCCCGTTTTTTCTCGGTGAGCTTTTTGGAGTCGTTGATGCCATAGACCGGATTCTCCGGGTCCAGAATGCAGGCTGCTACGCACACCGGGCCGCACAGAGGGCCGCGCCCGGCTTCGTCCACGCCCGCAAAGCAGCCATACTGACTGCGTACAGCGGCATCGTACTCATACAGCGGAGCCGAGATCTCCTCGTCGGAACGGCGCTTCATTCGTCATCCTCCTCGGCAAAATCAGCCAGATCATCCCGCTGCGGCGGACGCTCCAACGAGATGCGGCCCCACTTGCAGGCGCGGAATTCATCCACCAGCATAATGGCACAGCGCTCGGTGTTCACCTCGCCGCCGCGCACCAGCAGGCCGCGTTTGCGGCCGATGGCTTCCATCAGCTCATAGGGCGGCAGTGCCAGCGTTTCGGCGTCCAGCTTGTAGCGCTGGGCCACAAGGTCGGGGTAGTTGCGGCGTACTTCATCCAGCAGGTTCATGGCCAGCTCTTCCACGTCCAGAATATCGTCCTTGATGGAGCCGATGAATGCCAGATTGGATGCAATGGTCTTGGAGTCAAACTTCTTCCACAGTACGCCGGGCATATCCAGCAGATCAAATTTGTCGGTGCTGACCCACTGCTTGCCCTTGGTCACACCCGGGCGGTCTGCCGCTTTGGCGCGGGCAGAGCCTGCAAAGGTGTTGATAAAGGTGGACTTGCCCACATTGGGGATGCCGCACAGCATCACCTGGGTCTTGGCACCGCCCATGCCGCGGTTCTGGCGGCGTTCCAGCAGGCCGGCCAGTTCTTTTTCGATCGCAGTTTTAACGGCATTAGCGCCGCCCTTCTGCTTGGCGCTGATCGCCACACAGCCGGCATCTGCTGCACGGAAGTATCGGATCCATTCTTCCGTTACAGCCGGGTCGGCCAAATCTGCCTTGTTCAGCGCATAGAGCTTCGGCTTGCGGGCCGTGATGCGCTCGATCTCCGGGTTCAGGCTGGAGAGCGGGATGCGGGCATCCAGCAGCACAAGGCTTGCATCCACATGCTGGATCTCCTGCTCCATCATGCGCAGGGTCTTGGTCATGTGGCCCGGGAACCACTGAATATTGTACTGGTTTGCAAAGCGGGTATCCATTTCGTTCATTTTACCACCCCAAAATCTGTAAAGGGCATAAAGCACACAAGCACCTTGCCCAGAATATCCCGTTCGTCAATGCAGCCGACATAGGTGGAGCGGCTGTCCAGCGACTGGTTGCGGTTGTCGCCCATCACAAACACCGTGCCCTCCGGCACTGTGTACGGGAACTGCACATCGTAGCCAAGATAGGTAGGCTCTGCAATGTAGTCCTCCTGCAAGACCTCACCGTTCACCGCCACGGTGCCTGTCGCATAATCGATGGAGACCGTATCGCCGCCTTTGGCGATGACACGCTTGACCAGCGGCTTGCCGTAGGAGGTATAGCTGTCCACAATGACCACATCACCGCGCTGAGGCTCGTAGCCCGCCCCCCACACGATGAGCTTGTCGCCGTTGACCAGCGTAGGCACCATGGAGCTGCCGTCTACCTGAATGATGCGGAAGAAAAACGAAAAGATCAGCACCAGCACCAGCGCTGCCGAGATCAGGGCCTCGTACCATTCCAGCAGATTCTGCCCGCGCACGGGCTTTGTCTGTTCCTGTTTTTCCATATCCGGTACACCTCACCTTCTGGTTTTACACTGCTGACCCGATTATACCGCAGCCGACAGGCTTTCTGCAAGCCAGACCACCTGCCGACAGCACAGTTTTTGCAAATTTTTGATAAAGAAAAAAGGGACAACGAGGTTGTCCCTTTTCTCCCGTTTCAAATCGGGGATGATCAAATATCGCTCTTGACCTTGGCAGCCTTGCCGGTACGGCCACGCAGGTAGAACAGCTTTGCGCGGCGGACCTTGCCCTTGCGGACAACGGTGACCTTCTCAACGAAGGGGCTGTTGATGGGGAAGACACGCTCGATGCCAACACCGTAAGCAACGCGGCGAACGGTAAAGGTCTCAGCAACGCCGCCGTGCTTCTTTGCGATCACAGTGCCCTCAAAGGCCTGGATGCGCTCACGGTCGCCTTCCTTGATACGAACATCAACGCGGACGGTGTCGCCAACGTTGAACTGGGGCTTTTCAGCCTTGATGCTGCCTTCAGAAATAATCTTCAGTGCGTCCATTTTTGAATCCTCCATTTGTTTTTAGACGTTCATGCACGGCACCTTGCCGTCAGAGGACCGCCCGTTTAATGATATTGTCATTAACCCCGCTGTGGTCTCAGCGGACACTAACGCCTAAATAGGATATCACAAAACCTGCGTGAATGCAAGCGTTCTGACCAAAATAAATGCAAAAATTTTCTGTTTTGCCCAACAGACGGTCTTTCACGCTCCGATCAGACAAACAGCTGTTTGTCTGCCGTCAAAAACTTTTTGCGCAGGATGTTGGCGCTGACGGCAGGCAGACCGAATTTTTCTTCCAGAAAGCCGGTGAGCAGCGAGGGGTTCAGGTTCAGTTCCTGTGCGGCCGGCATGCACAGATCAATGTGCAGGCTGTCCCCCTCCGTGGTGTACTCCACCTGCGGGATGTGATCCTTCAGCTCAATGATCTTGTTGCCTTTTTTGCCGTGCTTTTCCACCGGAGCGCTTTCCAGCGCATTGTACGCATCCAGTGCCGCAGCCGCTGCTGCCGGGTAGGTGATGCAATAGCATGCGTAGGCAATGAGGTCCGCCTTCATCTGCACCGGGCCAACATGCGTGATCACGATGCCTGCGGGCATGATGGAATTGAGGGCCGCTTTCCACTGCTCAAAATCCGGGGCTTCCGCTTCGGTCTTGACGTCCACGCACTCGCACTCGCTCTCCTGCCCCAGCGAAAGCGGGCAGGCAAAGGTCATATAAATGTGGGGATTGAAGCCCAGCGTATGCCACACCGGCAGGCCGCTGCGCTTGAGCACACGCTGCATCACACGCTGCAGGTCCAGCAGGGAGATGTAGGAGGCCTCATTCTTTTTCTCAAACGAGATTCTGACTGTAATCAAAGCAGGGACCTCCTAACAGATGATTTGCGCCGCAGCCGTGGCAGGCACGGTTGCAGGGCTGGGTGGTCTGGGCGGCAAGCGCCTTTTGGTACTCCCGCACCAGATATTCGTGGGTGACGCCGTAATCCATGTGGGACCAGGGCGTCACTTCGTCCAGACCGATGGGCCGCTGGCAGTAGAACGCCGGGTCGATGCCCAGATCCGCAAAGGTCTGCAGCCATGTGTCGTACTTGAAGCACTCTTCCCAGCCGTCAAAGTAGCAGCCGCGCTTGTAGGCTTCCACAATGACCGGGGCAAGGCGGCGGTCGCCCTTGGCAAACACGCCCTCCAGAAAGCTGGTGGTGCTGTCGTGATAGTTCACCTTGATCTTGCGGCTGCGCACGCTTTCCAGCAGATGCTTCTGCTTGGCCTGCAGGGTCTCGGCCGTATCCATGGGCACAAACTCAAAGGGAGTATGGGGCTTGGGCACAAAGCAGGCACAGCTGATCGTCACCTGAACGCCCTTTCCCTTGCCGCGCTTGGGCAGAGAGTAGTAAAGATCGACCACCTTCTGCGCCGTCTCTGCGATGCCCTCAATGTCCTCCATGGTCTCGGTGGGCAGGCCCATCATGAAGTAGAGCTTGACCGAGGTATAGCCCGCGTTGAAGGCAATGGTGCAGGTCTTTTCGATCTCATCCCATGTGACATTCTTGTTGATGACGTTGCGCAGGCGCTGGGTGCCGGCTTCGGCGGCGAAGGTCAGGCCGCTCTTGCGCACCTTGGTGGTTTTTTCAATGAGGCTCTGGGAGAAGTTGTCCACACGCAGGCTCGGCAGCGACAGGCTGACATGCTCCCTGGGTGCCCACTCGTTCAGATCATCCAGCAGCTCTTCCAGCTGCCCGTGGTCAGAGGTGGACAGGCTGGAAAGGCTCAGCTCCTCATAGCCGGTGTTGGCGCACAGCTCCTGCGCCGCCCTGTTCAGAAGGCCCGCGTCACGCTGGCGCATGGGGCGGTACAGAAAGCCCGCCTGACAGAAGCGACAGCCGCGCACACAGCCGCGCAGCACCTCGATGCTGGCGCGATCCTGAATAGCACCCACCATGGGCACCACGAAATTCGTGGGCGGGGCAAACTCGTTCAGGTCCTTGATGATGGCCTTGGTGATGCGCGCCGGGATGCCCGGCTCGTTGGGGGTGATGGCCTTGACCCGGCCATCCTCGTAATACTCCACATCGTAGAATGCCGGGATATAGACGCCGGGGATCTTTGCGATGCGCAGCAGCAGCTCCTTCTTGGAGACGCCGCCCTCTTTTTTGGCCTTTTCAATCTCGGCACAGATGCCGGGCAGCTGGTTTTCGCCCTCGCCCAGCTGGATCACATCAAAAAAGTCCGCGATCGGCTCCGCATTGCAGGCACAGGGACCGCCCGCCACGATCAGCGGCCAGCGTTCGTCACGGTCTTTGGAATAGAACGGGATGCCTGCCAGATCCAGCATGGCCAGAATGTTGGTATAGGACAGCTCGTACTGCAGGGTGAAGCCCACTGCATCAAAGGCGGTGAGCGGGTCCTTGCTCTCCATGGTGTAGAGCGGCAGGCCAAGGCGTTCCATTTCAGCCTTCATGTCCAGCCATGGCATGAAAGCGCGCTCACACCACCAGTTTTCGCGGCGGTTGAGCAGCTCATAGAGAATCTTTTCGCCGAGGAAGGACATGCCTACCTCATAGGTGTCTGGAAAGCAGAACGCAAAGCGGACATCCACTTTTTCTTTGTCCTTATATACACTGCCGGGTTCTCCGCCGGTATAACGGCCGGGCTTCTGTACTCGTCCCAGTGCTTCTTTCAGTTTTGGATCAAACATCGAGTCCTCCAATAAACAGTCCATTTTTACACGTCATTTTATTGTACCCGAAATGAGCCGTTTTTTCAATCGTTTCCCTTAAACTTTTTGCCTGCACGCCGCATTTCGCACAGGCAGGACGCCAGCTGTGCCCCATCCAGCGGAGGAACGGGCAGCAGATTGAATCCCCCGGTCAGCAGATTTGCCGCCCAGAAGGCACTGCCGCGGATGGTCAGTTCCTGTTCCAGCCGCAGCGCCCAGATGCCTGCCAGCATGAAATTGACCGCCGGGCCTGCAGCAGCCAGCCAGAAGAGCCGCCCCGGTGAAAGACCCCGGGCCGGAGCGTCCATCCGCATACAAAAGCCGGTCATGGTCACCTCAATGACCGGAAAACGGCGCAGCAGCGCACAATATACCAGAATGTGCCCGCACTCGTGCAGGAACGCCGCCAGCAGGCCCAGCCGCAGAAAGCCGCTGGCATCGAAGTACAGCAGAAAATACAGGGAACCGCACAGCAGCACCGGGTCCCGGAACACCAGCGGCCCCAGCCGCAGAGCATCAGGATGCTTCATGCGAAAGGCCCAGTGCATCTGCCGGGTCACAGACTTTTCCCTGACGATACAGCTCAAAATGCAGATGTGCCCCGGTGGCCCGGCCGCTCTGCCCTGCTGTGCCGAGGGTCTGCCCGGCCTCTACGGCTTCGCCCGGACGGACATAGATATACTGCAGATGGGCATACACCGCCGCTGTTCCATCCGCAAGCAAAAGCTCCATGCAGCTGCCATAGCTGGCACTTCGCTTTGTGCGGAGCACGGTGCCGTCCCGCACCGCAAGGATGCCGGTGCCCTCGGCGCAGGCAAGGTCAATGCCCTTGTGAAATGCCCATTTGCCCGTAAAGGGGTCCTCCCGCCAGCCGTATCCGTCCGAAATGCGCCACTGTGTGGTTTCCAGCGGAAAGCAAAAGGCATCCTCCGCTTTCGACTGCGCCCGTGCCGGGAGCACCAGTCTGACGCAAAGCAGCGCTCCCAGCAGGGCCGCTGCCCGGAAAAGGGCTGATTTCTTCCCATATCTTGCGTGTTTTATGCGCCGTCCTGCTCGTCCGCTCCGCTTTGTCTGCATACCGTTTCCCCTTTCCGCTGTAGTCCACTGTATGCAGGCGGCGGTTCAAAAAGACCCGGCGGGGCTTTTCCCTGCCGGGTCTTACAGTACTGTTATCTGCGGAACTTGAAGAGGTTCAGGAACTGCTTCAGGCGGCTCTTCTGCGCAGGCGCTTCAGCGATGGCCGGTTTTGCCGGCTTTGGCACAGAAGCAGGCCGGGGTGCCGGTTTTTTACGGTTCACCATCTGTTCCAGTTCGTCAAAGTGATCGTGTTCCTCCGGCTTCGGGGCCGCATCCAGATGGATGGGTGCCGGCGGTTCGGGAGCCTTTTTCGGCTCCTGCTTCTGTACGGGGAACTCCACCGCCTTTGCCTCCGGTTTCTCTGCAGACGGTTCTGCAGCGGGAGCTTCTGCAGTCAACGGTGCCGTCGGAGCTTCCACAGCCGCCGGTGCCGTTTTTTCACAGGCAGGAACTTTTCCGGTCCAGTCATCCCGAAGCAGCTCATACATATCCATCTGGCCGTTGACCAGTGCTTCGCCCTCGGCAGGCTTCACCTTCTGGTAGCTGCCATCCGGGCGCATCTCGCGGGCATTGACGTTATCCCGCAGCTGCAGCTGCAGAATATCGGTGAGCTTCTGCACCAGCACCGGGTCATCCACCCGGACGCCCACCTCCACGCGGCACTCCGTGTTGCGGGTGAGGAAGTCGCCGGAAGCAATATAAACGCGGGTGTGCACCCCATCAAAGAAGCTGTAAATGCGGCCATGCTCCAGATAACGGCCCACAAGGCTGCGGATGTGCAGGTTTTCGGTCTTGCCGGGCACCTCTGCACGCACACAGCAGATGCCGCGCACGATCATGTCGATGCGCACACCGGCACAGCTGGCTTCCTGCAGCTTCAGGATGATGTCGCGGTCGCTGATGGAGTTGTTCTTCAGGATCATGGACGCCGGGCGGCCCATGCGGGCGGCGGCGATCAGGTGATCCATTTCTTTCAGAAGCACGCTCTTGAACCGCAGCGGTGCCACCAGCATCTTGCTGCTGTCCTCGGTCAGGCGCTGTACGGCAAGGTTCTGGAATACGTTGGATGCTTCCTCGCCAATGACGGGATCGGCCGTAATAAAGGAATAATCGGTGTACAGCTCACTGGTTTTTTCGTTGTAGTTGCCGGTGCCGATCTGGGTGATGTAGGAGTAGCCCTGTGCGCCCTTGCGGGTGATGAGGGTCAGCTTGGAGTGCACCTTGTAATCATCAAAGCCATAGATAACGGTGCAGCCTGCTCCTTCCAGCTGCTTGGACCAGTCAATGTTGTTCTGTTCATCAAAGCGGGCGCGCAGCTCCACCAGAGCCACCACTTCCTTGCCGTTTTCGGCCGCTTCCATCAACGCCTGCACGATCTGGGATTCCCGCGCCATACGGTAGAGGGTCATCTTGATGGAAATGACCTCCGGGTCATGTGCCGCCTTTTTGAGCATGGCAATGAAGGGCCGGATAGACTGGTACGGGTAGCTGAGCAGCACATCATGCTTCTGCACCTCGGCGGCAAGATCGTACTGCGGCGGCGGCAGCATGGGCCGTGCCGCCGGGTAGAACAGTTCCGGATGTCCGTCCGCCTCGATCCTGCCGGTGAGCTTATAGAAGAAGCTCAGATCCAGCGGGCTTTTCTGCACGAACACCCGCTTATGGGTCAGCACAAGGCGGTTGCACAGCAGGCGTTCTACCTCCGGGGCAGATGCCGTTGTGATCTGCAAACGCACAGCCGCCAGCTTGCGGCGGCGCTTGAGCAGATCGGACATGATCTCACGGTAATCGATATCGTGATCCATCATGCCCTCTTTCACGTCGATGTCCGCATTGCGGGTCACGCGGAACAGGCACTTTTCCTGAATGGCATCCTTGCCAAAAATGCTGGCCGCAAAATGCAGCACCAGCTCCTCGGTGAGGGCAAACAGCGTCTCGCCATCTTTTTTTACAATGTGCATCCGTTCCATCTGGCTGGAAATGGGGATGATGCCCAGGCTCTGCCCTGCAGGGTGTTTTTCCCTGAGCAGTACGCCCAGATAGATCTCCTGGTTGCGCAGGAACGGGAACGGATGGCGGTTATCCACGATCTGCGGGCTGAGGATGGGGAACAGCTCGGTCTGGAAATATTTTTTCCAGAAATGCTCCTCCTCCTTGGTCAGATGGTTAAAGTCCACCTTGCGATAACCGCATTCTGCCAGCGTTTCCAGCGCCTTTGCGTAGTATTTGTCGCATTCTTCCTGCAGCTGTGCCGTTTTGGGCATAATGGCAGTCAGCTGTTCCGCCGCGGACATGTTGGTCTTGTTTTCCCTCTTGACCTTTTTGCCCTGTTCCTGTTCCAGATTGGCGCGCTCCTGCAGAGAACCCACGCGCACCATGAAAAACTCATCCAGATTCGAGCCATAGATCGCAAGAAACTTGACCCGTTCTGCAAGCGGAACATTTTTATCTTTGCCCAATGCAAGAACGCGCTGATTAAAATCCAGCCAGCTCAGTTCCCGGTTGATAAAAATGGTATCGTCAATCATAGTATTCCCCTTTTCCAGCTGCCTTGCGGTTCAGCTCACGGTTGCCTGCCCTTTCCAGGAATCCACCACAGCCTGCGTCAGGCCCGGAACGCAGGCTGCATCCTCCACCCGTGCAAACGGGCCGTTCTGCTCCCGGTATTCCAGAATGGCTCTGGCCCGGCTTTCTCCTACACCCGGCAGGGTGCACAGTGCAGAAAGCCCGGCTGTGTTCAGATCCACCAGTATGTGCTGTTCCAGCCCTGCTGTATCCGGCAGCGGCTGGACCGCAGTGTCCTGCAGCGGCACGGCAAAATAAAACGCCAGCGCTGCGCACAGGATCACTGCAGCCACCGAGAGGCAGATAAAAACTGCCTCCCGTTTTTGGGACTCCGGCAGATGTGTTTCTTTCATTGTACCTGACTTTCCCCCAAAAAGAAAGGCTTCTGCGAAAGAATATGCAGAAGCCTTGCACAAATTTTACGCTAAATTTTCAGCATCCCGTACCATACGGTACAGCACTTCCACCGCAGAGCCTGCCGCAGCATCGGTCAGGGTGACCTTTTGCGCAGCAAGACGCAGCTCTGGCGGAGCATCTGCCGCCGCCACGCTCTGGCTGGCATTGCGCACCAGCTCCAGCATGGACATGCCGCCCGCCAGCACCAGAACATCCTCCGGATTGATGCCCACCGGCATACACACAGCGTCCAGCATTTCGTGGCCGGAAACGGTTCTGGGTGTCAGGATCAGGGTATCTGCTGCGGCACGCTCGCCCAGCAGCACCGCTGTACGATCCCCCAGCGATTTTTCCAGCAGCGAGATCATGGGCACGGCCTTGCTGTCCTGATACAGCAGCACCCGCAGCACTTCTTCCCCCTTGATATCCGCTGCATTCGCCAGCAGATAGGGGGTCCACTCCTGCCGCAGATGGCGTTCCAGCGCCTCACTCATGCGCAGCACCCGGGTGGTGCCATCGGTCATCTGCAAAGCGACGCCCACGCCTGCTGCGTCCGGCAGGCGGGTGAACAGATCGGCGTCCTGCCCGGCAAAGCTGCACAGCGTCCGGCTGGTGCCATCGGCAAAATGGTAGGCCATCGCGCCGCCGCACACCAGCGCAGGGGCATTGAGCCGCACACTGCCCAGAATGGAACGCACTGCCCGGGGCGTGCGCTGCGAGAACACCGTAAAACGGCCGCCGCGGCGGACGAACAGCTGCAGCACATCCCGCACAACCTGAGTCAGGTTTCCATCCGCTCCCAGCAGCAGGTGATCCAGATCACACAATACAAGCCTTTGGTTCAGCTGGTTCATAGGGTTCCCCTCCTGAGCGTTGCAAGAAAATGAGTGAAGTATTCCGGCAGTTCCGAATCAAAGCGCAGCTGTTCGCCGGTAATGGGGTGGATGAACCCCAGTGTTTTTGCGTGCAGGCACTGCCCGTGCAGGCTGGTGATGCAGTTGTGCGGGCCGTAGACCGGGTCGCCTGCCACCGGGTGCTGGATGGACGCCATGTGCACACGGATCTGGTGGGTGCGGCCGGTCTTCAGGCGGCATTCCAGCATGGTGAAGTTGTTCAGCCGTTCCAGCACCCGGTAACCGGTGTAGGCATATTTGGTGTGGGGCTCGCTGGCCGGGTAGACTGCCATTTTTTTGCGGTCGGTCTTGCTGCGGCCAAGATTGGACTCCACAAAGCCTTCATCTTGTGCAAAGCCGCCGTACACGATGGTGCGATACGCGCGCTCCACACTGTGCACCGCCATCTGCTGGGAAAGGCCGATGTGGGTTGCATCGTCCTTTGCCACCACCAGCAGGCCGCTGGTGTCCTTATCGATGCGGTGCACGATGCCGGGGCGGATCTCACCGCCGATGCCGGACAGGCTTCCCTTGCAGTGCCACAGCAGCGCATTCACCAGTGTGCCGTCCGGGTTGCCGGGAGCCGGGTGCACCACCATGCCCTTGGGCTTGTTGACCACCAGCAGATGCTCGTCCTCATAGACGATCTCCAGCGGGATGTCCTGCGGCACGGCCTCGATGGGCTTTGCGTCCGGGATCTCCAGCAGAATGGTGTCGCCTGCCTTGAGCTTCAGGCTCTTGGCCACCTGCCTGCCGTTGCACAGCACATGGCCATCCGCCACGAGGGCCTGCAGGGCAGAACGGGAAAGGCCGGTATCCTCGCCGCTGAGAAAGCGGTCAATGCGCTGACCTGCCGTTTCCTGCTCCACCACAAATTCACGCTGCTCCATGGCTCACTGCTCCTTTGCGCCGCCGTGCAGCTCTTCCAGAAAGATCTCCAGCACCCAGAGACCCACACCCACGCACACGCAGATATCCGCAAAATTGAACACCGCAAACTGCATGAACAGCAGATTGATGTAGTCCACCACCTCGCCGTTGAGCACACGGTCGATCAGGTTGCCGATACCACCGGCAAGGATCAGCAGCAGTGCGGCCTGCTGCAGGTATCTGCCGCGGCTGCGGAAGAACAGCCCGTAGGCCACAAGGATCAGCGCTATGCTGGTAGCGATGATGAGGAACAGCTGCTTGCCGCTGAGCAGGCTGAACGCCATGCCCGGGTTGAGCACAAACCGCAGCTCCACCACATGGGGGATCAGCGGCATGGCTCCCACCGGCTGCAGCACATTTGTGGCCCACAGCTTGATGGCCTGATCGATGCCAATGAGTGCCGCAGCCGCGAGCAGATTAAAAACAACATATGCCATAGGATACTCCCAAAATCATTCAGTATAAAAAACGGCGCTCCCCGGTATAAGGGAGCGCCGCCCTTTAAAACATTGTTTTATGCGGAACGCTTAGGCTTCCACAACGCTGGCGCAGCGTGCGCACAGGGTGGGATGTGCGGCATGGCTGCCGATGGAAGAAGAATACTTCCAGCAGCGCTCGCACTTTTCGCCGGTGGCATGTGCAGCAGCAACGCCCAGACCTTCAACAGCGCTTGCAGCGCCGCCTTCGCCCTTGACCAGCTCTACCTGAGAGACGATCATCAGGTCGGCCAGCTCGTCCATGGGGATGCTGTTCAGCAGATCATACACCGCGTCATTGCAGTACAGGGTGACGGCAGCCTCCAGAGAAGCACCGATGACCTTTTCGGCACGGGCCTGCTCCAGAACCTTCTTCACCTCGTCACGGACGGCGATCAGCTGAGCCCACTTTGCCTTGAAGGCCTCATCGGCGGCATACTGGCCAGCCTTGGGCATCTCCTCAAAGACAACGTACTTGTTCATGCCCTCGGTCTTGGGCATGAAGTCCCAGATCTCCTGACTGGTGAAGCACAGGATGGGGGCAATGATCTTGTCCAGAGCCACAAGGATCTTATACATGGTGGTCTGAGCAGCCTTACGGCCTGCGCCGTTGGTGCAGTACAGGCGATCCTTGGTCACATCCAGATAGAAGTTGGACATTGCAACAACGCAGAAGTTGTACACTGCATGATAGACCTTGTTGAAGTCGTACACAGCGTAGCCTGCGCTGGTATTGACCATCAGGTCATCCAGAGCAGCCAGTGCCCAGCGGTCGATCTCCTGCAGCTGATCGTCAGCCACACAGTCGGTGTTGGGATCAAAGCCGTCCAGATTGCCCAGAATGAAGCGGGCGGTGTTGCGGATCTTGCGGTAAGCCTCGCTCAGCTGCTTGAAGATGTTCTTGCCGGCACGCACATCCACGGTGTAGTCGGAAGAAGCCACCCACAGGCGGATGATATCAGCGCCGTAGTCCTTGATGATCTCGCTGGGCTCCACGCCGTTGCCGGCGCTCTTGTGCATCTGCTTGCCCTGCTCGTCCACGACCCAGCCGTGGCACAGAACGGACTTATAGGGTGCGCAGCCCTTGCTTGCGACACTGGTCAGCAGGCTGGACTGGAACCAGCCGCGGAACTGGTCGCCGCCCTCCATATACATATCGGCGGGGAAACGCAGTTCCGGACGCTCCTCCAGCACAGCGGCGTGGGTGGAGCCGGAGTCGAACCAGACGTCCATGATGTCGGTGTCCTTGGTCCACTCGGAAGCACCGCACTTTTCGCACACTTCGCCTGCGGGGATGATCTGCTCGGCTTCGTACTTATACCATGCATCAGAACCTTCCTTGCGGAACAGGTCGCTGACAGCCTTGATGGTGGCATCGGTGATGTGGTAGGTGCCGCACTTCTTGCAGTAGAATGCGGGGATGGGCACGCCCCAGGTGCGCTGGCGGCTGATGCACCAGTCGTTGCGGTCGCGCACCATGCCCTTCATGCGGTCATGGCCCCAGTCCGGCATCCAGGTAACAGTGTCGATGGCCTTGTAGACGTCCTCACGGAACTTTGCGATGGAGCAGAACCACTGTTCCGTTGCACGGAAGATGATGGGGTGATGGCAGCGCCAGCAATGCGGGTACTGATGCTTGATGTGCACCTGACCCATGACAGCGCCGGACTCGGTCAGGTCGGCCAGAATGGTCTTATTGGCAGCCCACACGCGCTGACCTGCATACTTGCCAGCCAGCTCGGTCAGATAGCCGCCATCGTCCACGGGGACGGTGATGGGCACCTGCGGATACTTCTGGCAGACGTTGAAGTCGTCCACGCCGTGGCCGCCTGCGGTATGGACGCAGCCGGAACCGCTTTCCAGCGTGACGTGATCGCCCAGAATGACCCAGCCTTCCTTGGGTAGGTAGACGTGATTGTAGCGCATCAGCTCAAACTCGGTACCGGGGACCGGCTCGCCCACGATCTCGTAGTTCTCGATGTGGCAGGCGTCCATGACGCTCTTGACCAGCTCGGTTGCCATGATGTGGAACTCATCGCCGATCTTGACGAAGGAGTACTCGAACTGGCCGTTCAGGCAGATTGCCTCGTTGGCGGGCAGAGTCCATGTGGTAGTAGTCCAGATGACGAAGTAGGTCTTGTCCATCGGGATGCCGTGCTTTGCCAGCACACCGTTGGGGTCCTGAGAGACGTGGAAACGCACGAAGATGGAATCGCAGTCGTCCTCGCCGTACTCGATCTCGGCCTCTGCCAGAGCCGTGCGGCAGTCCGGGCACCAGTACACAGGCTTCAGGCCCTTGTAGATGTAGCCCTTCTTGGCCATCTCGCCAAAGATCTCGATCTGGCGTGCCTCAAACTCAGGCTTCAGGGTCAGATACGGATGCTCGAAATCGCCGATAACGCCCAGACGTTTGAACTGGTCGCTCATGATATCGATGTGCTCGGTAGCAAACTTTTCGCAGATCTGGCGCAGCTCCAGCTTGGAAATGTCCTTCTTCTTATCACCGACGGAGGACAGAGCCTTCAGCTCGATGGGCAGGCCGTGGGTATCAAAGCCGGGCACGTAGGGAGCCTGGAAGCCCTCCATGTTCTTGTCGCGGATAATGATATCCTTGATGATCTTGTTCAGGGCAGTACCCATGTGGATATTGCCGTTTGCATACGGAGGGCCGTCGTGCAGGATGAACTGCGGCTTGCCCTCGTTGTGCTTCATGAGCTGATTGTACAGGTCGTTGTCGTCCCAATCCTTGAGCATGACCGGCTCCTTCTTGGGCAGGCCGGCACGCATTTCAAACAGGGTCTTGGGCAGGTTTAGAGTACTATCGTACTGCGATTTGTTCTTAGCCAATGGTTTACACTCTCCTCTATATTTCCTTATGGGGTCGCCTTACTCGCTGAACTTGACGCCCTGAAAAGCATCGTAGTCCGGCTCGTCCGGCTTAAAATCAGCAGGAGGCGCAGGCGGAGGGTCCAGCTTGAGCTGGCTTTCGTCCTTTGCCCAGAAATCCTCGCTGCTGTCAGCCGTCTCGCTGTCATCTTCAGCAGAGGCGGCAGGTTCTGCATCTTCTTCTGCAGCCGGAACAGGCTCTGCCTCAGGCTGCACATCTGCGGCCTGCAGCTGAGCGGCAGCCGCAGGTTCGGCTTCGTCGGCTGCCGGCTCTGCGTCGGCAGCTTCCTGTGCGGGCGTTTCCTTCTGGAACTCCGGCAGGCGGCTCAGCGACTCCACATGGCTGCGGTACAGATTGAGCACATCGGACTTGAAGCGGGTCACTTCCAGACGCACACGGTCATACTCGCGCTCTTCTGCAAGGCGCTTCTCGTTTGCCTCGTTCTCGATCTCATCTGCACGGTCGTTGGCCTTCTGCAGCAGTTCGTTGGCATCGCGGATGATATCATCGCCGCGCAGATTTGCACGATGGATGATCTCTTCCGCCTTCTGGTTTGCTTCACGGATGACGTTCTCACCCATGCGCTGCGCGTTGATCAATGCACTCTTGAGCATTTCACCGTCTGCCTCAAAGCTCTTCAGCTCCTCGTGCAGCTTCTGGTTTTCAGCAGTCAGATCCGCAATCTGCTTGCGAAGCTGTTCCGCCTGTGCATCGTCCTCCTGCAGCTGTTCTTCCACCTTGTCCAGAAAACGATCCACGTCCTCTGTGCGGTAGCCGCGGAGGTTTTTTTCAAATTGCACAGAACGGACATCCTGCGGAGTCAGCATAGTCATTTCCTCCCGTTGCTTTTAATATTGAAAAAATTCGATGATCGACCGGTCTTTTTTGCTTTTTCCGGGCAGTGCCGTCAGGCCAAAGCGGCCCTTGCCCCGCACGGTAAAAACATCACCCTCATACACCGGCGCATGGGGTTTTTCGGCAGGCAGATGGTTGATCTCCACCCTGCCGGCCGCGATCAGCTCACACGCCTGCCCCCGGCTGCACCGCAGCATGGCCGCAAGCACAGCGTCCAGCCGCAGAGACGACACGGTAGCGCTGCGCAGCTCGCGCCGGGCCTGCGGGAAAGACGGTATCTCGTCCGGTTCCAGCAGCTCAGTGGTCAGCTCGGTGTGCCCGGCCTGAAACAGCTCCCGGCAGATGAGCTGTGCTGCCGGTTCCAGCGCAAACACATAAGCTGTGCCCGGCTGATCCTCCGGCAGAACGATGTCTCCCAGCGCTTCGCGCTTCAGCTCCAGCCCCATCAGGCTGCCCAGATAGTCCTTGTGCGCGGGCAGCGCGGCTCCGGGCAGAGCCCGGCATTGCAGCCGCACGCAGCGGATGGGGTTTTCCCCATAGCTGTACTCGGGCTCCAGACAGAGGATCCGGCGTTCCGCCTGCGGCCAGCCGCCCTCAAAGCGGAAGCCTTCCTCTATGTCCGCACGCCCCAGCGCTGCACGGGCAAGATCCTGCTCACGGTCGCTCAGAAAACCGGAGTACCGTGCGATCTCCCGGGAAAAGGCCGTGCGGGCCAGATCCTCGATATGCCGCATGAGATAGCGTTCTTCATCCGTGCGTGCGGGAATGAACCCGCGCACGGCTTTGGGCTGCGGATCATGCGGATCAATAGAACGCGCCATTGTTCTCCAGCTCGTCCAGCAGATCGCCCATGATGTCTACATTATATGGTGTGATGATAAAGGTGCTGTTGGCCACCCGCTTGATCTGGCCGTTGTTGGCATAGGCAACACCGGACAAAAAGTCCACCAGACGGCGGGAGACTTCCTTGTTGGTAGACTCCAGATTGAGCACGACCGTGCGCTTGTTGTTCAGATGGTCGGCAATGGTGCTTGCATCCTCAAAGCGCTCCGGCTTTACCAGCACCACCTTGAGCTGAGTGGTGGCATTGATGTTGACCACCTTGCCGTTCTTCTTGTTGGTGCCCTCGGTATGTTCCTCAGCTTCGTCGTCCGCACCGAGACCGACGCCGTTGTTATTGTTCACCATCTGGGGACCATCGTCGATGTACTGATCCTCATAATCGTCTTCCTGGTCAAACAGACCCTTCTTGATGCTGTCAAGAAAAGACATACAATCTGCTCCTTTCATTCGGGCAGCCTGACGCTGCCTGGCGTTCTCTGCATAAAGAATGCAAATAATAGCTTTATCTATTATCGGATTTTTTGCCTCAGATGTCAATAACTACAAAAGCTTTCCGTCATACAAATTTTGTCCGGAGACGATTATTTCGTCATAAAGCCTCACCTTGCTGACCGAACCCTCGGTCCCTTCGGGCAAAACAAGGATGTAATCGCCGTCTGTGATCAGCGGATGGTCTGCATCCACCGGGTCGATCCGGCAGAAGCGCGCGATGTTGCCAAGCTTGACGTAAACGCCGGGAACATAGTTCTCGCCCTGTGTCTCGGCCTCGGCCTCGGTCCCGTCCTCCTTCAGATAGTGCACCGCTGCTGCAGGCACCCGCAGGCCGCTGTGCTCCCCTACCGAGATCCGTGCGGCAGCCCGGTTCAGGCACAGCACATCCCCGTTGATGGAGTTGCAGGTGAGCACAAAGCGTGCAAGGCCGCTGTCCGCATCCATGCTCACTTCGGCAACGGTCGCCTTCAGGCCGTTTTCCATCCGTCCCGGAAAGCTGATCTCCACCGCAGAGCGCAGCGGCTTGCCGTCCTGACCCAGCAGCTTTTCTCCCTGCTTTGCGCTGCACACGCCCACATAGCGCCAAGTAAAACCGGCTACGATCTTACCGGCGCAGCCATCCAGTGCGATCACCGGGTCGGAATCCAGATAGCCCTGCAGCTCCTGCGCACTCAGTGCAAGGATGTCGTCCGCGCCGGCATTGAGCCTGCCGCTGCCGGAAGCCCGTACAAAGTAACCGGTCTGCGGCGCAGCGATCTGGGTGGGACTGCCCAGCTGAGCCTGCACGCTCTGGGCCTGCTGGACCAGAGCCGTGATCTGATCGGTAAAGTTTGCAGCATCACCGGTGACGACCCAGAGCTTGTTCTGTGCAAGCTGATAGGCATTGGAATCATCATCCACTGCCTCGTAGTCGCCGTCATCCAGTGTATCCAGCAGATCATACAGTGCGCCAGCGCGTTCTTTTAAAAGGCTGTCCAGCTGCAGGGCTGCCGTGTTCTGGGATCTCTGCAGCAGATCAATCTGGTCATTCAGCTGGGTCAGCTGCTGGCGCAGCGTGGCCTGCGATGCATTGCTGTAGATCTCTGCCACCGCAGTGCCTGCGGAAACGCGCTCGCCGTCCGCCGCAAGATATCCAAGGTTTCCGCTGCCTGCCACATAGCTTTCGTCAAACAGCAGCACGCCGTCTGCATCCACGGTATCCGAAATGACCGCAGGCAGTGCCGTTTCATAGACATTCTGCGGGAACAGGACGTGCATCGCCTGATAGAACACATACCCTGCAGCCAGCAGCAGAAATGCGATCAGCACCCCTGCCAGCGTGGCAAATCCATGGGATGCACGGCCCTCCTTCCGGGTCTCGTCCGGCATATCGATCACCTCTTCGATAAAAATTCACTCACTTGATGGATGGCAGTCTCTGCCGCATCCGGTGCACCGGCATCCAGCCAGACCACACCGTCCATATGGCGGAACCATGTCAGCTGGCGCTTGGCATAGTTGCGGGACGCCTGCTTGAGTTTATCTGTACAGGCTTCCAGCGGAGCCGTACCTTCAAAATACGGGAAGAATTCCTTATAACCAATGGCCTGCGCCGCCGTGCGGAAGCGTTCGCGGCTGCGCCAGACGTACTCTGCCTCTGCCAGAAGGCCCGCTTCCAGCATCTTGTCCACCCGCAGATCGATGCGGCGGTAAAGGGCCGCACGGTCCGGGAAATCCAGTCCCAGAATCAGGCTGCGGTAGGGCCGTTCCTGCGGAAGGGAGTCTGCCTTCTGTTCGCTGAGACGCCTGCCCGTGGCGCGGTAATGTTCCAGTGCGCGCAGCACGCGCACCTGATTGTTCGGGTGGATGGCCGCTGCGGCCTCCGGGTCGGCCCGGCGCAGCTCTTCGTACATGGCCGCGCCGCCTTTTTCGGCAAGCTCCGCCGCCAGCTGCTCCCGCAGGCCGGCAGGCGATTTCTCCTCGGCAAAGCGCACCCCGTACAGAAAGCTCTGGACATACAGGCCCGTGCCGCCCACGAGAATGGGCAGATTTCCCCGTGCCGAGATCTCCTGTTCCAGCGCTGCGGCCATAGCCGTAAAATCTGCCACACTGAAAGTTTTGTCCGGCGGCAGGATGTCCACGCCGTGGTGCGGGATGCCGCAGGTCTCCTCCGGCGTCACCTTTGCCGTACCGACGTCCAGCCCCTGATAGATCTGCATGGAATCGCAGCTGATGACCTCGCCGGAAAAGCGCCTTGCCAGCGCCACGCCGAGAGCGGTTTTGCCTGTGGCCGTCGGGCCCACAACGGCTACGACCGGATGTTTACACGATGCGTCCAAACTGCTTTTCAAGCTCCTTTCGGGTCAATTTCAGTACGCAGGGGCGTCCGTGCGGGCAGAAAGGCGGCACCTCGCCGGAAAGGATCTTTTCGGCCAGCACCAGCAGCTCCTGCGGCGAGGACTTATCCCCCGCTTTGATGGCTGCACGGCAGGAGATGGAATGCAGCACCCACTCGGTGTGCTCATTCAGCGCATCATGGCCGCCCTTGAGCAGCTTATTTGCGATCTCTACCAGCAGGCTTTCTGCATTCTGCGGCTCCACATCTGCAGGCACCGCCCGCAGCACGACCGTGTTCCCGCCAAAATCCGCAATTTCCAGCCCTGCATTTTCCAGCAGCGGAATGTTGTCCAGCAGCGCCTGCTTTTCCTCTGCCGACAGATCGATGGCAGCAGGCTCCAGCAGCAGCTGACTGGGCACATTGCCATAGCTGGCCGCCAGCTTCTCATAGAGCTGGCGTTCATGGGCAGCATGCTTATCGATCAGGCACAGCTCGTCTCCGCGCTCTGCAAGGATATAGGTCTTGAACACCTCACCCACATAGTGCAGAGGCTCCGGCTGACCTGCTGTCGGGTCAAAGTTCAGCTGCTCCGGCTCTGCTGCTTCCGCTGGCAGTTCTTCTGTCAGACATGCAGCAGCGGCACACTTTTTCTCTGCCGGTCCATCCGGGCTCTCCGGCGCGGAAGGCACCGACTTGTTTTCCTGTACCGCAGACACTGCATCCCATGCCGCCATGTGATCCTGCGCCGCATGGATTTTTGTATTCTCTTGTCCAGCCAGTTCCGGCTCTACGTCCAGCTGTGCCTCGCTGGCTGCAGCACGGAAGGGTTCTGCCGTCCGGGGACTTTCTGTTTCCGGACTGTGCAGCGTCACGAATGGGTCCAGCATGGGAGCATTCTGCGTGCCGCTCTGCCAGCGGGGCGCAGCGGTCGGCGCGGCTTTCCCTACCGGCTCCGGCCGCAGAGCGGGCCGTTCCTCCGTTTTTGCCGGTTCCCGGCGCGGCTGGGGCAGGGTGCCCGGGTCCGCCTGCCCGGGAATGATGGCAGAAAGTCCTGTAAAGTTGTCATGCTTTACATCATTTTCAATCTTTTCATCGATTGTTTTTTCATTTTCGACCTTTTCATCTGCATCAAAGGTGAAAAGCCGTTCGCCGGTGCCAGGCTGAGCCAGTGCCAGCTTGACAGCATGGTAGACCACATCAAAAATATCATTTTCCCGGGCAAAACGCACTTCCACCTTTGCGGGGTGGACGTTGACATCCACAAGGTCTGCCGGCATTTCCAGCAGAAGGATGCCGCCCGGGAACTTGCCCTGCATCATGGTACCCTTGAAGGCCATCTCCATGCCAGCCATCATGGTGCGGTTGCGCACATAGCGGCCATTGATGTAAAAATGCTGCATGCTCCGGCTGGCGCGGCAGCTTTTGGGCGGGGTGATCAGGCCGGTGATGCGGTACACACCCTCCTGATTTTTCAGCTCAATGAGGTCCCGGCTGAACTCCCGGCCCAGAACCGCATAGGCCGCGCTGCGCAGCTGGCCATCGCCGGGGGTGACATACTGCAGCTTGCCCTCCCGGATGAATTTGACACTGACCTCCGGGTGGCTGAGGGCCACATGGGCGATCGTATCCGCCACAAAGGTGCCCTCGGAAGAGTCCTTTTTGAGGAACTTCATGCGGGCGGGGGTGTTGTAGAACAGGTCCCTCACCCGGATGGTAGTGCCCACCGCACGGGCACCCGGCTCCCGGGAGATCTCTTCCCCGCCCTCGATGCGGTAGACGGTGGCAAACTCGTCTGCCTCGGTGCGGGTGGTCAGCTCCACCCGCGCCACGCTGGCAATGGATGCCAGTGCTTCGCCGCGGAAGCCCAGCGTGTGGATGCTGTTCAGATCATCCGGCTTTTCGATCTTGCTGGTGGCATGGCGGATAAACGCCGTGGAAATGTATTCTGCCTCAATGCCGGTGCCGTTGTCGCTGATTTCGATCAGCTTGACGCCGCCGGATTCAATGCTGACCGTCACCTGCGCAGCTCCGGCATCAATGGAGTTTTCCAGCAGCTCCTTGACCACTGACGCAGGCCGCTCGACCACCTCGCCAGCGGCAATCAGCTCGGCGGTGTGCTTATCCAGAACATGGATCACTGCCATGGTGTTCCCTCCTTATGGTTTTTTCGGGCAGGCTATCAGCTGTTCAGGCTGCCCTTCAGGGTCTTTTTCAGCTCGTAGAGGAAGTTCAGTGCTTCAATGGGGGTCAGCGTTTCCACATCCAGTGCTTCCAGCTTTTCCATCATCTCACTGGGAACCGCCGGAGAGTTGTACTCCTGCAATGCGTCAAAATCCATCTGCTCCACCTTGTTTTTGGGAGCGGAAGCTTCCAGCGCACGCAGCACCTCGTGGGCGCGGCGGGTCACGCTGCCGGGCAGACCTGCCAGCTTTGCCACCTCGATGCCGTAGCTGTCATCCGCGGGGCCGCGCACGATGCGGCGCAGGAAGGTGATGTCCTCGCCGCGTTTTTTCACCGCAATGTTGTAGTTTTTCACGCCGTCCACGCTGCCTTCCAGCTCGGTCAGCTCGTGGTAGTGGGTGGCAAACAAGGTCTTGCAGCCAAGCCCCTTGGCCGGGTCCGAAATATGCTCCACCACCGCACGGGCGATGCTCATGCCGTCAAAAGTGGAGGTGCCACGGCCGATCTCGTCCAGCACCACAAGGCTTCTGGCGGTGGCATTTTTCAGGATCTCTGCCACCTCGGTCATCTCCACCATAAAGGTGGACTGACCGGCAGACAGGTCGTCCGACGCACCGATGCGGGTGAAGATGGCATCCACCACGCCCACGTGGCAGCTGGATGCCGGAACGAAGGAACCGATCTGCGCCATCAGAGCGATCAGTGCATTCTGACGCATATACGTGGATTTACCCGCCATATTGGGGCCGGTGATGATCAGGCAGCGGTCGGTGGTGCAGTTGAGGGTGGTGTCGTTGGGCACAAACAGGCTGCCCTTGAGCATCTGCTCTACCACAGGGTGACGGCCCTCCGTGATGATCAGCTCGTCACTGTCGTCCACAACGGGGCGGCAATAGTTGTTTTCTGCCGCTGCCTGCGCCAGTGCAGTGAGAACATCCAGCTCTGCAACCGCGTTTGCCGTGCGCTGGATGCGGTCCAGCTGAGCGCTGATGCTTTCCAGCAATTCACTGAACAGGCGGTGTTCCAGCGTGATCAGCCGCTCGTGCGCACCTAAGATCTTGCTTTCCAGCTCCTTGAGCTCCTGCGTGATGTAGCGCTCGCCGCTGGTCAGGGTCTGCTTGCGGATGTAGGTCTCCGGCACCTGCGCCTTGTAGGAATTGCTGACCTCGATATAGTAACCAAACACATGATTATAGCCAATCTTCAGCTTGGGGATGCCGGTTTCCTGCCGCAGACGGGCTTCCAGCTGCGCCAGAACGCCCTTGGTGTTGTCGCGGATGGAGCGCAGTTCGTCCACCTCGGCATGATAGCCTTTGGCAATGACACCGCCATCCTTGAGGGTGGAAGGCGCTTCCGGGTCCACCGCTGCGTAGATGCGGGCCTTGATATCCTCCAATGGGTCGATCTGTGCTGCCAGCTCGGAAAGCTCCGGGCAGCTGCAGGCTTCAGCCTGCCTGCGCAGGCCGGGCAGACGGTCGCAGGTCTGGGCCAGCGTATAGATCTCCTTGGGTGTGGCAGAGCCATAGACCGTCCGGGTCATCAGGCGTTCCATGTCCGCAATGTAGTGCAGCTCTTCCACAAGATCGCCCCGGGCCATGGTCTGCTTTACCAGACTTTCCACAGCGTTCAGGCGGTGGTTGATGAGTGCGCTGGAAACAAGCGGCTGTTCGATCCAGCTGCGCAGCATACGCTTGCCCATGGAGGTACTGGTCTTATCCAGCACCCAGAGCAGTGTCCCCCGCTTTTCGCGGCCGCGCAGGGTCTCGGTCAGTTCCAGATTGGCGCGTGTCACCGGCGAGAGCCGCATGAACTGTGCCTTGTTGTAGCTGATGACCGTTTTCAGACGCTCGACGCCCTTGATCTGGGTATCGTGGAGGTATTCCAGAAGCGCTGCCATTGCAAAGCGCACAAGGCCGTCGGCGGCAATGCCGGTGGTCTGCGTCCAGTCGCGTCCAAACTGATTTTCCAGCGATGCCGCCACAAGGCCCGGCGCATAGCGTTCCTCTTCGATCAGCTCCACCGAACAGGTCATGTTCTTTTTGATGTACGCCGTCACCTCGCGGCAGTCCAGAAGGCCCGGATTCATCAGGACCTCGCTGGGATGATAGCGGCACAGCTCTGTGATCACTGCCGGTGCCGTTTTATCCGCGTTCAGCTCGGTGATATGCGCCGTGCCGGTGGAGACATCTGCAAAGCACAGACCGGCTTTTTTCCCCTTGAGGAAGATGCTGGCAATGTAGTTATTGCGGTCGTCCTGCAGCATGCTGCTCTCAATGACCGTGCCGGGCGTGACTACACGGATGATGTCCCGCTTGACAAGGCCCTTGGCTTTGGCCGGGTCTTCCACCTGCTCACAGATGGCCACCTTGTAACCCTTGGCGATCAGCCGGGCCACATAGCCTTCGTAGCTGTGGAAGGGCACACCGCACATGGGCGCACGCTCGGCCTGACCGCACTGCTTGCCGGTCAGAGTCAGGTCCAGCTCTTTGGATGCCGTGAGGGCATCATCGTAGAACATCTCGTAAAAGTCACCGATGCGGTAAAAGAGAATTTCGTCTTTATGCTGTTTTTTGATCTCAAGATATTGCTGCATCATGGGCGACAGCTCTGCCATGTTATTTCCCTCTCCCGTTCTGTGCATAGTTTGCGGCTTGTAACCGCTGCGGCAAACAAAACGCGGTCTGTTTTGCACAGCCGCGTTCTGTCGAAGTTTTTGGCTCGAAAGTCGTTTTCATCCCGCATCTCTCGTCAGCCTGCCAAAAATCAGGCTGCGGCTGTTTTGCCGGAAAGAAGCACCGGCACACCGGTGTTCATGCGTTATGAAATGAACTTCTCAGTGGCAGCCGCCGCAGGTGGAACAGCTGCCGGTGCAGGAAGCAGAAGGCTCCTGTACCGTCATGGGGTCGCCGCCATTCATGGCAGTGTTGATGATGGCATCAATGTAGTTCACAAGGTTCTCGCAGTCGCGCTTGGCCTCGTTGTAAGCCACCATGCCCTCGTTGCCCATGATCTGGCCGTACAGGCTGTTCACCTTCTCGTTCAGCTCGGCGATGCGGGCATCGTTGCGCTCGCTCTTGCCGATCTCGTTGTTCAGATCCAGGCGGGCGAGGTTGAACTCGCCGATCAGGTTCTGCAGCTCTTCGTCCTTATCGTTTGCCTTGCGGGTCTGATCCAGAACGAGGTAGCGGCTATCGGTCTGCAGCGCAACGGCTGCGCGCTTGAAAAGATCAATGCAATCCATTTGAATGGTCTCCTTCTTATTTATACGTTCAGGGGCACTGCCCCGGAATCACTCAGGCAAGCTCACCCAGCAGCACAGTCGCCCGTGCGCCCGTGAGATGTACATTGGCATAGCTGCCCATCAGGGAAGCGTCTGCGGCAAATTCTACGGTCAGGTTGTTATCCAGCCGGCCGGAAAGGCTTCCCTCACTGCGTCCAAAGCCCTCCACCAGCACCTTCACGGTCTGGCCCACCTGCGCCTTGACCAGCGCCATGGCGATCTCGTCCTGCAGCTTGAGCAGGCGGGTCATGCGGTCGGTCTTTTCCTTGCGGGGGGTGGGATCCGGCATTTCGGCAGCCTTGGTGCCGGTGCGCTTGGAATAGATAAAGGTGAACAGCTGCATATAGCCCACCTTCTGCACCAGCTCCAGCGTCTTGATAAAATCCTCCTCGGTCTCGCCGGGGAAGCCAACGATGATGTCACTGGAAAAGGTGATGCCGGGCACCGTTTTGCGGGCGTATTCGATGAGCTCAAGATACTGTTCCACGGTGTAGTGGCGGTTCATCTTCTTCAGCAGTTCATCCGAGCCGCACTGTACCGGCAGGTGCAGGTGCCTGCACAGCTTCGGCTGAGCGGCAATGGTGTCGATCAGCTTGTGGCTGGCATCCTTGGGGTGGCTGGTCATAAAGCGGATGTGGTAATCGCCGGGCACCGTGCACAGCAGGTTGAGCAGATCGGAAAAGTCCACCTTTTCTTCCAGACCCTTGCCGTAGCTGTTGACGTTCTGCCCCAGCAATGTGATCTCCTTATAGCCTGCCTCCACAAGACCGCGGAACTCGGCAAGGATATCGCCGGGCTTGCGGCTCTTTTCGCGGCCGCGCACATAGGGCACGATGCAGTAGGTGCAGAAGTTGTCGCAGCCGTACATGATGGGCAGCCATGCACGGAACTCGCTCTCACGCCGGATGGGGATATTCTCCACGATGACCGGGCGCTGGGCAGGCTCCATCAGCACACGCTTATGCTTCTGCAGCTTCTGGGCAATGAGCTGCGGCAGGGTGTCGATGCCATCCACGCCAAACACAAGGTCCACATAGGGGTAACTCTTACGCAGCTTTTCCACCACATGCTTCTGGTTCGCCATGCAGCCGCACAGGCCGATGATGAGGTCATGCTTTTTTTCCTTGAGTCCCTTCAGGGCACCTACGTTGCCGAACACACGCTGCTCGGCATGCTCACGCACGGCGCAGGTGTTGAAGAGGATCAGGTCGGCGTCCTCGGGCTTATCGCACAGACCATAGCCGATGTCCATCAGCACGCCCTTGATCCGCTCGCCGTCGTTCACGTTCTGCTGGCAGCCATAGCTGTGCACAAAAGCCAGCGGCGGCGTATCATAGGCCTGCTTTACCAGCTCAGCGGCGATGTTATTATGTTCAAAACTAATGTATTCCAATCAAACCATCCTTCTCCGCCGGGAAGTTTCTCCCCGCACGGCGAAACTCTTTTTTCTGCCTTTGCAGAAAGCTCTCTTTAGTATACGCTCTTTGCGCGTTTCGGGCAAGGGGTAGTGCGCAATTTTCCCAAAGGTCACTGCATATTTTCCTGCATCTGTGCCTCACAGCAGGCTTCACACACGCCAATGAGCACCACAGCGCAGTCCTGCACGCAGCCCTTCTGGTTCCTGACCAGCTTCATCACCTGTTCTTCGTCCACCTCGGCATCGGTCACGCTGCCGCATACCGTGCAGTACAGGTGGCTGTGCCAGGGCAGCGTGTGGTCAAAGCGGTCTGCCTTGCCCGGGATGGAGACCCGGCGCACCCGGCCCGCATCCACAAGACTGTTCAGGTTGCGGTACACGGTGCCAAGGCTCAGGCCCGGGCACTCCTTGACCGCAGCATCATAAATTTCCTCGGCGGTGGGGTGGTCGCACAGGGCCTGTACGGTCTGCATGACCAGCTCGCGCTGTTTGGAATATCGCATAACTTCTCCTTTGCTTTCTCCGCATACAAAAGGTCTTGTTCAGACGTTCTCTTCGCCCTTGATCTTTGCCCAGTAGGCCCGGGCAGCCTGCTCATTTTTGTTGTCGCCAAAGGTGTAGTATTTCACGTCTTTGATCGCATCCGGCAGGTATTGCTGTGCCACCCAGTGATGATCGTAGTCGTGGGCGTATTTGTAATTCTGGCCCTTCACCAGTGCATCCTCACCATCATAGTGTTTGTTCTGCAGCTGGCGCGGGATAGGCCCGGTGCGGCCCGCCTGCACATCCGCAATGGCTGCATTGATGGCATCGTGAGCACTGTTGGATTTGGGACTGGTGGCCACCAGAACAACGGCGTCTGCCAGCGGAAGCCGCGCCTCCGGCAGGCCCACCATATTGGCGGCATCCACCGCTGCCTTCACGATGGGAATGATCTGCGGGTAGGCAAGGCCCACATCCTCACAGGCACACACCATCAGACGACGGCAGGCCGAGGGCAGGTCGCCTGCTTCCAGCAGACGGGCCAGATAGTGCAGAGCCGCATCCGGGTCGGAGCCGCGCATGGACTTCTGGTAGGCTGACACGATATCATAGTGGTCGTCGCCCTCCCGGTCATAGCGCATGGCTGTGCGGCGGGTGACCTGGCGGATCATCTCCAGTGTGATGTGCTTTTTTCCGTCCTCGATGGGTGCCGCCGTTACCGCAAAATCCAGACAGCCCAGTGCTTTGCGCAGATCGCCGCCTGCGCTCTCTGCAAGGTAGGCACAGGCATCCTCGTCCATATCAAGCTCCGGTTCCCCGTCTCCCGAGAGCTTCTTCACCGCATTGTGCAGACCGCGCTCCACATCCGCTGCAGACAGGGCCTTGAACTCGAACACCGTGCATCGGGACAGCAGCGCATTATAAATGTAGAAGTACGGATTTTCGGTGGTGGATGCAATCAGCGTCACCGAGCCGTCCTCAATGCATTCCAGCAGGCTCTGCTGCTGCTTTTTGTTCAGATACTGGATCTCGTCCAGATACAGCAGGATGCCGCCCGCTCCCGCCAGCGTACCGATGTCCTTGAGCACCGCCTTGATGTCCCCTGTGCCGCAGGATGTGCCGTTCAGCTTGTGCAGCGTCATACCGCTGTTTTCTGCAATGATGCGGGCCACGGTGGTCTTGCCCGTGCCGGATGGGCCATAGAAGATCATATTGGGGATACGTCCGCTTTCGATGGTACGGCGGAACACCCTGTCCGGTGCCAGCAGATGCTGCTGGCCGCAGACGTCTGCCAGAGTTTTGGGCCGCAGCCGCTGCGCCAATGGTTCGTTCATCGTGTTCCCTCCTCCCATACCGGGCAAAGAACCCGGTATTTTTCTATAGTATATCGCATTTATGCGGCGAGAGCAATACTTTATCTGAAAATCATTCTCAGATAATCCCCGGCTGCAGTTTACAAAAAATGCAAAACATGGTATTATCATCTTAGCTTTTTGTCAAAGGAGGTGGAACAATGTCTGTTCGCCAAAAAGTGCCGGAGGATCTTACCGCCAGGAAGGCTCTGGCATTGGAGGTCATTGACCGTCTGAAAAAAGAGTATCCGGATGCCGGATGCACCTTGGACTACGCCCATGCATGGCAGCTGCTTGTCAGTGTCCGGCTGGCCGCGCAGTGTACGGATGCCCGCGTGAATATCGTGGTTGAGGACCTGTTCGCCAAGTACCCCAGTGTAGCCGCACTGGCTGCCGCAGAACCGGAGGACATCGAAGCCATTGTGAAACCCTGCGGCCTTGGGCACTCCAAAGCGCGGGATATCTCCGCCTGTATGCGGATGCTGCGGGACAAATACGATTGTCAGGTCCCCGCCACTTTTGAAGAGCTGCTGGCTCTGCCCGGCGTGGGCCGCAAGAGCGCAAACCTCATCATGGGCGATGTGTTTGGCAAGCCAGCCATCGTGACAGATACCCACTGCATCCGGCTGTGCAACAGGATCGGCCTTGTGGACGGCATCAAGGAGCCGCAGAAAGTAGAAATGGCCCTGTGGAAGATCATCCCGCCCGAGGAAGGCAGCGATCTGTGCCATCGTTTTGTGATGCATGGCCGGGCTGTGTGCAATGCGCGCAAACCGGAATGCGAACACTGTTGTTTGAAGGCCATCTGCCGCTATGCGCAGGAGCAATCCGATACACAGACGGCAGGATCATAAATTTCAGGAGGTATTGATATGTTAGGTTTCATCTTTAGTCTGCTGGTCGGTGCACTGGCCGGTTACATTGCGGGCCGCATCATGGGCAGCGAAACTTCCACCCTGCGCAACATTGTGCTGGGCATTCTGGGCGGCTTTGTGGGCAGCATCCTGTTCGGCCTGATCGGCCTAAGTGCTACTGGCATCGTGGGCGAGATCCTCGTGTCCGTTGTGGGTGCCTGCGTCTGCATCTGGATCGGCCGCAAGCTGTTCAAGTAATTTTTCACTTTATGCCATGGCTGCTCTTTGAGTTTTTCTCGAAGGGCAGTTTTATTTTATCAAATGCATCTTTCGCACCATTGCAGGCGCAAAAATCCGGCCTTGACAGTATTCCGGAAGTATGATAAAATATTCTCCGTTATCAGGCCTGTGTGCTACTGTGGCTCAGCTGGTAGAGCAGCTCACTCGTAATGAGCAGGTCGCCTGTTCGAATCAGGTCAGTAGCTCCAAAAATCCTACGGATTTGCGTTGAAAATCGCAATGTCCGTAGGATTTTTTGTTTATATTTTGGTGTTTTCAAAAAAATACAGCGCAAAACCCAACGCTGCCTGCAAAATGGCACGAAGAAAAAGCACGCCAATACAAACGTATCAGCGTACTTTTTAGTGCGGGTAGTGGGGGTCGAACAACAAAAAATGATTGAGCGACGTCAAAAACGTATCTGCAACGCGCCTAAACACTTGCTAAAAAGGTAGTGCGGTTGGTTTGTAGCCCATGTATTTTGCTACATTTACAAAAAAGAGTGTTACCAAAACTGTTACCAGATTCAGGCCTGTGCCTTTTTGAATGCCGCGGTGGTAGCGGCAGCAAGATCTTCCCTCTGACCATCAAGCTCGTGCCGATACACTCCGGCAGTATCCATGTTCTTGCTGTGACCGACCAGCATCTTCAGCTGGCTGTCGGTCAATACGCCGGATTCAATGCTGACGAAAGTGTGCCGCATCTCATACAGCGTGACCTGAGGCTCAATGCCATTGTCACGCTGGTACTTCTTCCAGCGCTTGAATAAAGCTCTCTGGTTCGGGATCTGGAACAAAGGGGTGGTATAGTTCAGCGGGATATCGGAAGCCTTCAGCAAGGCTACCTGCGCTTCGTAGGCCTCATGGGCTTCCTCGCCCATGTCAAATGAGCGAATGGCGTTTTCGTTCTTGCCGGTGGTTTCCTCATCCAACCGGTTGATGCTGCGGCGCAGATTGACCGTGTTTCCTTTGATATCACCATACCAGAGCCCCACAAGTTCACCGGGGCGTACACCTGTAGCAACTGCAAACCGGTAGGCATAGATATACTCGTCAAAGACCAGCTTGCCATAGTAAAGGCGGGTGTCCACATCAAACAGAACTTTCAAAGCGGTCGGCTGTAAAATCTTTTTCTTCCCCATGCGGGCATTCTTCGGGATAGACAGCTCAGGGAACATCGTACTGTACCTGTTCCGGCGGCACCATTTCAAAAAGCTGATCTCCGTTGAGCGGATCGTCATAATGGTCTTGCGGCTCAAAGGCTTGTCGCTTGACCTACGCTGACGCTCCTTTTTAAGGCATCGCTTTTTGAAAGACATATTGATGGCTTTTTGCAGATCGCCTTCGGTCAGCTCGTCAATGCGGATGTCCCCACAGACAGGCAGAATATAGTAATCTCCGTATTTCTTGCACTGCTCAACATAGGATGTGCCGCAGGTGAGCTTCAGCTCTTCCACCCACTCGGCATAGAGGGTGGCTACCTTCTTCCTGCCGTCCCGGATACTGTCATCCAGCCATGCGTCCGCTTTTGCGTTTGCTTCCCGTTGTCCTGTTCGGCCCGGCGTGCTGCTGTAAAAGCGCTTGCGGGTACCGTTCTTCTGCACCGCGATGCACCAGCGGCTTTCCTTCTCGACCCAAAATGCCGTGTTGGTTCTCTTTTTCATAAAATCCACCTCCATACACAAGGGTACACTTTGACAAGCCTGCCCGGAGGTGGTACAATACAAGTGTTCATGTTGGATTGTACCCTCTGGGGCAAGCCACTCTGCAAACGCTCTCGGTGTTGGTAGCACCGGGGCGTTTTTTGTTTTTATTGAGCTGTTGCAGATTTTGCAACGGCTGGAAGCAATGTGCAAAATTTGCACATTGTTTGGCCTTACTTCTTCGCTTCAGCTTTTTCGCTGCGCTTACGCCACTGGCTCTTCAGGCCGTCAATATGCTCAAACAGATCAGGCTTGATATCAGCCCACATCGGGTCAAGGATAAAGTCCACGCCCTCCCGTCGGGCAAGCTTGGCAGCGGGGACAAAATCACTGTCACCGGCAATCAGAATGATCTGATCAACCTGCTTCTTATACGCGAGTGACGCAATATCAACACCAACACGCATGTCCACGCCCTTTTGCTGAGCCACAAAAACGAAATCGTCCTCGGTCAGCTCTTCCAGCTGCTTTGTGCCAGCAAGAAGCTTGCGGGTCACATCCGGGCGCAGATTGTAGGCTATTTGGTTGGACAATGTACCAAGGCGGAGTGCAAATTTTCTGCGCTTCCGCAATTCTTCCAAAAAGGTCTGCGTCCATGTATAAGTATCAGATTTGTCCAAATCCACATTCTTCTTTGTCAGCGGGTGGTACACGCTGCGGCGGCCTACTGGCTCACAATCGTAATAGAAAATGCGGTACAGCTGACGCTCCTCGTTGCCGTCCTTATCGTGAAGGTGAGCCATACAATAAGCATTCAGTTCCTTCGCACGTTCCTCGGCGGTCTTTTTGCCCCACAAGTGGGCTGCACGTTTGCGGTAAAAGCCGCCATCAACCAGAATTGCTGTCTTTGCCATTTGTGTTACACTTCCTTTGGTAAAAAATAAGACCCCAGGATTCAGCCTTCCCCATATCGGCGGGGGGCTTACTACCAGGGGTCTGTTAAGCATTTTGAAACATCATGTTTCTGACGGCATCCTGTAAAGATGCACCCCTATTATATGCGTTTTTGTTGATTTTGTCAACTCATTTTGCAAAATAATCAATTATTGGTTATTTTTCGCAAATTTTAGTGAAATATCGCTTTTCACCCTACCCAGTGCGTCCAGCCTACGGCCTTGCCCTCAATGTGCACCTCTTCCAGCTGGGGGCCGGTGTAGATCATGGGCGCATAAGCCGGGTTTGCGGGCATCAGGGTCAGCGTGCCGGGGTTGTAATATACCCGCTTGAGGGTAGCTTCACCATCAATGCGCACTGCGGCGATCTCTCCGTTCTCAACCTCCGGCTGGATGCGGATATACACCACGTCTTTATCGTGGATGCCGGCATCTACCATGCTGTCGCCGTGGCAGGTCAGGGAAAAATCGCACCGGATGTTCTCCGGCACGTCCACCATTTTTTCAATGTTCTGCTCTGCCGTGATGGGTTCCCCGCAGGCAATGCTGCCGATCAGCGGGATCTTCTTCATCTTTGGCATCGGCTCAAAGCCCGGGGGGATGGTGGGCTTCTTGGGTGCTAGTACAATCGGGTCAGCAATCTTAATATCTGTACGTCCGTACAGATAATTCATATCCACATTAAACAGGTCAGCGATTGCTTCCATGGTTTCAAACCCCGGCTCCCGTTCTCCGCGTTCATACATGTTTACACTACTCTTGGACAAATCCAGCTCATCCGCAAGCCGTTGCTGTGACCAGCCTTTTTCACGGCGCAGCGATTTTAGCCGCTCTGCAAAAGTTGCCATCAGGCCACCTCCCTATATTATTACAATCAAATAATAGCACATATCGTGCACAAGTTCAAGCACAAAAAGTGCACCATTCTTTTGCGCACATTTTGTGCACTCTGCGAATAGATTTATTTTTTGGTTTTGAGTACAATAAGTGCACAGAAAGGAGGTGACCCAATCAGATGGACGGTAAGACCATTGGCCACAAGCTGCGCGCGTTGCGTGGCGAAATGGACGCGAAAACCGTTGCTGATGCGCTTGGGATCAGCACTTCGGCGCTTTTTATGTATGAGCGCGGCGAACGCATTCCCCGCGACCAGATCAAAAAGCGCATCGCTCAGTATTTCGACCAGAGTGTCGAAGAAATTTTTTTCGCAGAATGAGCACATATTGTGCGCAAGTTCATCCAAAGGAGGTGAAGAAGATGAAGAACAACATCCAGAAAGAAATCCAAGAGCGCCGCGAACACGCCGAGCGCTTAAAGAAAATCGCCCTCAAGCTGTTCGAGCAGCTCAAGAGCGAAAATGTCAGTTTTTCGGACGCAGAGCGAATCATTAGTCTGCTTTCTGCATCCGTAAAAACTGAGCGCGATGACCGGATTATTTAATCCATGCTGGAGGGACTATAAATCTTACTATCCTCAAGATTGATTAGTTGCTCCAGACAGTCGCTGTACCAAGAAGCCAGTACGCAGGCCGCCTGTGCAGGGTCATTCAAGTCAAGACCCTGCGGACGCTCACCGCGCTGCAACGCAATCTGCAATTTGTTGTTTGCATAAGCAAGTGCCAGATTGTGCCGAATTTTATTTCCATCACTCATGATTTCCACCTCCCTTCTGCCCAAGTATACCGCAGGAGGGAGCCAACCACAAGGAGGTGAACCACATGGACAACAACAAAAAGCCCAGCGGACCTGTGGAAGAGGAACGCTGGGCGAAGATAGAAAAGGAAGTTCAGGAGCTTAAACGGAGCAGGTCAATCCTCAGCATCGGCTTGTTCCTGCTGAGCGGCCTGTATGGAATCTTGATCCTCTGCATCATCTTGAGAATCATCCGAATCGAGGACACTTTGACCTCGATCATCCAATTCAACGCTCTGGTTGGCGAGCATCTCCAAAGCCTCGGCGATTCGCTCATTCGTATCCTCAACGATTTTGAAATGCTCCTCCGTGCGCTGTCTGAAGTTTTCTGACCTTTCTGCTTCCTCTCGCTGTATTTCGAGCATTTCCTGTTGATATTCTGCCGTTGCAGACCATGAAGATTCTTCCTTTTTGTCATGTTCGCTGGACAATGCCTGACCTGCCAAAAACAGAAGAATTGTAACGATGATGCTGATAATTCCAACCCAGTCTTTTTGGGGGATTGCATTATCCGGAGTTTTTACTTCGGCGATTTTGGCGTTGATAGTTTCAACCGCCTCTGTAGGTAGAAGTGGTTCGACTTCATCCAGAACAGCTTGAGTACTTGCCAGCGGCACGGTTTCGGATTCTTTTTCGCTGTAAGTACTTTCGCTCCATATCGAGTCTAACTGATCCGCAAAAGCCGCAGCATTTGAGTAAAGATTTGTAATGTTGCTTGTTCGGAGTGCGGTGGTGAGATTTAGCACATTGGAATTCAGCATTTCTGTCGATAACCGGAAAGCGGGACTTTCCATTGCCGATCCGTAGAGCGCCGAAATCTGATTGGTGAAATTGAGATTTGCTCTGGCCTGACCAGCCAGATTCTTGGCGAGATTGGATAGTTGATACTCTGGCACACATAATCTGGCATCTTTCGCCAAGCGGTACGCCATGTTGTTCCATTCTGCGGTTTGGTAAATCGATTTCATCTGGTTGCTCACCATGCGAACAGAATCCGCCATTTTCGCTGCTTCGGAAACATAATTGCTGAGTTCTGACAGCTGGTATGCTGCCGTCTGAGCTGCAGAGCTCAACTCGTAAAAATTTTGCATTTTATCACCTCCCTTCTGCCCCTCTATTCTACCGCAGAAGGGAGCCACCCACAAGGTGGTACATCTTCACCATGAACGACATCATCTTATCCACCCAGAACGGCGAACCGGTGGCATCCAGCCGGGAAGTCGCTAAGCGCTTCGGGAAGAACCACCGAGATGTTCTTCGCGCAATCGAGGACATTCTGGAGGGGGTGCGCAAAATTGCGCAGACCCCCAAAGATATCACAGCGCAAAATTGCGCTGTGACCCAGAGCGCTGAAAATTCAGCTGTGACCCAGATGTTCTTCAAATCCGAGTACACCCACCCTCAGAACCACCAGAAGTACCCCATGTACCTGATGAACCGGGACGGCTTTTCGCTGCTGGCCATGGGCTTTACCGGCAAGGAGGCGGTGCAGTGGAAGCTGAAGTACATTTCCGCGTTCAATGCAATGGAAAAGCAGCTGGCCGCGCAGCACAAAGGGCAGCGGGCCGTGCAGGATGCCAACATCCAGAACGCCATCGACCGGGTGATCGAAGCCCGGAAGAAGCTGGACGAGAACACCGCTTTTCTGGACGAGTGCCGCAAGAACCGCGAGGACAGCAAGGCCAAGTATATGCAGGTCAAGGCCCTGTGCGGCGAGTTCAAGGCCATTTACGGCCAGCATTGCGACACGGTGCGCACCATGGAGAACGTGGTGCGCGGCTCCCAGAGCTTCCTCACCAGCGCCATTGACAACCTGACCATCGTTTCCAAAGGCTACCCGTTCTACGCCGCCCTGATGGACAGCCTGCTGGATGGGCTGCCCGCCGAAAAGAAGGAGGAATAAAATGTTGAACACATCAACCATTCGCGGCACTTTCAAGCAGATCCCATACTGGAAGCTGCGGGGACGGTTCCATAGCTGCGGCTACCGCGATCAGGAAGTGGCCGAGTACATCGGCATTGGCCGGGACACCATGAGCGGCAGGATGCAGGGACACAACCCGTGGACCAGCACGGAGATCACTGCAATGTGTGAGCTGCTGGGCATCCGGCAGAATGAAATCGGGGAGTATTTCTTCCCGCGTGTCGAGGAAGGAGAATCCACATGAGCAAACAGTACACCCTTGCATCCGAGCGGGCCGACGCGCCCACCGGATGCGCGTACGTGGCACCGACGTTCTGGAACAAGTGGTTCCGCTGGGATGGAAGCCGGGCATCCGGCTGCTACCAGCTGGGCGGGCAAGCCAAGGACGAAACCCACACCGGCCTGCAGGTTTTTGCAGATGGCGAATGGCACCCGGTCATTGGATGGACATTGGACAGCTGCGGCCCCGCAACTGACTATCAGGAGGTAGGAGCATGAAAATCAACCCGAACGCTCAGTTGAAAATCCAGCTGGGATCGGATGGCAACCCCAAAATTTACGCCTGCGGCACACAGATGGAACAAGCGGCTCTTTGCACCGCATTGGTCGCGGGAATCTGTATGGACAGCAAAGACCCAGCAGAGACAATCATCAACATCATGACAGCTGCCGCTGATCTTATGGACAGAATGGAGGAAACCCACCAATGAAGATTAAATCCTTTGTCTGGTACTGGCTGGCAATGGCCTGCTTTGTGGTGGGCCTGCTGTACGGCATGGGGCTGGAGGGCAGCTTCCAGACCGGCGGCACCGTCTCGGACGGCGCGTTCATCACGGCCATGGTGCTGATCCTGCTGGCGGTATTCTTTGCCCGGCTGGGCTTCTACGCCGCCGATCAGGAGAAAAAGCGGAGTAAGAAGGTGCACCAGCAGCCCCGCAACACCGTGAAGAGCGGAAGGAAGGCGGGCTGACACCACCCATGAATAAAGGAAAGCACTTTACCCGCGTTTGTTTGGACTGCGGCAAGGTGATGGAAAATGTTGCTGGCAACCTGCGCTTTTGCGCTTCCTGCCGCAGAGAGCGCCACAACCAATATTGCAGGGATTACAGGGCGCATAATGAAAAACCTGCCCGCGTCATGTGGTACACCGTCTGGGATGCCAAAACCGGCGATCTGCTGGCATCCGGCACGTCTGAGATGTGTGCCCGGCGGCTGTGCTACAAGAGCGCGAACAGCTTTGCGTCTGCCGTCAGCCATGGGCTCAGCGGCAGCCATCGAACTTACAAGTACACATTTGCGCGGGAACGTATCGACCGCAGCGAGGTGGACAGCCTGCCGCCGGTACGCACTATACGAAAAAAGCCCGCCGGTGCGCCAACACCGACGAGCTGCAAGGGATGATGAGTTTGAACGACTTCATCACCCCGATGATATCACAAAATCGGAGGTTTTACAATGAAAGGAATTTTGATCGAACCGGGCAAAGAGCCGGTAGTCACCACCCTGCCGGACACGCTGCAGGGCATCGAAGCACTGCTGCGGTGCCCCTGTGAGCAGAAAGTCCTGCCACGCACCCCGGCAGTGCTGGTGTACGGCATCATGGGCAGAGACCTGAACCGTATCTATCGCGGCCAGCATATCTACGGCCCTATCCTCTGCTATGGCTGGAAGGGCAACAACATCCAGTCCATGAGCAAGGATGTGCAGGCCGAGATGCTGGACCGCCTCAAGGACACGGAGGTGCGGGTATGACGGACTACATCATCAGTTCCAAGCTTTCCAACGAGATGGTTTATGCCTGTTACCGTGGCCGGTTCTGGCGCTGGGACGGCAGCATTTGGAAAGAACGCCACCTCATGACGCAGAAATTCGAGCGGGCCAGAGCGGCAGACAAGAATCTGACTCCGCAGACATTCCTGACCAACGGCGCGGAGTTCGCCCCGTTGGATGAGTACGAAATCGACTGCGCAATGCTGGACGCGTTGGAAAATGCCAATCCCTGCAAGAACGCCCCCATCGAACCGGTGGAAGAACACCCTACCCCATCCGCGCAGTGTTCGGATGCTGCCACTGCTGCGGAAAGCCAAACTGCGGCATCCCCGGCAGCGCCGGAGGAGTCAAACCCTACGACGGAACTGGCGACTGCTGCCGACGCACCCGGTGTTCCGGTCAGTGCAGACGAAAACGCGCCTGTGCCCTCGAGTACCGCTCCCACTTTTGACTTTGGCGCAGACGACCAGACCAACGCCCTGTTGTTGCAGGATGCGCAGACCTTCATCACCGGCAACATGGCCCGCATTATGGCCGCAAAGCACGCTCACGACCTGACCGCAAACCACTATCAGGGCAGCTGGGGCAAGTGGTGTGCCGCCGTCGGCATCAGCCGGGACACCGGTGACCGCATGGTGAGCGTTGCCGCACAGTGCGGCAACATCCAGCTGGAAGGCAAGTCCATTCTGGACGTGCAGCCCCTGAAACTGCTGTATGCTGCGGCCAAGCCCAGCACCCCGGAGGTGGTCAAGCAAGCCGTTTTTACCGGTGACATCACTACTTACAAAGAGTATCAGGAGCTTATGGCCCAGCTCAAGGCCGAAAAATCCCGTGCGGATGCTGCCGAGAAGTCCGCTCAGAACGCCCGCAAGGAAAATGCCTATTTCAAGGAGCTGGTGAAAAGCGCCGAAGCTCAGACCCATAAGGACGCGGAAAAGCGGGAAGAAGCAGAAAGCCGCTACGAATCCGCTCTTGCCGACATCAACGGTCTGAAAGAGCAGAACGCCCAGCTGAAAGAGCGTGCCGACTCTGCCGAAGCCCGCGAAGAGGAAGCGTGGAAAATGCAGAGCAAGGCCGAAGCCCGGGCCAAGAACGCCGAGGGCCAGCTTTCCGGCTCCCGGCAGGTGGCCGAAGCGGCAAAGCTCCGGGCGGATAAGCTGCAGGAAGAAAATGCGGCCCTGAAAAAGCAGCCCATCGCCGCTGTGGTGGATGAGGAAGAGGTAGACCGGCGGGCAGGCGAAAAAGCTTACGAGATTGCGGCCGGAATGACTGCAGACTATAAGGCACAGCAGGAACAGGATGCCCGCGATGCCTACGACAGCATCATTCTGGCCGGGCGCTCCATCACAAGCATCGTTCAGTCCGCTAAAATGCAGTTCCACAAACTGCCGGACGACCAGCGGGAGACCGCGATCAACCAGTTCGTTCACACACTCGCATCCGCTCAAGGGGAGGTATCCGCATGTCTGTAAAGATCATGGCCTTAGAGGCCGAAAACGTCAAACGCATCAAGGCCGTTGCACTCACGCCGTCGCCCACTGGCCTCACCATCGTGGGCGGCAACAACAATCAGGGCAAAACCAGTGTTCTGGATGCTCTGGCATGGGCCCTCGGCGGCGACCGTTTCCGCCCGGACGCTGCCCAGCGGGACGGTGCCGTGGCTCCGGCGCATCTGAAGGTCAAGCTTTCCAACGGTGTGGTGGTGGAACGCAAGGGCAAGAATGCCAGTCTGACCGTCACTGACCCCACCGGGCGGCGCAGCGGGCAGCAGCTGCTGAACGCCTTTGTGGAGCCGCTGGCACTGGACTTGCCCCGCTTCATGGAAGCATCCGACAAGGAGAAAGCAGACATCCTGCTCCGGATCATCGGCATCGGCACCGAGCTGCACACCCGTGACATGGAGATCAAGGCCCTGTACGACAAGCGCACCTTCACCGGCCAGCTGGCCCAGCAGAAAAAGCACTTTGCCGAGGAGCTGATCTCCTACCCGGATGCGCCGGATGAGCCGGTCAGCGCGTCCGACCTCATCCGCCAGCAGCAGGAAATTCTGGCCCGCAACGGCGAGAACCAGCGCAAGCGCCAGCAGTTCCATGAGCTGGCCCGCCAGCGGGATGCGGCGCTGGAAGAAATGCACCGTCTGGATGAGCGCATCGCCGAATTGACTGCACAGAGGGAAGAAGTGAGCAAGAAGCACACGCTGCTGTTCACGCAGGCCATGGATGCCAGCAAAACGGCGGAACAGCTTCAGGACGAATCCACTGCCGAACTGGAAGCATCCATCCGGGATATTGAGGAGATCAACCGCAAAGTCCGCGCCAACCTCGAAAAATCCCGCGCCGAGGACGAGGCTGCCCAGTATGACAGTGAATATAAGCGCCTGACTGAAGCCATCACGCAGAAGCGTGCCGACCGTATGGCCCTGCTGAACGGTGCCGACCTGCCCCTGCCGGGCCTTGGCGTAGAGGACGGTGCCCTTACTTATAAAGGCAAGCACTGGCGGGATATGTCCGGCAGCGACCAGCTGCGGGTGGCCGCTGCCATCGTCCGCCGCCTGAACCCGGACTGCGGTTTTGTACTGCTGGACAAGCTGGAACAGATGGACATGACCACCCTGCAGGAGTTTTCCGCATGGCTGGAAGCCGAAGGCCTGCAGGCCATCGCCACCCGCGTTTCCACCGGCAGTGAATGCCAGATCATCATTGAGGACGGCATGGTGAAGGATGCCGAACCCACCCTGCCGCCCGTCACCGAAAAGCCCCAGCAGAAGAGCTGGACGAAAGGAGCGTTCTAAATGAGCAAATATGCAGTTACCACCGGCATCCAGAATGCGCCGGTCAAGACCGTGCTGTACGGCCCGGAGGGCATCGGCAAAAGCACCTTTGCCTCTTACTTTCCGGACCCCGTATTCATCGACACCGAGGGCGGCACCAAGCGGCTGAACGTCAAGCGCCTGCCCCAGCCCACCAGCTGGACCATGCTGCTGGATGAGGTGGCCGAGGTACGCAAGGGCAGTGTCCCCTGCGGCACGCTGGTCATTGATACCGCCGACTGGGCTGAACGCCTGTGCATTCAGGCCGTGTGTGCCAAAGCCAAGGTGAACGGCATCGAAGATTTCGGCTACGGCAAGGGCTACACCTATGTTAAGGAAGAGTTCGGCAAGCTGCTGGACGCTTTGGAAGAGGTGCTGCAGGCCGGGCACAACGTGGTGGTGCTGGCCCATGCCGCTATTACCAAATTTGAGCAGCCGGACGCTGTGGGCAACTACGACCGCTGGAGCATGAAAACTTCCAAACAGGTGGCCCCGCTGCTGCGCGAGTGGTGCGATATGCTGCTGTTTGCCAACTACAAGACCGTTGTGGAAAAGGTGGGCGACGGCAAGAACGCCAAGAGCAAGGCCAGCGGCGGCAGGCGTGTACTGTACACCGCGCATCACCCCTGCTGGGATGCCAAAAACCGCTTTGACCTGCCGGAGGAAGTACCCTTTGACTATGCCAGCATTGCCGCCTGCATCCCCGGCGCTATGTCTGCACAGGCACCGAAACCGGAACCGCAGCCGCGTTCCCAGCCGGAAGCCGACATCCTGCCCAGCCCGCAGCAGGAAGCAAAGCCGGTGGCTCAGCCGCAGCCCGCACCGCTGCAGGAAAGCTCCGAGAAAAATGTTCTGCTCAGTCTGGGCGTGCCGGAAAAGCTGGCCGCTCTGATGAGCGCCAACAAGGTCAGCTGTGAAGAACTGCAGGGCGTTGTGGGCAAACGGGGCTATTTCCCGGAGGATATGCCCATCAAGGACTACCCCGCTGACTTTGTGGAGGGCTGTCTGATCGCCGCATGGCCGCAGGTGTTCCAGATGGTGCTGGATAACCGTGATATCCCGTTTTAACAGGCTCCCTCACGGAGGGAGCTGGCACGTGTAAGCGTGACTGAAGGAGTTTTATAATAAAGGAGTAATTACTTATGAACGAAATGAACACCACCGACCGCGCCCTGAGCTGGGACGACGAATTTACCAACGAGCAGCAGGAGTTCGTGCTCCTGCCCGAGGGCGAGTATGCCTTTGAGGTCACCGGCATGGAGCGTGCCCGCTTTGAGGGCAGCGCAAAGCTCCCGCCCTGCTCCATGGCAAAGCTGACCCTGAAGATCTTCGGCGGGGCCAAGGGTGATACCACCGTGACCCACCGCCTGTACCTGCACACTAAAACGCAGGGCCTGCTGGGGGCTTTCTTTGAGAGCATCGGTCAGTGCAAGCGGGGCGAGACCTTCCGCCCCCGCTGGAACGAGGTCGTGGGTGCCAAAGGCATCTGCAAGCTGGGTATCCACGAGTACACCAGGCAGAGCGGTCCTCATGCAGGCGAGACCGGCCAGAGCAACGAAGTGCAGCGCTTCCTGCCGCCGCCCGAACCCAAAGCTGCACCCACTCAGGGCTGGACACAGGGGGCGTTCTAAATGGCCGAGACACAAACCCTGCGCCCCTACCAGCAGCAGGCCCGTGAACGCATCCACGCAGAGTGGGAGAACGGCCACACCCGCACCCTGTTGGTGCTGCCTACCGGCACCGGCAAGACCATCGTGTTTGCATCGGTAGCAGCCGATCAGGTGCGGGCGGGCCACCGGGTGCTCATTCTGGCGCATCGCGGTGAGCTGCTGGAACAGGCAGCGGACAAGCTGCAGCGCTCCACCGGCCTTGTCAGCGCGGTGGAAAAGGCAGATGCCACCTGTCTGAATACATGGTTCCGTGTGGTGGTGGGCAGCGTGCAGACCCTGCAGCGCACCGCCCGGCTGGAACGCTTTCCGCATGATTACTTTGGCACTATCATCATCGACGAGGCCCACCACGCCATTACCGACGGCTACCGCCGCATCCTCGACTACTTCGGCAGCGCCAAGGTGCTGGGCGTGACCGCCACGCCGGATCGCGGCGACATGCGCAATCTGGGCGAGGTGTTCGACAGCCTTGCCTTTGAGTATAAGCTGACCGATGCCATCAAAGAGGGCTATCTGTGCCGCATCATGGCCCAGACCATTCCGCTGAAGCTGGACATTTCTTCTGTCACCATGAGCGGCGGGGACTACGCCGTGGGAGACCTCGGCACTGCGCTTGACCCCTATCTGGAACAGATCGCCGCCGAGATGGCCCAGCGCTGCAAAGGCCGCAAAACGGTGGTGTTCCTACCCCTCATCAAGACCAGCCAGAAGTTCCGCGACCTGCTGAACTCCCATGGATTCTGTGCCGCCGAGGTCAACGGCCAGAGCACCGACCGCAAGGAAGTGCTGGCGGATTTCGATGCAGGCAAATACAACGTGCTGTGCAACTCCATGCTGCTCACCGAGGGCTGGGACTGCCCGTCTGTTGACTGCGTGGTGGTGCTGCGGCCCACCAAGGTGCGCAGCCTGTACAGCCAGATGGTAGGGCGCGGCACCCGGCTTTCCCCGGGCAAGACCGACCTGCTGCTCCTCGACTTTTTGTGGATGACCGACAAGCACGAGCTGTGCCGCCCGGCTGATCTGGTTTGTGAGGACCGCGCCGTGGCCCGGCAGATGACCGAAAATCTGGCCCAGACCGGATGCCCGGAGGACATCGAGAAAGCAGCCGTGCAGGCCAGCGAGGACGTGGTGGCCCAGCGGGAAGAAACACTTGCAAAACAGCTGGAAGAACAGCGCCGCAAAAAAGCCCGTCTCGTGGACCCGCTGCAGTACGAGATGAGTATTCAGGCCGAGGACCTTGCCGGATATGTGCCGGCCTTTGGCTGGGAAGCAGGCCCGCCCAGCGCTGAACAGACTGCTGCTCTTGAGAAAATGGGCATCCTGCCGGACGCTGTAGAATCTGCTGGTAAGGCTTCCCTGCTGCTGGACCGGTTGAACAAACGCCGCGCTGAAGGCTTGACCACACCCAAGCAGATCCGCGTGCTGGAACGTTACGGTTTCCAGAGCGTGGGCACGTGGAGCTTCAATGCAGCCAAACACATGATCGACCGCATTGCGGTGCAGGGCTGGCGCGGTGTGCCCAAGGGCGTGAATCCCAGAACCTATATCCCGCCTGCGGAACCGCCCGCTGCGCCGGACAGTCCTTTTAACTTTGGATGGTAACGCGAATGGAACATGGAAATGAACTCAAGGAAGCATTGGACTTCGTATCCCCGTCCGCCCTGACCTATGACGAATGGCTCATGGTGGGCATGGCACTGAAGGATGCTGGTCTGCCCGTTACCCTCTGGGAACAGTGGAGCACACGCGATGCGGGCCGCTATCATAAGGGCGAGTGCGTCAAGAAATGGGAAAGCTTTCACGGCGGCGGGGCCAGCCCCGTCACCGCAAGCAGCATCTTCCAGCTGGCCTACTCCCACGGATGGAGCGGCCCCGCAGGCCACGCTCTGGACTGGAACGATGATATTTCTGCCGGCACCGGCGCACAAACCGAGGGCCGTCTGGTAGATCCACGCTGGGTGGAAGCCCACGAGCTGGCCCTGCCCGAAGAGTGGCACCCCGCCGACCAGCTCAAGCGCTACCTGCAAGCCCTGTTTGAGCCGGACGAATATGTGGCCTATGCGACCGAAAGCTTTATGGCCGCCGACCGCCGCCGCCCTGCAAAAGGCAGCTGGACCCGCACCGCAGGGCAGCTCATCACCGAGCTGGATGCCTGCGGCGGTGACCTCGGCAAGGTGGTGGGCGACTGTGATCCTGAAGTAGGTGCATGGATCTGCTTCAACCCTGTGGACGGCACCGGACGCAAGGATGCCAATATTACTGCCTACCGCTATGCCCTCGTGGAGTGCGACAACATGGAGCTGGGCAAGCAGCAGGCTATCATCAAGCAGCTGGAACTGCCCTGTGCGGCGCTGGTCTACTCCGGCGGCAAGAGCGTCCACGCCATCGTGAAGGTGGATGCCCCGGACTACGCCGAGTACCGCAAGCGCGTGGATTATCTCTATGCCGCCTGCCAGAAAAACGGCCTGACCATCGACCAGCAGAACCGCAACCCTTCCCGCCTTTCCCGGATGCCCGGCATCCCGCGCGGTGACAAACGGCAGGTGCTGCTGGAAACGAACATCGGGAAATCCTGCTGGGATGAGTGGAGGGACTGGCTGGAAGCGGAAACCGACGAGCTGCCCGAGACCGAGAGTCTGGCCGACGACTGGGAGAGCCTGCCCCCGCTGGCCGATGCCCTCATCACCGGGGTGCTGCGCAAGGGCCACAAGATGCTGCTGGCAGGCCCCAGCAAGGCGGGCAAGAGCTTTGCCCTCATCGAGCTGTGCATCGCCATCGCCGAAGGCAGGCCGTGGCTGGGCCGGTTCTCCTGCGCACAGGGCAAGGTACTGTACATCAATCTGGAGCTGGACCGGGCCTCCTGCCTGCACCGCTTCAAGGACGTGTACACCGCCCTCGGACTGCCCCCGCAGAACCTGCGAAACATCGACATCTGGAATCTGCGCGGCGCGTCCGTGCCCATGGACAAGCTGGCCCCAAAGCTCATCCGTCGGGCCCAGAAAAAAGGCTACACCGCCGTGATCCTCGACCCCATTTATAAGGTCATCACCGGCGATGAGAACTCTGCCGACCAGATGGCAAAGTTCTGCAACCAGTTCGACCTTGTGTGCCGTGCGCTGGACTGCGCTGTGATCTACTGCCATCACCACAGCAAAGGTGCGCAGGGCGGCAAGCGCAGCATGGACCGTGCATCCGGCTCCGGCGTGTTCGCCCGCGACCCGGATGCCATGCTGGACATGACCGAGCTGGTGCCCACCGATGCCATCCGGGAACAGCTGCATAACAAAGCCGCCTGCCGCGTGATCAAGGCCATGCTGGACAAACGCGGACATGCGGATGCCTACGGCTTGGATGATACCCTCAGCCGCCACCGGATGCTGACCATCGCAAAGGAAAAACTGGGCCTTGCAGATCTGCGGGCCATCGATGCTGAGGTCGCGGCTGCTGAGAAAAAGGCCGACGGCATGACCGCATGGCGCATCGAGGGCACCCTGCGCGAGTTTGCCCGCTTCGACCCGGTGAACCTCTGGTTCGACTACCCCGTGCACAAGCAGGACAGCGGCCTTCTGGAAGACCTGCAGCCGAACAACGATTTCAAAACGCTGGGCAGCCGCGGTGCATCCAAGCGCTGGGGCGATAAAGGCAAGGTGACCAAGGACAAAAAGGCCGAACTGGACACCGCCTTTGAAGCCTGCATGATGGATGGCGAAGTTACCGTCTATGCGCTGGCTGAATACATGGACCTGAAGCCCCGCACCATCAAGACGCGGCTGAAAGATGACGGACGTTTCTGGATCGATGGCGAGAAAGTGGGACGCAAGGAACCCGGCAGCGCAGGCTAAACAAGCTGTAATAAGTTCAATTACAAGCTGTTGTAAAAATGCAGAAATAGCCGCTATTTTGCACGACACGAAAAACTGCAATTTTGCAGTTATAGCCGCTATGACTGCAGATTTTGCAGTGCAAAATAGCCTATATATAATAGCTAAAACTGCAACTGCAATTGTGATGGGGTCTCCCGAAGGATGGGGCGACCACAGCCCCCATCCATTCGGGGAACCCTCCCCATCACGTTGGCGAACCCTGAGAAAAAGAAAAACGAGGTGAACCCCATGTACATGCAATTCTTTCTCCCCATGCAGCCGCCCACCACTACCCACAATGCAAAACAGCTGCACGCCTACATGAAGGGCGGGCAGCCGCACGCGGTGCTCCACGACAGCCCGGAACTGAAACAAACCCGTGCCAAGCTCCACGCCCATCTGGCACCCCACGCGCCGGAAAAGCCCATCCCCGCAGGCCGTCCGGTGCGTCTGCTGGTCAAGTGGTGCTTCCCTGCCGAGGGCCGCAAAAACGGCAGCTGGCGCACCGCAAAGCCGGACACCGACAATCTGGAAAAGGCCCTCAAGGACGAAATGACCCGCCTGCACTTCTGGGCCGATGACGCGCAGGTGTGCAGCGAGATCGTGGAGAAATTCTGGTCGGGCCCCTGCGGCGTGTTCGTCCGGGTGGAGGAACTGTAAATGACCTACGAAGAGAAAAAGGCATGGCTCTGGCGGTACCGGACGGCCAAGCGGTTCGAGCTGCTCAAACTGGACGAACTGGCCACGCTGCAGACCGATGCCACCCACACCACCCAGCGCTTTTCCCCCGTGCCGGGCGGCAGCGGCGACGGACAGGCTCTGCCCCGCAGTGTGGAACGCATCGACGAGGCCCGCCGGGCCGCTGAGGCGCAGTCTGCCGTGTGCGACGCTATCCGGGCCGAGATCATGGAGGTGTTCAGCCAGCTGGACGATGAGGTGGATTTCATGATCCTGTTCCGGCGGTACATTCTGCTGGAGGACTGGCCGGACATCGCGATCAACATCCGCAGTTCCCGCAGCCAGATGTTCCAGCGCCACAGCGCGGCCATCAAAAGACTGGAGATCAAAAGTCCGGACTGAACCGGAGCGAACCGGACTTGATAATACTGTCAACCCCTGCTAAAATTTAAAATGCCGAAGCCCGCAGGAAAGACTTACTCCCTTCATCCCTGCGGGCTTTGTGCTGCCCGGCTGACGCAGAGGATCACCTTTACCGACCAACAGCCTGAATGTACCAGCCGGGTTTCTTTGTTATATCCTGCCGTTCGGATCTTCCGGGCGGCTTTTTGATTTTACGGCAAGAGAGGTGGTGAGGATGACCGACAAGCAGGCGCGGTTCTGTGAAGAGTATATGATCGACCTGAACGCGACCCAGGCGGCCATCCGCGCCGGATACAGCCCCAAAACAGCCCAAGAGCAGAGTGCTCGCCTGTTATCAAATGTTATGGTTCAAAATCGTCTTGCCCAGCTGCAGGCCGAGCAAAGCCGTCGGACCGGCGTATCTGCTGATCGTGTCGTGCGGGAACTTGCCAAGATTGCTTTTGCAAACGCCAGCGACCTGATCGACCCGGAGACAGCTTCCGTGAAGCTGGATGCTTCCCGGGATGATCTGGCCGCAATCCAGTCCATTAAGGTCAAGAGCTTTGGCGAGGACGGTTTGGAACACGAGGTCAAACTTGCAGATAAGCTCCGAGCCCTTGACCTGTTGGGCAAGCATCTGGGTATGTACAAAGACGCATCCGAAAAAGAAAATGCCGCTGCTCAAAATAACGACATACAGACCCTTGCGGATCTGCTGCAACGGCCTGTTCCAAACCGCGATATCAAGGACTTTGAAGAATGAACATTCCGGCTCCATTTTCTGAAAACCAGATGCGGTTCTTCTGGGGCTGCTTTGACCACTGGTTCAACGTTGCAGAGGGCGGTAAACGTGGTGGTAAGAACGTGCTTATCACGATGGCGTATTGCACCATTCTTGAAAAGCATCCGAGCCGCATCCACTTGATCGCGGGCGTATCCACTGCGACGGCCCGGCTGAACATTCTGGACTGTGACGGCTTCGGCCTGAAAAACTATTTTGAGGGCCGCTGCCGTGAGGGCACCTACCAGAACCGCGACTGTCTGTACATCCAGACTGCCACCGGCGAAAAGGTGGTGCTGGTGTCTGGTGGTGGCAAAGCCGGTGACGAAAAGCTGATCAAGGGCAACACCTACGGCACCGCGTACATCACCGAAGCCAATGAATGCAGCGAAACTTTCATCAAGGAAGTATTCGACCGTACCCTGTCCAGCCCGGACAGAAAGGTCTTTCATGATCTGAACCCCAAGGCGGAGGGGCACTGGTACTACAAGACCGTGCTGGACTTCCACGAAGCAAAGCAGCGTGAGAACCCCGACTATGGCCTGAACTACGGCCACTTCACCATCGCGGACAACATGAGCATTTCAGACGACCGTCTGCGGGCCGTGCTGGCCACCTATGACCGCAAGAGTATCTGGTATGCCCGCGACATTCTGGGCCAGCGCAGAGCCGCCGAGGGCCTGATCTACGATATGTTTGACTTCACGGCCAATGTCTATACGGTTCCGCCCACTGCAATGCAGGCCGTTTCCACCCGCACCATTGCGGTAGACTACGGAACCTTGAACCCAACCTGTTTTCTCTCGATCTTTGACGACGGTGAAACTGTCCGTGTTGACCGGGAATACCGATGGGATGGCCGCAAGGAACGCCGCCAGAAAACCGATGAAGAATATGCCGACGACTTCATGGCCTTTATGGGAGATAACCCCTGTGCGGCCTATGTGGACCCGTCGGCGGCATCTTTCATCACCGCACTGCGCCAGCGCGGCGTCTATGTCATGGAAGCCAACAACGATGTACTGAACGGCATCCGCCGGTGCAGCACCCTGATCTCCAAGCGCCGCCTTCTGGTAAACAAAGCCTGCATCGGCCTGCTGGACGAGTTTGGCCTTTACCGCTGGGACGATAAGGCTGCGCTGCTGGGCGTAGAAAAGCCCGTAAAGGAGAACGACCATGCAATGGACGCACTCCGATATTTTGTAAATTCCCTGCCTGATTGGAGGTTTGAGCATGTCCAGGCGTAACAAGAGCCGCCCCGCCGGGGGCACACAACCGAACACCCTGACGCTGGATGCTTTCTCCAACCCGCTGTTCCGGCTGGGTTACGGCAGTCAGAGTCCGCTGGAAGCCACAAGCTATCCCCTCACCCGCATGACAGGCAACTATGCGCTGCTCAACAGCCTGTACCGGGAGAACTGGGTGGTGCAGAACGTCGTAGCCCTGCTGGTGGATGATATGCTGCGGGAGTGGTACGACCTCAAGGATGCCGCTCCCGATCAGCTGAAAGCTCTGCGTGGAGTTGAACGGCGCACAGGTCTGCGTAGGTGCATTTCCACCGGACTGAAATGGGGCCGTCTGTACGGCGGTGCCGCCGGGCTGATCCTGATTGCCGGGCAGACCGATCTTTCCCAGCCGCTGGACCCCGACAGCATCCAACCGGGCAGTTTCCGTGGGCTGTACATCCTCGACCGCTGGCAGGGCATCTCGCCGGAACCGGAACTGACCTTTGAGGGCGGCGAAGTGGTGCCTACGTTCTACTCTATCAACGATTCCGCCGGGCACATCGTCGCGCGGGTGCATCACTCCCGCGTCGTGCGGTTTGTGGGCCGGGAGCTGCCGGATCTGGAACGGCAGGCAGAGCTTTACTGGGGCGAATCCGAGGTGGAAGCCCTGTACAAGGATGTGGTGGCTCACGATAATGTTTCGGCCAACATGGCAGCGCTAACCTTTCAGGCCAACATCAACACCATGGAGGTCAAGGGTCTGGAACAGCTGCTTTCCCTTTCCAGCCCGGATGTGCAGCGGCGCTTCTGGAACACCATGCAGGCCCAGAGTGTGCTGCGCTCCAACTTTGGTGTACAGCTGGTGGAACAGGGCAACAAGATCAACAATACACAGTACACCTTCACCGGCCTGCAGGAAGTGTACGAGAGCATGTGCCTGAACCTGTGCGGCGCATCCCACTACCCTATGACGAAGCTGTTCGGACGCTCTCCTGCCGGCATGAACGCCACCGGCGAAAGCGATTTGAAGAACTACTACGACTATGTGGATACCCTGCGGGAAAGCAGACTGCGCCCGGTTCTGGAAAAGCTGCTGCCTGTTCTGGCCCGTTCCGCAGGCATCCAACTGGAAGATGCAGACCTCAGCTTCCCGCCGCTGTGGACACCAACCGCAAAAGAGACCGCCGACATTGCAAAAATCAAGGCTGACAGCATCGTTAGTGCGTTTCAGTCCGGCTTGCTGGATGTGCCCGCTGCACAGCAGGAGCTGCGCCGCCTGAGCGATGAGACCGGCATGTTCGGCAGTATCACCGATGAAGCCATTGCCGCTAATGCGGGCAAGACTTATCAGGACGTGACCGCCATGCGCGACCCGCTGGCGGGGCTGACAGAAAATCTGACCGGAATTGAGGTTCCTACTGCGGACACCTCGGTATTCGATTTCAACTCCCGCCACGACCCCTCCGACGGACGCTTTACAAGCGGCGGCGGGAGCGGTAAAATAGAGAAAACCAAGTACGCACCGTCTCCGCAGAGGAGCGAGAGCAAAATTCAGCTCAAGCCCAAGACCTATGCAAGGCTCACCGGTGTGTTGAACACGCAGTACCCGGGGCTTCTGGCTGGTGAAAAGGTCATTATTCGGGATGCCAATTATCAGTACCACGTTACTGCAGATGGCTTTGGTGGACTGAGCGTTGAACGGCGCATTCCAATCACGAACAGGAGGAAAAAATGAGCAAGCAGGAATCTGTATGGGTGCAGTATGTTCGTGAGCACTATGAACCTGCCTCTGATGTCGAGATGTCCTATGAGGACGAAAATAATTTGCTTTGGCTTTTGAATGCACCGGCAGGATATCAGGTTGAGGACGAGATGCTTGAGTATGCACAAAAGCACCCGGATGCAAGCATGAAAGAACTTATCGAATACTTCGATGAAGTTGCCCCGGACGGGCTTACTCCGGGCGACGATGGGCTAGACCTTGAGGAGAATTGACCTATGTCCAAGGATGATTACTTTGTTCTTGCATATCGCATTCTTTCATATCTCTACGCCTGCTTCAAAGCTGGCGAACAGCCTGATATGGACTGCATTTCAGCGGATGTTCTTCATATCCCCGTGGGGTACTGGTTCAACATCATGCGCAGCCTGACAGAAGAAGGCTATATTGTAGGGCTTGTTTTCCCTGCGTCGATCGGCTCCGCTGTCAGCGTCAAAGTCATTGACCTTCGCATTACGCAGAAAGGCATTGAGTTTTTGCAGGAAAACAGCATGATGAAAAAGGCCGCTGCTTTCCTCAAAACGATCAAGGAAACAGTGCCCTGCATTTAATTTAACAGTACAAGCGTCAGACGAAAGTCCGGCGCTTTTCTTTTGCCCATTTTCAGGAGGAAGCCTATGCCCACCCTTGCCCGTGCATCCCCTGACCGGGAACTGGAACGGCTCATCCGGCTGTACCTGCGTGCCGAAACAGATATCATCAACGAGATCGGCCGTCTGCGCAGTCAAGGCCTTGTGGATTATCACGCTGTGGCTGCTCTGGAACGGGTGCAGGCCATTCTCCGCCAGCTTGAAACGCAGGACTGGGAGTATGTACCGCGCCTTGTGGAAGCGCAGTTCTATGTGCGCCGCCCGGATGCCAGAGCTGTGCCCGGCGAGACGGTGGAAAAGCATCGGGCCGGGTATCTCAATGCTAAGACCCTCACCAGCACCCAGACGGACATTGTGCAGCGGCTGACCATGAACCTCATGGGCCAGCTGACCGATGCCCACAGCACTGTGCTGGCAGGCCTGCAGAGTGCCCTGCTGGGCCGCACGGAACCGGACATTTACCGGCGCGTTGGGCTGGAACAGGTAGCCGAACAGCAGGCTGCAGGGCGTGGCATCAACCAGAGCGTGCCCGCCTTTGTGGACGCTCTGCGCCGGGAAGGCGTGACAGCCTTCACTGACAAAGCAGGCCGGAACTGGAGCCTGCACACCTATGCAACAATGGTCTCCCGCTCCACCTCGCGGCAGGCAGAGATCTTGTCTGTGATAACCGCTGACCCGGAACAGGATCTATACCAGATCAGCGCCCACGGCACCACCTGTGCCCTGTGCGCTCCCTACGAGGGCCGGGTGTATAGCCGCAGCGGAAAAGACCCGGACTTCCCGCCGCTTTCAGACGCCTTCGGCAAGATGGACCCCGCTGGGCCGGATGATCTTTCCAACAGCTGGCTGAACATCCACCCCAACTGCCTGCACAGTCTCCGCCCGTGGACACCGGCAGGACGCACGCCGGAAGAGCTGGAACGCATCAAACGTTTTTCAAGCCCAAAGACGAACCCCTACAGTCGCGACCCGCGCACCGAGGAGCAGATCAAAGCCTACCGCGCCAAAGAGAAGGGCCGTGCCAAGTGGCTGCGTGAATACAGGCAGTGGGAGAAGTACCGCACCACGCTGGGCGACAAGGTGCCCAAGACCTTTGCCACCTTCCAGCGGCACAAGCTGGCCGGGGATGAAAAATATCAGGGCTGGGTGAGCGCTTACCGTGACCGCCAAACCTGAAACGAACACGATGCAGACAGCACCGTGTTTTTTTATACCCATTTTTCGGAGGTGATGCCCCTTGATTGCCTATTACGGCAGTAAAATCAGCGAACACATGACCAAGACCCCGGAGGGCTTCCTCATCTGCCATGACGTGCCCATTGCGCGCATCGGCCAGCAGGAATACTTTGCCGGGGAACTGGGCCTTGACGGCGATCCTGACCGCCTTGTGCAGGTGCAGCGCCGCCCTGAAGATGTGTTCGACCCGGCAGCAGTTGCCAGTTTCGAGGGTAAGGATGTAACCCAGAATCATCCTCCTGAACGCCTGATGCCGGAAAATCACGCCCTTTACGCCAAGGGCCACGCAGAGAATGTTCACCGGGAGGGCGATTATCTTGTCGCTGACCTTCACCTGAAGGATCCCGGCCTGATCTCTGATGTGGAAAACGGCGTGACGCGGGAGGTGTCCTGCGGCTACCGGTGCTGCTACACGCCGGATGGCACGGGATACCGCCAGACTAATATCCGAGGAAACCATGTTGCGATCGTGCCCAGAGGGCGCGCAGGGCATCTGGTTGCCATTCAGGACAGTGCCGCCGCACCGGCGGAGAAAGGAACTGCAATGAACGAATCCGAAAAGAACCCCGCCGCTGTTGTGACTGCCGCGCCGGAAGCCGCACCCGCATCTGCGCCGGAAGCTGAACCCGCAAAAGACGCACAGCCCCCTGTGGCCGAAACTGCCCCCGCAGAGGACAGTGTCCCGCCTGCACCGGCAGAAAAGCCCGCAGGCAACAGTATTGATGCCAAGCTGGATGCTATCCTGAACGCCGTGACCACGCTGGTAAAGGCGCTGTCGCAGAAGGCACAGGAGCCTGTACAGCCGCCCGCCGACGCTGACCCCGGCAAGGATGACGGCGTGGACGGCCTGCTGGCAGGCATCACCAAGGCCGCACAGGACAGCGCAGCACAGGCTGCCCACCGTTCCGGCCGCACCAGCTACGAAGCAGCCTGTGAAGAATCGCAGGCCGCGTATGACGCATTCAACCCGCACAAGCATAAGGAGGCTTGATCGTATGGCACTTTCTCAGCTCAATCCGCAGATCATCGGCGCGGAGATGGAGCACGGCTTTGCCGGTTCCTACGCACGCCAGCCCGACATGATCGTTGTCACTCGCCCTGTGGGCGAAAAAGAGCCCCTGCCCTTCGGCATGGCTCTGATGTATGATGCAAATGGTGCCGTTGTCCTGATGCAGGGCTCCGGCGTTACCGCAGACAGGTTTGCGGGCGTTGCAGGCCGCGAGATGCGCTCTGCCCTGTCTTACACCGACCAGAACACCGGCGCATACACCACCGGCGATGCTGGCAGCGTGTTCCAGCGCGGCAGCATCAACGTGCTGTGCCAGAAGGGCACCCCGAAGCGCGGCGGCGCAGTGTACGTGCGCATCATCAAGAACACTTCGCTCCCCAATGCTGTCGTGGGCGGCTTTGAGGCCGAGGCGGACAGCACCAGCGCCAACACCGTAAAGCTGACCGGTTGCCAGTGGGGCGGCTCTGCAGACGCAAACGGCGTGGCCGAGCTGGTCATTCTCACCCGTCAGAACGTGTAACAGGAGGAACAGAATATGGCAGATTTCCAGAATGTCGGCAATTTCGATGCCGGTGTGTTTACCCCGAAGCTGGGCGGTGTTGCGCCGTCCGGCTCTTCTTTTACCATGGACGCAGCAGGCATTGCGTCTGGTGGCGCATTCCTGACCAGTGAGCTGGAAAAGCGTGACCCGCTGATCCGCAAGCCCCTCACCAGCGTCACCTATGCCCGCGATATCCCCATCCAGACCGGCGGCGGCTGGGTGGACTACGTCACCGCCATGAACGTGGCCTACGGCATCACCGGCGGCTCCGGCTCCGGTGCTGTGGGTGCAGGCGGTGCCAACGGCACGCCCATCATTCAGGCCAACGTTGCCAAGGGCGCATACAAGGCGCACCTGTTCAGCGCGGCTCTGCGCGTGAACTTCGTGGACATGCAGCGCTCCAACCTCATCGGCCGCAGCCTTGATCAGCTGCTGCAGGACGGCATCCGCCTGACCTACGACAAGCACATGGATGCCAACGTCTACACCGGCTTCGAGGACTACGGCACCACCGGCCTGATGAACAACCCCAATGTCACCGAGACCACTGCTGCCAGCAATGGTGCGGACTCCCCCTCTACCAAGTGGAAGGATAAGACCCCGCAGCAGATCCTGAAGGACGTGAACGACCTGCTGAGCGCTGTGTGGGCTTCCTGCGAGTACGACACCGACGCCATCCCCAACCACATCCTGCTGCCCTATGAGCAATACAACTACATCCTGACCACCATGGTTTCCGATCTGGCATCCGAGACCATCTACGACTTCCTGATGAAAAACAACGCTGCTGTGAAGAACGGCGGTGAGCTGTTCATCGGCGGCTGCCGCTGGTGCAAGGGTGCAGGCACCGGTCAGGCCGACCGCATGGTGGGTTACGTGAACAAGCCCCGTTACATCAAGATGGATGAACTGGTGCCTATGAGCCGCATCATGACTGCCCCCAATGTGACTAACGTCTGCTATGATACCGCATACATGGCAAACATTTCCGAGGTGCAGCTGTTCTACCCCACCTCCATCCTGTACGTGGACGGCATCTGAGAAAGGAGAAGCACATGTTCGTTCTTGCAAAACGCAACATCGTCATTCCCAGCCCTGCACCCGGTATTGCACCGGTCGTGCTGAAAAAGGATGGTTTTGCCACCGTCCCCGACTGGGCCGCGGAGACGACCTATTTTAAGGCATTGGCGGCCGATGGTAAGATCGTTGCCACCGATCACCGCGATAAGGACATTCAGACCGCAGCTGAAAAGCCGGTAAAGACCCGCAGGGCCAAGGCTGAGGAGAAGCCCGCAGAGCCTGCTGCGGCAGAGTAAGGAGAACGGCATGATCTACGGTGCACAGTTTGGTGGAGTCCGCCAGCAGGCGGCGAACCTCGGCGGCAGCGTCGGAAATTACACCGCTGAGCAGTTCAAGGAAGAATATCCGCAGTTCTGCAATGCCGACGGCAAGTGTCACCTGCCGGATGCTCTGCTGAATGAGATCGTGCGCATGGCCAATGTCAGCGTACAGCCGGACAAATGGCTGGACAGCTGGCACTACGCCGTGGGGCTGTATGTGGCACATTACGTGACCCTGCAGCTGCGCACCTTTGCTGAAAGCAGCGCAACGCCTGCGCAGGCTGCAGCTTCCGGTGCACTGGTGGGCGTGGTGAAATCCGCCACACTGGGCGACAGTTCTGTGACCTACGACACCTCCGCCCTGACCGCAGGCACTGAGGACTGGGGCGACCTGAATGCTACCACTTACGGCCAGATGCTGGCCAACCGCGCCCGGTTCATCGGGCTTGCGGGCAGTTATGTGATCTGAGGTGATGAAGGATGGACTGGACGGACTGGTACACCGACACGGCAGATGTGTTCCGCAATGAGAAAGTGACCGAGAACAGCCTGACCCACATGGAACGCAGGAAGGTGCTTTCCGGTGTTGCCTGCCGGGTCTATCAGACAAAGCCCAGCGGGCTGCAGATGAACCAGACTGCTGCCAGCATCACCCAGACCGATAAGCTGGCCTGCGGCATCGAAGTGGATATCAAGCCCGGAGATGAGCTGGTGATCCACAGAGGTGCAAAGCTGGGTTATACTGCGCCGGACGAGCGCTATTTTGCAGACACACCGGAGCGTTATTATGAACCCTTCGGTGCGGTCATGCCGGGGCTGGCCCATCAGGAGATCACACTGTTGAAGCAGGAGCGTGTGAAATGACGCTGGATGAATACATTCAAAAACTGGAAGCAGCTCAAAAAGTTCTGCCGGATATGATTTCTGTTGCCGCGAAGAACGCCACCATCCGCGCAGTGGAAGCCGCACAGGAAAAGACCCCGCCCACAGCAGACAGCCTGAGCGGCATCAACACCCGCACCGGTGAACTGAAGCAGCATTGGGCCACGGACAGCAAGATCATCCCGGAGCAGCAGGCCGGGCAGTATGTCACCGAGCTGAATAATAACAAAGAATATGCTTCTTTTGTGAATGACGGCCACCGGATGGACAAACATTTTGTGCCCGGCCTGTATGTGAACCCTGCTTCCGGCCTGCTGGAATATGACCCCAGCCGGAAAGATGAGGTGGGCATCATGGTGGGCACCCAAACGCAGTACGTGGAAGGCTTGCACATGACCGATGCTGCCCAGCAGGCTTACGAAGAAACGCTGCAGGCGGAACTGGAAAGAACCGGCAGAGAGCTGGAAAGGATTCTGAGATGAACTTTACAGTTACCACCATTGCACGTTCGCTGGCGGCACATCTCGCGCCTGTCCTGCCCGGTGTGCAGATGCTTGAAGATCCCGCCCAGCAGGGTGTAGAACCGCCCTGCATGTTCCTGCAGCAGCGGTATTCCAACATCAAACCGCACCCGGGTGGGCGCTGGCTGCGCACCATCGGCGTAGACCTGACCTATCTGCTGGATTACAACCTGCCTGACCTGCAGCAGCAGTACAGTGCCGCCGCAGAAACCTTAGACCTCTGCATGGAGGTGTTTCCCTATACCGATGGTACAGACACCGCCCTGCTGCGGGCCTATGACCGCAAGACAGACATTGATTCCGACGGTTTGCATTACAAATTCGAGCTGCGTATTTTTGTGGAAAAGCCCGAAGATGCTGTAAAGATGCAGACCCTGAGCATCGATCAGAAGGTGGATAAATGAAAGAAAAAGAAACCCAGTATCGCCGTGAAGTTCTGCTGAAGGACCCGCGTTTTGCGAGATATCAGCCGGACTTTCTGGCTGCGGTACTGAACAAACCGTATTACACCCTCGCAGAGGCGCAGGCCGCTGTGAAAGATTTTTGGAAGGAGTGACCCGCTATGGCAGCAGGTGGAACCTTTACCGTACAAAACAAAGTCCGGCCGGGCGTTTACTTTCGCTTCCGGTCTAAGAACAAACAGGATCTGACCGTCGGCGACCGCGGCATTGCTGCGCTCTGTGAACCTCTGCATTGGGGTCCGACGGCCAAAGTGATTGAGATCGATGCCGGTGCCGACATGACCGTGTACACCGGTTATGATATTACTGCGCCGGAAAACCGGTTTCTGACCGAGATCTTCAAGGGCACCAACCGCACGGCAGCGCCCCGCAAGGTACTGCTGTACCGTCCCACGGCCAGTGGTGCCGTAAAAGCCACCATGGAGATCGCGCCGCTGACCGCTACCGCAAAGTATGTGGGCGTACGCGGGAACGATATCTCCGTCGTTGTGACGGCGCTTTCCTCGCCGGAAGGCAGCTTTGAGGTCTCAACTGTAGTGGATGGTGAGATCAAAGACCAGCAGACCGCCAAGACGGTGGAAGAACTGGCTGCAAACAGCTGGGTGGACTGGAGCGGCACCGGCGCTCTGACTGCCAATGTCGGAACTGCCCTGACCGGCGGAGAGGACGGCGTGGTAGCAGCTTCGGCTTACAGCGCATTCCTGACCGCCATTGAGCCCTACAAGTTCGATGTGCTGATCTACGATGGCGCGGACAACACGGCGCGTACCGCGATGGAAAGCTTCATCAAGCGGGTCAATACCGAGACGGGCCGCTATTCTCAGCTGGTGGAATCCGGCAGCACCAATCCTGACACCCGCTATATCGTCAACGTGGATTCCGGCGCTGTTCTGGATGATGGCACAACCCTGACCCCGCAGCAGGTGTGCTGGTGGGCAGGCGGCGCACTGGCTGCAGCCACCTATGGCGAAGACCTGACCAACGCCGTCTATCCCAATGCTGTGGACATCTCTCCCCGGCTGACCCACAGCCAGTACGTGGATGCCATCAATTCCGGCAAGTTCGTCCTGAATGCCGATGATGGTACAGTCCGCGTGGAGTATGATATCAATTCTCTGGTCACCTACACTTCGGAGATCGGCGAGGTGTACCGCTACAACCGTACCATGCGGCTGTGCAACACCATCGCCAACGACCTGTATTCTCAGTTCTCCAAGAACTATGTGGGCATTGTGGACAACACCGATGCGGGCCGCATGGAGTACAAGAGCGCCGTCGTGAAGTACCTGACCCAGCTGCAGGCATCCGGTGGCATCCAGAACTTTGATGGCGAAACCGATGTCACCGTTGAGAAGGGCGATGCCAAGGACGCGGTGCTTATCACGCTGGCGATCGAAGCCGTGGGCAGCACCAACAAGATCTACATCACGCTGGATGTGGCGTAAGGAGGGATTTTAATGTATTTGCTTGCACAGGACACCCTGAACGGTGCCGAAGGCAAAATCACCGTAACTCGTGATGGCCGCATCACAGAGATCTGCGGCATGAAAAACATCAAGACTGTGGCTGGCATTCAGACCTCGGACATGAAGACCATCGGCACCCGCACGGTGCAGAAAAAGGCCAATGGTGTCACGCAGACCGGCACCGGCAATGTCTACTTTGGTTCCAACGGCAGCAACCTGTTCACCGATATGCTGCTGCAGTATATCAACACTGGTGTAATGGAAACCTTTGATATCACCATCACCAACAACGACCCCACGGCCAGCGTGGGCGATCAGGTCATGGGCTATTATGGCTGTATGCTGACCGGTGAGATCCCGCTGTCCATCCTGAACGACGACGAAGCAATGCTGAACTATGACTTCAATTTCAGCTACACCAAGGTAAACCGTCTGAAAGCATTTTCCGACCCGGTCAATCTGGGCAACTGATAGGAGGTATTCTTTATGAGCGCACTTTCCGCATTTCTGCATCCCGCTGTTCCTACGGAAGAAAAGGAGCTTGTCATTTCCAAGCGCTTTCTCGGCGCAGATGGCAAACCTGTTCCGTTTAAGATCCGCGCCCTGACCCAGGAAGAAAATTCTTCCCTGCTCAAGGCATCCACCCGCAAGAAAAAGGTAGGCCAGCAGTGGCAGGACGAGATGGATGCCAACGAATATTCCAGCCGCATGATCGTGGCAGCAACGGTATTCCCCGACTTTCACAGCGCTGAGCTGTGCGAAAACTATAACACCAAAGATCCTGTCCAGGTCCCCGGCAAGATGCTGCTGTCCGGTGAGTTCCTCAAACTCATCACCGCCATCAACGAACTGTCCGGCTTGGATGAAGGCCCGGACGAAGAAGCAAAAAACTGATCGCCGGGGACCTCTGGGATATTGATGTTCTGACAGCTTACTACTGTTTTGACAATCTCGGCTGGTCCCCCGGTCAATACGATTCCCTGCCGGAGCGTGAAAAGGCTCTGGTCCGGGCATTTGCTTTGCGTACAATGGAAAAGCGCTTAAAAGAATCCCGACAGATGAAGGAGGCTGGACACAGTGGCTGATATCCATTCAAGGTTCATTCTGGACGATCAGGCTTCCAATCCGCTGGCCGGGTATATCACAGTCGCGAAGAATGCGGCTTCTGCCACCACCGCTGCACAGCGCCAGCTGAAAAGCTATGAATCCGCACTGCGGAGCACAGAGCTTGCTTCTGCTAAGGCAACTGCGGCCTTTGAAGCCAGTGCTCAGCAGCTGGATGCCATGCGCGCTGCCGGTGAAGCGGGCACCGCTGCGTACAAACAGCTTGAGACCCAGAACGAACGCCTGCGTTTGAAGGTGGAAGCGCTGGGTACACAAACCGGCATCCTTACCGGAAAAGCCCGTGAAACGCAGGCTGCGGTGGAAAAAGAAGCCGCCGCTATCCGAGAACAGGCCGATGCCGCTGAAAAAGCATCCAAAAGCACCAAAGAACTTTCGGACAATCAGAAAGCGGCCACGTCTTCCGCTGATGCTCTGACAAGCGCTGTGAAACGGCTTGCTGCTTCTTACCTCAGTATTCAGGGGCTGAAAAGAGCCGTAGACCTTTCAGACAGCTTGGTTTCTACCCGCGCCCGGCTTGACCGTATGAACGATGGCCTGCAGACCACGCAGCAGTTGGAAACGATGATCTACCAGTCCGCGCAGCGTTCCCGCGGCAATTTTATGGACACCATGGGGCTGGTTTCACAGTTGGGTACTATGGCGGGCAGCGCATTTGACAACACGAAGGAGATCGTGCAGTTTGCAGAACAGCTGAACAAACAGCTTGCGCTCTCTGGCGCATCCGGGCAAGCTGCGCAGGCTGCAATTCTTCAGATGGAACAGGGCCTTGCGTCCGGCGTGCTGCGCGGCGATGAACTGAACAGCGTCATGGAACAGGCACCGGCCATTGCAAGATCCATTGCGGACTATCTGCAGGTGGATATGGGCAAGCTGCGCGAAATGGGTGCACAGGGGCAGATCACCGCCGCCATTGTAAAAAACGCCATGTTTGCAGCCGCAGCAGAGACCAACGCTGAATTTGCAAAAACCCCCATGACTTGGGCGCAGGTTTGGACGGTGGCTTCCAACGCTGCCATCCGTGCCCTTGACCCGCTGCTGTCAGCCATCAACTGGGTAGCGAACAACATCCAGACGGTTGTCCCCATTGTGATTTCTCTGGGAACCGCTTTTGGTGTGCTGCTGATTGCCGCCAACTGGACGAACATTCTGGCATTTGCTTCTGAGAAAGCCGCTGCCGCACAGGCATTTCTCAATGCCGTCATGGCCGCAAACCCGGCCGCACTGGCCGCTGCCGCCGTTCTGGTGCTGGTAGCTGCCCTGTATGCAGGTGTTGCTGTGATGAACCACTTTGCAGGCACAAGCGTTTCCGCTACAGGTATCATTACGGGCGCATTTGCTGTGATGGGTGCATTCGTGTTCAACAGTGTTCTGGTTCCCCTGCAGAATGGATTTGCCATGTTTGCAAACTTTGTGGGCAATGTGTTCACGAACCCGGTCGCAGCTGTGAAAGTTCTGTTCTATGATATGGCAATCACCGTTTTGCAGTATATGCAGAATATTGCGTCCGCTGTTGAGGGGCTTATCAACATGATCCCCGGCGTGACGGTCGATCTGACCAGCGGCCTGGGCGGCTGGATCACCGATCTTGCCAAAAAACGGAGCGATGAGATCCAGAACAGCGGCTATACCGAGTATGTGAAGCCGTGGGAGAACATGGATCTCGGCAGCGCCTACACCAGAGGATATGATTGGGGTTCCAACCTCAGCCTTGGCAACCTGTTCTGGCCGGGCGGTCTTGGCGATCTGGGCGTTCCTCAGGCAGCAGATGTCAATTCCCTGCTGAATAATGTTGGCGCAATTAAGAACAACACCGGTAAGATCGCAAAAACGGTTGATCTTTCAGATGAGCAGCTCAAGATGATGGTTGATATTGCGGAACGTAAATTCGTGAACAACATCAACCTCACCTCGCAGGCCCCGGTCATTACTGTTCAAGGCCAGAACACCGGAAACACTGAAGCCGACCGCCAGAGCCTTGCCGATCTTCTGGGCGACCTCATTATGGAGCGCGTGCAGAGTGGCAGTGTCGTTGCGGTCAATTAAGGAGAATGTATGCCGAGCCTTTACCGCATTTATTTTTCACGGGACAGCACCGTGCTGTCCCTGCCCATCAACCCGGAAAAGCTTCCGGAGACCAAAGAATCCGACAATGGCGAGTATAATGTGCTTGGCCTTGGCCCTGTCATGCAGCCGCGCACGCCAAAGCTGCGTAAGGTAACGATCTCCGGTCTGTTTCCCGGACGCAGGCTCCCATGGATGAGCGCGGCCGTGTTTTTACCGCCATCGGTGTACATTACGTTTTTCAAGAGCGCAATGGATCAGAAAAGGCCCATCGTCTATACGCCGGTGCGCTATTATGAGAACGGCACCCCGTTTCTGGGTGGCGGCATGGGTTTTGAGTGCCTTGTTACCAGTTTCAAGACCGAGGAGCGCGGCGGCGAGACCGGCGACTTTTACTTTGACCTGACCATTACTGAATACAAGGACTTTTCACCGCAGAAGGCTGTTCTGCAGGGCAGCAGCGGAAACTTCTCGCCTGCAGCCACTACGGCATCCTCTGCGCTGAACACTGTCACGCGGGCGCTTTCTGCCGCTGCTGTCGCAACGTCTACTGTCAGTGCTGTAAAAGTGATCCTTACTCCAGCACGCAGCATCCAAAGCAGCAAACTCTATGTGGGTGCCCAGCGTAAGGCAAACGGGAAATATTACAGCACCAGCACTGCACCAACACCTGCCGGCACGCTCAGCGGCCAGCAGGTGCAGGTACGGCGCATCGTATCCCGCACAAACCCGCATCCGTATTGCGTGCAGGATCTTTCCGGGGTGGTATTCGGCTGGATGTCCGCTTCTGACCTCACGGAGGTGAACCGGTGAGCTATGAACTGATCGTGGGCCGCAAAACGCCCGGAGACCTGCTAAACCTCACTAACAGCGTAACAACCGCAAGCTGGATCACCCAGCGCACCGGGAATCCCGGCAAGCTTACCTTCACCTATCTGCGCACGCCGCAATCCAAAATCGAAGAGGGCGACGTTGTACGGTTTTCCGCAGATGGAGAACTGCAGTTTTATGGATGGGTATTCAGCCGCGGGCAGGACCGTTGGGGGCCTGTGGATGTGGTCTGCTATGACCGGCTGCGCTACCTGAAAGCAAATAACAGCTACACATTTTATGCCCAGAGCGCCGCCGACATTATCAAGCAGATCTGTGAAGACCTGCAGGTAGATGTGGGCACGCTGGCCGATACCGGCTACAAACTCCCCTCCCTCGTGATGCAGGATAAAAGCTGCATCGACATCATCAATACTGCCATCCAGAAGACCTTGCTGAATACCGGCACGGTCTTTGTTTTTTACGATTCTGGAGATGGTGTTGCTCTGCGCTCTGCAGCTGATATGAAGAGCGACTACATCATCGGCGAAAAGAGCCTGATGACCAACTACAGCTACAACACGTCCATTGACTCCCAGACCTACAACAGCATCAAGCTGGTGCGTCCGAACAAGGAGACCGGCAAGTCCGATGTTTTTATCCGAAAGGATTCGGACACCATTGCCCGCTGGGGCTTGCTGCAGCTCTATCAAAAGGTGGACGAAGCGGCCACAGACGCACAGGTCAAGGAGCAGGCAAAGGTCAGTCTGGAGTATTACAATCGCGTTCTGCAGCAACTCAAATTCACCTCGCTGGGTGTCAATAGCCTGCGGGCGGGACAGCTTCTTCTGGTCAATATCAATGATCTTGACGGCGACCCGTTCCGCAAGTATGTCATGCTGGAAAAGGTCTCTCATACGTGGGAAAACGATCTGCACACCATGGAACTGGAAGCAAAAGCTCTGTAAGGGAGGGAAATCTTTTGGACATCGTGGAAGCACTTTTGCAGCTGAACCGGGTTGCCGGAGACGTTGACCAGCCCACCGATCTGCAGATCGGCACCGTGGTAAAGGCCCCGCCCGATGATGATGTGCTGGAAATCTCCATCAACACGGAAATGGCTACACTGCGGCAGGATATTCTCTACCTTGCAGAGCCGGTCATTGAAAAGAAGATCCCGCTGCTGAAACACCGGCACGCCATGCCCCATATACACGCTGGTGTTCACGGCAGCACAGGCAGCCCATCGGAGCCTTACACTGGTTATTCCCTGCTCTCAGGGGGCGCAGACAGCTCTGTACAGAGCGAGGACATCAAAGGCTGGGAGAATGGAAAAGTCCTTTCACTGAGCAAGGATAAGAAATATATCATCCTCAACCCTGCCCTGAAAGCCGGTGACAAGGTGCTTCTTCTGCGTGTGCAGCGTGGTCAGAAGTTCGTCGTGTTATCTCGTGTATATGAAGGTGGTGATTAAATGGCCGTATTGCCGGAAAACAGCATCGATTTATCGGGCGGCGTTGAGTTTGTCGCTCAGCCTTCCCTGACATGGAAGATCGACCGTGCAGCTGGACGTATCGCCGGAACATGCGACGGCTATGATGCCGTAAAGCAGGCAGTGGAGATCATCCTGAACGTAGAGCGCTATCGCTGGCAGATCTACCAGCCTGCAAGCGGTATGCAATGGGATGGGCTGGTCGGACAGGATGCCGGTTATGTTGCCGCAGAACTGCAGCGCCGTCTGCAGGATGCTCTGCTGACAGACGACCGCATCACGGGGTTAAAAAACTACGAATACAGCATCGACGGGCAGAATTTGACGGTGAGTTTTACCGTCGAAACAGTCTACGGCGATGTTGAGACCGGAACGGAGGTGAAATTCTGATGCAGAACTTTTCAGATGCAACCTATAAAAACATCCTCGACTACATGCTTTCACTGGTGCCGGATACCTATGATAAGCGCGATACCAGCCCTATCCAGACTTCACTCGGCCCGGCAGCCTACGTGCTTGAGGGCTTTTATCTGAGCCTCGACCTTGTGCAGAAACAGGCGTTCGTCCAGACAGCTGCCGGCGATTCGCTGGATCTTCTGGCAGTGCTGGCCGGTATCACCCGCAAGCAGGCTTCCGCCGCTGTAAAGGTCGGCATCTTTGACTGTGAGGTTCCGATCGGTGCGCGATTTTCAACGATCAATGGCACTGAGAGTATCAATTTTGTGGTCATCTCCACCATTACGGAGGGAAGCGCCTACCGTCTGCAGGCTGAGACTGCCGGTGATATCGGCAACCGATACTCCGGCCCCATTCTGCCGATTGATTCCATTGAAGGATTGAACAGCGCTCAGTTGACGGATCTTCTGATTCCCGGCGAAAACACCGAAGAGGATGAGCCTTTCCGCGCGAGAATCATTGAACGTCTGAACAGCCGCAGCTTTGGTGGAAACGTGGCACAGTACGTTGAGGAGATCGAAGCGATAGACGGCGTGGGCGCTGTGCAGGTCTACCCCGTGTGGGATGGTGGCGGCACGGTGTGCTGCTCCATCTTGGGAGCCGACTTTCTTCCTGCGTCCAGTGATCTTGTGCAGATGGTACAGAATGCCATCGATCCCCCGCCCGGTCAGGGGCTTGGCCTTGGGCTTGCGCCCATCGGTGCGCAGGTGACCGTCACAGCGCCGCAGACAGTGCCTGTAGACATTTCTGCCACGCTGACCCTTGCATCCGGACACGAACTTGAAACCGTACAGCAGCTTGCGCAGGACGCTGTCAGTGCCTACCTGCTGCAGATTCGTAAAAACTGGAATGTCAATATCAGCAGTACGGCCATTGCCTACTCGGCAGAGGTGTACCTTGCTCGTGTCCTTGCCGCGCTCATCTCTCTTGATGGGGTCGTCAATGTTTCGGCTCTGACGCTCAATGGGATTGCTGCGGACATGGCGCTGCAGCAGACCGGTGCTTTGCAGCAGGTTCCGGTGCTGGGGAAGGTGGAACTACATGGAACTTGACCTGAACCATGACCTGCATTCCCTTTTGCCGCCTTTTTACCGGGAAATTGCGGAATACCAGCAGGTCTGTGACGCTGAAAAAGCACAATTTTCCCGGACAGCTGATAGTGTACGGGTCATCGGGCAGAACTTTTTTGTCCAGACCATGGATGTGGATTCTGTGCAGAAATGGGAACAAGTCCTGCATATCCGGGCAAAGCCTTTGACCGAAACGCTGAGTTTTCGACGGCAGCGCATTCTGTCGCGTTTGTGCACCCGCCCACCCTTTACACTTGCATTTCTGTACCAACAGCTCGACACGTTACTGGGCGTTGGCCGGTGGACATGCCGCGTGGATTATCCGGCTTACCTGCTGACCATCGGCACTCACGTTGAAGATAAGCTTCACCGCGAAGAACTGATCCACATGGTAAACCAGATCAAGCCTGCGCATATCGTGTTCGGAATGTATCTGTTCTGTGACCCCGTAGAAGCATATGCCTACGCTGCCGCCGCACCCTGCGGCACCTTCATCTCCGTCACCGCAAAAGTGCGTGGAAAGATAAAGCCTCAGAGCGGGACCGTCACGGCATTTGCCGCAGTCGCCCCGGCTGGAACCCGAACAGAAACAACAATCATAGTCAGAAGAATGGAGGAAAAGCCAGATGAGCTGGAATAACTCAGTTTACACTACCCTTGGCACGGCCATGCTCTCCGAAGCTTTGGCTGGTAAGGGTATGAACTTCACCCGCGCTGTAAGCGGCGCAGGCACGATGGCCGCGGCAGAACTGAGCAATGCAACGGCAGTGACCGATCAGCGCCAGACGCTTGCCATTGCAAGCATCAAGAAAACTGGTGAAGATGAAGATGCCATCCGCACCATCAAAATCCAGATCACCAATGCCGGGCTGACGCAGGGCTATGTGCTGCATCAGATCGGCATCTATGCTGAGTTGGTTGGCAGCAACAGCGATGCATTGGCGGTTATCTTGCAGGATGAACGCGGAATCGAGATCCCGTCCGAAACGGATAATGCCGATTTCGTCATGGAGTTTTACGCTGCGCTTGCCATCTCCGGTGCGGCGCAAATCACCATCACCGCCGATCCGAATGTCGTAGCCACTGAAAAGCGTGTGCGGGAAATGATTTCCGAACACGACAAAGACCAGCACGCCCACGTTGACGTGATCTCCGCCGCCCTGTCCGCAGCCATCAAAAGACTGGAAGACAGCGGCCAAATCATGGATGAGGCAGCAGCCGAGAAGTTCGTCCGCGAAATGCTCGACCAGTATGGAGCGGCCAAAGACATCTCCTTCGAGGACACCTACGAAACGGGAGCGTCTAACCTTCAGCAGGCGCTTGATGTGGTGCTGGGCAATACGCTGCCGAAGCTCACCGTCACCACGACCGCAGGCAGCGCCCTGACCCTGACCGACGGCCAGAGCACCATCACCGGCACGGCGACTGGTGGCAGCTTCACCACCACGTTACCCCGACTGGGCGAGTGGACGGTCACGGCATCACTGGCCGGTCTGACCACCGATGACACCATCACGGTGGATGTCGTGGGCGGTAAATACACGCTGACGCTGCCTTACTTTGCGGCCACGCTGAATGTAACCACTGCCCCGGACGCTGTGGTCACGGCAACTCTGCCCACCGGAAAGGCATATACCGCAACAGCGGACAGCAGCGGCAACGCCTCGGTGCGCATCAAGTGTTCCGGCACTTATACCGTGCAGGCATCCAAGGGGAGTGCCACCAGTGACACCGCAGAAGTGGAGATCTTGGAGAATGGAGAAACGTACACTGCAACTGCACGTTTTTGCACTCTGACCCTGACCGCCCCCGTGGGAAGCACACTGACAGCCACCTGCGGCGACAACACTATGACCGCCACAGTCACCGGCGATGAGGAAACCGGAACTGTCAAGCTGTACCCTCCGGCCCTTGGCACATGGAGCATCACTGCCACCAAGGATGATGAGACCACCACCGAAACTGTAGCGGCCACCGCATATAAAGACTATGCGGTAGAGCTTGCCTATGTCCGCATCTACGGCGTTTGCTGGAGCTACGGAAACAGCTCCACGGCCTGCACCAGACTACTCAGAGCCAGCGACCCGAACGCACTCGTCAACGTGGACATTGCCACAAGTCCTTCTCCCGCCGTGGGCGGAGGCAGCGGCAGCAGCCCGTTTGATGCTTGTATGCCCTGGAGCGGGATGGAGGAATACAACGTCACATCCGGCAAGATCGGCCCGAAATTCGGAGAAAGCGGCTTCAGTCGCTCGAACACCGACGTCATGGTCTTTATCCCGGAATTTTATTACAGGGTCATCGACGATGCAAGCGGGAAGAATCGCTATTTCTACATCGCCGACAAGAAAACGGGAGGCTTTGAGAAGCACCCCGGCTCTGGCCGATACGTCGGTCGCTACAATACCGGATCAGGCCATGTTTCGCTCACCGGATGGTCTCCGCTGGTAAACATCACCAGAGCATCTGCCCGCATAGGCGCAAAGAGCAAAGGTTCCGGCTGGTACGAGTATGACTACGCAAGCTGGTGCGCCATCGGCCTGCTCTACATCGTGGAGTTCGCCGACTGGAACACCCAGAGCAAAATCGGCAAGGGCTATAGCAGTGGCAGCTCGGCAATTCCTTCCGGTGGCACCGACAGCATGACCTACCACACCGGCAGAGCTTCCGGCACGGACGGCGCAACCGCCGTCCAGTACAGACACATCGAAAACCCGTGGGGGAACGTCTTCGACTGGGTGGACGGCGTAAACTTCAACGGCAGTACAGTCTATGTCTGTACTGACCCCGCGAAATACGCCGATGACACCTCCGCCGGATACACCAATGCAGGTACTAGAGCTTCTTCCAGCGGATACATCAGCGCTCTCGGAGTATCCACAACTGCACCGTGGGCTATTTACCCCTCGTCTACCGGAGGCAGTGAGACCACCTACATCCCGGACTACTCGTGGACTGCGGACGGCTGGCTTGTGCTGGCTGTGGGCGGCTGCTGGGTCGACAGAACGAATTCGGGCCTGTTCTATTTCTACGGCGAAAACGGCTCGTCCTACTCGCACGGCGGCATCGGCTCTCGACTCCTTTTCGTCCCCTGACGGGGGACTGGGGGCCGCAGCCCCCAGAAACTTTGTAACTACCAGCCCTGCCATTTTGCGCAGGGCAAAACCGAATCTTCCCAATCAAAATCAACGCTTTGAAGGAGGTAATCCAAAATGAAAGTAAAAGGCGACAACGCCCCGTCCGGTGCATTTGAGGTTGAACCTCACCCCCAGAAGCCCGGCGTCGCCGTGGTTCGGTTCTTCGAAAACGCGCAGCCGTTTGAAGAAAAATCCGGCGATTTGACCGCAAAGGGCTGGGAGTACGACGAGTACCGGCTGGAGATGCCTCTCTACGACGGCCTCGCGCTCGATGTGGCTGCCGCATACGACAGCTATCTTGCTCAGGCGAGGGCCGAAGAAGAATCCAAAAACGAGTTTGAAAGGATGGCGAACTCCGTGGCAAGTCTTCAGGCGGCACAGTCTGACACCGACTCTATGGTGGTCGAGCAGGAATATCGCATCACCATGTTGGAACTGGGTGTCTCCGATACGGACGACACCGATAAAGCTGATAACACCTGATAAGGAGGAAAAACATTATGTCTAAAGCATCTGAAATGGTTCTGTATCGTACCTGCAAGCGCATGATCCAGCGCGGCACCATCGACGGTCTGGCTGAGAAGATCGACATCTTCTACGCTGCTGGCAAGCTGACCGATGGGCACTACACGGAACTGACCGGCCTGCTGGCCGCAAAGCAGAAGGAGCGGGACTAACCGATGGGCTGGCCTGATCTGTGCGAAAGGCTGATGACCCGGCTGGAAACCAGTGGTGCGGACACGACCGCAGAGCGCGGCGAATTTGCAGTGCTGGTGGCTGAGTGTGGGTCGAGCGGCTGCAAATGGCATTGAGCCAGAAAGGAGAAAACAACAATGGCGATTAAAGCCTATTCCTATGCGAAGGATGGGAGCAAGGCTCTGAGCAAGAACTTCCACGTCCGGGAGTTCAAGTGCAAAGACGGCAGCGACCCAATCTTTATTGATGACGAGCTTGTGGCTCTACTGCAAAAAATCCGGGATCACTTCGGCAAGGCTGTGAACATCAACAGTGCTTTCCGCACTGCCAGCCACAACGCCAAGCAGAAAAAGGCGGCCAAGTACAGCCAGCACCTTTATGGCAAGGCGGCTGACATCTGGATCGCTGGCGTGTCGGTGGACACGCTGGCGGCCTACGTCGAAACACTGCTTCCCGGCAAGGGAGGCATTGGACGATACCACGCGGACGGTTTTGTCCACGTCGATGTGCGGGAGGTAAAAAGCAGATGGGTGATGTAGTGAAGAATGGAGTTTGCACCATGGTTGGAGTAATCGGCAGTCTGATCGCAAGTCAATTCGGCGGATGGGATGCGGCACTTTCGACGCTGATCCTGTTCATGGCAGTCGATTACATCACGGGGCTTGTGGTCGCCGGGGTTTTCCACGCAAGCCCCAAGACCAAAAGCGGCACGCTGGAAAGCCGCGCAGGCTGGAAGGGCCTGTGCCGAAAGGGCGAAACACTGCTGATCGTGCTGGTGGCCTGCAGGCTGGATGCCGTGATGGGTTCCACCTTTGTGCGGGATGCCGTTGTGATCGGCTTTATCTGTAACGAGACCATTTCCATCATTGAAAACGCGGGCTTGATGGGACTGCCGATCCCGGCAGCGATCACCAAGGCCGTGGACATTTTAAAGCAGCGCTCGGAAACCGAGCAGAAAGGATAAGCTCTTATGAATGAATTTCTGAAAGTCGCACTCACTGCCTGCATCCCCGCAATGACCGTCATTTTCGGCTGGGGCCTGAACAAAGGTGTCAGCATTGCAAACGGCTACATCAACAACAAGTTTGCGCAGACCTGTCTCCAGAATGCCGCCAATGCGGTGTTCAACGCCGTCCAGTACGTCAACCAGACCTATGTTGATGCCCTGAAGGAGCAGGACAAGTTCGACGAGGCTGCGCAGCGCATTGCCTACAACCGCGCACTGGCCGCAGCAAAGAAAGCCCTGACGCAGGAGACCATCACGTTCATCAAGGAGACCTTCGGCGACCTCGACAGCTACCTGAAGCCGATGATCGAAGCGCAGGTGCGCAGCCAGAAAACCTATATGTGACGTTTTCGCGGCATCACGAAAATGTTAACGCCAACAAAGTCATAGTATAGCACCAGCCCCGGGGAGCCTGACGGTTCCTCGGGGCTGTTTTTGTTTGGCGTGTTTCGACGCTTTACGACGCATATCGACGTAATTGGTAAATTTTAAGTATTTTTCGGTTAGAGTTGACGCATAGAAAGGATGTGTCAACTATGATCGTTTCCGAATTGTCCACTCAGGTCAATGATTTGCTGCGCCCGATGGGCATCACACGCAATCTGAGCGCCTACAGTATCCTGTGCCAGTGTCTTGAGCTGGTCTGTGAGCAGGAAGACCGCCTGCAGGCCGTGGAGAAAGATATCTATACCCCTATCGCCGACCGCAGAAGATGTGAGCCAAAAGCGATTCAAAGCGCTGTCCGCCGGGCAGCTAAAGGTGCATGGCTCACAAACCCGGAGTATGTGCAGCAGCTGGCAGGCTATCCGCTGACCGGTGCGCCCAGCGCGGTGCAGTTCATTGAAATGCTGTATAATGCGCTGGTGAGAGCAGTCTGAAAACTTAATAGTGTTACCAAAAGTGTTACCATGATAAGAAAAAACACGCTGGTTCTGTACGAACCAACGCGCTTTTCTTTGTATGCGGGTAGTGGGGGTCGAACCCACACGCCTTGCGGCACAGGAACCTAAATCCTGCGCGTCTGCCAATTCCACCATACCCGCAAATGTGTATTTGTGCAACTTTAAAGAAACTGCTCTAATATAGTATCAGTTCCATGCACAAAAGTCAATCACTGCACTGATATTTTCACCCGCTCCCGCGCATACTATCGCCGGGCAGTCGTATCATTCTGCGACGCCGGAAGGGGGTCCCCATGCGCAGAGCAAAACTCCGCCGCTTTTTCCGCATTGCGGCAGCTTATCTTCTGGTTGCCATTCTGGCTGCGCTGGGATGGCTCTGGCGCAGTCTGCCCTCTGAGATCCTGCTGGAGCCCGGGCAGTCCCTTTTCCTGCCCCGCTTTTCCTTCATCGAGCCTCTGCGCAGCACCGGCTCCCGCAATGCCGCCAGCACACAGGCTGTAGGCAGCTATCAGGTCACTTTGTCGCTGGGCGGCTGGCTGCCCATCAAAACCGTGCGCGCCCTTGTGGAGACCCGGCCTGCTGTCACAGTCTGCGGCACACCTTTCGGAGTCAAAATGTTCTCAGAGGGGGCACTCATCGTGGGCTTTTCCGATCTGAACACGGCCGAAGGCACCATAAACCCCGCCAAGAAAGCCGGGCTTCGGCTGGGTGACCGCGTGGTGCGCATGGACGGCGTTCTGACCGAGACCAACGATGCGGTGCACGATGCACTGGAAGCCGCAGCAGGCGCCCCGGTGCGGCTGATCTATATCCGCGAGGGTGAACAGTTCCAGACTCAGCTCACGCCCGCATGGGACAGCACTGCCGGGCAGTGGCGCGCCGGGATGTGGGTGCGTGATTCCTCCGCAGGCGTAGGCACCATGACCTTTGTGGACAACGCTGCCGGGGTGTTTGCCGGTCTGGGGCATCCCATCAGCGACAGTGATACCGGCGAAAGTGTTGCGCTGCGCAGCGGCGAGATCGTCCCCTGCCAGATCGTGGGGTGTACCAGCGGCACCGTAGGCAGCCCGGGTGAACTGAAAGGCCGCTTTCTGAGCACCCATGCGCTGGGCAGTATCTGCATCAACGGCGAGACCGGGGTCTATGGCCGGACACGCACTGTATTTTCCGGCCCGGAAGCAGAGATCGCTTTTGCGCAGGAGATCGTGCCCGGCGATGCAGAGATCTGGACCACAGTGGACGGAGAAGCGCCCCAGCATTACCAGATCCGCATTGAAAAGGTAAACGATGCCGACCCGCACCGCAATATGATCCTGCATGTGACGGACCGGAGGCTTCTGGCAAAGACCGGCGGCATCGTGCAGGGCATGAGTGGAAGCCCCATCCTGCAGAACGGCAGGCTGGTGGGTGCCGTGACCCACGTACTGGTAAATGACCCGACACGCGGCTACGGCATTTTTGCGCAGACCATGCTGAAACAGGCGCATTCCATTGAAAAAACAGACGATGCTGCGCAGCCATAAAGCCGATCTGCAAAAAAATTTGCGCATTTCGATTTTCTTTGCCAAAATTTACCAATATAAGCCGTTGAAAGTTCTGGAAATTTATGGTAAAATCCATGGTGTTAAGGGAACTGCACACATTGGAGGAAACAACCATGGACAAAGTGAGATTTTTGATGTCAGACACTGGTGCACAAATTACTGCCGCCTGCCGTGAGGCACTGGAGCAGAAGGGTGTGGATGTGACCGTCGTGGAAAAGGACGGCAACAAGGTGCTGCAGAAAATGCTGGCTGTGCGTCCGCAGGTAGTGCTGCTGGATGCCTTTATGCCCGGGCTGGATGCCCTTGCAGTCAAGCAGCGCTACAATGCCGCCGGGGAACGGCACACTTCCTTCTTCGTGACAGGCGCTTTCCAGAGCGAGGAAATGGTTCAGGAGCTGCTGGATGAGGGCTTTTCCTACTATTTTGTAAAGCCCTTTGATGAGACCGTGCTTGCCGCCCGGGTCCTCAAGGCTGCGCTCGGGACGGAAAACCGCATCCTGCACACCAGCGTAGACAGCGATGAACTGACCGTGACCGAGATCCTGCACCAGATCGGCGTGCCTGCCCATATCAAGGGCTACCAGTTCCTGCGGGATGCCATCCTGCTCACCATGAACGAGCCGGAGTACATCAACGCTGTGACCAAGCGCCTCTACCCGGAAATCGCCAAGAAAAACGGTACCACCGCCAGCCGCGTGGAGCGTGCCATCCGCCACGCTATCGAGGTGGCGTGGGACCGGGGCGATGTGGATACCCTCAACAGCTACTTCGGCTATACCATCCACAACCTGCGCGGAAAACCCACCAACTCGGAGTTCATTGCGATGATAGCTGACAAGATGCGGCTGGATAAACGGCAGCGGGTGGGGTGAGTGTCGTTCCCGCACAATTCAGCGTTCCACCGTTTTTATTGATACAAGTTGTTCCATAATCTTCCTGCTTAAAAGCCGATGCTGCATGCACCGGCTTTTTCTTTGGGTTCCTGTCTTTCATAGAATCTGCTGCCGTTCATATTCTGATAAGAGCAAGCCATGCAGGCAAAGGAGGTTTTGCCCTTGAAACGATCAGAATACCTTGCCCGGCGCAGGCGGGCCAGAGTGGCAGTGATGATGTTGTTTGCCCTTATCATGGGGTTTGTATCTGCTGCGCCGCCGGTTGTCACCGGATGTCAGGCGCAGGATCTGACCCCGGCACCGGACACCTCGGTGCTCTCCCCCGCCATCTCTGTTCCGGTGCAGGCAGAGCCCGCTGCCCCTGTCCTTCCGGAAAAGTGGGTCTGCCTGACCTTTGATGACGGCCCCAGCAAGACCACGCCGGATGTGCTCAATGCCCTGAACGCTGCAGGGGTGCACGCCACCTTTTTTGTGGTGGCTACCGGCCACAACGAAAAGTATCTGCCCTTGCTCACCGAAGCGGTCAGCGCCGGGCATCAGATCGCACTGCACTCTGCTTCCCACGAGTACAGCGATATCTACCGCAGCAGCGAAGCCTACTGGGCGGACATTGCACTGCTGAAGGAGCGCATTGCTCCCTATGTGGACGCAGAAAGTATCCGGTATCTGCGGTTCCCCGGCGGCAGCACCAACACGGTGAGCCGACGCTACGGCGGCAGAGAGCTGATGAAACAGCTGAAGTCCGAAGTGGAGCAGAAGGGCTGGCAGTGGGTGGACTGGAACGTCTGCGCCGAGGACGCCGTAGGCGGGCATCCAAGCGCGGACACCATTTACCGCAATGTGGTGCGGGAGACCGGGCAGCAGACGAACTGCATCGTTCTGATGCACGATTCCGCCACCACCCGCACCACCGCCGAGGCCCTGCCAGACATCATCCGGTGGTATGCAGACAACGGTTACACTTTTTTGACCGTTGCTGAGGCTCTGCCGCTGAACTGAGCAGACCAGCCCGGTTACAGGCGGTGTTCAAAGCATCGGCCCAGCAGGACCCCCGCTGCTGCCAGTGCCGCCAGCCAGAGCCAGTCTGTCCCTCCGGTCGCGATCCAGCCTGCCGTCAGGATGGCGGCAAAGGTGCATGCCGCAGGCAGAAGGACCCGCAGGACCCGCAGCTGCCGTTCCCGGCGGGACGGCAGTCCAGTGTTCAGCTGTTCCGGATGAACGGCGTCGCAGCAGACCTCGTCACGGTACTTGCCCGGGTTGCGGTAGGCTTTGTACGAGATCCCGTCCAACGAAAACCCCGGGTACATTCCCTCTTTGGTCAGGCTGAGTTGCATCCCGCGTTCCTCTGCATACGCCTGCAGGGCTGCCGTAAACTCCTGCGGCGTGTTGATGCTGCCCTGCGGGATAAAGAAAAAGTGCTTCTGATGCTGCACCTGTGCCAGCGTGCGGTAATCCTGCACCCAGCCGGAGAAAAACGTCTGCGGCTGCGCGGGATCTTCCATCCGGGACAGGCAGGCGTCCACATCCAGCGACGCCGCAGACGGGTCCTGCCGGGCCAGTTCGGCGCAAAACCGCGCCGCCCCTTCCAGCTGCTTTGCGCGCTGTTCCAGTGCGGTCTGCTGCTCCCGCAGAATATTCCCCAGCGGTGCATCGCCCGCCAGCACGGACCGGATGACCGGAAGCGGCACATCCAGCATCCGCAGCATCCGGATGAACCGGAGGGCGCGGATATCCTGTTCTGTGTAGTCGCGGTAATCGTTGCCGGGCAGCCGGGCAGGGTTCAAAAGTCCCTCTTTTTCATAGAAGCGGATATTAGGGGCGGACACTCCGCTTTGTTCGGAAGCCTGTTTGATGTTCATTTGCTTCACCTCCGCACTCACATTACACCTTAAAGACACTTGAAGGTCAAGCATTTTTTTGAAAAAAGCCCCGGAATGCGCGCGGCTGCGGGCGATCCGGGGCTAAATCTTTATTCGGCGTTCTGGCAGAACAGCGAGAAGGTGCGGTAGGCCATGTACAGGTCGGTCTTGTGGATGACCTCGAAGGGCGAGTGCATGGACAACACCGGCACACCAATATCCAGCACAGGGATGCCCCGGTTTGCCACATACTTGGCAATGGTGCCGCCGCCGCCAAGATCCAGACGGCCCAGCTCGCCGATCTGCCAAGCCACATCGTTGGCGTCCAGCAGGCGGGTGATGTCCCCTACCAGCTCGGCGTTGGCATCGCTGGCAGAGCTCTTGCCGCGGCTGCCGGTATACTTGAAGAATGCCACACCGCGGCCGGCGTAGGTGCCGTTCTGCTTTTCAAAGGCACCTGCCCAGGACGGGTCGTAGGCAGCGGTCACGTCCGCAGACAGGCAGACGCTGTTGCGGAAGGCAAGGATATCGTCCTGACCGGCTGCGCGGCACAGCAGCTGCATGAAGTGGAACACATACATGCTCTGCATGCCGGTGACGCCGTCGGAGCCGATCTCTTCCTTATCGGTCAGCACGCAGACGGTGGTGTGCACCGGGTCTTTGGTCTCGATCTCTGCCATCAGTGCGGGATAGGCGTCCACCCGGTCATCGTGACCGTAGCCGCCCACCATGGCGCGGTCAAAGCCCACGTCCCGGGCCTTGTGGGCGGGCACCACCTCGATCTCGGCACGGGTGAAGTCCCGCTCGGTGATGCCGTACTTTTCGTGCAGCAGCATCAGGGTGTTGAGCTTGACGGCTTCCTTGATGTCGGCATCCTCCACGGCATCGGAGCCGATGAGGACGTTCAGCTCTTCTGCCTTGATGCCCTCGCTGAGCTTGCGGTCGTTCTGCTCGGCACCCAGATGGGGCAGCAGGTCGGTGATGCAGAACACGGGGTCGCTCTCATCCTCACCCACGCACACCGAAACGCTGGAACCGTCTGCACGGGTGAACACGCCGTGGATGGCCAGCGGCATGGTGCCCCACTGATACTTGCGGATGCCGCCGTAGTAGTGGGTCTTGAAATAGCTGAAATGGTCGGCCTCGTACAGCGGATTCGGGCGCAGGTCCAGCCGGGGGCTGTCGATGTGGGCAATGACCAGCCGGAAGCCCTCTTCAAAAGATCTCTGGCCGATGGTAGCGGCCACCACCGCCTTGTGCTCCTGCACAAAGTAGATCTTCTGGCCGGGGGCATAGGTCTTTTTCGGCTCGAACTTCTCGTAGCCGGCTTCCAGCAGCATTTTTTCGCTGACGGCAGCCGCTTCGCGCTCGGTTTTGGCGGCGTTCAGAAACGCTTTGTAGCCCTCAGCAAAGGCTGCAGCTTCCTTCTTGACGCCGGTGCTCTTGTCGGCAGCATACTCCGGCTTATAAAGCAGCTGTTCGGCAGCCTGCTTTGCGGTAAGTTTTTCGCTCATTTTTCTTATCTCCTCTCAGCTTCCTGCATAGATGCGCTGATATTCCGCATAGCAGAAAGTGATCTTTTTTACGTAGTGATTCATCTGGCTGTAAGGGAAGCCCTGCAGGGTCTCGCCGTCTGCGGAGTGCTCTTCCATCTGCAAAAGAGCATCCACCGTGCCCCACCCGCTGTGATAAGCGGCAGCGGCAGTGGCAACATCGCCGTTGTAGCGCTCCATGCACAGGTGCAGGTAATAGCATCCGAACCGGATGCTGGTCTCCGGGTCATAGAGATTTGCAAAGAGCAGGCCTTCGTCCGGTGCGATCTTGCTGCGCAGCCAGATAAAGGTCTCCTCGGTCATCTGCATCAGGCCCCGGGCATCCACAGTGGAGGTGGCCTGCGGGTCAAAGCCGCTCTCAGTGCGGATGAAGGCATCCACCAGAAGCGGGTCGAGGTCGTAGGTGTCGGCCCACTGCTCCACCAGCGCTTCGTACTTGCGGGGGTATAAAAGCCGTTCTGCCCTGCCCCACAAGTTGGGCACCAGCACAAACAGCAGGATCAGCGCCATGCCCAGCAGGAACAGCCTGCGGCTGCGCATTTTTTTGCGGCGGCGTGCCTTCTGGGCGCGGAGAGCACGGCGGATGCGGGCCGTCTCCGGGTCGTACTGCGGTGCAGGATCTTGTTCGTTATATCGTTCGTTCAAAGCTCTTTTCCCGCACCTCCTTCTGCCAGAAGCTTCCCACACAGCTCCTCAGCCGCAGCCTGCAGATGTGCAAGGTCTGCGTCATTGCGCAGAATGTAGTCTGCCTGTGCGGTGAGCACGGCTTCCGGCGTCTGTGCGTTCAGGCGGCGGGCAGCCATTTCAGCCGAAATGCCGTCCCGGGCCACGATGCGGGCCACACTGGTCTCAAAAGGTGCCGTGACCACGCACAGGCGGTCGCACTCGGCCTGTGCCGCAGTCCCCACGATGACCGCACCATCCAACACGAACAGCGGTGCTCCGCCATCCAGCGCCGCCTGCTTTGCCGCACGGATGCGGCGGACGATCTCCGGATGGGTCAGGCTGTCCAGCGCTGCTTTGCCCTCAGGGGTGGCAAAAGCACGGTCGGCCAGCAGGCGGCGGTCCAATGTGCCGTCCTGTTTTAAAATGTCCGCGCCAAACCGCTGCGCCAGCTTTGGCAGCAGTGGCGAGCCGGGCAGCAAAATTTCGCGGCTGATCTGGTCGGCGTCGGCCAGCGGCACGCCGTGGGCCGAAAACACCGCCGTGACCGTAGATTTTCCGCAGCCGCTGCGGCCGGTGATTCCCAAACAGATCATAGCTCGATCACCCGGAAAGCCGCAGCGCGGATCAGGCGGTTGTACACCGCCATGGAAAGGCCGTCTTTTCTGGGGCAGCGGGCGTAGACCACCGCATCCCCCTGCTCATCCAGCGCCCGCAGAGAGCGGAAGATGTGCTTTGCCTGATCGGCACCGTCCCCCTCGCGGCCATATTCCACGCAGGGCACACCCAGCTTTTCTGCCTCGCCGGTGAAGCACAGGCAGCTGGGATTCTGGTCAGCGTGGGCGTCCACATATGCCTTGAACTGCTCAAAGGTGCCGTCCAGCAGGGTCACATCTGCCTTGGGCGCATAGTGCTTGTACTTCATGCCGGGGCTGCGCACCACAGCACCCTCCGGCAGCTTTTCAAGGATGGCCTTGGACACTTCCACCTCTTCGCCGAGGGCACGCTCGAGGTCTTCCAGCGTGATGTGGCCCGGGCGGAACAAGGTGGGCTTTTCGCCTACCACTGACACCACGGTGCTTTCCACGCCCACATCGCACTCGCCGCCATCCAGGATCAGCGGCAGGCGGCCGTCCATATCGGTGAACACATCCTGCGCGTTGGTGGGGCTGGGCTTGCCGGAAAGATTGGCGCTGGGGGCGGCAAAGGCGCAGCCGCTCTTTTCAATGACTGCACGGGCCACCGGGTGGCTGGGCATCCGGATGCCCACGGTGTCCAGACCTGCACAGCACTCCGCTGCCACCTCCGGGCCGCGGGGCATGATGATGGTCAGCGGGCCGGGGCAGAACGCCGCCATCAGCAGCTGGGCGCGCTCCGGCACCTCGCTGACAAGGCCGGGCAGCATTTCCGGGCCGGTGACATGGACGATGAGGGGATTGTCCTGCGGACGTCCCTTCGCCACAAAGATCTTTTTGACCGCCTCGCCGTTGCGGGCATCGGCAGCAATGCCGTAAACCGTCTCGGTGGGCAGTGCCACCAGCTCGCCTTTCTGCAGCAGAGCAGCTGCTTTTTCAATGCTTTTTTCTTCTGCAGCGGATAAAACTTCAGTCTTAAATTCCATACGGATCATCGTTCTTTCTATCTGTAAAGTATTTCTGCTTTTCAGCGCATTTCAACAGGACAACGTGCTATTTTAAAATCATTTTTTCAGTGTTGTTCGTTGAGCTTCTGCAGTTTTTCGGTCTGTTCCTGGGTGGCAAGCGCGTCGATCACATCGTCCAGATTGCCGTCCATGATCTTATCCAGATTATGTACGGTCAGGCCGATGCGGTGGTCGGTGCAGCGGTCCTGCGGAAAGTTATAGGTACGGATCTTCTCGCTGCGGTCGCCGGTGCCCACCTGCCCCTGACGCTCCGAATTGATGGCGTCCTGCTGCTGTTTCTGTTTCTGTGCCAGCAGGCGGCTGCGCAGGATCTCCAGTGCCTTATCCTTGTTCTGGAACTGGCTGCGCTCGTTCTGGCATTCTACCACCGTGCCGGTGGGGATATGTGTCACACGGATGGCACTGGAGGTTTTGTTGATGTGCTGACCGCCCGCGCCGGAGGAACGGAAGGTGTCGATGCGCAGGTCTTTCAGGTCCAGTGCAAAGTCCACTTCCTCAGCCTGAGGCATAACGGCCACCGTGGCGGTAGAGGTGTGGATGCGGCCCTGAGTCTCGGTCTCCGGCACGCGCTGTACCCGGTGCACACCGCTCTCGTACTTGAGGCGGTTGTAGGCCCCGGCACCATCCACCGAGAAGATGGCTTCCTTCACGCCGCCAAGCTCGGTCTCGTTCAGGTTGAGCATTTCCAGCTTCCATCCCCTGCTTTGCACATACATGGTGTACATGCGCAGCAGACTGTGGGCAAACAGGGCCGCTTCCTCGCCGCCTGCGCCGCTGCGGATCTCCACAATGACATTTTTGCCATCGTTCACATCTTTGGGCAGCAGCATAATTTTGAGATTATTTTCCAGTTTTTCCACATCTTGACTTTTTTCGCTGATTTCCTGCTGTATCATCTGTTTAAAGTCCGGGTCAAGAGCACCAGACTCTTCCAGCAGGGCTTTTGCCTGTTCCAGATGATCCTGTGCAGTCTGCCACTCCCGGTAGGCCTGCACAACAGGCTCTGCGTCGTGATACTCCCGCATCAGCTTGCGGAACAGCGCAGGGTCGGCAGCGGCATCCGGCTGGTTCAGGCGGACGGAAAGTTCCTCAAAGCGATGGCAGACAGCATCCATTTGGGTAAACATGTTCGGCATAATTCCGGCAGTTCTCCTAACAACTCAAATCTGCATCTGCAGCGCAGCGGGACGCCCCGGCAGGGTACGTCTCAGACCCGCACATGCAAAGGCATATGTTTCCCATGCGAGCTGTGCCGGACGCTAGACCTGCCCGGGCTTTATCACCTTTTTGATGTTCTTTTCAATTTTAGCACGCGGCAGCATCACCTCATGCCCGCAGCCAGTGCACCGGATCTTGAAATCCATGCCGACGCGCAGCACTTCAAAGCTCTGCGCACCGCAGGGGTGCTTTTTGCGGGTGAGGATGGTATCGCCTACAGCAATGTCCATAACCTTGGCTTCTCCCTTCTGCCTGCCTTTTTCAGTCGTCTGTGGGCAGGCGGCGCGTGTGCGCGCCCCCGGTGTGCCGGGCACAGCGCATACAAATATAGTATAATGCAAAGCCGCATAAAATGCAAATATCCGCAATAGCAGATGCATAAGTTTTAATGAAATGGAGCTGGCTTTCCCAGACGGCACCTGTCCAGCTCCCAAAAACAACAGAAAGAGGAATGAAAGATGATGCATGCATATCGTACCGAAGGCAGCTACCGTTCTGCTGCCCGCATGACCGCCGCCGAGCTGCGTGCCGCCATGGCCAGCCGCGAGATCCTGCAATCCACCGCTCTGGCCTTTGACACCCAGCGTCAGCTGCGGTTTGAGCTGGGCGGAGTGAAGGCCGTGATGCCCTTTGCCCAGTGCGCCGACGGGGCCGAGAACGGCACCGTGCGGGACATTGCCGTACTGACCCGGGTAGGCCGCCCCACCTGCTTTGTCATTGAGTCGCTGGACACCGACGAGACCGGGCAGCCGGTGTACCGGCTTTCCCGTGCTGAGGCACAGCGGATGTGCAAGGCCGACTATCTGGACGCCCTGCAGCCCGGCGATATCCTGCCCTGCACGGTGACCCACATTGAACCTTTTGGTGCCTTTTGTGACGTAGGCTGCGGCATCAGCGCCCTGCTGCCCATCGACTGCATGTCGGTGAGCCGCATCTCCTCCCCTGCCGACCGGGTGAGCGTGGGGCAGCAGATCCTATGCGCCATCAAGAGCCGGGACCTGCAGGGCCGCTTTGTGCTGACCATCCGGGAGCTGCTGGGCACCTGGGAGGAAAACGCCGCCGGGTTCACTGTGGGCGAGACCGTGGTGGGCATCGTGCGCAGCGTGGAAGAATACGGCACCTTCATCGAGATCGCACCCAATCTGGCCGGTCTTGCGGAGAGCTGTGCCGACCTGACCCCCGGGCAGGCTGTCAGCGTCTACATCAAGAACATCCTGCCGGAAAAGATGAAGATCAAGCTGGTGATCGTGAACCATTCCCTGAACCAGCGCCACCGGTTCGAGCTGAAATACTTCATCACCGAGGGCCGTCTTGACCGGTGGGTCTACTCCACACCGGAAAGCCCGAAGCGGATCGAGACAGATTTTGCCGCTGCGGCTTGCAATCCGGCGTGAAACCCTTTATACTATAAAAGAAAAGGAATGCAAGGGGGATGTATGGAACGATGGCCGCTAATGATGCTTTTACCGCCGGTGTACGTCCCGGCGGGCTGACCAGCAGCACCGAGATCCGGCTGCTGCTGTGCTATCTGGTCAAAAATGCCGGACCCATTGCCCGGCAGGAGATTGAAAACGCCCTGATGGAAGAAGCTCTGGTGAATTATTTTGAGATCGGCTCGTGTCTGGACGATATCACCAAGCAGCAGCTCGTCACCCTGACAAAGGGCAGCTACACCATTACCGATAAAGGCCGCAAGGTGGCGCAGGAGCTTGCCTACGACCTGCCCCGCAGTGTGCGGGAACGCGCTGTGGCCGCTGTGCTGCGCTGCCAGACCTGGGCCCGCAAGGAGGCCAAGTACAGCGCCAGCATCACCGAAAAGGCAGACGGTCACTGCACCGTGCGCTGCACCGTGAAGGGGCTGGATGCAGAGCTGTTCTGTCTGGAGCTGGGGGCTCCCGACCGCCTTTCGGCTGACCTGATCAAAAAGCAGTTCATCCTCAAGGGCAACGAGATCTACCAAATGCTCATCAACAAGCTGACCGAAGAAGAGAAATAACGATTTGGAATGGCCGCCGCGCACGCTTTGCAACGGCGACGACCGCGGCCAGTGGCCGAAACAGGGAGGAGCTGTTGGGGCCGCGGCCTGCAAGATGCGAGTGCCGCTCCAAGGCACGAAGCAGATGCAGGGTGCCGCAACCCGAATATTTTCAGCGGAAATTTCATGATTTTATTTGCGGTTTGGAAGTGTCTGCGGACACCTCCAAACCGCTTTTTTCACGAGAAGCACCCAAACTATAAACGAAATCTCTCCCGACTCCTTCCGTCACCTTCGGTGCCAGCTCCATCGGAGAGGGAGCCTTTGGCAAAACCGAAAAGTTTGACGGAACGAGTCAGACACGAAAAACAGTTTTCCTCTACGACCCCATTCCGTGAAAAAGGGTTCTGGAAAAATCCGCAGATTTTTCCAGAACCCTATAAAAATATTTTTCCTCTGAAGATGGCCAGAGTGAAACGGAGGCCATTCAAAATATAAAATCAAATCAGGATGCAGATGAGCCCGGTGCAGCCCTCATTGATGACCCGTTCCAGCGTTTCCTGCAGCCGGGTGCGGGCCTCCTGCGGCATATGCAGCAGCTTGCTCTGCAGGCCCTCGTTCACCAGCTCGTGCAGACTCTTGCCAAAGATGTTGGATTCCCACAGTTTCTCCGGGTCGTCCTCAAAACCGGCCAGCAGGCTGCGGGCAAGCTCCTCGCTCTGCTTTTCGGTGCCCACGATGGGGCTGAGTTCGGTGTGGATGGTCGCCTTCAGCATCTGGATGGATGGCGCGCAGGCTTCCAGACGGACCCCATAGCTTGCCCCCTGCCGCACGATCTGGGGCTGTTCCAGCTTCAGCTCGCTGACCGAAGGCATCACAATGCCATAGCCGGTAGCTTCCACCTGCTCAAGGGCACTGCGCACCTTCTCGTACTCGCGCTTCGCCCGCGCCAGCTCCATGATGCAGGGCATCAGGCCCGCTTCATCACCAATGGCAAGGCCGGTCTGCTCACTGAGCACCTGATAAAAAATTTCCGGTTTCAGCTCCACCGTGATGCGCACGCTGCCGGCCGCAAGGTCGATGCTGCTGATGGACGACCGCTGCACCGCGTCGCATTCCAATGCCGATGTATTGCTCCCGGCCGGAACATCCTTCATGCGGGAGACCTTCTCTGCCAGCTGCATGGCGGCATCATACACCTGCGTCTGCAGCCAGTGGCCGTTTTCCAGCATCGTGACCCAGCGCGGCAGGGCAAAATCCAGCTCCCTCACCGGAAACTCGTACAGGACCTGCCGCAGGATGCTGCCGAGTGCCTCCGCGTCCAGATCCACGCAGCTCACCGGCAGAACGGTGTGGTCGTAGTCCCGGGCCATGCCCTCGGCCAGCTGCTTCGTCTCCGGGGCATCCGGGTGGGTGCTGTTGAGCAGGATGATGTAGGGCTTGCCCAGCGCATCCAGTTCTTCCACGATGCGCTTCTCAGTTCTGGCATAGCCCTCCCGCGGGATGTCGCTTACCGAACCGTCGGTTGTGACCACAATGCCGATGGTGGAATGTTCGCAGATCACCTTGCGGGTGCCTGTCTCGGCGGCAAGATCGAAGGGGACCTCGTGGTCGAACCAGGGGCTCTTGACCATGCGGGGCCTGTCGTTTTCCTCGTGTCCCATAGCCCCCTCCACCATGTAGCCCACACAGTCGATGAGCCGCACCCTGCACTCGCCGCCGCCCTCCAATTGCAGGGGCACGGCTGTTTCCGGGATGAATTTCGGCTCGGTGGTCATGATGGTACGGCCTGCGGCCGACTGTGGCAGCTCGTCCCGGGCACGTTCCCGGGCTGCCGCCGGGCCGATGGCCGGCAGCACCAGCTGCTCCATGAAACGCTTGATGAAGGTGGATTTGCCGCTGCGCACCGGGCCCACCACCCCAATGTAGATATCTCCGCCGGTGCGTGCGCCGATCTCACGGCAGATGCCATTCTGTTCCTGATTTGCCAAATTGCTCTCCCCTTCCCGTTTGCGCTGTGCACCGGACAGGTTTCCGGTCCGCTTGTTGTATCGTATGAAACAGGACGGGGCATTATGCCGGAACAATTTTGGATGCCCTCCGCCTTGCTCTGGGCATATTCAGCGGAAAATTTATTTTATAATTGCAATTCAGGAAAATCTGCGGATTTTCCTGAATTGCTTTTTCACAGATGGGGTCGTAGAGGGAATCAGCATTTACAGCGCCGCTTTCTGCGAAAGCGCGGCGCTGTGGAATAGGCTTTTTCGTTTGCTTTCAGCATGCTGAACTCTCTCAGGCTCACATTCGTTCGCCAGCTCCCCCGAAGGGGGAGCTTTTTGCAGTAACGGCGCAGTTTCCAGATAAAATGCAAGCCTTGCGGATGCGTCAGAAGCTCCCCCTTTCGGGGGAGCTGGCAAATCCGAAGGATTTGACTGAGAGGGCGAGGATGCTTTCCCTTCTCCCAAGGGGACGGCTGAACTCCCTCTGGCAAAGCCGGACACCTTCTTTATTGCAATCGATACTGATGCCATGCAAAAGCTGTTTTCCGTCACAGCCCCATCTGTGAAAATGGTCTATCGGAATGCCCGCAGGCATTCCGATAGACCAAAATCTAAAAATTATTTTCCGCTAAGAATGGCAGAGCGAAGCGGAGCCATTTTAAATCGTCCAACAAAAAGAGAGCTGCCACGCAAAATGCACAGCAGCTCTCGGTATGGTTCCTATGAAATTACGGGGTCAGGCGGTTGGGGCCGCGGAACAGGAACTCGGCATCCTTGATGCTCAGGCCGCACAGCAGCATGGTCAGGCGGTCGATGCCCAGACCAAAACCGCCATGGGGCGGGCAGCCGTACTGGAAGAACTCCAGATAGAACTTGACATCCTCGGCCAGACCCTTTTCCTCAGCCTGCTTCTTCAGCACTTCGTAGCGGTGCTCACGCTGGGCACCGGTGGTGATCTCAACACCGCGCCAGATCAGGTCGTAGCCCTGCGGCACGCCGTTCTCATCCCGCATGTGATAGAACGCACGCTTCTCGGCGGAATAATCGGTGATGAAGAGGAACTCGTGACCGTAGTGCTTCTTCACCCACTCATAGCTCAGGCGCTCGGCCTCAGTGGTCAAATCGCCCTTCTCGCTCTCATCGACTGTATAGCCGAACTCTTCTTCCAAGCCCTTGTACAGGTCTGCCAGCTTGACCACCGGGAACGGAGTGGTGGGAACGATCACTTCCTGACCGAACATCTCCTTGATCTGATCGCCGTAGTTGTCCTTGACGGCCTGCAGACCGGCAGTCAGCAGCTCCTCTTCCATCTTCATCACGTCTTTATAGGAAGTGATGTAGCTGAACTCCAGATCGAAGCCGGAGAACTCGGTGGAGTGCTTGTTGGTGTAGCTCTTCTCTGCGCGGAACACGGGGCCGGTCTCGAAGATGCGCTCAAAGCCGGCAGCCATGGCCATCTGCTTGTAGAACTGGGGGCTCTGTGCCAGATAGGCATTGCGGTCGAAGTAATCCACCTTGAACACCTCAGAGCCGCTCTCGCTGGCAGCAGCGATCAGCTTGGGGGTGTGGATCTCGATGAAGTTACGGTCCAGCAGGAACTTGCGCATGGCATTAACGAAGCAGCTCTGTGCCTTGAACATCAGCTGGTTCTCGTCGGTGCGCAGGTCGATCCAGCGGTAGTCGATGCGCTGGTCGATGCTGGAGCGCTCCACCGCCTTCTTTTTCTTGGTGGCTGCGATCTCCTTGCGGACGATGGGCAGTGCATCGGCAATGCTCTCGATCTCGATGGACTCGGGGATCATCTCCACGCCGCCCATCTTGACGTAGTCGTTCTCCATCACCTTGCCGGTGACGGTGATGACGGAATCCGGGGTGAGCTGATCGATGGTATCCACCAGATCGGGGTGATCTTCCTTTTCCACCGTGATCTGCAGTTTGCCGGTAATATCCTTCAGCACGATGAAGGCCATATACTTGCTGTTGCGCAGGTTCTCGATAAAGCCCTGCACCTTGACCGTGCCGCCGATGGCCTTCTGGGCCTCGTTGATATAGGTGCGTTCCATAATACAGGAATCCTCCTTTGACGTCTTGTGTACTGTTTTATTATACGCTTTTCCGGGGATAAATCAAGAGATATGGTGATTTCGAGTTCGCAAGGCAAAATGCAGTTTCCGTTCACGACCCTTTCTGTGAAAAAGCAGTTCTGGAAAATCCGCAGATTTTTCAGAACTGCAAATAAAAAAATATTTTTCCGCTGAAAATATTCGGGTTGCGGCACGCGGCGGCTATTCTTAATAGTTCTCTTTGCCTGTTTCGTCGTGCAGAGTGCCCGTGCCGCCCTCCACCACGCCGTCATGCCTGAGCACAGCCGCAATGGTGCCGAAGAAGCATTTCACATCCAGCCCAAAGCTCAGATGCTCCACATACCAGCCGTCCAGCTTTGCTTTCTCCGCGATCTCCAGCTCATCGCGGCCATGGATCTGTGCCCAGCCGGTCAGGCCCGGGCGCACATCGTTGGCATGGTACTTGTCACGCTCGGCCAGCAGATCATACTGGTTCCACAATGCAGGCCGCGGGCCGATGACCGCCATATCCCCCACAAAGATGTTCCACAGCTGGGGCAGTTCATCCAGACTGGTCTTGCGCAGGAAATGGCCCATCCGGGTGATATACTGGTCCGGGTCGTGGAGCAGGTGGGTGGGCATATCGTGGGGCGTGTCGATGCGCATGGTGCGGAACTTTAAAATGTAAAAGTGCTTTTTGCCAATGCCCACACGTTTCTGTTTGAAGAACACCGGGCCGGGCGAATCCAGCTTGATGGCCACGGCCAGGATCAGAAAGAGCCATGACAGGCAGACCATGCCGCACAGGGACAGCACGATCGCCAGCAGGCGCTTGATACCGTTACGATACATGAGCTTCCTCCATTTTTTGCCATTGTTCTGCCAAGGTGTCCCTGAAAAGTCGAAAAGATCGTCTATTTCTTTGTTTTCAGATACACCCTGGAACAGCGTTACCAGTATACCAGCATCCCTCTCCATTTGCAATCGTATACCGGGACAGATGCCGGTATTTTGATAATCTGGCTGCATTCTGCCGGTTTTATTGCAGAAAAACGCCGGTTTTGTCTCTTGTTTTGTGCGGCAGAAGGACGTAAGATAAAGAAAATGAGAAGTCAACTCCCCCAGTCTCGCTTTCGCTCGACAGCCCCCTCGGAGATGGGGCCTTTGGCAAAGAGGGAAAGCTTAACGCCCTGCCAAAGGCTCCCTCACTGAAAAAGACTCTCCCCGCGCCGGGGAGAGATGTCGCCAAAGGCGACAGAGTGGGGAGCACTGGCAAACCCACAGGGCTTGACTGAAGAAGTTCCAACAGGAGGTTTCACGCTTATGATCCAGCATTTCCGTTTTGGCGCTCCCCTGCCCACCGACAGTGTGGTGCAGGACATTCCCGTTTCCGCCGGGCCGGTGCCCTTTCTCACCGCTGAGAAAGGCGGCTGGGAATACCGGATGGCTCCGGATGCCATCGTGTACGGTCTGGGCGAAATGCCCCGCGGCATCAACAAGCGCGGCTGGCACTACATTACCAACAACACCGACGAAGCCCGCCACAGCGAGGATAAGCTTTCCTACTATGGTGCGCACAATTTTCTGCTCATTGATGGCGGTGCTGGCCGTGAATGCTTTGGTGTGTTCATCGATTTCCCGGGCAAAGTGCGTTACGATATCGGCTACACCGAATACGACACCCTGCGCTTTTCTACCGAAGAGCCGGACTATGAGCTTTACATCATTACCGGCGGCGACCTGAACGATATCAGCCGCCAGTTCCGGCAGCTCATCGGGCGCAGCTATATCCCGCCCAAGTGGGCCTTTGGTCTGGCACAGAGCCGCTTTGGCTACAAAACCGCTGAGGACGTGCGGGAGGTGGCCCGTCAGTACAAAGAGAACGATCTGCCGCTGGATATGATCTGCATGGACATCGATTATATGCAGGACTACGCGGATTTTACCGTAAACAAACAGCGCTTCCCGGACCTTGCCGCCCTGAGCGCCGAACTGAAGGCACAGGGCATCCGGCTGGTGCCCATCATCGATGCGGGTGTGCGCATCGACCCGGAAAATCCCGTCTGTGCCGAGGGCCTTGCAAACGGTTACTTCTGCACCAAAGCCGACGGCACGCCCTTCATAGCAGCGGTGTGGCCCGGCAAGGCTTACTTTGCGGACTTCCTGCGTCCGGAGGTGCGGGAGTGGTTCGGCCGGCAGTACAAGGCACTGACCGACTGCGGCATCGAGGGCTTCTGGAACGACATGAACGAACCTGCGCTGTTTTATTCGCCGGAGCGGCTCAAGGCTTTCTTTGAGAGCATGGACGAACTGAGCCGGAAGGACAACATCGTGCAGGATGAATTCTTCGGCAAGGTGGTAGGCGGCGCGCTGGGCCTGATGAACGCCCCTGCGGACTATGCCAGCTTCTACCACGACCTGGATGGCCGACGGGTGCGCCATGACAGGGTGCACAACCTCTACGGCGGCAATATGACCCGCGCGGCAGGCGAAGCCTTTGCCCGCCTGCGCCCCGGCAGACGCACTTTGCTGTACAGCCGCTCCAGCTTCATCGGCAGCCACCGCTACGGCGGTATCTGGCTGGGTGACAACGCTTCCACATGGGCACAGCTTCTGGCCAATATCCAGATGATGCCTAACGTGCAGCTCTGCGGCTTTTTGTACACTGGCGCGGATCTGTGCGGTTTTTCCTACGATACCACGCCAGATCTGGCCCTGCGCTGGCTGGAGTTCGGCCTATTCACGCCGCTGATGCGCAATCACTCTACCGATGGTTCCCGGATGCAGGAATACTACCGCTTTGCGGACATGCTGCCCGCCCTGCGGAAGATGCTCCGGCTGCGGTATGCCCTGCTGCCCTACCTTTATAGTGAGTTCATGAAGGCGGCACTGGAAAATACCAGCTACTTCCGGCCATTGGGCTTTGACTTCCCCGCCGACCCGGACGCCCGTGAAGTACAGGACCAGCTGCTGCTGGGCGAGGGTGTGATGGTGGCACCCGTCTACACCCAGAACGCCAGTGGACGCCATGTCTACCTGCCCGAGCCCATGAAGCTTTACCGCATCCGCAGTGTGGACGACTACGACACCGAGCTTCTGCCCGCCGGACACCATTATGTCCGCTGTGCACTGGACGAGGTCCTGCTTTTCATCCGCCCGGGCCATGCCGTACCGGTGGCAAGACCCGCCAGCTGCACCGCCCAGCTGGACGATACCAGCCTGACCCTGTGGGCCTGCCCGGACGAAAGCGGCAGCGCCCGCTGCCGGATGTACACCGATGACGGCGAGACGAGCGATTTTGCTGCACCGGAGCACTGGAAGGTGCTTGAATCCAACTGAAAAGCCGTTTTCCTGTGGCATTGCCGGAAAAAGCTGTCTTTTTTCGGCGGTGCCACTTGTATTTTTCTGCGCCGCGCGTTATAATATGCCTTCGGTTCCCTTTATTTACGAAATATTTACATTTCAGATGCTGTCCTCCTAAGCAGTGTGCAATGCTTAGGAAAACAGCTTCTCCGCGTAAACGATAAAAAGGAGGCGCTCTTCTCATGGCTCAGACAAGCCGCTCCGCTGACCTGACCAGCGGCCCAATGCTCCAAAAGATCATCCTGTTCTCCATCCCGCTGGCAGCTTCCAGCATCCTGCAGCTGCTGTTCAACGCAGCAGACGTGGTGGTCGTGGGCCGCTTTGCGGGCAGCACCGCACTGGCGGCAGTAGGCTCCAACGGCTCCCTCATCAATCTGCTGGTGAATCTGTTCGTGGGGCTTTCGCTGGGCGCAAACGTGGTGGCCGCACGCTGTTTTGGTGCAAAGGACGAGCGCGGTGTTCAGAACACGGTGCAGACCTCGGTGACACTGGGCCTTGTCAGCGGCGTGCTGCTGGCCGTGGTGGGGTTCTTTGCGGCCCGCGGCCTGCTGGAGCTGATGAGCTGCCCGGAGGATGTGATCGATCTCTCTGCGCTGTATCTTAAAATCTATTTTATCGGAATGCCCATGACCATGCTGTACAACTTCAGCTCGGCACTGCTGCGTGCTGTGGGCGACACCAAGCGTCCCCTGTACTGTCTGGCGGCGGCAGGCATCATCAATGTGGTGCTGAATCTGGTGTTCGTCATTGGCTTTTCCATGAGCGTGGCAGGCGTGGCACTGGCTACCATCATCAGTCAGACCGTCTCTGCCTGCATGGTGACGCGGATGCTGATGAAGGAAGAGGGCGCTCTGCATCTGGATCTGCATCATCTGGGCTTCCACATGGGTGCCCTGAAGCAGATTTTGCTCATCGGCCTGCCTGCCGGTCTGCAGAGCACCGTGTTCAGCCTGTCCAATGTGGTCATCCAGTCGGCCATCAACTCCTTCGGCTCCACGGTGGTGGCAGGCAGTTCGGCCTCCGCCAATCTGGAGGGCTTCGTCTATACCGCCATGAACGCCTTTTCGCAGGCAGCGGTGACCTTCACCAGCCAGAACATGGGCGCACGCAAGTACCAGAACCTGAACCGCGTTGTCCTCAACTGCCTGCTGTGCGCCATCGTCACCGGCGTGGTGCTGGGCGGCGGCGCAGTGCTGGCAGGCACCCAACTGCTGCACTTCTACTCCTCGGATGCGGCGGTCGTTGCCGCCGGATATGAGCGCCTGCGGGTGATCTGCGGCACCTACCTGCTGTGCGGCATTATGGACACGCTGGCCAGCAGCCTGCGCGGCCTTGGCTACAGCGTGCTGCCCATGGTGGTGAGCCTTGTGGGCAGCTGCCTGCTGCGTCTGGTGTGGATCGCCACCATCTTCCAGCTGAACCGCACACCGTTCATGCTGTACATCAGCTACCCCATCAGCTGGGTGCTGACCGCCGCCGTGCATCTGGCCTGTCTGCTTGTGGTGCGGCACAAGATGAAAAACAAAGAGCGGTCTTTGCAGGCAGTCTAAAGGGCAAATGGACATTGTTATTGACAATTCCTGCAAAAATCATTATATTATAAATAGAAAAGGTACTGTCCGCATGGTCAGTTCCCTACCCGTTTAGCCAAAAAGATTGACTGTACAAGTTGGTAGCTGGGCAGTCAATCTTTTTTGTTGCCACTGGCTTTGTGCTGGTAAAACTTTTCCATGACCTCAACGGTCAGACGGATCACATCCACGATCAGACTCATCAGAGCGAGTACGAACGTGAGCAGTGCTAAAGTTTCCAACAAAGTCATCCGACATCCCTCCCTTCGCCTTCAAGGCTCCGGGCAGGGGTACTTCCAAAAAAGTTCCACTCCCGGAACCTCTGCTTGTTCTAAGTAGAAATAGCAGTGATAACGGGTAGGAATCATGACCACCTGCGCTTGCAGACAGTACCTTAACGCCACCCTTATGGGTGGTGTTTTTAGTTTAGCACAGTTTTTTACCTGTTACAACTTCTTTTTATAGTTTTCTCGCCAGCAGATACCGGTCGTATCCGCCATACATTTCCCGCCGGGAGACGATGGCAAAGCCCGATGCAAGGGCGTTGTTCAGGCTGTACTGGTTTTCCGGGCTGACGGTGGCCCCGATGTGGGTGATCCTGACCGGGAAGAGCGGCAAGGCTGCTCCCAGCATGAGCCTTTGCAGGCCGTTGCCGCGAAAGTCTGCGTGGACGATAGCACTGTCGGCATTGGCCCAGTGCTCCCACTCGGTACGCGGGACGTCCATGAAGGCCGCGTAGTTGTGCTCGCTCTGCCCGCAGAAGCGCACGATGAGATACCCGCCCAGCCTGCTGCCCTGCCATGCACCAATGCACAGGTCCTTGCGGACATAGGTCGTGATATTTTCCAGCGTATCCGGCACGAACTGCTCGGGGTGCGGCATGGCGGCGCGCACCTCATTCTGCAAAGCGTACACCGCCGGGGCTTCCTCTGCCGTACAGCGGCGCAGCAGCATGGGCACCGGCGGCTCTGCGGTTTTGCCGCATATCCTGTGCAGAAAAATTTCCATCTTGCTATCCCCTCCAAAATAAAATCGTACTTTTTGGCTGATTCCAGTATAAATGCCGCTTTTATAAATGTCAATTTATGCTATAATAAAGTAGAAAGGGGTTTTGCGGTGCATGGCCGTGGTCACAAAGCGGGGCCGTGCGCCGCAGGGCTCCAAGTCCCGGCAGTGCCCTGCGCTGCCTGTGAACGGAGGAACCAAACCATGAAGGAATCTGCACTTGCATCTTCCAGCCGGTTGGGCGGCGCTGTCATCAGCGACCGCATCGTTGCCAGTCTGCTGGAAGAGCTGCGCACCGGGCGCTATGCCCGGGCCGACCGTCTGCCTGCCGAGGTGGACCTTGCCGCCGAGCTGGGCGTGAGCCGCACCGTCATCCGTGATGCGCTGAGCGAAATGGAACGCGCTGGTTACGTGGAGCGTGTGCGCGGCATTGGCACGGTGGTGAACCGTACGGTGCTGAGCCTGCGCAGCCGTCTGGACCAGAAGCTGGAATACTACCCGCTGATCCGCAGCTTTGGCAGCTATCCCCACGCCGACGGCATTCAGGTCTTTCCCATCCGTGCCGGGGAGGAGCTGGCCCACAATCTGGACATCGCACCCGGCGATGATGTGATCTGCATCAAAAAGCGCATTCTGGCCGACACCACCCCGGTGATCTATTCCATCGACTACCTGCCCAGAGCATTGTTCGGTACACGGGATTATACCCGCATCGACCTGACCGGCGGGGTGTTCGATATTCTAGAACGGGAATGCCACCAGCAGATCTCCTCCAACGTTGCCCACCTGAAGGCAAGCTGCGGCGATGACGCCATCCGCTCGGCCATGCGCCTTGCCCCCGGCGAAGCCATGCTGCTGCTGGACGAAGTGTGTTTCAATCGTTTGTGCCGCCCAGTGATGCGTTCGCTGAGCTACTACACAAACTTCTTTGATTTTTCTATCCTACGCAAACTGCTTTAAACGGAGGTATGTACCCATGCGACATCTGATCGACCCGTTGGATTTTACCCAGCAGGAAATCTCCACGCTGCTTGATCTGGCCGACCGCATCCACGACGACCCGGCAGCCTATCAGGACGCAGCCAGCCACAAAAAGCTGGCCACCCTGTTTTATGAGCCCTCTACCCGCACCCGCCTTTCCTTCGAGGCTGCCATGCTGAATCTGGGCGGCCATGTGCTGGGCTTCCCCAGTGAGAACGTATCCAGTGCAAGTAAGGGCGAGAGTGTAGCCGACACCATCCGCGTGGTGTCCTGCTATGCGGACATCGTGGCCATGCGGCACCCGAAAGAGGGCGCACCGCTGCGTGCAAGCCGCTACTCCCGCATTCCGGTGATCAACGCGGGCGACGGCGGACACCAGCACCCCACCCAGACCCTGACCGACCTGATGACCATTCGCCGCCGCATGGGACGGCTGGATGATCTGACGATCGGCTTGTGCGGCGATCTGAAATTCGGCCGCACCGTGCACTCCCTCATCAAGACCATGGCACGCTGCAAGAACATCCGCTTCGTGCTCATCAGCCCGGAAGAGCTGCGGGTGCCGGACTACATCGTGAAGGACGTGCTGGAGGCCAACGGCATCCCCTACAAGGAAACCCGCAGTCTGGAGGAATCCATGCCGGAGCTGGATATTCTGTACATGACCCGCGTGCAGAAGGAGCGTTTCTTCAACGAGGAGGACTACATCCGCCTGAAGAACAGCTACATCCTCACCAAGGAAAAGATGAGCCTTGCAAAGCCGGATATGGCGGTGCTGCATCCCCTGCCCCGTGTCAACGAAATCGCGCTGGATGTGGACGATGACCCTCGCGCCGCTTATTTTGAGCAGGTGCAGAACGGTGTGTACGTCCGCATGGCACTGATCATGACCTTGCTGGGCCTGCGCGACCCCAAGGCACCTAAGGAGGAAAACTGATATGCTGAACATTGACGAGATCCAGAATGGCATCGTGATCGACCACATCAAGGCAGGCACTGCTGTCGGCCTGATGGACCTGCTGGGCATTGCGGGCAACCGCACCGCCAGCGTGGCACTGATCCAGAATGCACGCAGCAACAAGAGCGAGAACGGCCGCAAGGACATCCTCAAGGTGGAGGGCGATGCTTCCTGGCTGAATCTGGATGTACTGGCCTACCTTGACCCGAACATCAGTGTGACCATCATCGAAAACGGCAAGGCTGTGCGCAAGGAAAAACCCAAGCCTCCCAAGCGCCTGGTGAACATCGTGCGGTGCAAGAACCCCCGCTGCATCTCCTCCATTGAGGAAGAGTGCGATCAGATCTTTGAGCTGAGCTCCAACGGCAAGTATCGCTGCATCTACTGTGAGCAGGAACTGCAGGTAAAGCCGGAGTAAATCGAACCAAAAAAGAGACCGCCGCACGTGATTTCACACGATGCAGCGGTCTTTTTTATTACTTTATGATCATTTTATCGGCTGTCATTTCAGCAGTGTGCTGTGGTCTGCGCCGTTCACCCGCAGAGCCGACGATGCGCCGTCGTTGTTCCAGACCACTGTGGTGCCCTGAGTGCACACGCCCAGCAGCTCCACGGCAGAGACCGACGCCGTGCACTCCTGCGTGCAGAAGAGGATGGTCTGCATCCCGTGGCTGTGCAGCCAGCACAGTGCATCATAGGTCATTTGCAAGGACGCAAACGCGGCATCCACCCTCACGGTCACCGTGCCGTCCTGCCAGGTCAGCGTATACGCCACTGCCTTGCCCGCCGCATCCGTGACGGTCAGGCCCGTGGGCGCATCCAGACGGCCGCTGTTGGCAGACTCCACTGCGGGTGTTTTCTCTGCTGTTTTGTCGCCCGGCAGAGAGATATCCTTGCCGTCGGTATTCCTCCGGTCAATGGAAGAGCCCGGCAGCAGGCCGTCAAAAGCCTGCTCTTTGCCGTTTGCACCAATGGCAACGCCATCCTTGCCTGCAACGGCAGAGATGGTGACCTTGCCCTCAATGGTGATGTCGGCATCCGCTTCCGCAGCGTCCTCGTCTGGCTCAATGAGTGCGCCGCTACCGATGGCTGCGCCGCCCTTGCTGGCATCTTCACCATCCTGACCCGGCTCCGGGGCACCGCCCACAGCGGACACATCCGGGGAGCCGTCGCCGTTGCTGCGGATGGTAACACGGTTCCGGGTATCCTCGTTTCCTTCCAGATCCGCGCCGCCTCCGATTCCGGCACCGCCGCCCACACCGCCAGCTGCGCTGACCGTCGTTCCGCCTTCAATGGTCACATCGCCTGCCGATGCATAGCCGCCGCCAATGCCTGCGCCGTTTGCGCCGCCCTCGGCGTTGACCGTGGCATTACCGGAGATATTCACCGTCACATTACCAAACACACCGCTGCCGATACCCGCAGCACCCTCGCCGCCGGTGGCATTGTCCACCTTGGCGTTGTCGGTGATGGTCACCGTACCCGTACCGCCGAAACCACCGCCGCCAATGCCCGCACCCTGGGCACCGCCCTGAACGTTTTTCACTTCGGCATTGCCGGAGATGGTGATGTCGGTCTTGGAGTTGTAATAGCCGTTGCCGATGCCTGCGCACCCACCGCCGCCGGTGGCTTCCTCGATCACGGCGTCACCGGTGATGGTCACCGTGGCGTTGCCGTAGCCGCCGCCACCGCCAATGCCCGCACCGCAGATAGCGTTCGGGTTGTCCGAGGAGCCGCCCTGAGCCGTGATATTGCCGCCCGAGATGATCACCGTGCCGTCGCCGCCGCTGCCACCGCCGCCAATGCCTGCACCGTCCAGCGTTCCGGTGGCGGTGATGGTGCCGCCGGTAATCTCGATGGCACCGGAATTGTTGAGGTTTGCGCCGCCGATACCTGCGCCGCCGTAGCCTCCGGTGGCGTCCAGACTGCCGTTCTTTTCCTCATCCTGAATGGTCAGCTTGCCGCTGACCACGTTCCCGGCGGAGTCCTTTTCCTCGTTCCGCTCCAAGCCCGCGTGCCAGCCGCTGCTTTCCAGCGTGTTGCTGCCGTTCAGCTCAATGGTGGTGTCGCCGGTGCCGGAGACACTCACGGCTGCGTCACCTTTTGTGTCCGTGATGGTAACATCCGAGAGGGTGACTTTCAGGTCGTCGTCCGTGTTGTTGATGATGTCCACCGCGTTGCTGGTGCCTGCATTGCTGCCCGTCACCGCCACGTCGTCGTCCTTGTCGGTCACGTTTTCGTTCTGGGTCACCTTGGCGGTGCCGTCGCCGTTGGCTTCAATGGTGATGCTGCCCGCGCCGATGTCGTAAACTTCAGCAAAGGCCGGAACAGCCGTTCCCGCCATCAGTGCCGCCGCCACGGCCAGCGCCGCCAGTCTCCGGGTCAGTGGCTTCCCTCCCCCCCCCGAACGCAGGGCGCGTGGTTCAGGGCACGCATGGCAAGATTTCGATACGAGATCATAGAACACTGCCTCCTTCATAATTGGGCAAGCACCGTGCAGTCTTTTGCACGCTTTGCCAATTTGATGCAAAAATGCTTTACACGTTCCAATATAGCACTTTTTTTGTCAAGATTCTACAGTCTCCGGGGAATTTTAGGTGAAATTTTGTCACACAAAAAAGCTGCCGCGCAAAATTTGCACAACAGCCTTTCCATTTTGCAGCAGCTGTTCTTCCGCTGCAACGATCTTCAGAAAATTCCGATGAAGCTTTTCGCGGCGTGAATCACAGACCCGGCCGATGCTCCGTTCCCACACAGGGCACGGGCCGGGCGAACCTTTATGTACAGCAAAGCCCCAAGGACCGCCGCCAAAAGCGCCATCGGATACACTGCGCGGCCCGTAGGCCGGCAGGAAATCAGCAAAGGGAAGGCGGACAGCTTAACACGCACCGCTGTCCGAAGCACCGCACCGTATGTAAAGTGTTTCCCGAGTTGCCTCAGCCGCAATCCACTCTGCCCGTGCAGGCATCACCTTTACCGTTTTCAGTATAGCACGGTTGCGGTCCTGTTGCAGAAAACTTGTCATAAACTGTCGGTGCCCATGTCATGAATTGCACACCGGGATGGCGCAGGTGAAGCGGAACCAGCGATCGCGGCAGCTGACCGTATACTCTGCGCCGTACTTGCGCAGCACCTCCTGCACATTGGCAAAGCCCATGCCGTGGCCGCTCTCCTTTTTGGTGGTGCCGGGCAGCTTGTTGTCCTCCAGATCCAGATCATCCTGCACGCGGTTGCGCACCGAGAGCAGGTACTCCTCCGGTGTTTTGCGGATGCGCACATACACCTCCGGCGGCAGGGCCTGCGCTGCGGCACAGATGGCATTGTCCAGCAGATTGGACAGCACGATGACCATGTCCATGCCATCAAAGGGGATCTCCTTGAGGTCGCACAGATCAAAATAGACTGTCACGCCCTTTTGGGCCGCTTCTTCGTACTTTTTGCTCAGGATGGAATCCAGCAGCGGGTTGTGGGTGTCCATGATGGTGGTGCCTGCCGCCACCAGTTTGCTCACGCTTGCAAGGTAGGTGCGGGCTCCCTTCAGGTCGTCCTGATCCAGCAGCGCGCTGAGAGCGCTCATGTGGTTGGTAAACTCGTGGGTCAGGCGGCGCTGCTCCGTGTAGGAATCCAGCAGCGCTTCGGCACGCTGCTGTTCCAGCTGAGCACGGTAGCGGGAATTCTGCCGCTGCACCACCTGATCGTTGAACATCTGCACGATAGCGATATGCACCAGCACCGCCACGCTCATGCCAAAGGTCAGCAGCATGGTCACCAGGGTGGCGGGCTGCCGGGTTCCTGTGACCATCAGCACGATGTTCAGCACCACAGCCACCCCGGGGAAAAAGGACATCACCAGCGCCTGCAGCGGCTGCAAAGCACACTTCTGGTTCCAGCTGTACAGGAAATGCGCAACCGCTGCGCCCACGATGAAGTTTGCGGCGCACAGCGCGATCAGGCAGCCGGTGTGCTGCCATGCTTCGCCGGTGCGCACTCCTGTGAACCAGGAATAGGTATAGTTGACCGTGTTCTCCACCAGCAGGCACATGGTGCCGTTGATGAGGCAGGCCGTGAGCTTATCCGTCATCGTTCCGCCAAACAGCTGCGCGGTAACGAACAGATACAATACATTGAGCAGAATGGCCTGCACATTGAAAAAAGGCATTTCTGTCACGAATGACAGGCAGAGCTGCCCCATACACAGCAGCTCTGCCCACAGCACCGGCCAGCGCAATTTTCCCCTGCCAAGGTAGGCCCATTCTACCATAATAAAAGCATTCGCCTGAACCAGACAGACCAGATGCCCGAGCAGCGCATCTGTGAACACCTCACTCATCGACGTACTGCCCCTTCCATTCCAGATATGCGCTGCGGATAGCGGCATAGCCCGGGCGGCTGATGCTGAGTTCCACCCCGTTTTTCAGCGTCATCTTATAACTGCGGATGCCGCACACATATTTCATGTTGACCACATCGCTGCGGCTCACCTGCAAAAAGCCGTTCTCGTACAGCATCTGCGGCAGGTCGGCGATTTTGCCGTAGTAGGTGCAGATGGGCTGGCGGGGGATGTCGCCATAAACGTTGATCTGGCGCAGGTCGCTTTCCAGATAATAGATCTGATCCAGCGGGATCTCTGTGGCAGTGCGGTTGTGGTGCACCGTCAGAGTCTTGCGCTGGTCGGTCAATTCGGCCAGCAGGTCGTCCAGACAGCTGGGCAGGGTGTGCACAATGTCCCGCTTGAGCAGGTAGCGGTATGCATTGACCGTATAGCCCTCCAATGCAAATTCCAGATAGGCCGATACGTATACCAGCTTCAGCCCGGGGCATTTCTGCTTGAGCTGGCGTCCCAGCACCATACCGTTCACGTTGGGCATGTCCACATCCAGAAACGCCAGCTGGTACAGCTCCAGCTCCGGCGTTTCCAGCGCCTGCCCCGCGCTGGTGCAGACGGCAGTCTGTACCAGAATGCTGCGGGCCGCAAAGTAAGCGGCCACATATTCTGCCATGCGGGTGCCAAAGGCCGCATCGTCATCACAGATCAGAATGTGCATCCCGGAGAGCTCCTTTCTTCTGCAAAAAGCCCCTCTTATTTATGGAATAAGAGGAGCCTTTCGTCAACCTGCCTGCCCTCTCAGCCAGACCCTTTCGGGTTTGCCAGCTCTCCCAAAGTAGGAGCCTTTGGCAGTCCATGCAAAGTGCATCTTTCTGTCCGGTTTTCTCCCTTTGGAAGAGGTGTCACCGAAGGTGGCGGAGAGGTCGAAGTCATTTATTTACACATATTTACGCAAAAAATTTATCGTAGATGCCAAAAGCAAAGATGAACAGCACAATGACCGGCAGCACATAGGTCAGGTAGCCGCGCATCCAGTCCTGCATTTTGAGGCCTCTGCCGGTGTTGACTTCCTTTTTATAGTTGTCCCAGCCCCAGCCGTAACGGGTAACGCAGAACAGCAGATACACCAGACTGCCCAGCGGCAGGAACAGGTTGCTGACGAGGAAGTCTTCAAAGTCCAGCACAGCGCCGCCGAACACGGCAAAGCCGTCCCATGCCCAGAGGTTGTAGCCCAGCACGCAGGGCAGCGAAAGCGCCGTGATGAGCACAAGGTTCACCAGACTGGATTTTTTGCGGCTGCAGCCGGTGAGCTCCATGCCGCAGCAGATGATGTTCTCGAACACGGCCAGCACCGTAGACAGGGCCGCGAATGCCATGAAAAGGAAGAACAGGGTGCCCCACAGACGGCCCAGCGCCATATTGGCGAAGATGTTGGGCAGGGTAATGAAGATCAGGCTGGGGCCGCTGGTCTGGTCCACGCCGTAGGTGAAGCAGGCCGGGAAAATGATAAGACCGGCGGTGATGGCCACAAAGGTATCCAGAATGACGATGCGGACGGACTCACCCAGCAGGGAGTGCTCCTTGTCGATGTAGCTGCCAAAGATGGACATTGCGCCGATGCCAAGGCTCAGGGTGAAGAAGGCCTGATTCATGGCGGACACCAGTGTGTTGACCACGCCCACCTCTTCCATGCGCCCGAAGTCGGGCACAAGGAAGAAGCTCAGGCCCTCCTTTGCACCGGGCATGAACAGGCTGTTGACGGCCAGCACCACCATGATCACCAGCAGGGCGATCATCATGACCTTGGTCACGCGCTCAAGGCCGTTCTGCAGGCCCTTGGCACACACAAAAACGCCCAGCGCCACAACAAAGACCATCCAGAAGGTCATAACACCGGGGTCTGCCAGCATTTCGGTGAACTTACCGGCCACCCGATCGGCGTCCAGACCCGCCAGCTTGCCGACTGCGGTCATGTAGAAATAGTGCAGCATCCAGCCTGCAACGGTGGTGTAGAACATCATGAGCAGATAGCAGCCCACGAGGGTGAGATAGCCGTGGATGTGCCACTTCTGGCCCGGTTTTTCCAGTGCCTGATAGGCCCGCACCGGGCTCTTGCGGGAAGCACGCCCCACCGCGAACTCCATCGTCATGATGGGCAGGCCCAGAATGACCAGAAAGAGCAGGTAGAACAGCACAAATGCGCCGCCGCCGCCCTGACCGGCAATATAAGGGAACTTCCACACGTTGCCGATGCCGATGGCACAGCCTGCCGAAAGCAGAATGAAGCCCAGCCGGGACTTCAGTTTTTCTCTTTCCATGATTCCAAAACTCCTTGTTTTCCGATCTGCTCCGTCCCGCCTTCATCAGGCCGGACAAAGCGTTGCTTTTGTATTATAGCACAAATTCTGTCGATGAACAGGTCTGCTTCAGAAAGATGAACTTTTGTTGTCAAAAGTAATTTTGTATTTCTCGCATGCACAGCCCGTCCTGCCGCAGGGTCACGCAGCAATTTTTGTTGCAGATGCGTCCGTTTTCGGTGTATTTGCGGTGGGCTTCAATTTTTCTCACCTGAAAGGTGAAGAGCTGACAGTTATTCACCTTTTGAGAACAGCCGATCTTTCCTCCTATTGTCATCCGTCAAAAAGTATGCTAAACTAAAAACGTCACCCCGAAGGGTGGCGTTAAGGTGCTGTCTGCAAGCACAGGTGGTCATGCTTCCCTCCGGCAAGCGTCCGGGGGACGTAAAAGCTTATTGTTTGTTCCCCCGTTCGCAAACGCGGAAGGGGGGATGCATCATGGTGTTGAATGATGTTCTGCAACTGTTCGTCATTATTGGCGGCACAGTTGGAATTACATTTCAGATCGCATGGGCAATCTTCAAAGAGATCCATAACAATAAGAAATGACCGCCCCAGACTCCCAAACCTGAGCGGTCATTCTTATTGACTCCTTAGCCGAAGGGAAGCTGACCATTGCGGACAGCGCCTTTTCTGCTTGTAGTATAGTTGTTTTTTGCCTATTTGTCAAGAGCAGATGCTTACTTCCGCTTTTTGGGGGCATTACCCTTGCCCACCGGGCCGCGGGGGCGGCGCTCGGCAGCCTTGGACTGCACTGCGGCGCTGCGGGTCTGGGCGCGACCCTTGGCGGCAGCGGCACGCAGACCGTTGATCTCCGCCTTGGTCAGCTCACGGTAGGTGCCGGGCTTGAGCATTCCCAGCTTCACGACGCCCTCGGCGTTGCGCTTCAGACGCACCACTTCCAAACCTACGGTCTCGCACATGCGGCGGATCTCGCGATTCTTGCCCTCTTTCAGGGTCATTTCCATCACGGTGCGGCCCGGCTCATCCGTAACAACGTTGATGGCGCAGGGCATGGTCTTGGTCCCATCATCCAGCACGACGCCGCTGCTCAGTTTCAGGATCTGGCTTTCATCGGCGCGGGGCTGCACGGTGACGCGGTACAGCTTGGAGATGCCGCCGGACGGATGGGTGACAGCCTGTGCAAAAGCGCCGTCGTTGGTCATGAGCAGCAGGCCTTCGCTATCCTTATCCAGACGGCCCACCGGGTACAGGCGGGCAGGGATATCGCTCACCAGCTCCATAACGGTCTTGCGGCCCAGCTCATCGCTGGCGGTGGTCACATAGCCGCGGGGCTTGTACAGTGCCAGATAGTACATCTGCTGATCCTTGCGGATATAGATGCGCTCATCATCCACATGCAGCACGTCACGGTTGGGGTCCATCTTGTCGCCCACCTTGACGGGATGGCCGTTGACCTTGACGCGGCCCTCGGCGATGATCTGTTCGGCGGCACGGCGGGAGCAAAGCCCCTGCTCGGCCATGATCTTCTGAATACGTTCTTCTGCCATAATTCAAACTCCTTGTGCGCCTCCCGGCGCTCAAAACGCGCACCTCTCCCCTGCTTTGGGGTGCGGGTGCGCCTGTATCAAAACTATGAGTTGGAAGCTCACAGTTACGGCGATGATAGTTGGCGGTATATTTTACTTTTCAACAGGTGCGGCTTCCGGAGCCTTCTCGTCCCTCTTGATGAGGGCGGCAAGCTTGTCCACCAACTCAGGCAGCATGGTCAGCGCACGGTCGATGGTGTTGGAGGTATCGGACAGCTGGATGGTGCGCACGCAGCCATCCTTGATGACCAGAAATGCCACGGGCTGGATGTTCACGCCCGCGCCGGAACCGCCGCCGAACAGATCCTTGTTGGCAGCATTTTTGCCGTCAAAGTCGGTGCCGCCGGAGGCAAAGCCAAAGGAAACCTTGGACACCGGCAGGATGGTGATACCGTCCTCGGTGGTAATGGGCTTGCCGATGATGGTGTTGGAGTCCACCATCTGGTGGATCTTCTCCATGGTAACGTTCATCAGGCCCTGAATGGGATGTTCAGCCATAAAACAGTGCTCCTTTTTCATTCAATTTGGGCAGTGTGCCCGTGTCAGCACGCTTCTCTGCCTTACGGCAGACAGAGCGGAAAACTTGCATTGATATTTTTATATAGTGTACCACATTTTACAGGAAGATGTCCAACACTTTTTTGCGCCAGAATTCGTATAAAACGCGCAGAGCCGCGATCACAATGAACAATGCCTGCGCGCTCACCCGGCAGGACACCCGGTCTTCTACCGTGGGCTGCCCGCTGCCAAAGTCCGGCAGGATGCGCAGCTCGTCAAATTGCAGCCAGAGGAACCGATCCAGGACGCCCAGCACCGGATACAGCCACGCCTGCAGCTTGCCGTAATCGCGGGCCGCTGCAGCAGGGTCCTCCCCGCGCACGCCAAGGCGCACCTGTATTTTTGTAATGCGCAGGGCCCCGAACACCGCCTTCATCAACCTGCCCGCACCCCGGAGCATGGTGCAGATGATCTCCAGCGTGATCTTGGCCTTTTTGCGGGGCCGGGCAGGCTTGTCGGCGGCGGCTTTTTTCCGGGCTTTTTCTTCGGCTTTTTTCCGCTTGCGCTCAGCGCGCCATGCAGCAAATTTTGCCTTCACTTTGCCAAAGCCTTTGGGCGGCTCCGGGTTTTCCGGCGTGGGCGGCGGCTCCGGCTTCGGGTACTGGAACACCGGGAAGGTGATGCCCAGCGCACCGGCCTTTACGGTGAGCACACCGTGCTCCCAGCACAGATCCGCACAGAAGGGGCACAAAAGCAGCAGCAGCACAAGCACCAGCACCACCAAAAGCAGGATGCCGACGGCTTTCAGCACAAACAACAGCACCGCGCCCAGTGCGGCGAGGAATGCTCCCATGCGTTACCCCTCACTTTCCTTCGATGCCGTGTCATTCTTTGCTTCCGCGCCGTGCACCGGCGGCAGATCCGCCAGACTGGAAAGGCCGAACACCCGCAAAAAGGTATCCGTGGTGCGGAAGCTCACCGGCCTGCCCGGCAGGTCAAGACGTCCGGCTTCCTCAATGAGGCCCTTTTCCAGCAGACCGGACACACTGGACGAAGAGTCCACGCCGCGCACCTGCTCAATAAAGGCACGGGACACCGGCTGGTTATAGGCAATGACGGTCAGGGTCTCCATGGCGGCAGGCCCCAGCGGCACCGAGCGGCGGCTGTCCAGCAGGCGGCGGATGCAGTCGGCCCACTCCGTTTTCGTGGCAAGCTGCCAGCGGGTGTTCAGATGCAGCAGACACAGGCCGCTGTCCTCTCTGGTATAACGCTCCCGCAAGGCTTCCAGCGCGGCTTCCACGCTGACCTGCGGCAGCTGTACCGCCTGAGCCAGCTTATCTGCGCCAATGGGGTCCCCACAGGCAAACAGCATAGCCTCCACGGCTGCACGGATCTGTTTCTGGTTCATTCTTTCTCCTTGTCACGTTGGATGCGGCCCCGCTGCATGGTCAGCTGGCCCTGTTCGTCCAACTTTACGCGGCCGCCGCGCACCAGCTCCAAAAGGGCCAGAAAGGTGGCCACGTTGGTGCTGCGGGTCTGCTGGCGGCTGAACAGCTGGCTCATTTTTGCCGCTGTACCGCTGATCAGGTGTCGCAAAATGTACACCACCCGGCTCGTCACCGACACCATGGGTGCCGTGACCAGCGGCTCAAACTGCTGCTGTGTGGGTTCCCTGCGCAGTTTGGTGCGGCCCGAAAGTGCAGCCCAGTAGTCTGCCAGCACCTGCGGCGCATGGTGCAGGTCATAGGCGGTATCGAACTCCATTTCTGCAGGCGGGCGCACAAACACCGGCGCGGCCTCCGCTTTTTCGCGCAGCAGCGCGGCCATACGGCGGCACTGGTCGTACTCGATGAGCTGACCGGTAAACTCCTGCTTGAGCCGCTCGCCCTCTTCGCTGCGGGGCAAAAGCAGGTAGCTCTTCATTTCCACAAGCCGCGCAGTCATTTCAATAAAAGCGCTGGCGGCTTCCGGGTCGGGGTCTGCCTGCTCCACCGTGCGGGTGTACTGATCGATCAGCTCCAGAATGGGGATGTTGTGCAGATCCATCTTATGTTTGGCCACAAGTGCCAGCAATAATTCCAGCGGGCCGTCAAAATCTTCCAGATGGAAGGTCAGTTCCTCTGCCACGCTCACACCACCGTCCCAAGGCCTGCGTAGTAGATGGAATACGCGATCTTATCGATGTATCCGGTGCCCTTGCCCAGCAGATCCCACACAATGTTGTTCAGATAGTACAGTGGCGTATCCAGCGCGCCAAACCACACGGCGGCCAGCAGGGCGATCATGATGTAGCGCTCGTACCGCATCAGGCCAAAGTACATCTGCCGGGGCAGCACCACCAGCAGGATGCGGCTGCCGTCCAGCGGCGGCACCGGGATGAAGTTGAACACGGCAAGGCTCACATTCATCAGCACAAGGTACTGCAGGAACATGGAAACATACAGGGTGGCATCGTTCACCGGGGCCCAGTAGTACATGAGCTTCCACGCCACCATGCCCACATAGGCAAGGATCATGTTTGCCGCAGGGCCTGCCAGCGCGGTAAGGGCCATGCCCCACTTCGGGTTTTTGAAGTTGCGAGGATCGGTGGAGACCGGCTTTGCCCAGCCCACGCCCGCAAACACCATGCACAGCGTACCCAGCAGGTCAAAGTGTACAAAAGGGTTCAGCGAAAGGCGGCCCTGCCGCTTTGCGGTGTCGTCGCCCAGCAGCCACGCGGCCAGCGCATGGCCCGCTTCGTGGAAGGGGATGGCCACCAGTGCCACCAGTGCGCGGATGAGATAATAGATGCCCTGAGAGGTCATTCGATATTCCTGCCTTTTTTCATTATACCATATATAATACTATCTTTTTGCCCTGCACACAAGTCCCCGGCAAAAAACACGGATATTTTTTGAAAAAAGGCTTGCATTTTGCAGGTCAATCTGTTACAATAGTCAAGCTGATTATTTTGATTCCTTACTTCACTGCAGGAGGTGCAAGTACCATGGCTAAATGTGAATGCTGCGGCAAGGGTGTTACCTTTGGTATCAAGGTTTCTCACTCTCATCGTCGTTCCAACCGTACCTGGAAGCCGAATGTCCGTCGTGTCAAGGCGGTCGTTGAGGGTTCTCCCAAGTACGTCTACGCATGCTCCCGTTGCCTGCGCGCTGGCAAAGTTACCCGCGCTGTCTAATTTGGTGTATGTGGCCGGTCACTTTGTCGAGTGGCCGGCTTTTTTTGTTGCTGTAAGGAGGCAAAACAAATGGCTCTGCCCAATGACCCCATCATGCTGCTGAGCGTGGTGAACCTGAAGCTGCGGGATTTTTACAAAAATCTCGATGCTCTGTGCGAAGATCTGGATGCCGACAAGGCAGATCTGTGCGCAAAGCTCAAAGCTGTGGGCTACGAGTACGACGCCCAGCGCAACCAGTTTGTGTGATTTTACCAGAAAGCTTTCTTTTGATCGCGAACGATCAGTGCCGGTGCGCAGCGACTGTGCCCGGGCTGGTGAATATAGAAACAAGGAGTGCTTGATTTATGATCCAGGGTACCTATTACAAAGAGTGGAGCAGTGTGCTGAACCGCGAAATGGAGTTCAAGGTGTATGGCAGTGCCGGTGTTCCGGTGCTGGCTCTGCCCGCCCGCGGCGGCCGCTTTTACGATTGGGAGAACAACGGTATGCCGGACGCCATCGCCCAGCTGCTGAACGAAGGCAAGGTGCAGTTGTTCTGCGCTGACAGCATCGATGGTGAGGCCGTGCTGAACGGCGATGCCCCGGTGCGCCGCCGGGCCGAGATGGAAGAAAAGTATTTCGTCTACCTTACCGCTGAGTTGGCTCCCCGTGTGCTGGCCCTGAACGGTGCCGCAAAGGACACCCGGCTGTGGTGTGTGGGCATCGATCTGGGCGCTGTGCACGCAGTGAACTGCCGCCTGCGCCGCCCGCAGCAGTTTGCGGGGGCCATCGGCCTTTCCGGCATCTATGATCTGGCCCGCTTCTGGGGCAGCGAGAAGGATGATCTGGTACTGCGCTCCTCTCCCCTGCTGTATCTGGGCGAAAAGGGCATTGCCAACAAGCTGACTCTGGCAAAGGCCGAAGAAAACAGCCTGATGCTCTGTGCCGGTCAGGGTGCCTACGAGGACGATGCCAAAGCCGATACGCAGGCGCTGGCCGACCTGCTGAAGGTGGAAGGCCTGCCTGCACATCTGGAACTGTGGGGCGGCGATGTCTCCCACGAGTGGTACTGGTGGGGCAAGATGCTGGGCCTGTTCGTGCCGCGGATTCTGGAACAGTAAAATAGTATTTTAACCCTCTCAGTCATTGCTGCGCAACATCAGCAAGACTGAGAGGGTTCTTTTTTGTTTTGCTGTATACCCTGCCCCCCTATTTGTGAAAATTTCAAATCCCTACTTGATTTATCGGATATGCCGTGCTATACTCACATTGTAAGTTATATACCCCATTAGGGTAAAGGAGATTTTTATGGATAACGAAAAAAAATCCTGCTGCTGTTGCGGCACGCCCGCCCAAACAGCCCCCGAGGCAGCTGCCGAAAGCTGCTGTCCCGCTGCAGCCGACACTGAAGGTGCAGCCTGCTGCCGCCACAAAGACCGCACCCCTGAGGAGCACAGGGCCCTGCTCAATCGGCTCAGCCGTATCGAGGGTCAGGTGCGCGGCATCCGCGGAATGCTGGAAAAAGACGTCTACTGTGTGGACATCCTTGTGCAGGTGGCGGCAGCAAACTCCGCGCTGAACAGTTTTTCCAAAGAGCTGCTGGCACAGCACATCTCCACCTGCGTCGCGGACGACCTGCGCGCGGGCAGCGAGGAAAAGCTGGACGAACTGATAAAGCTTCTGCCCAAGCTCATGAAATAAAAAGCTCCTTTTACAAGCATACTGAACGCAGGAGTGAGATTTTATGGAACAATTCAATGTTACCGGCATGAGCTGCGCGGCCTGCTCTGCCCGGGTGGAAAAGGCCGTGAAAAAGGTGCCCGGCGTTACCAGCTGCTCGGTGAGCCTGCTGACCAACTCCATGGGTGTGGAAGGCACAGCATCCGACGCCGCTATCATCCGGGCTGTGCAGGATGCGGGCTACGGTGCCAGCCCCAAAAAGGCGGGGACGGCTTCGGCTGCGCCCGGCACCGGTGCCGACCTTGACGCCCTGACCGACCACGAGACCCCCAAGCTCAAGCGCCGCCTGATTGCATCACTGGGCTTTCTTCTGGTGCTGATGTACTTTTCCATGGGGCACATGATGTGGGGCTGGCCCCTGCCCCACTGGTTTGATGGCAACCACATTGCCATGGGCCTTGTGCAGCTCCTGCTGGCAGGCATCGTAATGGTCATCAACCAGAAATTCTTCATCAGCGGCTTCAAAGGGCTACTCCACGGCGCTCCCAACATGGATACGCTGGTGGCTATGGGCTCCATGGCAAGCTTTGTGTGGAGCACCTACGCCCTGTTCGCCATGACCCGCGCTCAGGTGGACGGCAACAATGAGCTGGTCATGCACTATATGATGGAGTTCTACTTCGAATCGGCTGCCATGATTTTGACCCTCATCACGGTGGGTAAAATGCTGGAAGCCCGTTCCAAGGGCAAGACCACCGATGCCCTCAAGAGCCTGATGAAGCTGGCCCCCAAAACCGCCAACCTGCTGCGGGACGGTACCGAAGTGACGGTGCCCATCGAGCAGGTGCAGAAGGGAGACATCTTTGTGGTGCGCCCGGGCGAGAATGTGCCCGTGGACGGCATCGTGCTGGAAGGCAGCAGCGCCGTGAATGAGAGCGCCCTGACCGGCGAGAGCATCCCCGTGGACAAGGCCGAGGGCGATAAGGTAAGCGCCGCCACCACCAACCAGTCCGGCTTCCTCCGGTGTCAGGCCACCCGTGTGGGCGAGGACACCACCCTGTCCCAGATCATCAAGATGGTCAGCGATGCCGCTGCCACCAAGGCCCCCATTGCAAAGATCGCCGACGCCGTGTCCGGTTTCTTCGTGCCTGCGGTCATTTCCATTGCAGTGGTCACCACCATTGTGTGGCTGCTGCTGGGCCGTGAGCTGGGCTATGCACTGGCCCGCGGCATTTCCGTGCTGGTCATCAGCTGCCCCTGTGCGCTGGGTCTGGCTACGCCCGTTGCCATCATGGTGGGCAACGGTCTGGGTGCCAAAAACGGCATCCTGTTCAAGACCGCCGCTTCGCTGGAAGCTGCAGGCCGCACCCAGATCGTGGCTCTGGACAAGACCGGCACCATCACCAGCGGTGAGCCCAAGGTCACCGATATTTTGCCCGCCGGTGGTGTTTCCGAGACCGAGCTGCTCACCCTTGCCGCCGCACTGGAACGTAAGAGCGAGCATCCGCTGGCCAAGGCTGTGCTGGCCTGCACCGAGGCACAGCAGCTGAGCGCTCCCGAGGTATCCGACTTTACTGCACTGCCGGGCAACGGTCTGGCCGCAAAAATGGACGGCGTGGAGATCTTTGGCGGAAGCGCGTCCTTTATTGGTACCAAAGTCACCGTGCCTGCACAGCTGCAGGAGAAGGCCGCAGCCCTCTCCGCACAGGGCAAGACGCCCCTCTTCTTCGGCGGGGCGGGCCGTCTGCTGGGCATCATTGCAGTGGCCGACACCCTCAAGGAGGACAGTCCCCGCGCCATCCGGGAGCTGCAGGCTATGGGCATCCGCGTGGTGATGCTCACCGGCGACAACCAGCGCACTGCCGACGCCATCGGCAGGCAGGCCGGGGTGGACGAGGTCATTGCAGGCGTGCTGCCTGACGGCAAGGAAGCGGTCATCCGCCAGCTGCAGGCCTACGGCAAGGTGACGATGGTGGGCGATGGTATCAACGACGCCCCGGCTCTGACCCGTGCCGACACCGGCATCGCCATCGGCGCAGGCACCGATGTTGCCATTGACGCGGCAGACGTGGTGCTGATGAACTCCAGGCTTTCCGATGTACCCGCTGCCATCCGCCTGAGCCGCGCTGCCCTGCGCAACATCCACGAAAATCTGTTCTGGGCCTTCATCTACAACATTATCGGCATCCCGCTGGCGGCCGGTGTGTTCATCCCCTTCGGCCTGACCCTGAACCCGATGTTCGGTGCCGCCGCCATGAGCCTTTCCAGCTTCTGCGTGGTGAGCAATGCCCTGCGTCTGAATCTGTTCGATGTGCACAGCACCAAGCACGACCGTGCACCCAAAAACGCCGCTTCCCTGCCTGCTGCCCTCACGCAGCCCGCAGTGGATGAGAATAAAGAGAGTTCCATCAAGGAGGACACTGCTATGAAAAAGACCCTGAAGGTTGAAGGCATGATGTGCGGCCACTGCGAGGCCCGCGTAAAGAAGGCTCTGGAAGCCCTGCCCGAAGTGACCGAGGCCGTGGTGAGCCACGAGACCGGCACCGCCATCGTCACCCTGAACGCCGATGTCTCCGATGACGTGCTGAAAAAGGCCGTTGAGGATCAGGACTATCCCGTAACCGGCATCCAGTGACCCAAACAGCCTGACCGCAAGCGAAAGACCGCTGCACGGAACATCAACGTGCAGCGGTCTTTTTGTGTTGGTCATGGAGCGCTTCGCACTGTCCGCTGCACCTCTTCTGCAGCTCTGCCACAGTAATGCAGCACACGGCAAAGGCCAGCAGCGCACAGTCCAGCGGCACGCGGTGCATGACCGCCACCCGCCCGGACAGGGTGCTGAACGCCTGCACAGCCTGCTCTGTCCCCGGCATCACCAGCCAGAACAGTGCCAGTGACAGGGGCAGATGCAGCACCCGCGCGGCCAGCAATGGCCCCAGTGACACCTCCGGCGGGCAGATGGTGCGTACCTGCAAAAGCACCGAGGCTCCCTGCACGCTGAGGGATGCACAGCAAAGAGTGCTGGCCCACAGTCCGGTGTGGGACGCGCAGTCGCAGCCGGAGCAAACCTCTAACAGCATCGCAGGCAGCACCGACCACGGTTTTGGCAGCAAAGCCTCCGCTCCCGCCGCCAGCAGCCGGAAATACAGCACAAAACCGCACAGTTTCAGGTACGTGACCGCTGCCTGCGCCACCACGACATCCAGAGTGGGCAGCGGGATCTCCTCTGCCTTTGCGGGCAGGCACTGCCCGGCACCGCCCTGCATCCGGCAGAGCAGCGCAGCCGTAAGATATCCCGCCAGCAGCTGGGCCGCAAACAGCCGCACCCCCAGCGCCCGGCTGCCCAGCATCTGCTCCCCTACCGTGAGAATGACAAAGGACGGCCCGCTGCACACACAGGCAGGCAGCAGCGCCGACGCCTGCCGGGGCGTCAGCTGACCGGTGCGTACCGCCTGTGCCGCTGCGGCCGCTGCCGGTGCAAACCCGCCCAGAAAACCTATGAGCAGCACACTGCCTGCGGCCTTTGTCCGCACCCCGATGACCCGGGCTGCCGGCTGGAACGCAAAGCCCAGCAGTGGCCCGGCCCCGCAGCCCATGAGCAGTGCCGAAACGATGAGGAACGGAAACAGCGATACCAGCAGCGGCCCGCCGCAGAGCACAAGGCCTGCATGCAGGGCATCCGCGCAGCGCTGCGGTGCTGCAAACACCAAAACTGCCGTGAACATTGCCAGCGCCAGCAGCAGCCCCTGCCGGAATTTGTGGGTTCGATTCATAAGCAAGCCCTCCGCATCCATATATATGTAGCAGCGCGCCGCGGGCAGAACTGCGGGATGGGAGGGAGTGGCATGTGGGCCAAGCACAAAACGCAGCCGCCGCACCGCTGGCTTGCAGCACTGTTCCGTCAGCCGCCCAAGGGGTTTTACCGCACACCCGCCGTCTACCTGAGCGGCGGACAGATGGAGATCGAGCATTTCCGGTGCATCCTGACCTATAGCCCGGACTGCCTTTGCCTGCAGATGCCCCATGGCCGTTTCACCATTCACGGCGATGAGCTGAAGATCATCACCCTCACCGCCACCCGCCTGACCCTGCGGGGCCGCTTTCTGCGGACGGACTTCGCAGATGAATAGGAGGTGCCCCCATGGAACCGGTAAAGCTTTGGGCCGCAGTGGATTTCACTGCACGCAGCGGCAGTACCGAGGCCCTGCTCACCGCTGCCGCCCGGGCCGGGCTGCATCTCTACGGCGTGACGGCTCTGCCCGGGGGCTTCTGCGGCCACTGTGCCGCCCGGCAGTATCCGCGCCTTGCTGCTCTGGCCCGCAGATACCGGGTACGGCTGCGGGTACGCAAAAAGCAGGGGCTGTACTTCCGGGTGCGCCCGTTGCTGCGCCGGGCCGGGCTCTGGGCCGGGCTGGCGGTGTTCCTGCCGCTTTTGCTCTGGACGCAGCAGTTCGTCTGGTTTGCTGACGTCTCCACCCTCACCGCCGGACAGGCGGCGCGGGCATCTGCCGTTCTGCGACAGGTGAGCCTGCAGCCCGGCTCTGCCGTGACCGAAGCAAAGCTCGCCGCCGGGGAATACGCCCTGCTGCACAGTGGTGAGTTCTCATGGGCCAGCCTGAATTTTGCCAAAGGACGGCTGGAAGTGGAAGCCGCTGCCGCAAAGCCCAAGCCCGACATTGCCGCCGGAACGCTGCACGGCATCCGGGCCCGATGCAGCGGCACTGTGGTGCGCACGAACCTTGTCAGCGGCACCATGCTGGTGATGCCCGGGCAGCAGGTGGAAGCCGGACAGGGCCTCATTGGCACGGCGCGCAGTGAGCGCGACGGTACACTGATCTTTGCCCCCGCCGCCGGGACAGTGCTTGCCCAGTTTGAATGGAACGACACCCGCACCGTACCGCTGGAAGAGAATGTCTTTCAGTACACCGGAGGCTGTACCCGCAGCATAGAGCTTTTGGTGTTCGGGCAGGCATTTGCCCTGCCTGCCGCGTCTGCGCCGGAAAACGCCGTTCTCACCGCCCGGCATTACCAGCCGGAGCTGCCTTTGCTTGGCCTTGCGCTCCCCTGCTCCATCCGGGAGACCTGCCGGTACGGGCAGCAGCCGGAAACGCTCTGCCGCACCGAGGAGCAGGCGGCGGCACTGGCCCGGCTGCAGAGCCTGCAGGCTTTGTACGCCGCATGGCCGGATGCGGAGCGCATTGCCCGCAAAGAGGACTGCACTGTGAACGACGGCAGGCTGAATTACACCGTGACGTATACGATCATTGCGGATATCTGCGGGTGAGATGCAAAAAGGGCCTTCCCATTTCCGGGAAAGCCCTTTTGCATTTTGCGTCTTATTTGTTTTCCGCTGCCTGTGCGTCATATTCCGCGAGCAGGTCGTTCAGGTCGTACTGATACTTGCTGTGACAGAAGTGGCATACCACCTCACAGTTCGGGTCCTCGTCACGCATTTTCACCAGCTCCTTGCGGCCAAGGCTGAACAGCATTTCCTTCGTACGTTCCGCACTGCAGTCGCACTGGTAGTGCACATCGCGCTCGTCCAGCACGTTGGGTTCAAAACCCGCCAGCGCCAGCTGCATCATGTCCTCGGGGGTCTTGCCCTCGTGCAGCATGGTGGTGACGGAAGGCATGGCTGCGATATTTTTTTCCAGCTGATCGATCTCTGCATCGGTGGCACCGGGCAGCAGCTGCACCATAAAGCCGCCGGCACAGAGGATGGACAGGTCCTTGTCCACCAGTACGCCCAGTGCCATGACGGTGGGCACCTGCTCGCTGTAGGCGTAGTAGGCGGTCAGATCCTCGGCGATCTCGCCGGAGACCAGCGGTACCTGACCCACGGTAGGCTCCTTTTGCAGGCTGTTGTCCCGGATGACAGTGAGCACACCGTCTTTGCCCACAGCGCCGCCCACATCCAGATGGCCGTTCGGCTTTGCAGGCAGCTCCACCAGCGGGTTATCGATGCAGCCTTTCACGTTGCCGGTACCGTCGGTGCAGGCAATGACCACGCCGGCGGGGCCGCCGCCGGACACACGCAGGGTGATCTTGTCGCGGTCGTCCTTGAGCATGGAGCCCATCAGGGCTGCGCCGGTGAGCAGACGGCCCAGTGCCGCGCTGCAGGTGGCGCTGGTGGTGTGCAACTTTTCGGCCTTGCGGACGATCTGGGTGGAGTCCACGCCGCAGAACACGACGCCGCCGTTCTCCGACAGGCCGCGGATCAGATTTGCCATAGGTTATTCCTCCAATTGTGTATACTGCTTGACTGCGCAGAAGAAATAGCGCTGGCTGTCCTCGGTCAGCGGGCCGAAGGTCTCGCCGTCGCAGACGCTTTCCAGCGCAAAGCCGTGCTTTTCCAGCGCGGTGCGGATGGTGTCAAGGTCGTAGGTGTACTCGTAGAACTGCTCGTGGAAGTGCTCGCCGGTCTCGTGGTAGTCGATGTCCACGGTGATCTCCACACGGCGGTTCACGGCATCGTAGTGGTTGCGCCACACGCAGGCGGCATCCTCTTCCTCAAAGGTGAATTCGTTGTCGCCCAGCACGTTCCGGTGCTTGTAGGGCGTGTTCATATCAAAGAGGAACACGCCGCCCTTCTCCATAAAGAAGCCTGCGTTGGCAATGGCTGTGTCCAGATCTGGGATGTGGTTGAAGGTGTCAAAGGTTGACACTGCGCCCCGGATGGTGCCGTACAGATCCAGCTTGAGCAGATCCTGCCGCAAAAGCAGCAGCCTGCCGGAAAGGCCCAGCTGTTCGGCCTTGTCCCGCACAACGCAGAGCATCTCCTCGGACTGGTCAATGCCGATCATATCATAGCCCGCCTGCGTGAGCATCAGGGTCAGCTCACCGGTGCCGCAGCCAAGGTCGGCAAGGATGCCGTCCTGGATGCCGTGCTCCTTGAGCTTTGCATGGATGTGGGCATACAGGGCGTCATAATCGGCCTCGCCGTTGAATTCATCGTAGAAATAGGCAAATTCGTTGTAGGCCATGGTTTACTCCGCTTCCTGTTCCCCGGCAGCAACCGCGGCATTGAGCACCGCCTGCAGCTCCGGGATGCCGTAGCCATTCTCGCCGCTGGTCAGCACCACCTTCTGGCAGCCATAGGGACGGCAGAGGTTTTCAAAGTCCTCCTGCGTCTTGGCCAGCTGGCTCTTTTTGAGCTTATCAGCCTTGGTCAGGGCCACCACATAGGGAATCTGGTGATAGTGCAGGTAGCGCAGCATCTGCTCATCGTCAGCGCTGGGTGCATGACGGCAGTCCAGCAGCTGCACCAGCAGGGTGTGGTGGCGCGGGGCCTCAAAATAGCTGTTGATCAGGTCGTCCCAGCGCTCACGGTCGGCGTTGCTCACCTTGGCGTAGCCGTAGCCGGGCAGATCCACAAAATAGCAGTCGTCCACCGAATAGAAATTGATGGTGGCCGTTTTGCCCGGTGTACTGGACACGCGGGCGAGGTTTTTGCGGCTGCACAGCTTATTGATCAGGCTGGATTTGCCCACATTGGACCGCCCCGAAAAGCTCAGTTCCGGGCGGTCGCTCTCGGGCAGCTGGCTGGAAATGCCGTAGCTGGCAATGAAATCAGCTTTGTTGTAATTCATGGAGCTTTCCTTTCTGTTCTGCGTTCAAGGGACTGTGTGTCGGCAGCCCCGGTCAGATGCAGCTTGTCCGGCGGGACGGCAGATAGTTTCTCCAGCGAATGTCCTGGGGGTGGGGCCCCGGCGCGCAAGCGTTGGGGCGGGACTGGAGTCCCGGGCTGTTCGCGGAGAAATCCATCTGCCGGCCTGCCCTATTCTCAGCACACCGCGCCGGACTGGGGCTTTTCTGCAGTGGGCGGCACAATGGCGGCGTCTGCCGCCTTTTTCTTTGCATGGGTGCGGCTGGGAGCCTTGGCCTTCTTTGCGTTCTGGGGCTTGAGCAGGGCTGCGTTCAGCACCTGCGTCAGGCTCTGCATGGGCAGGAAGGTAAGGCTCTTCTTCACCTCATCGTCCACATCGTAGAGGTCGGGCTCGTTGTCCTTGGGAATGAGCACCGTTTTCATGCCCTCACGGTAGGCTGCCATGCTCTTTTCCCGCAGGCCGCCGATGGGCAGCACATTGCCGTGCAGGGTGATCTCGCCGGTCATGGCAACATCGCCGCGCACCGGGATGCCGGACAGGCAGGATACCAGTGCCGTGGTCAGGGTGACGCCTGCACTGGGGCCATCCTTGGGCACTGCGCCCTCGGGGGCGTGGATGTGCAGGTCGCACTTCTTGAGCTTTTCCGGGTCGATGCCGTACTCGGCGGCGTGCACCCGCACCCATGTAATGGCCAGCTGGGCGCTCTCCTTCATCACGTCGCCCAGCGAACCGGTGACGGTGATCTTGCCGCTGCCCTCCGGAATGACCTGCACCTCAATGGGCAGGGTCTCGCCGCCCACGCTGGTCCATGCCAGACCGTTGGCAACGCCCACCATGTTGGTACGGTTGAGGAAATCGGGCTTGACAAAGCGGGGGCCCAGCAGATCTTCCAGCATGGTGCCGGTGACAGACACGCTTTCCACCTCACCGGAGGCGATCTTACGGGCACACTTGCGCAGCACACTGGTGATGGTGCGTTCCAGATTGCGCACACCAGCCTCGCGGGTGTAGCCGTCAATGATGCCGTAGAGCGCGCTCTGGCTCAGAGTGACCTTGCCGGTCAGGCCGCAGGCCTTGAGCTGCTTGGGCAGCAGATGCTTGCGGGCAATGTTATATTTCTCCACACGGGTATAGCTGGGCAGTTCGATGACGTCCATGCGGTCACGCAGCGGGCCAGGGATGCTGCCCAGATCGTTGGCCGTGGTAATGAAGAATACATGGCTCAGATCAAACGGGATATCGATGAAATGGTCGTTGAAGGTGCTGTTCTGCTCCGGGTCCAGCGCTTCCAGCAGGGCTGCGGCCGGGTCTCCCCGGAAGTCGCCTGCCAGCTTGTCGATCTCGTCCAGCAGCATCAGAGGGTTCGCGCTCTTGGCGGTGATCATGGCATTGATGATCTTGCCGGGCATGGCACCGATGTAGGTACGGCGGTGGCCGCGGATCTCAGCTTCATCCCGCACGCCGCCCAGACTGATGCGCACATACTTGCGGCCAAGGCTTTCGGCGATGGAGCGTGCAATACTGGTTTTGCCGACGCCCGGAGGGCCCACCAGACAGATGATCTGGGCTTTGACGTCCGGTGCCAGCTTGCGCACGGCCAGTGTTTCCAGAATGCGGTCCTTCACCTTTTTCAGGCCATAGTGGTCGCGGTCCAGGATCTGCTGCGCACGGCCGATATCAAGGTCATCCACCGTGAAAGTGTTCCACGGCAGATCCAGACAGGTGTCCAGATAGGTGCGGATGACCGTTGCCTCCTGATTGGAGCCCTGCATCTTGGAAAGACGGTCTACCTCCTTGAGCAGCTTCTTCTCGCTGTCCTCCGCAAGGTGCAGTTCCGTGATCTTGCGGCGGTACTCGTCCGCCTCAGCGTGGGTGTCGTCGCCCTCGCCCAGTTCATCGCTGATGATGTGCAGCTGTTCGTGCAGGTAATAATCGCGCTGGTTCTTGTCCATGGACTCGTTGACCTTTTCCGCGATCTCCTTTTCAATTTTCATCACCTGACACTCGCGGCGCAGCATCTCGACCAGCTTTTTCAGCCGCCCGTTCAGGGTGCCCTCATCCATGACAGCCTGCTTGTCCTCGTAGCGGAACAGCAGGTTCGCGGGCATATACTCGCTGAGGAAGGCAGGGTCGTCGCTGGAAACGATGGCAAACACCACATCCTTGCCAAGGCGCGGGTTCATGCCGAGATACTCGTCAAACCCGGTCTTGAGGGCGCGCAGCAGCGCTTCGGTCTCCACGGCTTCCTCGGGCTTGCCGGGGCGCACCGGGGCCGGGCGCACTTCGGACAGAAGAAAATCACCGCTGGCATCCAGCTCCGTGAGCTTTGCGCGGTACTTACCCTCCACCAGAACCTTTACAAGGTCCTCGGAGACCCGCAGCACCTGCTTCACCTCGGCCACCACGCCGTAGGTGAACAGGTCGGCCTGAGCGGGGTCCGTGGTATCCATGGACTTCTGCGCCACCAGAAAAACGTTGGAATTATTTGCCATTGCCCACTCCACGGCGGCAATGCTTTTTTCGCGGCCCACCTCAAAGTGGACAAGATTGTTGGGGAACACCACCAGACCCCGCAGGGCGATGGTGGGCAGATGCAGCGTTTTGCGCTCCACCTTGATGGTAACTTTTTCACTCATTGTGCAAACACCTCCCGGCTGCCGCGTACTTTCCCACGGCGGCAGCGCCGTATGCAAGAGTTCCTATCTATAAAGTATGTTGTTTCCTTATTATACTGATTTCCGGACAAAATGCAACTGTGGCGCATGGCTCGTTGGTTTTTTCGTCAGCGTCCTCGCCCTCTCAGTCTCACTCCGTTCGCCAGCTCCCCCAAAGGGGGAGCCTTTGGCAAAACCGGAAAGTTTACCGTACTGCCAAGGCCTCTCACTTTGGGAGAGGTGGCACGGCGTAAGCCGTGACGGAGAGGGCGAGGCCGTTAAAAACAAAGAATTCTTTAATCTTCCTTCCGTTTTTCCTGCGTGGAAAAGCCCATTTTGCCCAGAGCTGGCAGCAGGGCCCTGAGGGTGATGGAGGTCAGTGCGCCCATCACAAGGCCCAGCACCAGCATGACCGGCGCATAGTAGAAGGACAGCGAGGACGAAATGATCACACCTGCACCCAGCAGCTGGCCGATGTTGTGGGCCAGTGCGCCGCATACGGACAGGATGAACCAGGTGGGCCGCACCGGCAGCAGATAGTAGAGCACCCACATCACCAGCAGGGACAAAAGGCCGCCGCACAGCGAGAGGAGGCCCGCCGTGAAGCCGGACACCAGAAACACGAACAGCGCCTTGAGCACATCCAGCACCAGTGCCTGCTTTGGCCCCATGAAAAACAGCGCGTACATCACTACGATGTTGGCAAGGCCCAGCTTCATGCCCGGCAGCAGGCCCGGGATGGTGAGTGTGCCCTCAATAAAGGACAGCGCCATGGCCAGCGCAAACAGCAGGCCGGAAAGCGCAATATGCCGTGTTTTTTCATAGCTGCGTCGATTCCTTGGCATTCTGTCCCCTCCTTTATTCTTCGGTCTGGCTCTGCTCGTAGCTTTCCTGCTCTTCCATGGCAGCTTCCCATGCGGCAAACAGCTCCTCCTGATGGAAGCGCAGGTCGCTCAGCTCGTCGCTCTTCTGGCGCAGCAGGTCGGGGTCGTTGTACACCTCGGGGGAATTGATTTCGTTGTCCAGTTCCACCTCGCGGGCACCGCAGGCCTCCATCTCATCCTCACAGGCTTTGATCTTGGCCCGCAGCTCGGCGCGGCGGCGGCGCTGTTCCTTGCCATAACCGATCTTAGCGGGCTCGGCGGCCTTCTGCACGGCAGGGGCCGGGGCGCTGCGGCCCATCAGGGCGTCGTAGCTGGGGTAGATGGTGGCCTTGCCGTCCTCAAGGTAAAGGATGGGACAGGCCAGACTGTTCATCAGATGGCGGTCATGGGTGACCAGCAGCAGCGTGCCGGTGTAGGCCATGAGGGCCTCGGTAAGATTTTCGCGGGTGTAAATGTCCAGATGGTTGGTGGGCTCGTCCAGAAACAGCAGATTGGGCCGTTCCAGCACGATCTCCGCAAAGCGCAGGCGTGCCAGCTCGCCGCCGGAAAGCGCCTCGCAGGGCTTGAACACCGTCTCCCCCCGGAAGCCCAGCTTTGCCAGATGGCTGCGCACTTCCAGCTCGGTCATGCAGGGATACTTATTCCAGATGACATCGATGACCCGGCCCTGCCCCAGACGGTTCTGCTGCTGGGCAAAAATGCTGGGCCGTGCACCGGTGCCCAGCCGCACCATGCCGCCGGAAGGGCGGCGCTTACCGTCCAGCACCTGCATCAGGGTGGATTTGCCTGCGCCGTTGGGACCTGCGATCACCAGTCTCTGGCCGCGGCACACCGTGTAGGTGAAGGGCTCCAGCAGGGTGCGCTCCCCGATCCGGATGGTCAGGTTCTTGAGCAGCACCAGCTCATTCCACGGTTCTACGTCATATTCAAACCGGAACTTGAGCTGGTTGGTCTCGTCCTTGGGGGCTTCGGTGATCTCCAGCTTTTCCAGCTGCTTGCGGCGGCTCTGGGCCATTTTGGTGGTGGAGGCGCGCACAAGGTTGCGGTCCACGTAGTCCTGCAGCTTTTCGGCCAGCGCCACGTCCGCATCGTGCTGCTTCTGGCGCAGGGCATCGGCAGCTTCCTTCTGGGGCAGGTAGGTCGAGAAATTGCCCTTGTAGGTGGTCATGGTCTGGAAGGAGACTTCCCAGATCTTTGTACACACGTTATCCAGAAAATAGCGGTCATGGCTGACCACCAGCACCGCACCGGAATAGCCCTTGAGGTAGTTTTCCAGCCATTCCATGGTAGCAAAGTCCAAATGGTTGGTGGGCTCGTCCAGAATGAGCACATCCGGCTTTTTCAAAAGCAGCTTGGCCAGCCGCAGTCTCGTCAGCTCGCCGCCGGAGAGCACCGCAATGTTCTTCTGCCATGTCTCCTGCGGAAAGCCCATGCCGGACAGCACCTTTTTGATGTTCACATCCATGTTGTAGCCGTCGGCGGCATCCACGATGTTCTGCAGCTGGTCATGCTGGGCCAGCAGGGATGCGTCCTCCGGGTTTGCAGCCATCCGGCGTTCCAGCACCTGCATCTGGGCCATGGCGTCCAGCACCGGCGCAAAGGTGGAGCGCATTTCGCCGTAGATATCCAGCGTGGCATCCAGCTTTGCGTTCTGTTCCAGATAGCCCAGCATCACGCCGTGGGTCACGCTGAATTCCCCGTCGTAGTCCTGATATTCGCCGGTAAGGATCTTGAGCAGGGTGGTCTTGCCCGCGCCGTTCTGGCCCACGATGCCAATGCGGTCCTCCCGCTCGACGCTGGCGGTCACATCATGCAGGACGATCTTTTCGCCAAAGCTTTTGCCTAGTTTTTCCAAATGTATCAGCATAGTTTTATAATCCGTTCTCTATCCACTTGTTGGCTCAGCACTGGTGGCGGCGGTTTTTCAGGCCCACATTGGCCAGCTCTTCCTGCTCCATCACCAGAGGATACAGCTCCTTCAGGTCTGCGATCTCGTAGGTGGGCACCACCTTGCCGGGATTCTCAGCGTGATTGGGATTATACCAGCAGGTGTCCAGACCTGCATTCGCGCCGCCCTGAATGTCGCTGCTCAGGCCGTCGCCCACCATCAGCACATGCTCCCGGTTCTCCACGCCAAGGGCGCGCAGGGCTGCGTCAAAGATCTTCCGGTTGGGTTTTTCGGCGTCCATCTTCTCGGAAACGAATACATCCTCCATAAAGTTCAGGATGCCGCTTTCTGCCAGACGGCGGGTCTGCACCTTCTGGAAGCCGTTGGTCACAACGGCCAGCGTCGCCACCTCGGAGAGCTCCCGCAGCACATCCAGCACTTCCGGCCCCATCAGGTCCGGGTGGGTGGAGAGCTGCTCCAGATAGAAGCGGTTCATCTCCACGCCGTCACCGGCGGCATCAACGGCCTTGAGGAAGCGGGTGAACCGCTCTGCCATGAGCTTTTCCCGCTTGATCTGGCCCTTTTCCAGCTGACGCCACAGCTCCTCGTTGATGGTGCGGTAGGTCTGCACGGTCTCAGCGTCCGGCTCAATGCCGTAGTTCACCAGCGTTTCGGCCAGTGCCTTGCTTTCTGCTGCGTCAAAATTCAGCAGCGTGTTATCTGCATCGAACAGGATGCAATAGTATTTTGCCATATGTCTTCCCTCTTTTCCTTCTGCCATGGCCGCAAATGCCATGCGCTCAACAACAGGGAGAAGCCAGCCCTGCCCCCGCAGAGCTGGCTTCCGGAAGCTGCTTTCATCGTCAGGCGCTCTGCACTGGCTGCAAAAACAGCTTCATATTATTCTGAGATCATTTCGTACATCGGTGCATCGGTTTGCTCCGGGTCGTTATCCGGGCAGGTGGTTTTTGCATCGCAGGGGGTGGCGGCGCACTTTGCCATTTCCTCTTCCAGCACGCCGTTGTCCACATTCTCCCAATCGGTGCCGTAATCGTCCACACTGCCGTCGGTCACGTTCTCTTCGCCCGGCAGAGCCGGGGTGCGGGGCTCCTCGTAGTACATCAAAACGCCTCCCTTCCTGCCAGCCTATGCGGCACGGCAGGAAGGGGTGACAGCCTCAGGACGCAGAGTCCGTGGGTGCTGCCTGCTCGTTGGTAGTTTCCTTGCTGGCATTTGCTTCCGAAGGCTCTGTGTGAGAACCGCTTTCCGTCGCGGAACTGCTGCCTGTGTGAGAGCCGTTCCCTGCCGCAGAACTGCTATGGGAAGACGAGGTGCTCTCGCTGGAAGAAACGCTGCTGCCCGTACTATGAGAAGAGCCGGAAGAGTTGCTGCTGCTCGTACTGTGGGAGGAGCTGGATTCACCGTTGGAGCTGGACGTGCTTGCCGAGGGAGCCGTGCTCTCGCTGCTGGAAGTGCCGTGCGAGGTGCTGTCGGAAGCGGATGTAGATCCGGAGGAAGCTCCGGACGAAGCAGCGGAAGAGCTGCCAGAACTGCTGGTGCTGCCGCTGGAAGAGCTGGACGTGCTGCCGGAAGAGCTGGCAGAGCCAGCGCTCACGCCGCTGACCGTCACGTTCAGGGTGTTGCTGGCAACGGTGCAGCCGTTGTAGCTTGCCACTGCATAGACCTTGAAGGTCGCATTGAGCATGGAAGGATCGATCTCCACCTTCACAGTGGTCTTGCCCGCAGCCTGCGGCACTTCCGCACCGTTGGCATACCAGCGGATGCTGTCGGCAGTGAGATGCTTACCGCCCAGCTTTGCGGTAAAGGTGTAGTAATCGCCCAAAACCGCCTTGCCGGTGCTGCTGATGCTGATGGATGCCTGTGCAAACATGGCGGTCACATCCACATTCTGCTTGAAATTGGTGTCTGTGCGGGTCTTCTGGGTGACGCCGTCGCTCCAGCGGACGAACACATGACCCTCCTGCGGCACGGCAGTTACGCTGACAGCCTGAGCTGTGCTGGTCACATCGTAGGTCAGTGCCGTCTTGCCGCTGTCGCTGCCACTGGACAGGGTGCCGCCGCCGTTCTTATCCACACGATAGGCGGCCTGATACAGCACACTCTGCCCTTCGGAAGAGCTTGCAGCCTCCGAGCTGCTGGGTGCAGCCACTGCAGAGCTGGGGTTTGCCGTGTATTCCGCGCGTTTGGGAATGTTGGCGGTGTCCGGGCGGCGGTCATCGGTCTGGTAAGCATGGGTGCGCAGGTAGCTCAGCAATGCCTTGAGGCCGGCGGGCTTCAGGTGGATGTCCCCGCTCTGATAATAGTCCTCTCGGCCATAGCCGTTGGCATCCTTCAGCACCTCGGCCGTATTGAGGAACTTCAGGCCCATCTGCTCACACATGGACAGCAGCGCCATGTTGAAGTCGTCGATCTTGGTCTGATCCATATTGGGATAGTTAGAGTGGTTTGCAGGCACCGGCGGCACCGTGTTCACGATGATGTCGGTATAGGGGTAGCTTTCCTGAATGGCCTGCACCAGCGCGGTGTAGTTATTGATGAACTCCTCCACCGCCATGCCGTTGTCGTTGGTGCCCAGCATGATGACCACGCGGCGGGGCTTCATTTTGGCCACTGCCTGCGCGATGGTGTAGCTGTTGTTGTCCTTTTTAAAGGTGACGATGCCCTCGGTCAGAGCCGCGTGGGTGCCAATGCCCTCTTTTGCGCAGAACTGCTGCAGGCTGACAAGGCCGTTTGCATACAGGCGCACCGTGTTGGAATCACCGATGAACAGGGTCTCTTTCTGATAGTCCTCGCCCGCATCGGCGGTCTCCGGCAGCAGGGCGCTGGAGGTCTCGTTGATCTGATAGTGATCCGAGATATCCTCTTCACCCGGCACCAGCACCTCGCTGGAGGGCTGCTCCACCGGGGCGGAGGGGGTCTTGCCGCGCTTGAGCAGGGTCAGCGTAATGCCGATGGTCAAAACAGCGGCCAGCGCGCACACCGCGCACACCAGCACCGCCTGCTTCTGCATGGGGGTAAGTGATTGCTTTTCCGGTTGTGTTTTTTTCATATCTCTCACCATTCACCTGAAAACCGTTTTTCCGGAGCATCGTACCGTTTACGCGGTTCCTTCTGCTCCCGGAGCGGCTTCTTATTTTCCGGCTTAAACACTGGGTCTATGCGTTTCCACTTCAGTCCAGGATCTGCGCTGCAAGGTCGGCACAGCTTTCTGCCAGCAGCACGGGGTGGAAGGGGGCCAGCTCCTCCCTGCTGCCGTAACCGTACAGCGCACCGGCAGCGTCCAGACCGCAGTCTGCTGCGCCGCGCATATCGTCGTTGCGGTCGCCCACCATCAGCACCCGCTTGCCCTGCATCATGGGCTGGGCAAGCACATAGCGCACCACATCGGTCTTGGTATCGCGGCTCTCGTCCATGGACGCGCCGCCGATAAAATCAAAATAATCTGCAAGACCCTTTTCTTTCAGGATCGGCGTAACGACCTGCGTGGGCTTGGAGGTGGCCGTGCACAGGATCAGGCCCGCAGCCTTCAGGTGCTGCAGCATCTCTGCTGCGCCCGGATAAGCGGCACACTCGTGGCTGCCCTTGACGGCGTAGCTGTCACGGTAAAGGTTCGTGGCCTTTTCAATGAGGGCCGGGTCCGTGAAATGTTCGCCAAAGCTTTTGCGCAGCGGCGGCCCGAGATAGCGGCGCAGGTTGACGTGCGTGGTGTCCACGCCCATCTTATCAAAGACTTCTTTTAATGTATTTATAATACCCGGGGCAGAATCGATCAGGGTTCCGTCCACATCGAACAGGATCGCATCGTAATTCAGCAATGTTCAACTTTCCTCACTTTCATGGTGATACATCCTATAGTATAGCACAGAATCCTGTTATCAGCAATTCCAACAAATGGTTTTTACAAAAATTATGCATTCAAGCAGAGAAAAGGCCCGCCCGGCATCCGGACAGGCCTTTCAGCATCTTCTTACTTCGCTGCGGCATCCGCAGGCGGATAGTACAGGTTGTTGGAGACGAACTCCAGCTTATCCTTGAGCACCAGTTCCAGATTTGCCACGGCGTGCACCATGTTGGTGGCCGAATCGTTTACTTCCAGCAGCTTGCACAGGTCCAGACCGTCCAGTTTCATGGCGGCGTCCATCTTCCGGCTTTCGGCACAGAGGATGTGGCTCAGGGCATTTTCCTGCAGCGCGATGCTCTCTACCAGATCAACGACCGCCTGCTCCAGCGTCACCTTGGGCAGGCAGGGGCAGGGGCAGCGGGTGGTATCGATACAGTTTTCAGCAGACATGACAAAACCTTCCTTTCGTTCATCAGGTCAGGGGCGGTGTACGCCCCATTCTATGTCTGCCGGGTGTGCCGGTGTTACTCCTGCTTTTATGGATTCTGGGTGCCGCGCACCTTTTCAATGGTCGCGCGGTAGCCGCCGGAGCCGTACTGGATGCAGCGGTTGATGCGGCTGATGGTAGCCGTGCTGATCTCCACCGCCTTCACGATCTGGTCGTAGGTACTGCCGTCCAGCAGCATTTTGGCCGCTTCCAGCCGCTGCGCCATATCGGAGATCTCCTTTACCGTGCACAGATCCTCAAAAAAATTGTAGCATTCTTCCCGTGTTCTCAGGCTGAGGATCGCATCAAACAGTGCATCGGTGGTCTGGTTTCTTCTGGAATTTTTTTCTGCCATAAATGTTCTCCTTGCCGCCGCAGCGGACTGTCCGGTTTTGGGGCGTTCCCTATCTTAAATGTTTCGGAAATATTCAGATTCTTTCTTGCATCACCACTTTAGCACATCAAAGTGTGAAAGTCAAGCCCTGAGCGTGAACTCTTTTCATTCGTGGATGTGTATAGTTTTTTTCGTTTCACGCATGAACAAAAATCACCTAAAAATTTTTGCAGAACGCTTTTCTGAATTAGTGCATCCTCCGAACTTGTGCCAAAGATATTGACAATTTGTGAATTCCGCACTAAAATACGGACAATCATTCGGCAAATGCGATGAACAGGACATGATTCTTTGCAGCACCCTCTCCCAGAGAGCCGCCCATCTGATGCAAAGGCGGTAGTCAGGAGCAAAGCGTTCTCCCCTGCGAGCAGCCTGTGTGAACCGGACGCCGACCCCGTCCACAGTAATGTATGGCCGTTTTGCCCACGTTACGGGGCTGCGTATGTATGTACGCTGGGAGTGGCTGCCTGTGCAGCAAACGAAGTGGTACCGCGGAGTATTCCATACACAATGTGCAGTGTATGTGAAGGCCTTCGTCTTCGATGGTTCGTCCCAAATGGAACGAACCCGGGAGGACGGGGCCTTTTTTACACTCTGCCGCCGCAAAAGAGCCCATGCCGCTGACATTTGCCGGATGCCAAGAAAGGAAAGAGGTAAAAACAATGAATACGCTGGTCATCGTATTGATCGCAGCCGTGTGTCTGTTTGGCGCTTATATGCTTTACGGCCGCTGGCTGGCTAACAAGTGGGGCATCGACCCCTCTGCCAAGACCCCGGCAGTTGTCCATGAGGACGGCCGGGACTATGTTCCCACCGACGGCTGGACCGTGTTTGCACACCAGTTCAGCTCCATTGCCGGTGCAGGCCCTGTCACCGGTGCGATCCAAGCCGCTGCTTTCGGCTGGCTGCCGGTGCTGCTGTGGGTGCTGCTGGGCGGCATCTTCTTCGGTGCCGTCACCGACTTCGGCGCTCTGTACGCTTCCGTTAAGAACGACGGCAAGAGCATGGGCATGCTGATCGAAAAGTACATCGGCAAGACCGGCCGCAAGCTGTTCCTGCTGTTCTGCTGGCTGTTCTGCGGCATTGTGATTGCCGCCTTTGCCGACATGGTTGCCGGCACCTTCAACGCCTACGGGGCTGACGGTGCTCTGGTGGAGGCTGCCCAGACCAACGGTGCTGCCGGCATGGTCTCCATCATGTTCATGGTGTTCGCCGTGGTCTTTGGCCTGCTGCAGAAGAACCTGCACTTCACCGGCTGGAAAGAAAATGTGATCAGCATTGTATTCATCGTGCTGTCCTTTGTGGTGGGTGCAAACTTCCCCATCATTCTGGGTAAGGCTGCATGGAGCTACATCACCTTTGTGTACATCTTCTTTGCCGCTGTCCTGCCCATGTGGCTGCTGAAGCAGCCCCGTGACCACATGACCACCTTTATGTTCGTGGCCATGATCGTGGGCGCTGTTCTGGGCCTGATTGTCAACCATCCCGTCATGAACCTGCCTGTGTTCACCGGCTTTACCAACGCCAAGCTGGGCACCATGTTCCCCATCCTGTTCGTTACCGTTGCCTGCGGCGCTGTTTCCGGTTTCCACAGTCTGGTGTCTTCCGGCACCTCCTCCAAGACCGTTACCAATGAGAAGGATATGCTGAAGGTCGGCTACGGTGCCATGGTGCTGGAAAGCCTGCTGGCTGTCATCGCCCTGTGTGTTGCCGGTGCTTCTGCTGCTGCAGACGGCACCCCCGCAGACGGCACTCCGTTCCAGGTCTTCAGCCGCGGCGTTGCCAGCTTCTTCGTGGGCTTTGGCCTGGACCAGCACTTTGCCTCTGTGTTTATGACCATGTGCGTTTCCGCACTGGCCCTGACCAGTCTGGATGCTGTGGCCCGTATCGGCCGCATGAGCTTCCAGGAGCTGTTCAGCGTGGATGACATGGAGCATGCTGAGGGCTGGCGCAAGCTGCTGTGCAACGTGTACTTCTCCACCTTCCTGACTCTGGCTTTCGGCTTCCTGCTGACCAAGATCGGCTACGCCAACATCTGGCCCCTGTTCGGTTCTGCAAACCAGCTGCTGAGCGCTCTGGTTCTGGCCACTCTGTGCGTGTTCCTGAAGGTCACCGGCCGCAGCAATAAGATGATCTTCCCTCCGCTGGTCATCATGCTGTGCGTCACCTTCACCGCTCTGGTGCAGCGCCTGATCGCTATGGTCAAGGCCATCAGCAATGCCGCTGCTGTCACCATCCCCGCTGGCGAGACCACTTGGGGTGCTGTGTTCATTGCAAACGGCCTGCAGCTGATCCTGGCCGTGCTGCTGATCGTTCTGGGCCTGAACATCGTGTTCCACTCCTTCAAGGCCTATAAAAACGCTGAGCATAACAGCGAGGCAAAAGTCTGATCTCTCAGGTTTGAGCATCGCTTAACGGAATAGGCAAAATGCCGCTGACGGAATAAAAGCCGTCGGCGGCATTTTTATTTTATATGATTCGTGTTTGTGGCGTCCTGCGGGCCGCTCCAAACACTTTTTCACCAGAAAAGTTCTATCGAAACAGTGCATTTTGACAGTAAATGCCATGGATCATCGCGGCCCCTCTTGTGAAAAGCGAAGCCCGGAGAATCTTCGGATTCTCCGGGCTTCTTTCATAACAAATAATTTTTCCGCTAAAAATAACCATAGCGCACGCGGCGGCTATTTCAAATCAAACGTTCGCTTCTTCCCACGTTTGAAGGACCGCCATCTGCACCGGGGTATGGAACCAGTGCTCCCCGCCCTCCATGATCGTCAGATGCGCCCCGCTTTCCTGACGAAAGCGCTCGATCATGGTGCGGCTGGTCAGGGTATCCTGATCTCCGTAGAGCACCTGCGTGCGGCCATGCCAGTTCAGCAGATGTTCCCGCACCCAGCACAGATATGGCCATGAGAGGGTCTCACCAAGATCCGTGGGGATCTCCCCTGCCCGCCGCAGCTGTTCCTCGGTCACATGGGCATATTGCATCATATTCGTGATGAGAGCTTCCATATCCACCACCGGAGAGACCAGCAGGGTCTTTTCCGGGGCGTCGGCCTGCAGTGCCTGCATGGCAAGCCACGCGCCGATACTGACCCCATACAGCCGGATATGCGCCCACACCGGCTTCATGCGGGCATAGACAGTCTGCAGTTCCGGAACCACCACCCATGGCAGTAGCTGCTCCGGGCTGTTTTTCCGTGCGCCATGCTCGGGCAGGTCGATAGCCAGCACCTGCCAGCCAGCTTCACAGGCTGTAGCGGCAAAACGTTCTGCCTCTTCCTTGCAGCCGTTCTTACCATGGAGATAGAGATAGACCTTGCGGCTCCGTTCGCCGTACAGGACGGCAGGGATGCCCGCGAGGGTCACGGTTTGTTTTTTCATAAGGGATTCTCCTTATCCGATCATGCTCTCCATTCGGAGAGACGTTTTGTTTACACTGCGCATTGCTTTTCGTCCTCCCTTCTTTCTGTTTTCTCTATGATAGCACATCCGCCCGGCAAACACAAACAAAAAAGGAGCCGCAGCGCCCTGTTACGGGGTACTGCAGCTCCCAGATTCAACCCAAAGGTTAAATTACTTCACCATGCTTGCAACTTCAGCAGCGAAGTCATCAGCACGCTTCTCCAGGCCTTCGCCCTTCTGGAAGCGGGTGAACTTGACGATCTTGATGTCGCCGCCCAGATCCTTAGCGACCTTAGCGGTGTACTGAGCAACGGTCAGGTCGCCGTCCTTGACGAACTCCTGATCGACCAGGCAGTTCTCCTTGAAGAACTTCTTGATCTTGCCCTCGATCATCTTCTGCTTCACAGCATCAGGCTTGTTAGCGGTCTTGGGATCGCCAGCCATCTGAGCCAGCATGATCTCCTTCTCCTTGGCCACGACCTCAGCGGGGACAGATGCCTCATCGACATAGCCGGGGTTTGCGGCTGCGACCTGCATAGCGATGTCCTTGCCGTAAGCAGCGAACTCGTCCTTAGCCTCGATGCCGTTGGTGGTCTCGAAGTTGACCAGAATGCCGTGGGTGCCGCCGCCGTGGACGTATGCAGAGCAGACGCCCTCGTAACGGACGAAACGGCGAACCTTGATGTTCTCCTTGATGACCAGGATCAGGTTCTTCAGAGCCTCGTCAACGGTCTCGCCGGACTCGGTCTTGCAAGCCATCAGAGCCTCAACATCAGCAGGGTTCTGCTTCATGATGACCTGAGTTGCCTCCTTGACGAAAGCAACGAACTTGTCGTTCTTGGCAACGAAGTCGGTCTCAGCGTTGACCTCGATGACAACACCCACCTTGCACTCGGGGCAGTAGTCAGCGTAGACCATACCCTCGGCAGCGGTGCGGCTTGCCTTCTTGGCAGCGGTAGCCAGACCACGCTCACGCAGGATCTCGATTGCCTTCTCGAAGTTGCCGT